>ENA-ORMO01000826-ORMO01000826.1-human-gut-metagenome-genome-assembly--contig:-NODE-826-length-40238-cov-21.845233_pt1 | contig 40238 bp, 45 predicted proteins | sample MGYA00242106_ERZ509001 | MGnify/ENA primary metagenome ERZ509001 (study PRJEB26280, sample SAMEA2338736) | human gut metagenome | biome: human gut; feature: human-associated habitat; material: faeces...
TGTTGCTCAGGAACTTATAAATAAAGTTAAATTATAGTGTTGCGGAATTAAGGTTCACTTTTTCCTTTTCTTTTTTGTCCTCTTGTGCAAACAGGGTCACACAGCAGGCTGAAAAAACGAGGACACAAGTCAATACGATTTTCTTCATAAATTATAATGTTTTTAATGCAACGACTAAAAAATACTTGTCCCTATATTCTTGGCTTTTCTGGAAAGCAAGAATTATGTTTGCAAAAATAGCGGGATAATTCAATGAACACAAATCAGTTATAATAAATGATGTAAAAAATGAGATTCTATTGTTCATCATCACCGAACAGATCCGTATATCGTAAAAGATAGAGGTACTTGCCCGTAGAGAGCGACTTTTATTCCGTGCGACTTGAATGGTTTGAGCGGCTGATAGTCCGCTATTACTGCCAGATGACAGTAGCAGCCATGTTTCTCGCGTATTAGTTTATTCCGTTATCGAACGTAACTCTTTCATTTCGTCAGTTCCTTGATTTTGTTCACGATATAGCCGCCCCATACGTGCGCCTTTATCAGAAACAGATTTTGGACGTTGATACGTCTGAAAGCAAATTCACGCAGGACGAAGAAAAGATGATATATTTCTTCCTGCTGTCGTCTCTCCGCAGGGAACACTTCGGGGTATTCGGTATCGGGGAGAAAAAAGCCTACCAACACCTTGAGGACGAAGAAAAAATGAACATCATCGCCAACCTAACAGCCAAGCAGAAAGCCGTTATCCGCAGGGATTTCTTGATAGACAACTTCAAAGACGCATACGGCAATAACGCTGCTGCCACCCTCTTGCTTGATTTTGCCCGTAAGCACATGCCCGACACGCTCGCCGAAATTGAAAGTGGATATAATGAGGTGTATGAGAAACGCCATAAACGTATCGAGGAACGCAAAGCCGCCTTGTTGGCAAAGGAACGGCAGACGAAGCCCGAAGAAGCCGCCGAGGCGGAAAATACACAACCCACGGCAGAGGTACAACCCGAAGAACATACGCAAACCGAAGAGGTTGCTGCTTGACCATAATTCAATAGCAGGACGGAGAAATCCGCCCTGCTGGTTTCTAAAAAGAGGTAATGATGAAATGTAAGGACTGCAAACATTACAACGGTGCAACAATGCCCGGAGCAGGATTGTGCAATGCGACACAGGCACGTACCTTTGCCACGACGGTTTGTTTCAACGGATTGTTTTCTCCGAAGAAACGGAAAGACAAGCCGGATAGCAAGGCCGGGAAAAAATAGCGCAACGCTACAGGGAGATAGCCGCAGGAGCGGCTGTCTTTTTTAGCACTGCCGCCGGCAGATCTCCCTTTTTACCCCTTCGTTTTCCTTTTGTATGGAAATCCCTTCGCCAACGGCTCTGCCCGTCGGGACATGCTTTTTCCGGTGCAAAGGTATTGCCTTGGAGGAACATTCAAGTACCGCTACGCTATTTGAACACAATTTTTCAGCAGCTTTCCCGATTTTCAATCGTCCATATTTCGCGGACGCTCAATACCGCAGCTATAAAATTCTGCCCAAATTCCTTGCCTGTTTCTCCCTGAAAGGCAATCTTTGATGCACGTAAAAATCAAATCCCGACGGGAGAAGCCTGAAGGCTTCCGAAAGGAGGGAAAAAATAAACAGATTGTTCAACTGATTAATGTTAAAATTTTATGGAAATTCAATTTGCTATCGTGCGTTCCGAAAACAGAGAGTATTTGTGCTACAAAGCAGGTGAAGCGTATGTAGATGCCAGTAATCCCATGATTACCTTTACCGCAGGTGAAGATGAATTTGAAATCGTAGAGCCGGACAGCTCTTTCAGGCAGAAAGAATACGAGTTCAGAGGCGAAAAGTATTATTTTGTACCAGAGTTTTACCGCAATGGTTGGTTGGCTCTCACCTTGGTAATGGTGGAAGATGAAGACGAATATATCGTGCTTTCCGTCAATTTGGAGGAAATGGATGCACTCGGTCTGCCGGACCGTACATTTATCGACGTCAATCATTACCCCGAAGCAATGGAGTTCTTGGTGAAAAACGGACTGGCGACCGATTCCGGCTACAAACGCAGAAGCGGATTCGTAGAATATCCGATGGCTATGCTGAACTTGCCGCTTCTTTATCAGCATAACCCGCAAATTTTCCAAAAAGCGAACATCGAGCTATTCGGAGAGGAAGGTCTTTAAAAAGGGTTGTTCCTCAAAATGAAAAGCTTCGGGTTCCGAAAATTGAATGTACAAGATAGCGTACCGATAACACAGGCGGTGCGCTATCTCCTTTGTCTTTATCGCCCGCTTTCGTCCTTTTATAGTCAGCCTCCCGAATACCCCACCACCGCCCGTTTCCTTTTATAATTGCATTCTTTCCCTTTTGTAGCGGTATGAACCGCCTGTTCTTCCCATCCGGCTTTTCCGTCCCTCACCGCACGGGTTTTATCCGATGCGAAAGTCGGACGTCGCGCTTGATTCGCCGGCTTGAAGTACACTTCTTGCAAATTCTTCCTTCCCAAGTGAAGCGTAATTGGCAAGAAGAGCCGTCGTATGAAGCCGTGCCGACAACCGTGCATTGCATCTGTAAAACCTCGAAGCGATTCCGAAGGAAAGGAATCGAAAAAAGGGAAATAAATAATCAATAACTCACAAGACAATGGGAAAATACGATTTTATCAAGACCGGGAATCTGCTTTATTGGCATGACCCGGACAACGGTTTATCCGACGGGGCTTACCGAGTGATTTCTGCACCGGAAAACGTGGAAGACGACAGCATTATTCTGATTTCGTCCGGTACTTCGGAAGCGGAGGTTTTGCCTTCGGAATTATCACCGATAAGTACGGGCAGAAGTCACAAAGAGGATTTTTTGCGCTGGAAAGCGGAACGCAAGGCCGAAGGTATGGAGTTTTACAATCGCCTTTCCGAAGTCATGGATACGGAGGACGATTTGACCGTAGGCGACATAGTGGCATTTACAAACGATTATGGAGTAGTATTCGGCCCTCAAGAGGTATTAGCTTTCAGGAAGCCTTGGAACGGTGACAGATGCGTGTATCTTGACAGCGACGCCTATTGGTTTCCCGACCGTCCCGACCAGTTGACCCTCCTAAGCAAGAAAGGGGCGGCGGAATGACAATGACAAACCCACCCGCTTTTGTGTCGGGTGGGTTCATTTCCCCTACATGAAATCCCATGCTCTATTTTAATCGGTCTGCCCGGTTGTCGCTCACGCATTCCACTCGTGCGGCGATTTCCTTTTCTATCGTTCCTATCCATTCTTCTCCGACACCGGCCTCCCGGCCGTATTCCGGGTAATGCGAGACGATGCCTATGGCCTTTTCTATGAACGGCTCTGCGGCCTTTATACCATACCGGCGGGCTACTTCCATCAAATCCTCTGCTGCAATACCCTCCGTTTTGTTGTTGACCGTCATGCTGTGGCGGTTTACATAGTACGGCGCGTCCGGATCGACCGAGAACGTGTAGTCGTAGGCCGGAGCAACGTGCCAACGCCCGTCATTGCCCATCAGGAAGCTGAAATTCTTGTTGTGGTCATCGACATTTCCGCCCAGCACGTTCAGCACCATCGAGCGGAACAGTTGCCGGAGTTCCCCCGGCGGCACGCCGATACGGCAAGCTGCCTCGAACAGTGCTTCGTAAGAATCCGCCGAGGGATTCATGGCCGCCAACGTTTGGATATGCACCTTCTTGCCGTTCCGGCGGTCGAAACGCTCGGTCAGGAAGTGCGCTGTCTGCTCGCCTTCAAGCAGGCGGCTCGGCATCATCTGAAGCCCGGCATCCACGGCCATCAGGTAATAGCTGTATTCTATCCGTGTCGTCGGCATTTTCTGGTGTTCGTCGAACTTGACGATCATCGGCGTGTAGCCCGGATAAGGGGTCGCCACCTGTCCGGAGTAACATTGTCCCTCCTCGAAATTGACGTTGACCACTGCCTTGGGCCGTCGCCCTCCTGCGGACGTACCCACCTTGAACAGGCTTTCGACCATCAGGTTGCCCGATACCGGGACGTTGAACCGTCCGGCTTCCTCGAAAGCCTGCCGGGCCAGTTGGTAGAGATCGGCGATCTCGACCTTGAACGGTGTCTCCAGTTCCTCGGCAGCGGGCGGGACGAACTCCAATCCCCCCATGCCACGCCGTCCGATATAGGCGAGACGGTCGAGGGCGGACAAGTCCCTCATACGGATATGATGCACTTTGGCCCATTCGTTGAACACGGTGTTTCCCCAATGGTCGGGCAGTGAATCGGCTATAAACGACGGCAGGCCGCCGAAAAGCCGCTCTTCATCGGGATAGACCGGTAGGCCACGCTGTGCGGCAACCCCTTTTATCGGCGCACGGAGCGGGGCGATATCATAGCCGTCGCGGACATAATCGCTGTCGAAGTAGAAACAGGCTTTACTGCGGTGTCCTTCCCGGTTGGCGACAAGCGTGCCGACCTTTTTATCCCATAGTATCACATCGAGACTTTCTATCATTTCTTGCCCCTCCTAACTCGTTTAGGTATCAGTTTCTCGATTTCCCGAAGTGCCATCGGCGGCATGGGCAGTTCCGGCAGGATTTCCGCGAGCCGTTCTTCCTGACCGAGCGCACGCAGCAGGGAGATGAAATTGGCCAAGGTTAGGTTACGGCTGACCCCTTGTTCAAAATGGCTGATTGTCGTCTGGCTCACGCCCGACTGTTCGGCCAGCTCCTTCTGGCTCATGCGAGCTGCCAGACGGTACTCCTTGACACGCAACGCCAGAAGCGTCAGCATATCGCTGTTTGTGGTATAGTTCGTTGCTTCCATAATATCAATATATCGCTATTTATATGCAAATATAGCAACAATTATCCATATATAGATATATAATTCTCTTTTTTAGCTTCCAGTCCTCCTTTTCTATTGCTTTCAGGTTTCCATATTCTCTTCCGTCTGGCTTTCCTGTCCGTCGCCGCATCGGTTTTTATCGGTGCAAATATGGGCTGTCGCGCCTGATTCCGTCGTTTTGAAGTGTATTTCTTGCAAATTCTTCCTTCTACGAAGCGTAATTGGCAAGAAAAAACGTCGGAAAGGGCTTTTTCGCCAGCCCCGGAAAGCACCATAAAACCCGAAGCGGCTCCGGTAACAAGGAAGCCGAGCAGAGGGAAAGAAAAACAAACATTAAAAATTCAACAAATGAAGACATTAGAAGAATTATTGCAAGAACTGGGGTGTGAAGGTAACGCATTCGACAGCACCGGAGAATTTACAAAAGCGGGAGAAAAGGCGTATGACCGCTTGGAGCATTTGCTGTATGACATAGAAAGGCTTACAGGCAAAGAGGTGACACCCATAATTAGGGAACTTGACAGAATATGCAACGAGAACTATTAAAATTCAAGAATATGGACATTAAAGAAAGCAAAGAGTACCGCCTCGCCAAAGATTGGGAAATGGCGGTAAACAGTTTCAGTTTCAACCCCGAACGGTTCGCGGCAGCAATCCCCGACATGCACCCCACGCTTCAGCAAAGCCTGTATCGCCTGATTAAGGCGTGTATCAAGGTCATGGCGGACGAAACGCGGCACTATGACGAACGAAACCAAGTCTCGCACGAGGAAGCGAAGCGCATCATGGAGTACCTCAATGAACACGGACGTAATATACCATTAAAATAAGGAGGATAATATGAGAACAAATGAAATTCAATTTGGCGGCAAGAGCTATGTATGCCGTGTTGTGGAAGCCAACGATGGCGAAGAACTGCTGATTGCCCCGACCACACTGCTGGATGCCTTGCAGCCCGGTAGTTTCAATGACGAAAATGAAGATTTCGCCAGTAAAGAAGCCGAAAGCATTTATGACGAAGTTTTTTTCTTTACCGATGAGAGAACCCTTCAACTGCCCGAAAACGAGCTGGTAGCCGAACTCAAAAAGGATAACCCGGACTGGTTCGAGTGAATCATGGAATAATAATTTATAAACTTACAAATTTAGAGTTATGGAAAAAGAATATGTAATGCAGATCGCACAGATTATTAAGGAACAGTTAGTAACATTAACTCCTATGACTGTCCTCATGTCATGGAGTATCGAAGAATTTGCCGCCACTCTATACAGGGATTTGCCGGCACTCCGCATCAAGGTAAACGGACGACTGCACGCGGGATATGTCATCGTCGTGCTCAATGGCTCGGATTATTACGAGGTTTATCTTGTGAAGGGAATGGACGTGGAATGCGTGAACAACGAGGTTTGTTTCGACGAACTGGGCGGTGTCATCGACCGGGCTATCGAGAGCGGTACGGACAAAGCCGAGTACGATAAATTCTGCGAACAGGAGCGACAGAATTTATATGTAACTGTTGTCACTGTCTGATTCCTCTTTTTGGGGGATGAAAGCCGTGCCTTTCGGAAAACGAGCAGGGCACGGCTTAAAAATAGGCTAATAATGACAGGTTGGAATGAAGCCGAGTATCAGCTTGTAATTCCACATTTCTGGTTTCCTACCATTTATCACGATGTCGTATGCCGCATCTGTCGTCCGACTCGCTTTTGAAATATTATACTCGTATTGGGGCCCATAAAAACTTGTCATTCCTCCGGAAATAAGAATGCCTGTAGCTTTTCCAATCCCGCCTTGTGCTTTTGAGGATTGCTCTTTTTCAGCTTGGCTATATTCTGTAACTTCCATTTTACGGACGGATAGCGGCTTAAATCCCCGGCACAGCATTTTTCCCAATCGGGTTCGCCGTTTTCAAATGACAGAAGAAATTCCCGGTCCGTTTCGGTCAGGCTATCGTTTACCTGTTGAATAAGGTTACGCCTTGCCTTTTCATAATCCGCATACGTGAATGGGGTATCGGACATTCCCTCAAACTGGTTCTCCAGTGCTTCCGTCTGGTCGATGGCGTTCGGCTGCAAAGATTCGATAACAGGCTTGTCGCTCCCTAACAGGCAAAGCATGAAGCCGTCTTTGACATCATGGAACGATGCCATTTCCATATATTTGCAATCGAATAAGTCTCGTGGGTGTTGGCGGCTTAATGCCGCCGCAATCTTACCCCCGTAAAGTTGCGAATAAGAAACGGTACGTGCTTTACAGGTCATATTGAACTCCGTTTCAGCCCGTTCGCACAGTTTCCTGTCCTCTGTTTCCCCGATGATGCCCCGTTTTGTTCCGTTTACTTCGATCTTGACGGTCGCACCGCCCAAAGTACACTGTAATTTCCAGACATCAGGCTTGTGAATCACCCTGATACCCGGTATGGATTTTTCTATGCTGGTTTTCAGGGTTTGCAGATGATTGTTGATTGTTTCCAGACTCTCGGTCCTTTCCTGTACGGGAATATAGGTGAGGTCTATATCGACTGAATACCGCGGCATATTTTTGTGGAACAGGTTGATAGCCGTACCTCCATGCACTGCAAAATCTTTGATGCGGTACACGGACGGCATAATGCGTATCAGCAATGCCACCTGTTTTTTATAGATGTCATTCATATTCGTTCAGTTCTTTGGGTACGGTTATTTTGTATTTGGAGATATAAACCCCGTTTTTTGCCAGTTGCAATTTGGAAGTTCCCAGTTCTATTTTTGAGGTATCGAGAGCATCAAGCCAATAGTGTCCCGACTTTTCCGCCATATAAAGGAACATGCGCTTTACTTTCAGGCTCTTGGTCGTTTCAAGCAGTCGCTGTAGCATTTCGGGACGTAGTGTTGTCAATTGTTCCATCATATAGAATAAGTCCATGTAGGAATATTGTTGCGGCGCGAGCAACAGACATTCCAAAAATGCCTGCTCGGGAGTGGAGACCAGCAGATCCACTTCGTCTTTCACAATCGTTGTGGTCTGCGGCTCTGAAAAGGTATCGGTGGAAAACGGTTTTATCACCCTGTCGAAAACATCGTTGCGTATCCATTCCGGAACACGCTGTTTGCCATGTGTCACCATCAGCAACGGCTTGCCCATAGGCACATAGTGATTGAAGCCGAACAGCTCCAATGCGGAATGCGCTGCAATGCGGAACATCCTGCCTAATTGCTTGTTGTAGCAGGACAATGCGGCGTATGCCGACAGGCTGTCTCCTGTGCGGTACATGACTCCTTTTGACAACATCTCAAGCCAGCCGGATTCCCGGTATCTTTTTATCAACTGGTCGGAATAACCGTTCCTTTTCAGCCATTCAGAGAACAACAGTCCTTTAGGAGTGGCGGAAAGCAGCAGTTGGTTTATTTTGCTTTTTTGTTCTATATCCACAGTATATGATTTGTTTTCTGTTTCAACTGCAAAGGTAGCATTATTTTCCGTTTCAAGAGTCATGAAAGTTGATTTTGTTTTAGTATAATATACTTTTTGTGTAGTATTGAATGATAGAATCAACTCCGCAGGATTTTTCTAAGATAGACCGGAAACACCGAAACGCCTGCAATAATCACGGAATCATTGCAGGCGTTTTTGCTTTCCTCCATAACGAAAGTCGGCTTTCTATTTCGCACCCCGTTTGTTCAGCACGTCCTTTATCATTTCTTTTACCTCCATTCCCACATTCACGAAATTCCGATAAAGAATGCGTTCCCGTTCCTCCCTCGACTTGAACGTGTAGAACTTCGGTAACGGTACATACGCCGCTTCCTCCTTCTTGATTTCCTTCATGTCGAAATCCGTTTTGCAGAAGAACTTCGAGGTCTTGAACTCCTCCGCTTCCTGTACGTTCATTGAATCGCCTATACCGGTTCTTGTTTGGATGAAGTCCCGTGCCGTCTGACCGCATATCCAGCCCGTTGGCATATCCGAGATTTTCGAAGCGGGTACGAGACTGTCCATGTTCTCGTTCAGGTTGAAGGAGGTTTTGTCCCGGTCTATCGTAACTCCCTTCTTAATCTGTACCACCTTGCCGAAAATGTCGCCGGACAACCATTCCAGTGTCTCCTTGGCACGGGCTGAACCGCTCACCACATTGCCCACCGTCGTAATGATTTTCTGCATACCCACCTTGCCGTAATCGGCTTCCAACTGCGGTAGTTCTTGAAAGCCGAGCGTCACGCTTACCTTGTTGCTTCGTGCCGTACCGATCAGGCGGTCTATCTTGTGGAAATACAGTGTCGGCAGCTCATCCACGATGATGCTCACGGGAATATTCTTGCCCTGTCCCGTATTCACACGGGTAACGAGACGGTTTAAAATAAGGGCGTTCAGCGCACCGATGATGCTCTCCATCTCCGGGTCGTTCGCTATCAGCAGGTAACTCGGATTCTTCGGGTCGCTCACCTTCAGGTCGAAGTCGTCGCCGTCACGATGGAATATCCAGTAACTCTCTTTAGTCGCCAAGCGCGAGGTATAGACACGCAGCGTACCTATCATACCTTCCAGCTGCTCCATTGCCTTGTTTTTGAAAGCCGTCTGGAACGGACCGAGCAATGGGGCGACCTCGTTATCTGTCTCCAGTACCTCGAAAATGGTCTGGTAACTCTCGTTCAGGAACGACAGGATATGCGGCATGTCCGAATATTTGCCCAGCCAATAGGCCGGTTCCACGATGTTGCCGCCTTCACGGTCTCGTACCACGCCCGTCGGCTTCCAGAACTTTGTTTCCGGATCTTGCTGCTTCTCCGCGTATAGAATATTGCCGTCGGTATCGTAAGGCTCTTTTTCGTAATTCACGAAAAAGTAGATGCAGGCAGCAAGGAAGTTCACCGCCGAGGTCTGGAAAAACTGGTCGCTGCCTCCGCCGCCCTCTTTCTTGCCTTTCTGCAGGGATTCCAACAGCGTTTCCGCCGTTTCGCTCGCAGCGGCGAGACTGTTGATGTACTTTGCCTGAATGGGATTCACCCGGCGACTGTACTCGACGTCCACGAAGTTGATCATGTTGAATGTGCATCCTTTAGGTACTTTGCCGAGCTTTTGATTTTTCTTGTAATGATAATAGAGCTTTGTGGCCAGTGTCGGAAATTTGTAATCATATACGACCATCGCGAAGCCTTTGGCCGAATGTTGCCTGATGAACGGTTCTATTAGCGAAAAAGTTTTACCGCTGCCCGGAGTTCCGACGCACCAAGTTCCTCTAAAACAGTTTATTATATTAACGAATCCTTTTCTAAATTTTCCCTTATAGTAGTATCGCATGGGGATATTTACGCTGTATTCGTTCTCTATCAATTTTTCGCATTGTTCAAAACTTTCGTTCTCGAAGTTGAAGCGGTCTTTCATCAGGCCGTCCTTGGTGAACTTCGGTATGTTGTCCAGTGCGATATGTACCAGTATCACGCCTACGAGGGAAGTAGTCATGTAAAAAATGACATTCAAAGGCAGTGTATAAAACTTTGTTTCTATCGGATGACCGAACAGCCATACTGACAGGGCCAGCAGCAACAGGCCACCCGTGAGCGGGTATAACACTTGGCGGCGGGCGTTGAACTCCAAATGCTTCTTGTTCCGGGTTCCGAGACAGGTGATACAGATGAGCAGTATCGTGGCGAGCTTGCTGTACACGAGATTCCCGTCGTTGTATATCATCCATTGCTTGATACGCCCGTGAATATTGCAAAGGATACCGTCCCAGTGGTCCAATGTCGCCGGGTCAATGGCATACTCGAAAAACTCCATCAGCACGGAGACGTACACTGCTGCACGGAATATATTGTAGAACCCTTGTAATTCCTTGCTCTCTTCCATTGCTATGTCAATTCTTTTTAATGCCCCAGAGGACATGGATATGAGGCCATTGCATACGGTTATCAGCAGTAAGCTGGCAGACATGGGAAACTGCATATAGAGGTTTAAGCCTTAAAGCGTCATATATTGCAGAAGCCCGTACTTCCGCTGTAAACTTCTCAAGGAAAATCCGGACAGCATCGTCAGAGCCACAAGTCATGAAATCAATGAAACCTTCAATCAATTCTTCATTGACATAGTAGAGCTGCCCTTGGAAAATATCATGGTAACGGCTGATACGACCGTTCCATTCCGTCCGGATTTCTTCCCTGCGGTTCTTTGCGGAAGGAAACCTCTCGTAGCAGTCTATTCCATCATCGAGGAATATGTAATTACCGGAAACGTCCTCTTGCTTAGGACATTTGCATCTCAACAGATACCCGAAAAATCCTTTGTCCGGATGTACTATATCCACATATTGTGGTGCATTGAAATCTTTAATTCCGTTCATAATCATAAATTCAGTTGTTGATGGTTATAATGGGACGCACTTTATGCGCCTGCGTCTTGGGCGTTTCCTGCATGGCTCCGCTGGCTGTCGAGTAGAGCCATGCTTTGACCGTCTGCTGTCCTTCCACCTCCGTCGATGTCCAGTACCAGCACTCGTCGGCCTCGGTCGGCAGCGGGTCTCCACCGCATTTCTCGATGACCGGATTGATAATGCCACGTGCCGCATACAGCAGGCGCATCTGAGCCACCGAGGGAACATAGGCGCTCTGCCCGTATTTCCACAGGGCAAAAACGGATTGGGCCATCGGAGAAGTCGTTTCGTCCGTCGCGTGCAGGGCATTCGTGTTTTCATTCCCGTCGTATGCCGTTATGTCCGCCGACGTACCCTGCTCGACACCGAGGCTGTCGGCAAAAGCCTTCGGCGTCATATCCCACAGATAGACGGCATAGCCGTTTCCTTCCGTTTCCCCGTCCGAATAGGTATGGAAGACGACGGCAATCGCCTGTTCCCCATAACTTTCGTACTCGCTGTACGGTACGGCCTTGCCGTCCACGCAGAGGACATGTCCGGGACGTACCGTCTTGTCGGGTTCTTCTATATGTGCGTCGCAGGCAGCCAATGCCCCGGTTATGAGGAGAACCGGCACTATCTGGCACGTTTTTCTGATAATGTTCTGTTTCATCTTTCCCTTATTTTATAGGTAGTTTAATACCGAGGGCGACCCCTGTACGCAGCACATCGGCCCCCTTTATCATTACGTCTCCCTTGACTTGCCAGTATAGCGTCCAGCCCGCCCGCAACACATAGTTGTGTTCGTAGCCGAAGTGCAGTCCTGCAAGGAATTTATTCGTGTCGCTTCCGCCCGAAGCCCCGATTCGGAGGCTTCCGTAATGGTTGCGTCCCCTCGTGACGCAGGGTTTGTAAGCCACGCCGAATCCGTAGGTACGGTAATTCCGCCAGAAAGATTTCGGGCATACATGCTTGCAGGATTCGCACTCCGCCCATTGCAGGTAGCCGTTGGCAAAGAACTCCCACGCATGGCGGTAGTTCATCTCGTGTTCGTAGGCAAGCGTCACGTCCAGCCCGTTCTTGTACAGCAGCCCCGCACCGAGCGAAAGGCGGCCGCTGCCTCGCTGTGCATACGCTCCTACGGCGAGGCACATGCAGGCAATCGTCAGGATAATCGTCTTTCTCATTGTCATTCCTCCTCCAGCAATGCCGCGCTGAACGAATCGGCTGACAGCACGTCTTCATAGTCGATATTCAGGCTGATGTTACGCCCGCTGATTTGTTTCTCCGTCATCTCGATGGTCAGCACCTTGTCGTTCGGGAACGTCATTTTCTTGACCACGACCACATTCCGGTAGCCGTGCCGGAACGTCTTGCCCGCCTCCAGCACCAGTGCCGGGGTCAGTTCGATGACCTGTGCGTTGGTCGCCTTGGTCAGTTTCTTGTCTGCCAGCTTCACCCGTATCTCGTCGATGTCGAAGCGGATGTTCGTCCGGTTCTCTATCGAGAAGTCGATGAAGAAATACTCGCCCACGGAGTAGATGTTGTTCAGCCGCATGGTCATGCGATGTGCCTTGGTGGCGACGTTGCGGATCTTTGCGGGCGAGTTCCAGATACGCCGGGCGAAGCGTGTCATATCCACGGTGGACATCGAGACCGCCGGGTTGTGATAGGCGTTCCGTTCCTGCAACTGGATTTCCTTGTCTGTTACCGCCTCCCGCACCCGTGTGGTGTAGAGCAGCGCATACTGCGTGCGGTAGCATTCCGTTACGATGGTCACGATGGCCAGCACCTCGCCGTCCTCGTGTCCGCCCTCTTTCGGTTTCAGGCGGACGATGTTGTCTATCGGTTGGTCGCCGACAACCTTATCGGTGGAGATGTCCACGAAGCGTATCGGTTCCGAGGCCGTGATGACCGTCGTTACCTGTTCATTTACCGTAAGTTGTTCCATCTCCTCGTAGGTTCGTTGTGCCTGTACATTCGGCGTTCCCAGCAGCCCTGCCGCCAGAAGAAATGCCGTTACGATTCCTTTTTTGTCCATGTCATTGATTTATTGATTTTGTTTTTCTTCCCTTATCTCTTTTTCCTCTTGTGCCTTGTTCCTGCATTCCAGTTCCTCCTGAATCCGCCGCTCGGCAATCTCGCAGTACGCCTGTTCGATTTCAAATCCGATGTAGTGCCGTCCCGTGCGGATAGCGGCCACGGCGGTTGTGCCTGACCCGATACAGTTGTCCAGTACAACATCGCCTTCGTCAGTGTAGGTCCGTATCAGGTACTCCATCAACGCCACGGGCTTTTGTGTCGGGTGGTAGAACGCACCTTTCTTGTGTTCCTTCGGCATGAAGATGACCGAGGTCGGATATTTGTCATCGGCTATGCGTACTGGTGAGAGTTTCATCGTTCCGTAACAACGGTTGGTAAATCCCTCCGTTTTACGCCTCCCGTGATATCTCCGTTCCGGAGGACACGGTGTCATCTGCGGATGATAGACCGGCTGTTTTTTATAGAATACCAGAATATCCTCGTGCTGCCGGAGCGGCATACGTTTGGCATTGAGATGTCCCGTCACCCGATCTTTCTGCCACACGAGGTTGTACCGCCACAGCCGGGGTTGCGACAGCATGAGCCATGCGGAGAAAAGCCCCTGCCCGAACAGGATAATGGGGCTGTCCGGCTTGGTAATCCGCTGATATTGCTCCCACAAGGCTGCGAACGGTATCTGGCGGTCCCAGTTCACCGACGGATTGCTGCGATTTAACACCCCGTAAGGCAGGTCGGCGATTATGGCGTCCACGCTACCATCCGCTATCTGTTTCATGCCCTCCATGCAGTCCATAAGGTAAATGCGATCCGCCTCTATCATATTGAGTCTGTTTTCGGTTCTACAATTTGCCGGGCGCTCATCCAGGTACAGCGTTCCGTCCGGGTTTTCCGGATTTCACACTCCCAGAGGGTATTCTTCTCCACATGTTTGAAATTGACCGCACCGTCTCTCGGTCCGTAAAAACCGGTATGCTTCTGGAAGGCGAATAAGGCAATCCTCCGCCCGTCCACTGCCTGAAAGTTGCATATCAGGGCGAATCGTACCCCCTTGTGCCACCATTCGGTACTTACGAGCTTCCCAACGAATGTTTCGGGCTTATCGGGAGCGATGTAGTCCTCGTAATAGAAGCCGTCCGTTCCCCTATGAAGTTTTGATATATCTGTTTCCATTGTCACTGACCTTTTAGTTCCTGTTTTCCCTGCCGTTCACCAGATACACAAACGTCCCGTATTTCAGCTTCACCTTGTTTTTCTTGATGGCCTTGCTGATGGCGTTACTCGTTTTCTGGTAGGCATTGTTCATCGCTTGCATACCCCATTGGGCGAGGCTGTTACCGTATCCGCTGGTATTCATGTTCATGCTGCCCGACATGGCACTGCTCGCCACGTCCTTGCTTGTCTCGCGGAATTGGCTGATGGGTACGTAAAGTCCTTCCAGCCCGTCCGTATCGTAGATTGACAAGCTGACCTTGACCAGTTCGTCCTCCACCAATATGCTGTTGATGCTTCCTTTTACACGTCCGGAAGAGAAACCGCTGACTGTGGCATACAGGTAAGTACCACGCCTGACCACGCTCTCGTTGATTTCGATGTCGTCCAGCAGGCGCAGCCGCACACGCGAGCCGTCCACGGCCTTGATGTTCTCGTCGATGATCGCCTTGATGAGTTTCGGTTCCCGTGCATCTTTCGCCAGTGTGTTGAAGTAGTCCGAAGTCGTCTTTACCTTCTTCACCACCTCACTTGCCTTGTCCGTCTCCGCAGGAGCTTTGACCGAACGGCTTTCCTCGTCGATGGTTCCCTTGGCCTGCGTCATCGTGTCCGGCGGAGCCGCCGTTGCGGTGCTGTCCGTTTCGGACGGCATGACCTCCCGTTGTCCTCTCAACCTCGCTTCGGCGAGTGCTTTTTCCAGTTCTGCAAGAGCTTCCTGCTCCCGTCTCTTGGCATCGGCCGCTTCCGCTGCCAGATCTTTCTCCTTTTCCTGCCGGTCAAGCAGGGCGATATCCTCTTCGGTGTATTGCGATTCATATTCCTCTTGGTTATTGTCCGGTTCGTCCCGCTCGATGTTGTCCACAGCAGAATAATCTTGTATCTTGCCCCATGATTTGGCCATGTTCTCATACTTGCTGCCGATACCGTCGCCGCCCTTGATTTGGGCGTCCGGCAATTCGGGATTCAGGAACTCGGTCGTCTGGAGTGTCTTATCCTGTACCTCGGCCTTCTCGGTATGGAACAGGTCGAAAAAGAAGTACGACGTGCCGAGAAGGGGAATATAGAGGATAGCTGGAAGCATATACTTCGGCTGCCTGAAATTGATTCTCTTGAAGATATTGTTCATTGTTTCCCTTTAATTGAGTTGCACATACTTGCTTATAGTTCTCTCGAACGGCATATTCATAAGCCTGCCGTTCTATTCCGGCCTTTCCGTACCGCTTTCCTTCGTATCGAATCTTCGTACATGCGGTACGGAAAGCATCTTATGCCGTTCCCGGAGCACGGAATCCTGCATTTCCGTGGCCGTTCGGCGGACCGGATGATGGCGGTACACCACCGTCAGGCGGTAAATATTCCATGTCAGCCCGCAGATGGCGAAGCCGAATACGATGACGAGAAACAGCGTCCGGTGGGCGTTGGCGAAACCCTGTACTTTGGCCACTGCCTTGTCGATACGTGTCGCCTTGGCGAAGCGTCGCCCGGCGTCCACGTCGCGTTCGTAGCGCTCCTTGTATTTCGGGTCGTTTTTGTCCGGCATCTTCTCGCCGAACAGCATACGTCTGAATCCTTTGATATTCATAGGGCTGGTAGAGTTAATAGTTGCTTTTTGTCTTTTGCTCGATGTCCTTGTTCAGCAGCGTGCGCCAGTTCACGATGAGCAGCCCGTGCGGGTTGTTCTCCGTCCGGGGTACACGCTTGAGCTGTCCCGCCGTAACCAGTTCGCGCATCAGGATATTGCTGCGCCGTTCGATACGCTGCCGCCCGTAGTAAGTGAACTCCATCTTCTCCTTGTTGAAGGTGATACTGTCGCAGAAAATCGAAAAGACGGCACTCGTTCCCAAGATGTTGGAATAGAAGCCTTTCTCCTTGAGCGTATTGTACTGCGCCAAGCCCGTTTCGTCCACTAAGTACATCGCTTTCTCCATCGTGTAGCGGATGTACTTGTCGTCGGGAGCAAGGGTAAAGAAGTAGTGGTGGAACATTTCGACATGGCTCTTGGCTTCCACGTCGAGCGTTTCCTCCATTGTCGTGCGGCGTACCAGTATGGGCACGTTGCCGTCCAGCACATACACTTTCTTTTGAGCGTCCGTAACCATCGTGCGGGCCGTCCAGATACTCGACACGCTGATGATGACGCAGCCCACAAGAAAGGCAGAGCAAATAATTCCGACCAGTTTGATTTTGTTCTCTAAATTCTTGATGACCATTTTGTTTGAATATTTATCGTTACTTTGTTATCTCATTACCGTACCCATTGCGCCTGTTGCCGTCATTTTAGCCTGTTGTGCCACACCCTCGCCGAAGTTTCGGGTTGAGAACGCCGTGTCACCCTCCGGTATCATCCATGCCGCAAGGTCGGGGACGAGGTTCAGGCATTTCAGGGCCACGATGCTTGCCGCCATCAGATAGCCCGCCGAGAAGAAGGAGTTTTGCAGGTAGGCCGCCATCGTCTGCTCGCTTGTCGTTATCGCCGTCAGGTTCTCCACCTGTATGCAGAGCACGATGTCGAACAGCAGCAGTACGTAGAAGCCCACGAAGTAGAGCATCGCCCCGTAGAAATGTACCGTCAGATACCTCGTGAGCCACTTCGCCCACGCACCTTCCCATTTGGGCAGGAGCGAGAACGCCCACTGGATAGGCCCGAATACGGTGAGCATTCCCAAAAGAATTTGCTGACAATATATCGTCGCCCACCAACCGATACGGAACACCACCAAGGCGATAAGCATGATGATTTTGTCTATTCCCACGATGACACCCGATGTCAGCGACGTGAACCACAGCTTCGCTGCGTCCTTCTCCATATTCGTCACCTCGTCTACGCCCGTCTGTTCCATCGTTGCCTCGATAAGGTTGGGATCGGACGTACCCGTGTGGGCGACATCGGCTTGTGCCTGCAGGGCAGTGTACATCGTGTCGCGCACGTAAATCAACTCCTGCACTTCCTCGAACTTGTCCGAGATTTGCGAGGCTTCGGCCTCGTACAGGTCATGTGTGTACGAACCGACGCAGTTCGGGATATAGGAGAGGAAATCTAAAAAGCACCAGTTGCTCCCGCTGTTTGCCATGCCCGTATCTGCCGGAGGATACCACCAGCAGAGAATGAGCGATACGGCCAGCGGTCTGAAGAGCTTCATCACGTCCAAAGGCTCGTGCTTGACCATCATTTTGTACGCCATGCCTGCCGCCATGACGATAGCGAACAGGGCGGCCAGCGCCATGCACATCTGCAATATCCACCAATTATCCCAAGCGGGTCTAACCATCGGAAATGAAAGGATAGTAAGGTGATGTAATATCACTGATTTACAGTCTATTAGGAATGAAAGCCGATTTTGGATTGGTTCGTTATTCTTTCCTAAATTAGCGGATTGTTTACCCACTTTTGTCTCGTTTTTGTCCCTCGTTGTATTATCTTTGTATAGCAAGTTAAATGCTTGATAATCAGTGATAAAAGAATATATTAACATCAGAAAAGAAAGGAAATAAAATGGGACGAAAGAAGAAAGAAATCCGTTTGAAGGAGCCAGTGCGCATCCGAGAAAAGAAGATAGCTGGTGGCAACATCAGCCTCTATCTTGACATTTACCAGAAGGGATTGAGAAAGAAAGAGACGTTGAAACTCTATCTTGTGCCAGAAATCAACGCTGCTACCAAGTTGCAAAACGCCAATACAAGAAAGTTGGCAGAGCAAATCAAGGCGCAGCGCATTCTTGACATCCAGAGAGAGGGTCTTGTGGATTGGGACAAGGTGAAGAAGTCACGCATGACACTTACCAAGTGGATGGATGACTTTGTGAAGTACAATGCCGAGTTGTCTGAGTCTTCCATGAAGACAAAGCGTAACACTCATGCTCGCATTGACCAATACCTATTACATATAGGCAAGCCAGAGTTTCTGTTGAAAGACGTGGACAAGGAGTTTTGCAAAGGCTTCATTACTTTTTTGAAGACTTGCACCTACAATGATGGAAAGAAACAACTCAGCACCACCACTTGCCGTATGTTCGTCAACTATTTCGGCTCGTCATTGGCAAAGGCAGTAAGGGACGGACTGATTGAGCAAAATCCATTCTTGCTGTTGGAGGCAAAGGAGAAGCCACAGAAGCGAGTGGCTGAGCGTGAGTTTCTGACGATAGAGGAAATAAAGAAGGTGATGAACACACCATGCCGTTATGAACTGGTGAAGAAAGCCTTTCTATTCTCCTGTTTCACTGGTCTGCGATATAGCGACATGAAAGCCTTGAACTGGAGTGAAATCCACAAGGCTGCTGACGGCAAGACAGAATACATTGACCATATCCAAGTCAAGACCAAGGATAGAGTAACCATCCCCTTGTCGGAAGAAACAAAGAAGTGGATGCCTAAAAGAGAAGAAGGCATAGACAACATCTTCCACAACTTGACAATCACATCTACAACTGTAGAAGTGGTTCTGAAAGAATGGATGGAGGCAGCAGGTATAACCAAGCATATAACCTACCATTGCTCACGACATACGGCGGCTACGATGCTCCTGACCCTTGGTGCAAGTATCTATGTAGTAAGCAAGATACTCGGACACAAGAGCATCAAGATGACGGAGATTTACGCCAAGATTGTTGACAAGAAGAAGTTGGAAACCGTGAACCTCGTGAACGGAATGTTTGACCAAATACCAGTAATACAATGAAGATAGAAATCAAGGAACGTAAGCTGACGGAAGGCAAAAGAGCCTTATATCTGGAATACTACGAGACTGGCTTCCGCAAGAGAGAAAACTTGCACCTCTATCTCTTGCCCGATGATGCCGTTGGTGCTGCAAAGCACAATCGGCTTACATACAACAAGGCTATGGAGATACGAGCAGAGCGCATCCTCACCCCTCCTGTATTGGAGAAAGAGAATGCCAAAAGCGAAGAACAAGGCAACGGCTTGACTTGGCTACAATGGTGCGATGATTATATCAAATGGTCTGTTGATTGTGGCAACTGCAAGAAGATGATAGGTCATAAGAATGTTGTCCGCAAGCGTATCGCCACTTATTTACGGAGAGTAGATAAGAAAGACATCCTGCTGAAAGATGTCAGTAAAGATGAAATTTGCGGTCTTTTTGATTATATGCGCAACAAGTATCGCAACAAACGCCAAATCAAGACCAACGGAGGACGGTTGGCTGATTACACATTACTGTTGTTTGAGGAAACTGTCAAAGCGATATTTAACAAGGCTATGCGTGAAGGACTTGTAAAATTCAATCCTGTACACAGTCTAAACAAATTGGAACGCTTCCATGCTCCTGACAAACACAGAGAGTATCTTACGCCCGAAGAACTCACACATTTCCTGGCGGTGGAAGCAGAATGTGAGAATGAACGAACCGTACAACTGGCATTTGGGTTATCATCCATGACTGCTCTTCGCCTTGGCGATATGCAGCATCTAAGGTGGTGTGATATTAAAATGATAGATGGCGTGCCGACAATCAGCATCATATAGCGAAAGACAAAGCGTCCTGCCATTATTCCGCTCAATGAAATGGCACAATCATTGTTGCCACCTCGGACGGATGACAATCCGGAAAGTCTTGTGTTTCACCTTGTCAAGAAGTCAGACAACGTATCGAAATACGTAAGAAGACTTAAAGAAAAGGCTGGCATAGAAAAGGATTTGACCTACCATTGCTCACGGCATACGACAGCATCGTTGGCTATCTCAGCAGGAGCAGACATATCAGCAGTGAAGGATGTTTTGGGACATGGAAGCATCACTTCAACCGAAGTTTATGCAAAAGTGGCTCTTGAAAAGAAGATAGAGGCGGTCAATCTGTTTAATGGCGTGTTTGATTGAGACATACAGCAGAGTGCGAACAATGGGGAAGTCTTACTTCTTCCCTTTTGTTGGAAAATTGCCGTCAGGCTGTATTCAAAAAACGCTTGTGTTCAAATAAATCTGCAAGACTTATCTGGACACAGGCTTTTTCATGTTCAATTTAATCTTTGATATAGATGACAACAGGAGTAATATACGCTCGTGTTTCCAGTATTGGTGACAGACAGAGCACGGAAAGACAGGTCAAGGACTTGTCGGAGTATGCAAAATATAAGGGTATCGAAGTCTGCAAGGTCTTTGAGGAACACATCTCTGGCGCAAAGAAGAATGATGAGCGTCCAGTGTTGTGTGAGGCAATGGAATACTGCAAGGCAAACCGCATTGGGATCCTACTTGTCAGTGAACTGTCAAGATTGGGTCGCAATGCGTTTGAGGTGCTTGCCTCTGTCAAGGAACTCATTGACTGTGGCATCAACCTCTACATACAAAAGGAACAATTTACATTATTGGACGATGAAGGACATCCGTCCCTCTTTGCCCCGATAATGATAGCCACGCTTTCGACCTGTGCGCAATTGGAACGTGACAATATCTCATTCCGATTGCAGTCAGGACGGAAGCAGTATATAGAGAAAGGTGGAAAACTCGGACGCAAGGTAGGCTCTGTAAAAACGGTAGAACAGATGAAAGCCGAATATAGGGAAGTAATAAGTCTGCTCCGCAAGGGGTATTCCATTCGGGATGTGGCAAAGTTGAGTGGTAAAGGGGTAAGTACCGTACAACGAGTGAAGCGATTACTAAAAGTACAATCAACGCAATAATATTATTGATCTTACGTTCTTTTCAAAGAAAGGGTTTGTGCAATAGTGGCTTATAGGCTAAAAGCACTACCTTTGTACGCAATATAACAACAATACGTTTAAGGTCACAATTTGTGATTTTGAAAATGAATATAAATATGACAGATAAAATAGGAAAAAAGGAGGCAACCTTTGCAGTGCCGTACAATGGCGAGGACAAACGATTATGTCGATGGCAAGGGCTTCTGCTGCAATGACGGCAGCTTGGAGGCTGCTCAAACACGAGCTTTTGCGAGAGCTGCAAAGAACAACTTCCAAGAAGGCGATACATACGAGAAGATGCAGTTCTACTACCACCCAGACCATTTGGGTAGCAGTAGTTACATCACCAATCTTGATGGCGAGGTGGTGCAACATATCGAGTATGTTCCTTTCGGTGAAGTGTTCATAGAGGAACGCAACAACGTGTGGAACACGCCTTATCTCTTCAACGCAAAGGAATTTGACGAGGAGACAGGTATGTACTACTATGGGGCGAGGTACTATGAACCGAGACTGAGCTTGTGGATGTCAACTGATCCTTTGGAAGAAGATTATTATAACGTGTCAACTTATTGCTATGTTTTCAATAATCCTTTGCGCTTTATAGACCCGACGGGATTAAGTGGTGACGAACCAGATGGATGGTCTATTACTGGAAATTTTGCCAAAGGAGTGGGTCAAAGTTTATGGGGAACTGTTGAGGGAGCATGGAATGTTGTGAGACACCCTATAAATACCGCTAAAAATGTCGGGTATGCAGTTTCACATCCCCAAAAAACTTATGATGCAGTTAAGACGTCATTACAACAGACATATAATGAATTCTCTTCTGGAAATGGGGATGTTAAGGCCAACATGATAGGAAAGGCTGTCGGAGAAGTTGCACAAGTTTTCGTAGGAGGAACTGCTGTAAAAGCCGTTACAAAGGGAACAAAAGTAGTTAGTACTACAAAACGACTAAGTAGTACAGGAAAGGTCGTTGAAGCTACAACTACTACAGAAAAAGTTGGTGGACGATTAGGTTCTGCTGCAACAAGACGCCAAATACAAGAAATATCATCTGAATTGGAAAGCAGAGGATATACGATTGTTGGAGGAGGCGGAAGAATGCCTGAAGAATATCTTGCTCCTTTATCTGGGAAAGGAACTAAAGGAAGTTCTTTTTTAGATATCACAGCAGATCATCCCGACTATGGCAGGTTAAGGATTAACACTGTAGATGTTCTAAAAGATGGGGTAACACCTACTAAAAGAGAATTACGAAATGCAAATCGTATAAGGCAGCAAATAGGCCCTAATGAACATCTTTTGTTGATTCCTAAAAAGAAATAATTTTTCATTACAAAAATATGAATATAATTTATTCCAAAATGCAACATATAAAACCACCATGACAATTACAGAAATCGTCCAATGAAATAAATCGTGTTTCTGTTCGTTAAACTATATTAGTATAATTCTAATAGTTCGATAATGACAGACATTTATTTCAGGCTGATTGTATCGCACAATTGCGGTATGAATACCCACAAGCTGGTGGTAACGATAGTACAATGCGAGGAAATCCCTCTAATTTGATATATTTGCAAGTTCTTTGACACAATTGAGAGGATGGTTGGTATCAATAGAAATCACTCACGATGTGACGATGGGAATCATTGATGTATATTATAAACTGATATACAATGTGCTTAAGGATTACTTTCTTAAGATTTGGATAGTTAATACTTATTGCATCAAAAATGTATCCTGTCACAAAACTGAAAAAAAACAGAAGGAGTTGATTTGCCAACTACGCACTTACTTGACAGTGAGTGTTCTCTCTTTGTGTCATTGATTCAAAAAAAATCAGTAACAGCCACAAAAACTAATGTGGCATAAATATTTTCATATGAAAAGTAAACAGCAAGTTTTCTTCTCAACAAGATCGGATCTTATCAAAATGATGTCTATTGTTGAAAAAAGAATTCCAATAGAATATGTTTTGATGGGAACTTCTGAAAGTGAAGTAATAAAAAGAGAAAACACTATTTCAAAATTCGCGCAACTCGGTTGTACGAGATATAGGAACTGGATATCATTGGATAATAGATATATGGTTGTTCCATTAAATGAGAATGTAAAATGTAGAACCGTGGTGCAGAGGAATGGCTTATGCCATTACATAATAGATCTTTCATCTAATCCTACAGGCGTTGAACTAAGCACAGGAGGAATATATGAAAATGCTGAAAATGTCCTAATTGCTGGTCGTATTGCTGTTTTCACGGATTTTTCAAGAAACGCGATACAAAACTACAACGAGATATTGAAAGCTATGAAAGAGTGTTTTATTAAAAAAAATAATGTTTATGTATCTCAAGAGGCAATGTTATTATTAAACAGAGGATGGCGGTTGACATATAACTATAATGCGTCATGTGAAAATGATTTAAAATGAATAATATCTTTAAGTGTACGAAATGTTACCGTGAATTGTTCTGACTAATTGTTAGCAAACATCCGTATAAGGTCTGTATAAGGCAATTGTCATCCAAAGTAATAGATGTGTATATAGAAATACATTTGTAATGAGGGTGACGGACACCGAGGGCAACGTGACGACATCCGTTTACGACATGGGCGACCGCCGCACGGAGGTCAACCACCCTGCAAGCGGCAAGACATCGTTCACCTACGACCCGCTCGGCAACGTGCTCACCAAGCAGACGGCTAACATGGCGGAGGAAGGCAAGATGATAACCTATACCTACGACTACCACCGTCTGACGGGTATCAGCTATCCCGACCATCCGGAAAACAACGTGAAGTATTACTACGGCGGACGCAATGCCTCACACAACCGCATCGGCCGCCTGATGATGCGTGAGGACGGAACGGGTGCCATCGAATACTTCTACGGCAAGATGGGTGAGGTGACGAAGACCCGCCGCACGCTCATCGTGCCCAACCAGGCGATTGCCACCTACGTCACCCAGTGGACTTACGACAGCCACAACCGCCTCACGGAGATGATCTATCCCGACGAGGAAAAGGTGACTTACTCCTACAACCTCGGCGGTCAGCTTGAAAAAGTCCGCGGCGAGAAGTCATACGGATACGACTACATCACCAAGTTAGGCTACGACAAGTTCGAGCAGCGCAGCTACCTGAAGTACTGCAACGGCGCGGAGACGTTCTACACCTACGACAACCGTCGTCGCCTGAGCAACCTTGCGGTGAACAGCGGCAACACGGCCATCATGGACAACGACTACACCTTCGACGCTGTAAGCAATGTCCTCTCGGTGGCGAACAATGCCTCGCTTCCTGCCAGCGGCAACGCCGGCGGCAAGATGTCGCATACCTACACTTATGACGGTCTTTATCGTCTCGCCACCGCGACAGGTACATACACCGGAGCAGACAGCAAGTCCGCTTCGTACACCCTCGCCATGGGCTACGACAACATGCACCGCATCACTTCCAAGAGCCAGCATCTGACCCAGGACAACGTGCAGTTCAACGGCACGCTCAATGTCGGATATGACCTGACATATACCTATGGCACGGAAGACGGAAAGAAGTTCCAGCTTGCAAGTGTTAAAGACGTGAATTATCGCACGGAAAATACTCCGGGAGACAATAATATCGAAAATAATCACGTATATTTGTATGATAAAAACGGAAATCTTATATATGTGAATACCGGACGCATGATGAACGATGGACATAACGAGACCGGCACGGGTGAGCGCAAGCTCATCTGGGACGAGGAGAACCGTCTGCTTGCAGTGGACGACAACGGCTTCGTGTCCAACTACTGGTATGATGCCGACGGCGAGCGCACGGTCAAGACTTCCGGCGAGAGCGATCAGGTGTATGTCAACGGAGTATTCTCCGGCGGCTCTACCAACACCGCGAAGTTCTCACTCTATGTCAGCCCGTACCTCGTGGCTAATCAGGGCGGCCGCTACACCAAGCATATCTACGCAGGTTCGCAGAGAATCGTGTCGAAGATAGGCGACTTCGCCTCCTACGGCTCTGACCCGCGCCGCATAGAGTATGCAGGTGCCAACACCGACGGTCTGTCAGTTGACTACAAGGCGAAGTATGCCGCCCAGCAGCAGGTCATCAAGGACAACTACAAATTCTTTGATGTGCCGTACAACGGCGAGGACAACAATGACTATGTTGACGGACAAGGTTTCTGCTGCAACGACGGCTCCATGGAGGCGGCGATGGCTCGGACGAAAGCGCAGGCACACGCGGCTGCAAGGTCTTTCAAAGCCCCGGACAACTACGAGAACCTGCAGTTCTTCTACCATCCCGACCACCTCGGAAGCTCCAGCTTCATCACCAACCTTGAAGGCGAGGTAGTGCAGCATATCGAGTATGTGCCGTTCGGAGAGGTGTTCATAGAGGAGCGCAACAGCGTATGGAACACGCCTTATCTCTTCAACGCAAAGGAATTTGACGAGGAGACAGGTATGTACTATTATGGTGCGAGATATTATGAACCGAAACTCAGTGTATGGATGTCAACGGATTCTGAGGAATTAAAATTTCCAAACATTGGTACATACACCTACGCTGCAAATAACCCTATTAAATTTATAAATGCTGATGGAAAATCTGCTCGTGTAACAAAAAATACTGCAGACAAGACAGTAACCATTACAGCCCATTTTGTATTCTTTGGTGAAGCATCATCAAGCCTACTTGCATCACAGATGGCTCAAGATATACAAAACAAATGGAACGAACCACATGCAAAGGTTGTAATTGATGGGACTCAATATAGCGTAAAATTTGTTATTACTGGAGAACATAGAGATAAGGGATTTGGATTAAGTTTGGAAAAAGCCTTTAATACAGACCCTACAAATAATTATGTAGAAGTAAGAAACACTGTTGATGACGGTCCTATAAAAGGAGTTTCATACATGACAAGGGGAGGCAACGAAGGCGTATTTCTTAAGTCTAATGTAGAAAAAGTAGGCAGTTCAACAGAAGCACATGAATTTGGACACAGCTTGGGACTTTGGCCTGGAACAAAAAAAGGTCATCCGGAGGGAAATCTTCTTGGAAAAGGACAGCCAGGAATAATGTATCCAAGAGGTACTATTGTTGATCCTCAATACAGATACAATCCTAAAGCAGGCTACAATCAAAGTGGAGGAACTTTGAATCCGGAAAAGCGTAAGGTTCTACAGAGTGATATTGATATGCTTCATTTAGACAACTTGTATTATGACAATAATGGAAATTCGCAACTTGGAAAAAGCACCAGTGCCTTTTGGGAATAAAATTCACATTATATTGATTTTTCTCATTCAACTGATTCTGTCATGTAATCCACAGAAAACAAGCGATGGGATATTATCAAAAGAAATGTTATATGGAGAGTGGACATTGGTAGATGGAGAACATCAGGTAAATTATCCAGATATTGAATTTTTCGCTGATAGTAGTGCTATACTCTATTCGCAGGCGGATACCATATACAGATTTACATTTTTCATAAGAAATGATTCTTTATATCTTACTGATATTTATGGTAAGAAGTATGTGAGTAGAATTAGAAAATTAAGTTGCACTACAGTTATCTTTGATGGCATTGCAGATGTCAAAAAGAAGCAAACATATGAGAAACAATAATGTCGGAATTTTCTAATGAGAGATTGGAAATTCATCATTAATTGTTTTTATATATAACCTCAATTAAAATCCGTGGATTATTTAATTTGTAATCCACGGATTTTTTATACTTTCTTTTTCAATACATATAATTTTACGTTCTTAGCGCTTGGCTCATTCCCAAACGAGTCAATCAGAACAATGCTGCTGTCATTTTTCACCTTATAAAATATGTTGTCACCACTTGATGGATGTTCAAGCATCAGAATACTACCGTCAATTACTTTGAAGATGCCATTCAATACTTCACAACTATCCGATTCGTTTAGATATTTCTTCTTCAAACTATAGGTGCCATCCGCATTTAATGTGAGTGTTGTTTCAACATTAGGTGGCAACACGCCGCAATATATTCCTGCAATGGAATCCAAGTCAATAACGTTTTCTAAGATTGCCGTATATTCTTCGACTTTTTCTTCATAACCATCATAAAAGAAAAAGTGTCCGCAATGTCAAGCGAGTGGCATCACGGACACGACATGAATAGTTGAGAGTTAATGAAAAGTTAATATGCTGCTACATTACTGATGAATGGAACGCCTCTTGCATCATCGAACACGATACGGAGACCGTTCGTCTTTACTTTATCGAAGCGAAGGATGCGCTTGTACCCGTTGGTCGTTGTCTATTATTTCTGATTAATGCGAATCAGCAGTTGAAAACATCTTCTGATTCTTGATTTAAAAGTTTGTAATTCAGTTAATTATCTCATTGTTCTATTTTGTAATCTCCTTGAAAATCAGTAAATTAGAAGAATAAAACCACTCATTTTTCTAATTATGATTCCCAAGGAGAAAAAGTTAATACTAATAGGTTTGTATATGTATATCTGTGATGTCCATAAGTCTTCTCTGCGTTTCCACTGCCAGAGATTCAGTAACAATTCCAATCCTGAGTTTACGGATGAGGAGGTTCTTACCATCTATCTGTTCTGCGGGTACTGCCAGAGATACTTCAACATCAAGGAGATACATACCTTCGCTAAGGAGTATCTGTCATCATGGTTTCCAAAATTGCCGTCTTATCAAACGTTTTGCGGACGCCTAAATATGCTTTCAGAAACATTTAAGGTGCTGGTGGAAACCATGATACAATCATTCAAGCCCAAGGATTGCGACTCCATTATATCCATTGTCGATTCTATGCCGATAGTGACCTGTAAAGGGAAAAACCGAGAGGGGAAAGTAGCTACGGAGATAACATCAAAAGGGTATTGCTCCACTAAGAACATGTACTACTATGGCATGAAACTGCATATGGTAGGACAGCGTAGGGAGGGAACCTTACCTTTTCCGGAAATGATAACTCTGACACCGGCTTCGGACAACGACCTGACCGTATTCAAAAGCGAATGCGTGCCATACCTATCCGGAAAGACGGTGCTTGCAGACAAGATTTACAGCGATTTCTCTTTCTTTAATGAGAACAATCCGGTTAAAGTGCTTACTCCGCATAAAGAGATTAAAGGGGAACCGGAAGTTCTCAAACAGAGGGAGAAAGCTGCAAGAGACCTTTTCTCGCAAGCCGTTTCTAAAGTCAGACAACCTATCGAATCCTTTTTCAACTGGCTGAATGAAAAAACAGAAATTCAAAGAGCATCTAAAGTAAGAGCTACCAAAGGGCTGTTGGTACATACCTTTGGAAAGTTGGCTATTGCTCTACTTACATTTGTTAATTTTTAATTTTTGAATCAGAAAGCCAACTGCTGATTCGCATGATTAATTTTCTTTTTAATTTCATTCGCCTCTTTAAATAGGCTATTAGCAATGCTATCTTTAATTGCTGCCATCTGTATCATTTCGATATGGTAGCGAATTGAGTCCTCGTAAGTATTTACATGAGCTCTAACAATCTCTATAACTTCTTTATCTGGGCATACAGAGAAGTGCTACCAAGACATTCAAGTCTCATGTAAAATATGGAAGAAAAGTAGCATAGGCTATAAAAGGCAAAAGGATGAGGTGAATCCACATCACCCCATCTTCTGCTTACTTGTCTATGTATGATGCAACAAAATAAACAATCGAGATGACCGTATAAAGGAAACACGGCAAGAATATCCAAAGCAAAGTCATTACCCAACCATTTGACAACCACACACCTTCATTCCTTGACATCATATTAGACATATCATAGAAATGGCGAGTGAGGATTTCTTTGTTTTCCTTTCGGTGGTCTTCAAGAAGTTTGGACTCGTTTTCAATGAGTTTCTTCCTGTTGTTGATTGCCTGTTCCATATCGGCATCATCAACCTTAGCTTTGACAGTTATGTCTTTTACTTTGCCGATGTAGGCTTCAATAGCTTTGGTGACAGTATTCGCTTTATCTGAGGCTTCACTCAATTTGTCTTTTGCTTCATGCATGGAAGCAGTAGCCATTTCAACGCCACTTTTTGCCAAAGTCAAACTATTGCCAGCATCCTTGTAGGCTTGAAGTTGATGGTCAAACTTGTCCGATGCCTTGTCTGTTTCGATATTCTTGTCAATCGTGTTCTCGAAAGAACCGAAATCCATATCCGAGATTTTGCTTTTACCTATCGGCATAGTATCAATGTTGTTGGTTGAACATTCGGTTATCTGCCATATCCTTGTTTCTTGCGAGGTCTGCACAGGCGATTAGCCATCATAGCGCAGCGATGCGCCCATGACAGCTCATCCTCGTCCTTGTCACGTCCCCAACCTGAGGTTGCACCACCTCCGCCACCGCCAGACTGGGCGGCAATGGTTGTGGCAGCATCAATGTATTCAGCAAAGAGAAGAATGGCGGTCTTCTGCACATCACCAATCCTGGCAAACACATTGTCGGCATCCAAAGCTATATTCTTATCGATGACATCCAGACAATTCTGTGGAATATCAACAGAATAATGATGAAACTCGTCCGTATAAAAGTCGAAGTGACGTATCTTTGGAGTGTTGTCCGCAGTAGGCATGGGTTTGGGTACAGTCATAATCTTTGGCTGTTGGGTATTCTTTGTTGGAGTTGAAACAGGTTTCTCCAATTCTTGATGATGCAGTTTTGCCCAAGTGCCTTCAATCTTTGAGGGCATCAGACAACGACCTTTGCCAAGTTCCGAGGACTTATAAATGGAGTTACCACGCTTAATGGCATAGCCACGCACTTGTCCTTTATTGTCGGATTGCAGTTTGACATCATATCCCATTTGCGTGAGGCATTTTGTGTATAGTCCCCAATCAAAGTACGGCATCTTAGTTAAAACGGAAATACAATCATTGGTTATCGCTTCCTTATTTTGGCGGCTCACTTCTTGTGCATCTTTCCATCCACGCTGTTGCCCAACCTTGGCGGCAGCAGCCATCGCTCGCTCATAGATATAATGGGCATCATTCACGTTGCCCCTCATGTCTATGCGGTTCGCATCTATGTGAAGGTGCATAATGCCACTCTTGCTGTCATGATGGAGTGCAACTACATATTGGCTGTCTTTGAGGTTGGTTGCCTTTGCACTCTTGCGCTTCGACTTGGCTGCAAGGTCAACCGCATCAAACTCACGGATAAAGTCATCCGCCAACTTCTGCCAGTCCTCTATCGTCCAACCTTGCGTTTCCTCCGAAGTTGGGGAAACCTCAATGCGTATCATGTTACGTTTGAGTGGATGATAACGGTTCAACTTGTCCTCAAACTTCTTCTGCAAGGCAAGCATTCTCGCCCACATTGCCGTTGGGGAAATATCATCGGGCAAGAGATTGGTCTTTACAATCTCCGCCTTGTCCTTATCCACTGAGTAACGTATGGCATTTGCGCCATGACTTATTACCTTTGCTTTTGCTATCATATATGTCGTATGTTCTATTGGGTTAAGTATTTCTCTATCTCAATCATGCGGTTTAAGATAACCTCTGCACTTGTTCTCCATCGTTTCATAAAGATTTCGCTACGTAGAATGTTCTCACGTTCCGTTAGCGAACGACCTTTGAGAAAGCCGAACAATTTCTGTATATCGCCCCTGGCATCCGAAAGGCTGTTCAAAGCCTCCATTTCTTTGTCAGTCAAGCGTTGTTTGGGATATTTGCCCTCCAACCGCTTGCGTGCGTATGCGCTTGTGGTCAGTCCGCAAAGAGCAGCATATTCCGCTATCTCCTTATGGAGTTGCGGTGTCAGCCTTACTATCAGGCGGCTCGTGTATTTCGGTGCATCCTTTTCTATCTTTTTCTTATTCATACCAAGTATTGCTTCTATAAAAGTGTGCAACCCAATGCGAGCTTGCGAGCGTTCAAGAAGTCCATTGGCATACGGACAAACGAAGTGCGTTTGTATGACATTGGTATTTCTTGCATAGCACTGCTATCAGAGTTTACGCACAAGCACGCTACGCACTGCGGTTGCACCAGTTCACAGACTTGTTGTATAACGGTTCTCAAATTACCCAAGTAACAGCAATTGTGGGGCATCCTCCGCTTCCATCTGTTCTTTGAAAAATTGCCTTCTGGCTTCTGCCTCCAGTTCCATGTCAGAGACGCTTGGCGGTGGAACATCTTCCTCCTCGCCATTATCGCCATTTCCTGAAGTTAGGGAAGAAAAGGAACTGTTGGCAAGTTGTGTTGGAGAAGTACCGCCATTCTTGATGGGTGGATCTTCCTTGTTAGGGAATGCGGTTGTGGAAGTCATAGTATTAGACTTGCCGGAATAGTCTCTTTGGTTGATGGGAACATAGTGAGGATTGACATATTTCTTGCCGTCAACAATCCATGCAGAAATGCAGAGCAATGTGTGAACACTTCCTCGTCTTGTCTGTACAGAAGAAAGGATGCCCAATTTGTTCATGTGGTCAAGCATCTTGGAGACGGTTTTTCGGTCACACTTCCATAGTTTGGATAGAGCCACCTCTGACATGTTCACTTCCCACAATTCTGTTGTGGACTCCCCAACCTCATTTGAGGTTTCAATTTGTCGTGTCACAATCTGAATGAGTTGATATAGGCATGAAAGGCGGTTGATGCCAGCCGTGCCACCCATCAGATAGTTCACTTGTTCATTACTCAGGATAATGCTGTTGAAAATATTACTGTTCATCGTTGTTTTATTTTTGTTGTGTAAATCTGTTCATGCTGTTATGCGGAAAACTTTCTGCCGTCAAAAGAGAAACTATCGCCTCATGCCGAAACCTCTCTCTGGCATATAATACTCCTTGTCGTATGCGATATGGTCAAGCACACGTTGCAGTCGGTCAAGTTGGGGACTGTCAAGCACTTGTATGGCATTGATGGTAATTTTCTGTGATGCTATTCTTCGATGCTCACAGTTTCTTTCCGACATGGTTCCGTCACCGTCAGCATAGACCGAATGAAGATAGGTATTGACTGCTTCCGTCTGTTCCTTGCTTGGGTAAGCAGCAGGAAAGCGGTCGGAAATGTAGTCTACCATATTGCTGACCGCATTAGCCAACAGAGGGTCGCGTTTTTGCAGACTGTTTACAAGTTCATCTTTCGTCATAATGCTATGGTCTATTGTTCATTTCATTCAGACGGTTTGCAGCCTCCAGTCTTATCTCCTCCTCCGACATGGCTCTTGCTCCTCGTACCCAGTCAAGCAAGGCTTTCTTCTCAAAGAAGATGAGCTTGCCAGCAGGCTTGAAGTACGGCAACTGGTTAAGATGCGTCATCTTGTAGAGCGTGCTCTTGGCAATGCCGAGAAAGGCGGAAGCCTCTTCAAGGTTCAACACTTCCTTTGTCATATAGCAAAGGTTCTCCAACTTGTTCACTCTCGACTGAAGCTCCACTATCTTGCGCTCATGGTCGAGGCTCATCTTTAATGCGTTCTTTTCTGTCATAAATCTGATATTTTGTTTATTTCGTTATCGATTTCGGCTGCAAAGGTATATTGTTGACAATGATATTCAAGCAGCCGTTATGGTTTATTAAAAGTGCTGATTTTCAATTCTTTGGTTCTATTTTACCATGCTGCAATATGGTAGATTGGTCGGACACTTACTTGAAATTCAGCATCTTCAAATGTCTATCGTTCAAACATTCACAAAACCAAGGATTGGACATAAGGGTGGCAAATCTTTGGTTCTATTGCCAGTTCTCGTTTTTGAAAATGTCCAACAGAGTGCAAAACAAAATTTAACACCCAATTTTCGCAAACCAAGCCGTTTGAGGTCAAAACCGTTTGCAATAACCACATTTGGGGTACAATGGTAGGAAAATGAGTTGTGAATGAGAGAAATAGGGATTTCCCCTCGTTTTTCAAGGGACAAATTTGTACCTTTGCAAACGAAACAGAGGTATTCCACAAGGGATATTTCGGGCGAAGTGTTCTTGACTTTATTTTTCCGTGGTTTTGTCCCGTTTTTGTCCCTCGCTGATTTTGTGTCACGAAACAAAAATTTGCAAGTAGCTGATTTACAACGGTTAAAACTGTATTTTGGAGGATTGGTAACGGCAACCACCAGTAACCACCAAAATGGACCTTGCGAGCCGGTAAAGGTCGCGTCGGTCAGGAACTCATTGGTCTGAAAAATCACGTCGTCGATCTCCTCTTCCAAGAGGTCGATACCGAAATCCGAAAGAATATTTCCGTCAGCCATAGGTTATATGCTTTTAGTTCCTTCTGTTTACCGTCTCGTCTCCGTCGCCCGTTCCAGTACCGCCGTCCGACTGTGAACCTCGCACCGCAAGGCGCGATTCGTTCCAGCGGCTCATGGCGTTTCTGACGACGCTGCTTTTGTCCAAGGTTCGGTCGGCGGTTGCGTTCAGCAATCCGTCCGTGGCCGTGGCGTTCTGTCTTCGGGCAAGGTAGCCGACCAGAATCTCGTTCTGCCGTACCACGTCTTCGTAGATCCGCAGGTATTCTTTCTTTCGTTGCGCATTGGGCATATAAGCGTCCTTCGTTGCGTCGATGGCACACTGGTACACATGATAGTATTCCGTCCACCGCTCCTTGTCGTCCGTCGTGCCCCCGGCAAGGAGAATCCGGTCTATGTTGCGCTGAAACCGCTCCATTTGAGCGTTTATCTTATCGCCCTCGGCCAGCCATGCGAGGTCAATCTGCCGGTCGGCCACATTCAGCGCCTCGATTTCGGCACGTTTGACCAGAGCCGAGTCAATGGCTTCCGCCTCGTCTGTCTGGTTGTACAGGTTCACACCCGCCAGCGTGCGGAACGACAGTTTGTTCTTGCTTGCCGCCGACTTCTTGTACTTGTTGTGCAGCAGCGTGTAGTAAAGTTCGGGCGACAGAGCACCCGTACCGGTTTCCATGACCGTAATCTGGTTCTGTTTCGGCGAGTCATGGTTGTAAGTAACCGACTGCGCCTTGACACCGCTCGTTGCAACTGCTGCAACCGCCATGAGTAAGAGAGTTCTGTTCATATTAATTTCCGGTTATTCATTATTTTACAGTTATTTATATCGTATAGTCATACTTTGAGGGCCTGCTTCAAAGCCGTAAATATTGGTACTCATTCCTGACTCGTTTCTCTCCCTGCGAGAAATGCGTCTCGTCTTTTTCAATGCAAATACATTTTCTATGCGTATAGATACAGGCAATTGCGGTGCTCATGCTCCCCGATGCAAAATCAAGGACAGTATCTCCTTCCTTTGTGTATGTTCTTATCAGATACTGCAATAATGCAATCGGCTTTTGGTTGACATGAATCGTTTTGCCTTCTGATTCCGCTGTTTTGAAGTATATCACACTTCGTGGATACCTTGTTCCTCTGTTTTCATTCCTGAATGTAGGATTGGGTACCTTGCCTATTCCTGTCCAATTGCTCCCTCTCTTCGTGCGATTCCCGTAAGGCTCACCTTCCTCCATGATGGGATAATAAGGGGTTCTACCTTTACCAAAGACACTTATTAGCTCATGTGCTTTTAGAGGTTGTTTTTTAGCGAGAAGAAAATTGCTTGCTTTTGACTTTTCCCAAACCCAGTCATATTTAAATTCCTCTAAATTGCCGCAGCGTAGAAGGCTGCTGAACGGTTCGCTGCCAAATAAGACCGTAGGTGCATTTTCTTTCCTGACTCTCCTGATCTCTTTCCACATTTCCGGAAATGGTATTATTTTATCCCACTGTGAAGCTGTGATTCCAAAGGGGGGATCACATAAAACCAAGTCGATACTTGATTCCGGAAGAAAAGGCATTACTTCAAGACAGTCGGCTTTATATAACGTAATGTCTTTTGCAAAAACAATCTTTTCCATTGCATCAATCTAAATGTCTCTTTATCCCTTGGTTATAATCCCAATAGGCTTGTTTGTATTAAAATTTCTTTCTCTGTTTCTATTTCTCCGGACATTCAAGGCGAAATGCCTTTTCTGTCCTTTAAAATATTCCTGCTCGATGTCGATGGCATGGAGGTCAACCCCCAACTTGTAGATAGTCTGCCTCCTTTCCCTTTCATCGTTCGTTAATAATCCAGCCGTCCCGCTTTGCGCCATCGTCCGAAAGCTCCGTCGATAATCTCCTTGACCTTGGGACGGTAAATCTTCGCTTTCCAGTAACCGATACGCACCTGTATGTACCGCCATGTCTCGATATACGCCCGGTTCAGGTGTCGCTCGATGTCGTCCAGCGACGTGTTCACCGCTTCCAGTACCAGCAGCAGGTCGGAGGTCGAGCAGGCCGCCGCCCCGGTGGCATACAGCACAAGGTCGCTCACTGACTTGTAGAGCTGCTCCCCGTCGTTGGCAATGTCCCGTATTGCCTTTTCGTTGATGGCCAGTATCACCGCATCGCCGGGGTCGATGCGTCCCCGTTTCACGATTCTCTCGTTGAAATCTTCCAACAGTCTCTTGTAATCGCCGATACGGTCGCTGACCGCCGTATAAGTGCTTTTCACGTTCAGTACCGTCCGCAAGGACTGGTACATCACGTCGATGACATCGAAGGCACGGGTGTAGCGGTCCAAGTCCACATTCAGTTCCTTGTACTCGCCGATCTCCTTGCGGCTGTATTCGTGCAGCAGCTTGTTGCTGTATTCCAGCGTACTGCGGGCCAGCAGCAGGCTCCGCTGTTTCTTGTGGTCGTTGATGTAAGCTTCCACCGACACGATGTCGAAGGTCCATTGCGCCTTGGCGATGCCGGGCAGGAGAACCAGCAGCACGACTGTCATCAACAGGGCACGTTTCATGGCCGCACCTCCTTTCCGCTGTCTTTGCCGTTTCCGTCCCGCAGGTTTCGCGCATTCTCCACCCAACGTTCGTGGCATTCCTCCACGAGCGTCAGCCTGCGTCCCTCGTCCATGTCCAGTTCGGGCAGCACGTCCTTCAGCACGTCGATGATACTCCGCTTATAATGCATCATCTTTTCCAGCGACACGAGGTCGGCATAGATTTTTGTAATCCGGGAATCCACTTCCCGTGCGATTTCGAGCCGGTCGCTCGACCACAGCAGATGGTACACCTCCCCGGTCGGAGTCTCTTCCAATGGCGGGGTACGGGCGTATTCCGTCGTGATTTTGCACGAAGGGTGTTCCCGTGCAATCTCCGCAATACGGTCGTTCACCAGTTTCGTTTTCTCCGCGTCCGACAGGTTCGGGTCGAGTGTCAGCACGTCAGCCACATACGTGTCGGTATATTCCGTGGTCAGTTCCCAACTGATCTGCACGATGGCACGGTGTATCTTGATACCGAGGAAATATTTCGGTTTGCGGGCTATCGAGACCGTTGCCTTGAACGTGATGACCCCGTTGATGTTAGGCATGGTCGCCTTACGGACATAGGTGTAGCCGTTCCACGCCCCGCCGTCCTGCCACGACAGGCTGTAAGCCGTCTTGCAGTCCTGCATGATGGCCGGTATGCGGTAATAGTCGTCCGTTGCCACATCGTTATCGCCCGCCGCCTCGGTTTTCGCGTCGGTGTATTCCCGTTGTTTCTTCTGCCATTCGGACAGCTCGCTTTTCAGGCGGTCTATCTGTGTTTTGTTCGCATTGTACTGCTGTCGGTACACCGCCGCATCTTCCACGCTCGCCTCGGCGATTTTTTTCAGCAGGTCGGCATTCTCATTCTCCAACGCATTGATTTGCGACTGAAGGACGGCCACCTGGTTCTCCGCCTCCTGCAGCATGGCGTCCAACTCGGACAAGTCCAATTCGTTCTCCGTAACCGTGGTCTGCATGGCACACTCCTTTGAATGGGCGTTCAGGGATTTGCCGCACTTTCTGCACTTGTACTGCGTCGTGCCCTGACCGAGCGTAGCCCCATCCGAGCAGGTTACACTGATGGTCACGCTCTCGCAGCCTTGCAACTTCGCAGCGTCCGTCGCCTGATAGTAGTTCCGCGCATCGGAAGCGATATAGTAGGTATAACCCTCCTCGTTGTCGTTGAACTCCGAGAGGCGGGCATTGAGTTGCGCCTTGAACGTGTTCAGGTCCATCGAATAGGAATCGAACACCTCCTCGTAAATGATTTCCTCCCGGTTCCAGCTTTTCTTCACATGGATTTCGTAAGCGTATGCCTTCTTCGTCTGTTTGCCGCCCCGACTGATGATGTAACCGTTCTGCCAGTAGTCGATGGTGTAGGTATAGCCGTCGTTTTGGCTGTTGAGCTGCTGAACCCGGCTTCTCGACCAACCGGCGTACCGTTCCGAATTGGCGAGCGCTTGCTCCCGTTGCGAGGCATTGGGATAGAAGCCGGGATCGGTCGTCTCGAAACGCGTCCACTCTCCGCCGTTCAATATGCTGTTGTCGTCCGTCGGCGGGTAGTAATCGCACAGGGCGATACTCCCTTGCTCGCGACGGGCGATATACCACCGTTGCGTGTAGTAGTTTCCCGCTGTCTTGTCCAGATAATCTGTCATCCACGAGGTAAGGTCGTAGTTGCTGAAATCGAACAGTCCCGCCACGTTGTCCTCTCCGCCCACCATATCAATCAGCAGACCTCCGAGGTCATGTTCCGCCTGCTCGAAGAGCGCACCGTAATGGTCATACAGGTCGATGACCTTGCTGACCCTGCCGCCCATCAGATCATGGAAAGAACTGGTCTGCAGCAGGACGTCACCGATATTTCCGATACCTGCCGAGGCAAGACCGACACCCATGTTGTAGAGGTTGTCGATGTCGTGCTGCAGGTTCTCCTTGGTAAAGTTACCCGGCACGCTGGCGAGATCGTCCAACATACGCTGCCAGTCGATGTCGCCCACTGCCGAGAGTTTCAGCAGAGGAGCGATGTTTCGGTTGATTTCCAGAAACACGATGTCCGAAAAGCCCAGCGTGCTGTTCGTCACTACACTCTCGAACTGCATACACAGACTTTTCGTCTCGTCGCAGATTTTCATCAGGTAACTGCCCCAGTAGATAGCCGTTTGAGGCGAGCGGAGCATCAGTTTCGCCACCACCCATATCTTCGGCATGATTTTCTCCGAGACCATGCGGTAAATGCGGCGGTAGTAGTAATTTTCCGTACTGCTATTCCAGATACCGAGGTCGGAAAAGGCTTTATGCTCCAAGAACTTGGAGGCAAAAATCCCCGCCGTGGCCACTTCCGCCGCATTGTAGTGCTTGAGAATGTCATCGACCTGCTCCCGGTAATAGCTTTCCGCCACGGCTTCCGTACCGAAAGCGGTAGCCATTGCCGCTACCGTGCGTGCGTCGTAGTTCACGCTGTAATACTGGGCGTGAACACGCTGCATGGCGGCGAGCGACAGGAGTATAAGGATAAGTGACAGCCGTTTCATCATGGATTCCTCTCCGGTTAAAAACAGATATCCGTCAACGGTGCGTCATGCCTCTTAGTGCACGTATCAGTCCGTCGGCCTCATATACGGCGGAATTTGCCACCAGACGGTGATGTATGAATACCTCCTTGGCGATCTCGTACCTGCGCTGTTCCCACTTCGCCTCTTCTTCCTCGTCCTGTACGGAATTTTCTATGCCGGCGTATTCGTCCAGTTCTTTACCGAGCATCCCCAACCGGAGATTGTATCTTTCCAGAACATCCTCTATTTCCTCAATGCTTTTTCTTCCCATGTCGCGTACCCTTACCAAGTCCTTTCCGGGCCATTGGCACAAATCCCGGATGGTCTTGATGTCGAACTCACGGAATATCCGCTGGATACGGGCTTCATATTTGCTCCCGAACTCAAGTGTCTTTACACTTTGGCTAATGTCTATCTTTTCCATTTTTGTAATTGATGATTTGATTGTTATTGTTTTACATGAAGGTTCAATACCTGCCCGGCCTCGTTGACCTTTTGGGCGAACGGCAGGGACTTCCCGATACCGCTGGCGTTCCAGTCCCGGCAGTACGCCTCAATAGCTTCCTGATGACTGCACCGCAGTTCCCGTTTATAGAGTTTCAAGGCTTCTTTCTCCGCCCGCTCCGTGGTGTAGGTCATGTAACATTCTCTTGGTTCTTCTACGCCGTACACGCCGCTGGTCGTTCCCCGGCGGATGAACACCTCGCGGAAGAAACTGCGCCCTTCCTTGTTTTCCAGCCGGTTGATGGTGAATATCTTCTTGCAGTCCACGTCGGTAAGGCCGAGAATAGCCTTGATTTCATCGAACCGCTCACGGAACTTGCTCTGGTCGAGCAGCATCACCACGTCCGAGTTGTTGATGATGGCTTCCTTGACGATAGGGCTGCCGATGATGTCCTGTATCTCCTGTGTCACCACGCCGACCGAAGCCCAGAACTTACGGGCCGTCTTGTACATAAACTTGATGTATTCGGCCATGAGCGGGCTGGCAATAGCTTTCCACGCTTCCTCGATGACCAGCACCTTACGGTTCTTCTTGATACGCATCTTCTGTAAGAATACGTCCATGATAATCAGCGTGACAAGAGGGAACAGGAGAGGATCATCTTTTATACTGTCGATTTCGAAGACGATGAACGTCTCATCAAACAGTGAACTGTCCATGTTCTCGTTCAGCGTCTTTTCATGATTGCCTCCCCGGTAGAAGTCCTTCATCATGTAACGGTACGTCGAGATGTCGATGCCCGAAATGTGGTTCTCGGTACAGATGTCGGGGATGCGCTGCACGGAAAACTCATAAAACGAGTTGAACGACAGCTCTTCCACTTTCAACTCCTTACGGCGGCGTTCCATCTCGTCGATCATGCGCTCGATACGCCCGGTCCGCTCTTCTTCGTTCTCGTCCTGCCTCTCGGCATGGTTACGGTCGTCGATGAGCAGCCCCTTACGCAAATCCTCCCGTTGCAGGGGCGTGAAGCCGTCGAAACCGTTGAAATAGGTGTCGTAATACTCCGTGATGACCTGTTCTATCAGGCGGTCCTCCGTCTTCGTGACCGTACCCTGCGAGCCTTTCCAGATGAGCAGCACGAGGTTTTTCAGGAAGCCCGTTTTCTCCACGTTCATCTCCGCCCGGTTGATGCGGAATGGGTTCATCGTAATCGGTCTTTCCTCGGTATAGGAAATGTACTTGCCGCCGAGGTATTCACAAAGGCCCTCGTAGCTGTTACCCGTATCGACCATCACCACGTCTGTGCCCTGCTCGTACAACTGGCGCACGACAGAGTTCATGTGGAAGCCTTTTTGTATTTCCTAACACGCTGAGCCACAGCACTCTCTTAAA
>ENA-ORMO01000831-ORMO01000831.1-human-gut-metagenome-genome-assembly--contig:-NODE-831-length-39909-cov-8.034752_pt1 | contig 39909 bp, 34 predicted proteins | sample MGYA00242106_ERZ509001 | MGnify/ENA primary metagenome ERZ509001 (study PRJEB26280, sample SAMEA2338736) | human gut metagenome | biome: human gut; feature: human-associated habitat; material: faeces...
GTAACGCATAAAAATACCCTCCTTACTGGTTGTCCAGTAAAGAGGGTACATATCAGTGTCAAAGACCATTTCTATTACGATTTTATTTAATTCATATATCTGGATATTTCTTCAAAAGTCCAGTAAAATCAAGGCTTTTAGGCTTCACTCTGCATGCGGCTTAACTTCTTCGCCTGATCTGCCGCTATACATGCGTCAATTATTTCCTGTATATCACCATCCATAATCTTATCAAGCTTATAAAGTGTCAGACCTATTCTGTGATCCGTAACTCTTCCCTGCGGGAAATTGTAAGTCCTGATTTTTTCTGAACGGTCTCCTGTACCAATCTGGCTTCTTCTTGCATCTGCCTCGGCGTCGTGCGCTTTCTGACATTCCATATCATAAAGCTTTGCACGAAGCAGCGCAAAAGCTTTTTCCTTATTTTGAATCTGTGATTTTTCAGTCTGAGAATAGATAACTATACCTGTAGGGTAATGAGTAAGACGCACCGCAGAGTCAGTTGTATTTACACACTGACCTCCGTTACCTGATGCACGCATAACATCAATACGGATATCTTTTTCATCAATCTGAACGTCAACCTCTTCCGCCTCAGGCATAACCGCAACAGAAGCAGTGGATGTGTGTATTCTTCCGCCTGATTCAGTCTCAGGAACTCTCTGAACACGGTGCACACCGCTCTCATACTTCATAACCGAATAAGCTCCCTGACCTTTAACCATGAACTCAATTTCTTTCATTCCGCCTATGCCCGTCTCATCAGCATTTACAACTTCTATTTTCCAGCCTCTTGATTCAACATAGTGAGTATACATTCTGAATAACTCCGCAGCAAAAAGCGCAGCCTCATCACCGCCGGCTCCGGCACGGATTTCCACGATTATATCCTTATCATCATTAGGGTCTTTTGGAAGCAGTAATATTTTAAGCTCATTTTCAAGCTCTTCAACTCTTTTTTTAGAGCTGTTTAACTCTTCCTTTGCCAGCTCCTTTAGCTCCTCATCCGTCTCTTCCTCAAGCATTGTAAGACTGTCATCAATATTTTGTCTGCACGCTTTATATTCTGTAAAAGCAGTAACAATAGGTAAAATATTATTCTGCTCTTTCATTAATTTTCTAAATCGGTTCTGGTCATTTACAACATCAGGATTACTAAGCTCCGCTGTCACATCTTCATAACGGTTAACAATATCCTCAAGCTTATTAAACATATCCATAAATTAAATTTCCTCCAAAACTATCAACTAATTAAATCTTCCCGCAACAACTCTGTCAAGTCCCGCTAAATCCTTTACTGTGCTTACATCTCTAAATCCTGCATCACGCATAATCACAGACACCGCATCTGCCTGATTATATCCTATCTCATATAAGAGCCATCCGCCATTTTTTAAAAATTTCGGAGCACATGACGTGATTTTTCTGTAAAAATACAAACCGTCCTCATGACCATCAAGTGCCATCATAGGATCATGCAGCTTCACCTCATCCGAAAGCGTTCTTATAACATCTGTCTCTATATATGGCGGATTTGATACTATCATGTCAAACTTATTTTCCATACTTAGATCAAGACTTTCAAACAAATTGCTTTCTATAAAATTCACATCAGAAGCTCCCAGGTTAGCAGCATTTTCCTCAGCAACCTTAAGAGCCTTTGCTGACAAATCAACCCCCACTGCTTCGTTAAGGTTTTTATTTAACGCAAGAGATATTATAATACAGCCTGAACCTGTACACATATCAAGCACACTCATTTTATCATCCAATATTTTAAGCGCCTCGCTTACAAGAACCTCCGTATCCTGCCGAGGTATCAGTACATCCGGATTAACTTTGAATTCATTCCCGTAAAAATACTGTTTGCCGGTAATATGCTGCAATGGTTCGTGAGCGCATCTGCGCCTTACTTTGCCAAGAAACTCATTGTACACCTGACTGTCCAGCTCATCATCACCATGCATATAATAATAGCTTCTGTCAATCCCCATAATGTCAGCAAGCAACGCAAAGCTGTCATAATCTGCATTATCTATATTACTCTCTTTTAAAAAAGATGCACCACATCTTACTGCTTTGGAAATCGTCATTTTTTCCATACTTAACTAATTCTTCCTGCCCTCTTTTTCACGTTCCTTAAACACAGGTACATCGTCTGCATATGTCTCTGCTTCGATGTTATCTTCCATAAACTCAAAGCCTTCCATATCATCCTCTGTTTCAGCATTTATATACTCATCGTCCGTCTGTTTAGCAGATAACTTTTCTTCATCTGCAATTTCTTCCGAAACCGTATTATCCAATGCTGCAGCTTCATTATTTTCATAAAACTCATATAACCTGTCACTGTCGTCCAGAAGATAATTCACTTTCTCTGCCTCAAATTTCAAATCCGCAGTCTCATCATCTTCTATATCAAACCCGTCCAGCTCATCATACTCATTTGATGATGACTGTTCATCATCATAAAATTTGTCATAGTATGTGTCACCGGAACCGTCCTGCTCCTCAAATCTTGCATTAAAACGTTCCTGGGTATACTCCTCCATGTCTGTCTCGTCAGCATTTCTTTTGGAAACATCTTCTGCCGCATTAACCTCTATTGAACGTGTTTTCTTCTTATTATCAATAAGATTTGACGAGATAGCAAGCTCCGCCTCAGACAATGCCATAGCAGCTTCTTTATCATCAGCATCCTCATAATATTCATCAAGAAATGCTTTCCAGTCAAATACTGCTTCTACTGCTGAAATTGCCACCTCTATCATGTCCTCATCAGGCTCTTTTGTCGTAAGCTTCTGAAGCCACATTCCCGGCTTACTGACAATATTTACAAATGCATTATCATTTTTTCCTGCCCACTTTAAAATCTCATAAGAAACACCTGCAACAACCGGAATCAGCAGCAATCTTATAATTATCTGTGCAACAGTATTGTCAACTCTTATAAATATAAAGAAAATAACACTGACAAACATCACAAGAAATAAAAAGCTTGTTCCGCATCTTTTGTGAAGACGTGAACTGTTCTTTACATTTTCAACAGTAAGCCTTGCACCATGCTCTATACAGTTAATGCACTTATGCTCTGCTCCGTGGTACATAAATGTGCGCTTTATGTCTTTTATCTGCGATACAGCTAATATATACAGTAAAAAAATCAAAACACGTATAACGCCCTCAATAAAATTAAGAAGAAACTGTGATACTATAAACGACGATAAAAGTCTTGAAGCATAATATGGCAGAAGCATAAACAAAGCTACTGCAATAAGCACTGAAATAATTACGGTAATAGCCATAAATACCGCTTCGAGCTTGTCTTTAAAAATTGATTTACCGATTTCATCGACTTTTGTCTTTTTCTGTTCAGCCGGTTCCTCATAAAAAGATGCAGAATAATTAATCGTAGATATTCCTGTGACAAGCGAATCAACAAAGCTTACAATACCTCTTATAATAGGTACATTAAGCCATTTATATTTCTCTGTTATAAGCTTACTTTGCCTGACAGTAAGCTCGATTTCCTTATCCGGCTTTCTGACTGCTATGGCATATTTGTCTTTATTGCGCATCATAATGCCTTCTATAACAGCCTGGCCGCCAATACCTGATGTTTTCATTACTCACCTCGTTCTTAATTATGCAAAAAGGTTGAGGCTTATACGACCTCAACCTTATCAATAGCTTCAAATTAATTGTTCTGTACGCCGTACTTTCTATTGAACTTATCAATACGTCCGCGGGCTGCTGTAGCCTTCTGCTGTCCTGTGTAGAAAGGATGGCACTTTGAACAGATTTCTACGTGGATTTCTTCCTTTGTTGAACCTGTTACAAATTCATTACCACAGTTACAAACAACCTTTGCCTGATGATACTCTGGATGGATACCTTCTCTCATGTCTTTCACCTCTTTAATCACTAATCTAATATTGACATTGCAAGATTTAATCTCGCAAAGTAATTCTCTGTCTTAATAAGCAGCTTTGATATTGTAACATAACATCATAATATATGCAAGCGATTTTTTTTATTTTGTAAAAACATTTTAAAACCGTTTATATATCGCAACAACATGATTTTTCACACTATACATGATGATTTTTGCGAACCACTTCTACAAATTCATTATTATTTTTAGTCTTTACAAATAAATCAAGAATTCTCTCTGCTGCCTCATCCGTCTTAAGTCCGTTGAGTGCCTTGCGCATTATGTCAACAGCTTCCTGTTCTTCTCTGTTAAGAAGCAAATCCTCTCTTCTTGTCCCTGATTTAGCTATATCTATAGCAGGAAATACTCTCTTTTCCGAAAGCTTTCTGTCAAGCACAAGCTCCATATTGCCTGTACCCTTAAATTCCTCAAATACAACGTCATCCATTTTACTGCCTGTCTCAACAAGTGCAGTTGCAAGAATTGTAAGACTTCCTCCCTCTCTCATGTTTCTCGCAGCACCGAAAAATCGTTTCGGCATATGTAATGCAGCCGGATCAAGACCGCCTGAAAGAGTACGTCCGCTCGCCTGAACAGTAAGGTTATATGCTCTTGCAAGTCTTGTTATACTGTCTAAAAGTATTATTACATCCTGCTTATGCTCAACAAGTCTTTTGGCTCTCTCTATAACCATCTCCGACACTCTTTTGTGACGTTCAGGAAGCTCGTCAAATGTTGAATATATAACCTCAACGTTATCACCCTTAATAGATTCTTTGATATCCGTAACCTCCTCCGGACGTTCATCTATAAGCAGTATTATAAGATGCATTTCAGGATTATTCTTTGTCACTGCATTGGCAATCTGCTTTAACAGTGTGGTTTTACCTGATTTTGGCTGAGATACAATCATACCTCTCTGGCCTTTGCCTATTGGAGATATCAAATCAACCATTCTCATAGCTACAGTGTTTGAATTTTTCTCAAGATGTATTCTCTCATTAGGAAATATAGGCGTCAGGCTCTCAAATGACGGTCTCTTTATTGCAAGTACAGGATCCAAATCGTTAATCTGCTCAAGATACATAAGCGCCGAAAACTTTTCTCCCTGACTCTTTGCTCTCTTAGGGCCTCTTACTATATCGCCTGTCTTTAAATTAAATTTGCGTATCTGTGACGGAGAAACGTACACGTCATTTTCTCCCGGAAGAAAATTCTCGCATCTTATAAATCCGTATCCGTCAGATAAAACCTCAAGAATACCGTCTGCCATCTCCTGATTCTTCTGTTCCGGTCTCTCATCTGACACAGCCACCTTTTCCTTGCTCTCCAAATCTCCTGCATAAGATTCCTTAGAGGTTTCTTTAGCATTGTCTCTTTCCTGCTCCGATGCGCTAATAATAGCATCTATAAGTTCTTTTTTCCTCATTGTTGAAGCATTTTTTATTTTTTTATCCTTAGCAAAATCTTTAAGAACCGCAAGCGATAATGTTTCTAACTTTTCTCTCATAATAATACTGCTCCTTAAAATTTAAACATATCATTTTCAATTTATCTGCCTGTCAAGGGAATTTACATCGATATGATGACTATAGAAATTTGATAATATGATTATACATTATTTCAGACATTTTTCAAACATAATTTTGAACTTTATATCCTTGCCCTTATATTTTACATATGTTATTATTTTCTAAGTAATCATTAAGAAGATTATGGGATTGCAAAGCACGAAACAATCCGTGTAATCATAATTAGGGTGTTTTGACACCCTAAGCTATATATGAAAGGATGGATAATATAATGACTAACGCCGAAAAAGCACTTATGATTCATGAAGAATGGAATGGTAAATTTGAGACAACTCCTAAAATGCAGATTCGGACAAGAGAAGATCTCGCACTTGCTTACACACCAGGTGTTGCTGAACCATGCAAGGTAATTGCAGAGAATAAAGAGGCTGCTTACAAATACACAATTAAATCAAACACTATTGCTGTAGTTTCTGACGGAAGCGCAGTTTTAGGTCTCGGTAATATCGGGGCACATGCTGCAATGCCTGTTATGGAGGGAAAAGCTGTTCTTTTTAAACAATTCGGTCGTGTTAATGCTGTACCTATCTGCCTTGACACACAAGACACAGAAGAAATTATAAAAACTGTTGTTAATATAGCACCTGCATTCGGCGGCATCAACCTTGAGGATATCTCTGCACCAAGATGCTTTGAAATCGAAGAAAGATTAAAAGAACTTCTTGATATTCCTGTATTTCACGACGACCAGCATGGTACAGCCATTGTTGTTTTAGCCGGTATTATAAATGCACTTAAAGTCACAGGAAAGGACAAAGAGCATTGTAAGGTTGTTGTAAATGGTGCAGGTTCGGCAGGAATTGCAATAACAAAGCTCTTACTTACTTACGGATTTAAAAATGTTACAATGTGCGACAGGTCAGGGATTATTTCAAAAGACAGTGAAGGACTTAACTGGATGCAGAAGGAAATGATGAATATCACAAACCTTGAAAATAAACATGGTTCACTTGCCGATGCATTAAACGGTGCCGATATATTTGTAGGTGTTTCAGCTCCTAATATAGTGACTGCCGAAATGGTTTCTTCAATGAATAAGGATTCTATACTTTTTGCAATGGCAAACCCTGTACCTGAAATTATGCCTGATGTCGCAAAAGCTGCCGGTGCAAGAGTTGTCGGTACAGGACGTTCTGATTTTCCTAACCAGGTTAACAATGTAATAGCTTTCCCTGGAATATTTAAGGGCGCTCTTTTGGGACGCGCAAAACAGATTACAGAGGATATGAAACTTGCTGCTGCCCTTGCAATAGCAAACCTTGTTGGAGATAACGAACTCAGTGATACAAATATTTTACCTGAAGCTTTTGATCCTCGTGTTGCCGATGTTGTATGTAAAGCAGTTATGGAACATATTTAAGGATTATTTACATGAGACCTTTCTATTACTCACTCAATGAATATTTGCGTGATACATACGGTACAAAGCTATATAAATTATCATTGGACGGCGGTATGTCATGTCCGAACCGTGATGGACTTATCGATACGAGAGGCTGCATTTTCTGCAGTAAAGGAGGCTCCGGAGAATTTACCGGAGCCGCTCTTTTGCACAATAAATGCGATATTGACACTCAGATAAATCTCGCCAAACAGCTTATTTCCCAAAAATATAAGGGCAACGAATATATTGCATATTTTCAATCTTATACTAACACTTATGCAGATACAGATTATCTGCGCAATCTTTTTTATTCTGTAATCAAAAGACCTGACATTAAAATATTATCAATAGCCACACGCCCCGATTGTTTAGGGCCTGACGTAATAAACCTGCTTAACGAATTAAACAGGATAAAGCCCGTTTGGGTTGAACTTGGTCTGCAATCTGTACACGAAAATACAGCCCGTTATATAAGACGCGGCTATAGCCTTGATGTATTTAAAAATGCCATGAACAGCCTGCTTGGTATAGGAATAAAACCGATTATACATATGATTATAGGTCTGCCTTTTGAAACGGATAAAATGATGCTTGAAACTGCCGACTACATTGGCCACTGCGGTGCGGGAGGCATAAAACTGCAGCTTCTACATGTACTTAAAGACACTGATCTCGCAGCCGAATACGAAAATAAGACATTCGAAGCAATGTCATTAACAGAATATATACAATTGCTGGGAAAAATTATTGAAATTTTACCAAAAGAAATGGTTATCCACCGTCTTACAGGCGATGGTGCCAAAAGACTGCTGATTGCTCCAAAATGGAGTGCCGATAAAAAGAATGTCATAAATTCAATCAACAGATACTTCAAAGATAATAACATTTGTCAGGGAAGGAATTACAGATGAACAACGAAGCAACTACTCTATACAAATTAATGGTTTTATATATGTTAAGCAAAGTAAATTTTCCGCTTTCTAACAGCCAGATTTCAGAATTTATGCTTGACCGCCAATATACTAATTATTTTACTCTGCAGGAAGTTTTCAGCGATCTGGCAAGCAACAATTTCATCCAGGTACTTACTTACCGCAACAGCACACAGTATAAGCTGACCAAGGAGGGTATTGATACCATATCATTTTTTAATACAAAAATTTCATCTGCCATCCGCGAAGATATCGACACATATTTAAAAGAAAATAAGTACGATTTAAAATGCGAGGTAGGTACGACCTCCGATTATTATAAATCCACAAACGGTGATTACGTTGTGCATTGTCAGGTAAAGGAGGGCGATTCCACTTTAATCGAACTAAATGTGTCAGTTCCTCTTGAACAAATGGCAGATGCAATGTGTCTTAAATGGAAAGAAACAAGTCAGGAAGTATATGATTACATTATGAATAAACTTATGTAATGTCATCAGACTTCTCAAGAACATATGAATCTATGGTTTCCCACAGTTTATCAATTCCCTGTTTCGTCGAATTAGAAACAGGGATTAATAAATCCTCTTTTCTTAGTCCGAGTCCCGTTCTTAAAGCCTTTACCTGCTTATCAATCTGACTTCTTTTTAATTTATCGAGCTTCGTAGCTACGATTATGGGTCTGAAACCGTTTGAAACTATCCAGTCATACATCATTTTATCGTTAGCTGACGGATCATGTCTTATATCAATAAGTAAAAATACCTGTTTTAGCTGCGCCGACTGTCTTAAGTATCTCTCAACCATCTTGCCCCATTTAACCTTGACAGATTCACTTACATTAGCATAACCATATCCCGGCAAATCAACAAGAAACATACTGTCATTAATATTATAATAATTAATGGTCTGTGTTTTTCCGGGTTGTGATGAAGTTCTGGCATACGATTTTCTGTTCATCAACGCATTTATAAGTGATGATTTACCCACATTTGACTTTCCTGCAAATGCGACCTCCGGTATATCAGTTTCCGGAACAGCACTTGTAATGCCGATAACAATATCAAGATTTACTTTCTTAATTACCATGCTTTTACCTTTCCTGTATGCAAATTATTTTACCAAAGCATATTTTAACACATCAGACATATCCTCTGCATACACAATTTCAATATTATCCGTTATCTCTGCATCAAATTCCTCTATATCCGCCATGTTATCTTTAGGAACAACGACGCGATTTACGCCCGCTGTTTTTGCAGCTAAGAGCTTTTCTTTTAATCCGCCTATTTTAAGTACACGTCCTCTTAAGGTAATCTCACCTGTCATCGCAAGTTTTGCATCTACAGGAATTTCTGCGGCTGCCGATAACAGTGCTGTAGCCATCGTAACTCCCGCCGACGGACCATCTTTTGGAACAGCACCTTCCGGGATATGAAGATGAATATCATTTTCCTCAAAGAACTTTTGCGCCACACCATATTTTTTAGTACATGCAACAGATTTAACATATGACAATGCAATTCTTGCAGATTCTTTCATCACATCGCCCATCTGACCTGTAAGTATAAGCTCTCCGCCGCCAGGCATCGTGTTGACCTCTATCTCTAAAGTCTCACCTCCGACACTGGTCCATGCAAGTCCTCTTACTATACCCGTCTCATTTTTCTTGTTGACGACATCATTAGAAAACTTCTCTTTGCCAAGATACTCCTCCAGATTCTTTTCAGTGACAGAAACCTGTTTGAAATCTTCGATTATCTTACCGTCTAAATAAAGCTTTCTTACAGCCTTTCTGCATATCTTTGATATTTCTCTCTCAAGACTTCTTACACCGGCCTCTCTTGTATATGAATCAATAATCTTTTCAACTGCCTTATCAGAAATCCTTATATGCTTCTTTAAAAGTCCGTTTTTCTTTATCTGCTTTGGAATAAGATGCTCCTTTGCTATATGCAGCTTTTCATTTTTTGTGTAGCTGTTTATCTCAATTATCTCCATTCTATCAAGCAGCGGACGGCTCACCTGTGAAATATCATTTGCGGTAGCTATAAAAAGCACCTTTGACAAATCTGTCGGAAGCTCAATATAATGGTCAACAAAATGTGAATTCTGCTCTGAATCAAGTACCTCAAGAAGCGCTGAAGCCGTATCTGACTTGTAATCGCTGCTCATTTTATCTATCTCATCAAGAAGCATAAGAGGATTTTTCACCTTGCATTGTTTTAATGCCGCAATTATTCTGCCAGGCATTGCTCCGACATATGTTTTTCTGTGTCCTCTTATTTCAGCCTCATCCTTAACTCCTCCAAGACAAATCCTCACATATTCCTTATTAAGAGCGTCAGCAACGGAACATGCTATCGAAGTCTTTCCTGTTCCCGGAGGCCCTACAAGACATATAATAGGAGTATCTGCATTTGGACAAACATTCCTTACAGCAAGCGTTTCAAGAATTCTTTCCTTTATCTTTGTCATGCCGTAATGGCCGCGGTCCAAAATTTCATTTGCCCTGTCTAAATCAGTATTATCGCAGGATTCCTTATCCCACGGCATCGCAAGAAGTGTTTCAATATATCCTCTCTCAACATTTGCTTCTGATGAACCTTGTGACAACATTTTATAGCGTCTTATCTCTTTTGAAATGCTTTCTTTTATCGTTTCATCTGCGTCAAGCTTTTGAAGTCTTTCGTAAAATTCGTCTGTTTCAGAAACATTACCATCACCATCAAGCTCTTCGCTAAGTACCTTCATCTGCTCCCGTATTATGTAATCTTTTTGATTTTTATTTACCTTTGCTTTTACTTTTTCGGCAAGTTCATCTTTTATTCTGCTTATCTCAATATCTTCCATAATAAGCTTTGCAAGATTTTCATAAAAAACATTTACATCGGAAATTTCAAGAAAATGCTGCCTGTTAATATATGTCATCGGATAATCTATAACCACACGTCTGAAAAGACTTTGCAAATCATAGATAGAGAGCCACTTATTGACTATATCCCTGCTTATTCTGACATTCACGGCTGCAAAACGTCTTAAAAGCTCATGTATCATGTCAACCATTGCCTTTGATGTCAATTCGTCAGGCAAATTGTGATTAATATCTTCTTCCGGCGTAATATCAGAAATCAGCATATTATTTTCCGTATATACATCATTCACATTTGCTTTATATGCACCTTCGACCATGACGCGGGTAATGGAATCAGGAAGTTTTATTATCTGCTTAATTTGTGCAACAGTCCCCACATTATACAAATCATCTTTATCAGGATCTGAAACCTGCTCATCACGCTGAGTCAGCAAAAATATTTTCTGCCCGTCTTCCATTGCTTTCTTTACTGCATTTATTGATTTTTTCCTGCTTATATCAAAATGTATGACCATGTCAGGCAACACAGTCATACATCTTAAAGCTATAGTTGGTAAAGTGACTTTTTTCATACCGCAACGCTGTCTTTTCTGTATTCAAGAACAGGCTTTCCTGTTCCCTCGACAGCCTCCTTTGTTATAATACATTTCGCAATATTATCTTCTGAAGGTATTGTAAACATAACATCATTCATGACAGACTCAAGAATTGAGCGAAGTCCTCTTGCACCTGTCTTTCTCTCAAAACTCTTTTTAGCCACTGCTAAAACCGCTTCATCTGTAAATTCAAGTTCAACCTCATCAAGCGAAAACAATGCCTTGTACTGTTTGATAATAGCATTTTTAGGCTCTCTTAAAATTCTTACGAGTGCCTCTTCATCAAGAGAATCCAATGCAACAACAACAGGAACACGCCCCACAAATTCAGGGATAAGACCAAATTTAATCAAATCCTGCGGAAGCACCTTTTCAAACATCTCTCCGACATCTGCTTCTGTCTTTTCCTTTATCTGTGCGTTAAAACCTATGGAGCTTTTATCCATTCTCGATTCAATAATCTTTTCAAGACCGTCAAAGGCTCCACCGCATATAAATAAAATATTAGTTGTATCTATAGGAATCAGCTCCTGCTGAGGATGCTTTCTTCCACCCTGTGGCGGCACAGAAGCTACGGTACCCTCAAGAATTTTAAGAAGCGCCTGCTGCACACCCTCACCTGAAACATCTCTTGTAATTGAAACATTTTCAGACTTCTTTGTAATCTTATCTATCTCATCTATATAAACTATTCCATACTGTGCTTTCTCAACATCATAATCAGCAGCCTGTATTATCTTGAGAAGTATATTTTCAACATCCTCACCTACATAACCTGCTTCTGTAAGCGTTGTCGCATCTGCGATTGCAAAAGGCACATTGAGAATTCTTGCAAGATTTTGTGCAAGAAATGTTTTTCCTGAACCTGTCGGACCAAGCATAAGTATATTACTCTTTTGAAGTTCCACATCAAGCTCATTTGCAGAAAGTATTCTCTTATAATGATTATAAACAGCTACTGACAAAACTTTCTTAGCCTCATCCTGTCCTATTACATATTCATCAAGAAATTCTTTAATCTGCTTAGGCTTTAATAAATTAATATCAAGCCCTGCTGCAGCCTCATTGTCATCGTCATTAAGAAATTCTTCATCAAGAATTTCTCCGCATATGGCAACACACTCATCACAGATATATGCTCCGTTAGGTCCTGCTATCAGCTTCCTTACCTGCTCCTGAGTTTTGTTACAAAATGAACACCTAAGCTTTTCATCAATATTTTTGCCTGCCATAAATCCTCCTCACACGCTAATTTATTCATACAAAAAAGTCAACAAGGAGCTGATGCGATTGCAGCAGCTCCTTATCAAATAACTATCTCTTTTCAACAACGCTGTCAACCAAACCATATTCAAGTGCCTGCTGGGCTGTCATATAGTTGTCACGCTCAGTATCACGGGCAATTTCTTCTATAGACTTACCTGTATTAGCTGCCAATATCTCATTCAATCTGTTTCTTGTCTTTAAAATATTTTCAGCTACAATTCTGATTTCAGTTTCCTGACCTCTGGCACCGCCTGATGGCTGGTGAATCATTATTTCTGAATTTGGAAGAGCAAGTCTCTTACCCTTAGTACCTCCTGCAAGAAGGAATGCCCCCATACTTGCTGCAAGTCCCATACACATTGTAGATACATCACACTTTATATACTGCATTGTATCATAAATAGCAAACCCGGCTGAAACCGATCCGCCCGGACTGTTAATATACAAATGTATATCTTTATTAGGATCCTCTGCCTCTAAAAACAACATCTGTGCTACAACAAGATTAGCTGTAACATCTGTAACTTCTTCTCCAAGGAAAATAATCCTGTCCTTTAAAAGTCTTGAATAGATATCATACGATCTCTCTCCACGGCTGTTCTGCTCAATGACATAAGGTACAAAACTCATATAAGCCTCCATTCCGCAGACGCTTTTGCGTCGAAGGAATCGCGAGTCAAATCTGACTCTGCGATAAAAGCTGATTTGTGGCGCCTGCGACACAAATAGCCATGTGAAAAATCATCGTATCAACATGATTTTTCACATTGCCTCCATTCCCGACAAAACATCTAATATAAATTATTTTTCAACTGCTGCTGATACAACGAGTTCAACTGCCTTCTGTACAGCAATATCATCCTTCATCTGCTTAGCTTCGGCATCACCCATGAAATCCTTGATTTTATCAAGTTCCATCTTATACATATCAGCCATTTTCTTAAGTTCGCCTTCAAATTCCTCATCAGCAACTTCAATATTTTCTGCCTTTGCGATAGCTTCCAATACAAGGCTGTTCTTAATTCTCTTTTCTGCTTCAGGCTTCATCTGTGCAAGGATTGCATCTGCTGTAAGTCCTGTATACTGGAAATACTGTTCGATTGAAAGACCCTGCTGCTGTAATCTCTGTGCAAAATCCTCTGCCATTCTTGTAACCTGTGTATCAATCATAGCCTGTGGAATATCCATCTTTGAAGATTCTACAATCTTATCTATAACTTCTGTTTCTTTCTTAGACTTAGCTTCCGCTTCCTTACGTTCTGTAAGCTTCTTCTTTAAGTCTTCTTTATATTCTGCAAGAGTATCGAAATCAGATACATCCTGTGCAAAATCATCATCAAGTTCAGGAAGCTGCTTTTCCTTAAGTTCCTTTACAGCCACCTTAAATGTTGCAGGCTTGCCCTTAAGTGCCTCTGCATGATATTCTTCTGGGAATGTTACACTGATTTCTTTCTCATCACCAACATTCATACCAACAAGCTGCTCTTCAAAATTATCAATAAATGAGTGTGAACCTATTGTCAATGGATAATTTTCACCCTTGCCGCCCTCAAAAGCAACACCGTCAACAAAGCCTTCAAAATCAATAACAGCTATATCGCCGTCCTTAACAGCTCTGTCTTCAACAGTAACTGTTCTTGAATTCTGTTCCTGAACCTTTTTAATTTCAGCATCAACATCCTCATCAGTAACTGAAATATCTGTCTTTGCAACTTCAACGCCCTTATATGTTCCAAGCTCTACCTCAGGCTTTACTGCAACTTCTGCTGAGAAAATAAAATCCTTTCCTGCCTCTAACTGAACTACATCAATCTTTGGCTGTGAAACGATTTCCAATTCACATTCCATTGCCGCCTTTGCATAAGCATCAGGAATAATAGCATTGGCTGCATCTTCAAAAAAGATTTCCTTACCATAAAGCTTTTCTATCATCTTACGTGGTGCTTTACCTTTTCTAAAACCCGGTACAGAGATTTTATTCTTATTCTTATTATATGCAGTGTTTAAACCCGCTTCAAATTCCTCGGCTGTCGTTTCAATAACAAGCTTTACCATGTTTTTTTCTTCCATTTGTTCAACTTTAAAACTCATTGTAAAAATTTCCTCCTTAAATATATGTAAATCAAAATGTTAACATATTAATCGATTATAGCATAACCTTTTTGATATTACCAGTTTTTTTTAAGAAATGCAAGTATAAAAAATGCTGCTGCATCAACATGATACAACAGCATTCTTTTCATTATTATAAATAATTAATATGGTTAAAGATTAAATTACATACCCTGAGACATCTGCTCTTCCTGCTTTTTAATCATCTTCTTAACCATGTTACCACCAACTGAACCAGCCTCTGCTGAAGTAAGGTCTCCGTTATAACCTTCCTTTAAGTTAACACCGATTTCTGAAGCAACCTCCATTTTAAATCTGTCTAAAGCTTCCTTAGCCTGCTTCTTTGTTGCTGATGAATTAGATGAATTTGTCATAATAACACCTCCATAATTACTTTTTTATATAGACAACAATTTAAATTGTTATCTTGATGTTATTATCTGCGCTTCAAAAAATTTTATTATGACAATTTCTGTAAAAATGGCGCATATCAAAGCTATTACGATGCATATTCCTCGTACATTTTATATGCATCGAGCACATAAAACTCTGCACTTTCGGCTTTGCCAGACACAACTATGTATTTTTTTTCGTTTTTCTTAGCACATGTGACAAGGCAATATCCTGCTGCATCTGTATAACCTGTTTTAGCACCTATAATACTAATATCATCTTTCTTTTTACTATCAAGCTTTAAATATGCATGGCCCGTAAGCATAAGACCGTCCGGATGCTTGTCAGTTACTGACGTTGTATATGTCCTTGTATTCAGAACCTTTGCACACAGTTCATTATTCATCGCACATTCCATAATTTTACACATTTCATAAGGTGTTGTGTACTGGTCATCATCATGCAGTCCCGTTGTGTTTGTAAAATGCGTATTTTTTAATCCAAGCTCTGCGCACTTAAGGTTCATAAGCTTTACAAACTCCTCCTCAGACCCTGCCACTATATCAGCAAGACCAAGAGCCGCATCTGCTCCTGACGGTAATATAAGTCCATACAGCAAATCAAGCGCATTCACGGGTTCTCCAACCTCAAACATAGCTGTCGAAGCGTCCTGAACATAAAGCTTTTCAAACTGCTCATATGACAAAGAAAATGTCTTTGAATAATCTGTAATATTTTCAACTGCAACAATAAGTGTCATAACCTTAGTCATTGAAGCAGGATACATCTTAGTATCATAATCTTTCCCTGCAACAACCATCTTATTGTCCATATCATACATAGACAGATAAGCACTGTTGACATCATCTGTAGTTACTGTCTGAAAATCGTCACTTAACTGCATTCCTGTTTCCGGCTCTTCTGTAGTCTGCTCCGCAATCATCTCCGGCACATTATTTGCAGCTAAAACCTCTTCTCCTTTAGTTTTTTTGATATAATTTGCAGCTATAACAGCAGTTACCGCACAAACGCATATAAGTATTAACGATAACATTATTCTCAATTTTAAAATTCTTATCTGCTTTTTTCTTCGATTTTTTATAACAGCTGATTTCTTTCTTCTTTTTTCAACCATAATCCTTGCATACTCGCGTTCATCCATCAACATTTTCTCCATAAAATCAAAAAGGAGAAGTCCTAAACAGACCTCTCCCAAATATTTTTAACTGACAGTTCTTAATTATTTTAAAAGATTCTGTATAAAATCTAATAAATTATATCTGCTGAAAAGCACTGCTGCAACCAATGATACTGTTGACATAATCTTAATCAGAATATCAAGAGAAGGTCCTACTGTATCCTTCAAAGGATCGCCTACTGTATCGCCGACAACAGCCGCATCATGTGCCGGAGAGCCTTTCTTTTCTCCTTCAACCGCACCTGATTCAATATACTTTTTAGCATTATCCCATGCACCACCGGCATTACCTGTAAATATAGCAAGCATTATAGCCGAAAGTGTTGCACCTATCAAAAGACCACCAACAAAAAACGGTCCGAATAAGAAACCTGAAATAATTGGGAATACAATAGAAAGTATAGCAGGCATTCTCATTTCTTTCAAGGCACCCTGTGAAGAAATTTCAATACATGTTTTATAATCAGGCTTTTCTTTTCCCTCAAGAATACCAGGAATTTCCTTAAACTGTCTTCTTACTTCGGCAACCATCTTACGAGCAGCGTTTGCAACCGCTTCAATAAGCATTCCTGAAAAAAGGAATGGCAGAGCACCGCCGACTAAAGCACCTGCAAGAATCTTAGGATCTGTAAAATTAAGCAAAAGGTCTGAACCTTCAGGCTGGAATGCATAAAGGAATGAAACCATAAGTGAAAGTGCTGCAAATGAAGCAGAACCTATCGCAAAACCTTTACCTATAGCTGCTGTTGTATTACCTACCGAATCAAGCTTATCAGTAATTTCTCTTACTTCAGGCTCAAGCTCTGACATCTCCGCAATACCGCCCGCATTATCTGAAATAGGGCCGTATGTATCAACCGAAACAGTTGCAGATACAAATGAAAGCATACCTACTGCTGCCATAGCAATACCGAACATTCCCGATACAGCGTATGAAGCATATGTTGTGATACCTAAAATTATAAGTGGGAACATACATGATTTCATACCAACTGAAAGCCCCTGTGTGATTGTAAGAGCCGCACCTTCCTTTGATGCTTCTGCAATCTTCTTTGTAGGCTTAAAATCATAACTTGTATAATATTCTGCAATCATACCTATTACAACACCACTTACAACACCAAGCGAAGCAGCAACCCAAGGTGAAATAAATCCTGCACTAAATCCTGATGCACTAAGCACTTCTGCAGCTTCTTCCTTAAACATTAACCATGTAGCAGCAAAACCTCCGATTATAGTAATCGCAGCAGCACTCCATGTTGAAATATTCAAATCCTTATGAGGATCTTGAGTATCTTTTTTAATAAGCACATATGCAATACCAAGACATGACGCAATCAAACCTATAGCAGCAATCACAAGCGGAAAATACATCATTTTTGAAAGCATTGCTTCTGAAATAGCTGCGTTTTTAGCAAGACTTCCAATAAAAAGACTTACTGCAAGAATTATTGCTGAAGAAATAGCACCTACAAACGATTCAAGCAAATCTGATCCAAGACCGGCAACATCACCAACATTATCACCTACGTTATCTGCTATTGTAGCAGGGTTACGAGGATCATCCTCCGGAATATGTGCCTCTGTCTTACCTACAAGGTCTGCCCCCATATCAGCAGCCTTTGTATAAATACCGCCTCCGACACGGTTAAACATGGCAACTATTGAACAGCCAAGCGCATAGCATGAAAGACATTGTGTAAATACATGTGCGCCTCTTAAAGCTTCAATAGATAACATATTAAGTCCGTAGCCGAATACTATATAAACAATAAATAATCCCAAAAGTGCAAAACCGCCCACACAAAGACCCATTACCGAACCGCCTCTTAATGCGACCTTTAAAGTCTTTCCTATATTCTTTGTCTTGCGCGCCTCGTTAGACACTCTTACATTAGCATATGTAGCAATCTTCATTCCTACCCAGCCTGCCGACGCACTCATTAAAACGCCAATAACAAAGCACACTGAAGGTTCCCAGCTGAATATGCCATACTGAATTGAAAATATAACTGAAAATACTACTGTGATTATCGCTACAACTATTGCAATAATCTTATACTCGTATGTTATAAATGCATTAGCACCAACACGTATTGCCGCTGCAATTTCTGACATACGGTCTGTTCCTTCATCTAACTTCTTGACACCAATAAAGTTAAATGCTGCATAGCCAAGTGCGAGCAAAGCTGCAACAATGACTAAAATCAATAAAGCTTCCATAATTCTTCTCCTCTTTTATGAATATATTTAACAAGTCCCAGTGGGAGATGTCTCTATAGAGTTTGTTCCCTATTTCGAACTCTATTTATAACAAATATACCAATTTTTTAATTATCAGTCAATTAATTTTTATTATATTTTTACAATTAATACAGATTTTTTCTCCTTTTTGGATAATTTTAAAGAATAAAAAAAATTATTTAAAATATAATAAAATGTATAGATATTACAAATATTGCAATATTTATAATTTTTTATTGTGGTTTTAAATACTATGTGATATATTTATTTATATTCTCTGTCAAATTGTTTAATACCACATTTAACAGAATGCTTCAGAGCAAAATTGAATTTTTACCGACATTTTGCAATATATTGCTTTAGAAACGAGGATTACAATGTTTAAAATTATAAGTGACACCGCATGTGATTATTCAATAGATTATGCAAAATCTGTTGATGTAGATTTAGTTCCGCTTTACGTGACATTTGATGGTACGACATATCTTAAAGACAAAGAAGAATTGCCCATAGAAACATTTTACGACAAAATCCTTAATGAAAATTTATTTCCCAAGACCTCCCTTCCCGGAGTTCAGGACTATATTGATAAATTTTTACCTTATATCAAAAATAACCAGCCCGTCATATGCATAACTATCTCCACAATACTTTCCGGCTCATACAATTCAGCTGTTATGGCAAAGGATTATATACTTGATGAATATCCTGATGCTAAAATTGAGATTATAAACTCCCTCGTAGATACTGCCGCACAGGCACTTATAGTCCGTGAGGCCGTACGTATACGAAACGCCGGATTTTCTTTTGAAAAAGCTGTAGAACTACTTAACAAAATCATTTTGTCAAGCACGATATTTTTCACTATAGGCTCTCTTGACTACTTAAAAAAAGGCGGCAGAATAGGCAGACTTGCAACCAAACTTACAGGAGCATTAAATATCCGTCCCATTATATACCTGCAGCTTGGCGAATTAAATATAGGCGGAATTGCACGTACAAGAAATAAATCCAAAAAAATAGTTTTAGATGTGTTAAAAAAATATTTCACTAAAAATAAACTTGATATAAATGATTACGTTTTCACAGCAGAAAGCTGTACTGACTTTGATGAATTAAAAGATTTCAGAAAAGATTTTGAAAATACTTTCACCGTAAAATGCGTTGAATCCTATGAAGATTTTAATATACGAATAGGCAGTGTAACTGCCTGCCACACCGGACCTTATGCAATAGGTATCGGAATCGTTCCGAAATACGAGAAATATCTCTAAAAATACAAAGATAAAAAAGCGTCGTGAACGACGCTTGCAAGATTTGCTTCGCAAACTTGTTATCAGAATGCGTCTTTGACGCAATTTCCTATAAAGTAAAAAGGATTGCGAACTGCTCGCAATCCTCACACATAATGTATTTTCTCATTTCACTTCTTTCACATCCAAAAATGCATCTGTTCCAATATATGAAACACTTTCAGGCACCGTAACTGAAAGATTTGTACACCCGCTGAAAGCAGCATATTCTATTCTTTTTAGTCCTTCGTTTAATTTAAGCTCTGTAAGTGACGTACAGCCTGAAAAAGCAAAATCTTCTATAATTTCAAGGCTGGCAGGAAGATTAACTTTCTTAAGCACCGTATTATTGTAAAAAACTCCCGGTGCTATGATTTTTACGCCATCCGGAACGATATACTCACTTACTCCAGGTTTTACAGATGCAAGTATATCATTAACAACAACCGCTCCGTCAGTATCATAAGCAGCTTTCTCAAATGCAGTACCCTTAAAAACATTGGTTCCTACATATGTAAGAGAGGCGGGAACACTTACCTTTTCAAGCCTGTAGCAGTTAAAAAAAGCATTTTCACCTATAGAAACTATGCCCTCCTCTATAATCACTTCCTTAATGCTTGAGCTTTCATTAAATGCACCTCTGTCAACAGAAATCACATTTTTACCGTCAATCATGGCAGGTATAATTATACTCTCTGTCATTTTGCCTGTATCTGTCAGCCCGGTAATATGAATCTGTCCATTATCATCTTCGATATATTCAAATAAAGGATATGTATTCTTCTTTCCGCAGCCTGAAATACCTGTCATAACTGCCAATAAAGCAATAATGCACAGACACACACGCAGATATCTTACTAATTTTAACATTAGCTGTTTTCTCCTTTTACACTTATCTTTATCAGTAAATATTATAGGACAGGAAATTAATATACATAATTTATGATTTGTGCATATTAAAAGACTTCATATCATAATTCTCTAAATTCTGTCTTACGCCGCGTGTATCAGCCTCAGAAATAAGCTTATCTCTGTCTTTCTTAAACTGAACTTCCTTTTTGTGCTGGCTTGGTCCGCCTACGCAGCCGCCTTCGCACATCATTCCCTCAATAAAATCGGCATCAAGTCTTCCTGCTTTAAGCATAAGAAGCGCCTTTCTGCACTCATCAGCTCCGGAACACTTTTCAACCTTATAATTTGAAGTGTCAACTCCAGCTTCCTGCATACTCTTAAGAACAGCTGCTGTCACACCTCCGCCGTTGCCAAATCTCTTTCCGTATGTACTTGCCTGCTGTGTGCTGTTTTCCTCCGGCTCAAACTTAACCTCTTTAGCACGCATCATAGCTCTGAACTCACCAATTGTAAGAACATAATCAGCGTTATCCTTTATTGTTTTATCCTGTATCTCATCCTTCTTAGCTATACATGGGCCGACAAATACAGTTACCGCATCTTTATGCTTTGCTTTTATCATACGCGATACACCGCACATCGGAGATACTGTTGTAGATATATTTTCAATAAGCTCAGGAAAATGCTTTTTAATCATATTGACAAATGCAGGACAGCAAGAAGTTGTTTTCTTTATCCCCTCTTCATATGCTTCAACCCACTCATCGGCTTCAGAAGCTGCAGTCATATCACCGCCCAGTCCCACTTCAATCATATCTGCAAATCCAAGCTTTTTGCACACAGTTCTTATACTTGACATAGTGATATCAGCGCCGAACTGTCCCTCAACAGCAGGTGCAACCATTGCAACCACATATTTTCCCGCACGTATTTCATTAATTATATCAACTATCGATGTCTTAGAGCCGATTGCTCCGAACGGACAACTGTGTATACATTTTCCGCATCTTATACATTTACTGTCATCAATTACGCATATGCCATTTTCATCCATAGTTATAGCATTCACAGGACATGCTTTCTTACAAGGTCTTATTAAATCAGCTATGGCATTATACGGACAACTCTTGGCACACATTCCGCACTCCTTGCATTTGTCAGGATCAATATAAGCCCTGTCTCTTCCCATAGAGATTGCCCCAAATTTACATGACTGCTGGCACGCTTTTGCCATACATTTACGACAGTTATCAGTTACAATATAATGAGATAATGGACAATCCGCACATGCAGATTCAATTACCTGTATGATATTATCAGAACCCGGTCTGTTGTTATCTGTCGGACACAAACCTTCTGCAAGACGTATTCTTTGCCTTATTATCTCTCTTTCCTTATAGACACAGCATCTGAAATTAGGTTTCGGTCCCGGCGAGAGCTTATATGGTACCTCATCCCTTTTTTCCTCCAATTCACCTGCATACGCAAGCTTTGCCACCTCATACAATACTTCATGCTTGATTTTTAAAATAGTTGCGTCATTTGTTAACATATCGCTTCTCTCCTTAATTAAATACGCTTTATAAAATAATTATATTTGCACAGTTGACATCATAAGCTAAATCATATACTTTTGCACTTTTTAAACCTACAACCTTTGGTCTTAATATGTATTCCGAATAATTTTCAACAACTTTTGCCTTTTCTCCATTACTGAGTATAATCGTAGAACCTACAGGATATAAAATCACGCTCTTTAAGAAACCTCTTATAGCACCCATATCAAGCTCTGCAGTCATAGCCATAATCATCTCCACTGCATCTCTTTGGGAAAGTGCTGATTTGTATGGTCTTTCTGTAACAAGTGCATCATATATATCCACAACTGATATTATCTTTGCAAAGGGAACTATCCTTGAATAATCAACTCCCATCGGATATCCTCTTCCGTCAATTCTTTCATGATGCTGCAAAACACCCAGACGTACACTATCTTTTATATCCTGTTTTTTCTTTAATATGTTATAACCATAAACCGGATGTTTCTTCATAATTTCAAATTCTTCATCAGTAAGCCTTTCCGGTTTATTAAGGATTTCATTTGGTATCTTCGACTTACCTATATCATGCAGCAGCCCTGCGAAACCTATATCATGAATTTCAGAATCACTCATTTTCTGGCTTTTTGCAACAATCATTGCCATTGTAGCAACATCTACACTATGCTTAAACGTATATTCGTCGCTTACCTTAAGCATATTTATATCTACTGCAAGCGCATCATTGCTTTGTATGGATTTCATCAAATCATGAGTAATATTCTCAGTTACATTTACAAGATTATCAGAATCAGTATTATTGTAAAGATACGATATTCCTTCTGCCACTCGTTTCCTTACACTTTCGGTCAGCTTCACTCTTGAGGGATCCGATACAGTCAGCTTTTCTATGGTATCTATAGTTTTGCCGGGGAGACGCTCTTCCTTTACAGGCTCATCTTTTGAAGTCTTGATTTCCTCTTGGCCCTCTCTTACATAAACTCCGGCTATTCCAAGTCTTCCTAAAGCTTCAATAAGATAATCATCAAGTACTGCGCCCTTTACGATAAGCGGTCTTCTCGTAGCATCTACTATTGACTGATCGATTACCATTCCGTTTTTCAGTGAACGAACTCTAACATAATACCTTTTTACCATACAATCACCACAAAATTATCGTCTCTTTTTTAATTAATACTTTCTCTTTTATATTAACATATTTTCGACAAAATTCAAAAAGATTTATTTGGAAATAATTGATATATTGCTTTTTATAATATAAAATAATATAGATTTTATGCGCACTTATATAGACACCGACGCATATACGTCAAATATTAAAATGATAAGCAGGAAAAATTATTATGAATGACATAATTGATTATTATAATAAATTTAACGAAGAAAAAAGACTTAATTCAAGACACGGTCAGGTTGAATACCGTACTTCAATGAAATATATACACGATTTTATCGACTCTTCCAAACCCAAAAGTGATATAAAAATTCTTGATATCGGAGCCGGCACCGGACGATACAGCGTCGCCCTTGCAAATGAGGGCTATGATGTAACTGCAGTTGAACTTGTAAAGCACAATCTCGGCATACTTAAAGCCAAAAAAAGCTCCGTCAAAGCAATTCTTGGCAATGCCCTGAATTTAAAGAAGCTTGCAGATAACACATTCGACATTACGCTGCTTTTTGGTCCTATGTATCACCTGTTTGGTTTTGAAAATAAACTAACTGCACTTCTTGAGGCTAAGAGAGTTACAAAACCAAACGGTATCATTTTGGTGGCATATTGTATGAATGAATACAGCGTTATAACTTACGCATTCAAGGAACGCCATATTCTTGAATGTATAGATGAAGGACGTCTTACACAGGATTTTAAAACTGTGTCAAAAGAAGAAAATCTATATGACTATATGAGAATTGAAGATATTGATAAATTAAATCAGGCCGCATCACTTGACAGAATTAAGATAATTTCACCCGACGGACCTGCAAATTATATGCGCCCTTTTTTAAACAAACTGTCAGATGAAGAATTTGATTTTTTTATAAAATATCATATGTCAACATGTGAAAGGCCTGATTTAATCGGTGCTGGAGCTCACACCTTAGATATATTAAAAAAGTCATGATTACAGTGTCAAAAACAGTTCATCCGGGCAGGAAATTATTGTCTCAGCCCCATGCTCAAGCAAAAATTCCCTGCTGCGGAATCCCCAGTCCACAGATATACACCTTAAACCTGCATTTTTTGCAGTTTCTATATCCACATCAGAATCTCCTATGTAAACTGCCTCTGATTTTTCCACACACATTCTTTCAAGAACCTCCAGAACAGCATCAGGATATGGCTTTTTTCTGATGCCTTCTTTTGCTCCGACTGCAAATTCAAACAATCCGTCAAAATATTTTTTGCAAAGAATCTGTACCCCAAAATCTGCCTTATTTGAAACTACTGCCAGCTTATATCCTTCTGCTTTAAGCTTTCTTAAAGCACTCACAATTCCGTTATACGGTTTGGTTTTGTCAGCGCAGTGCTGTCTGTAATAATCCTTAAAGGCTGCATAAACCTTATCAACATCTGCGTCATTCGTGCCTTCCGGCACTGCTCTTTGTACAAGCTTTAATATACCGTTTCCAACAAATGACCTGACATCATCAAGTGACCTTTGGGGAAAATCTGCACATGAAAGCGCATAATTTACGCTGTCATGAAGATCATCGAGTGTATCTAAAATAGTACCATCCAAATCAAATATAAATAATTTCATAATAACCCCATTCCTATGTTATACACTATAAATGCCATTATCCATGCTATAACGCACTGTCCGATAACAACACCCAAAGCCCACTTTGTTCCAAGCTCCCTCTTAATTGAGGCGACTGCTGCAATACAAGGTGTATACAAAAGACAGAATACTAAAAGTGCTGCAGCTCCTGCTGATGTAATAACTCCTGCAAGAACTTCGGTAGAGCCAAAAAGCACTGACAGCGTCGCAACTACACTCTCTTTTGCCATAAAACCTGAAATAAGCGCAGTTGAAACTCTCCAGTCACCAAATCCAAGCGGTGCGAACACCGGTGCCATTGCTCCGGCAATCATGGCAAGCATGCTCTGCTGTGAATCAGCTACCATATTAAGCCTTATATCAAAACTCTGCAAAAACCATATAACGATTGAAGCTATAAATATAACAGAAAATGCTCTCTGCAAAAAGTCCTTCGCCTTATCCCACAAAAGCAATCCCACATTTTTTGCCCCTGGCATACGATAATTAGGCAGCTCCATTACAAATGGGACAGGCTCACCCTTAAACATGGTTCCTTTCAATAAAAATGCCGCTGCAATTCCCATTATAATTCCTAATAAATACAAGCCTATCATAACCAATGCACCGTGCTTTGGAAAAAATGCGGCAGTAAAGAAAGCATATATAGGAAGCTTTGCTGTGCAGCTCATAAACGGAGTAAGCAAAACAGTCATTTTTCTGTCGCGCTGTGAAGAAAGCGTCCGTGTTGCCATAACTCCCGGAACCGTACATCCAAATCCAATAAGCATAGGAACAATGCTTCGCCCTGAAAGACCGATTTTTCTTAAAAGCTTGTCCATTATAAATGCGACTCTGGCCATATACCCGCTGTCCTCAAGTATCGACAGAAAGAAAAACAAAATAACTATTATAGGCAGAAAGCTTAAGACACTGCCGACACCATTAAAAATACCGTCAATAATAAGAGAATGCAGCACCTTATTGACATGCGCTGCATAAAGCGCCTTATCTGTGATATCTGTAAGCCAGCCTATCGCATTTTCAAGTACTCCCTGAAAAAATGCACCAAATACATTGAATGTCAGGAAAAATACAAGCCCCATTATTCCTATAAATGCAGGGATTCCTGTATATTTACCCGTAAATATTTTATCAATCTTTCTGCTTCTTGCGCGTTCCTTACTCTCGTGCGGCTTAACTACAGTTTCATCACACACTCTTTGTATGTAAGCAAAACGCATGCTTGCGATTGCAGATGCCCTATCCATGCCACATTCTTCTTCCATCTGGCAGCTTATATGTTCAAGCATCTCTTTCTCATTATCACTAAGACTAAGCTTTTCCAACACAAGATTATCGCCCTCAGCAATTTTGCTCGCAGCAAACCTCACAGGTATTCCCGCACTTTTTGCATGGTCCTCGACAAGATGCATAATACCGTGTATACAGCGATGTACAGCACTTTCCTGCCCCTCATCACAGCAAAAATCTATCTCTTTAGGACATTCCTGATACTTCGCAATATGCAGTGCATGATTTACAAGTTCCTCGATTCCCTCGCCTTTGGCGGCTGATATAGGAATTACAGGTACACCAAGAAATGCCTCCATCTCATTTACCAGTATAGAGCCTCCGTTCTGCCTTACCTCATCCATCATATTAAGAGCAACTACCATAGGTATTCCAAGTTCCATAAGCTGCATCGTAAGATAGAGGTTTCTTTCTATATTAGTAGCATCAAGAATATTTATAATACCCTTTGGCTTATCATTAAGCAGAAATTCACGTGTAACTATCTCCTCACTGCTGTAAGGAGACATCGAATATATGCCGGGCAAATCGGTTATAAGCGTATTTTTATGTTCTTTTATAACTCCATCCTTACGGTCAACAGTAACTCCCGGAAAATTCCCCACGTGCTGGTTAGAGCCTGTAAGCTGATTAAATAATGTTGTCTTTCCGCAGTTCTGGTTGCCTGCAAGTGCAAACGTAAGTATCTCATCATCAGGCAAAGCATGATTAACTTCTGCATGGCACGCATGATACTTTCCATCCTCACCATATCCCGGATGCTGCACCGCAGATGTTTTCTTTCTGTCATTTTTTAATACAGGATGCTCATGCGGCTCACTTACTGCTATCTGCCTTGCGTCATCAAGACGGATAGTAAGCTCATACCCATGAATACGAAGTTCAATCGGATCTCCCATAGGCGCATATTTTACAACTGTAACATCTGCACCCTGAATTAATCCCATATCAAGAAAATGCTGTCTTAAAGCTCCGCTTCCTCCTACCGAAAGAATTGTCGCTGTCTTTCCAATCTGTAATTCATCCAATGTCATAATTACTCACCAGCCTTTTTATATAAAGATTACAGTGTCAAAAACACTATCAAAATTAAAATTTTATATTACCGGCAAATTATAACATATCTTTTACAATAAAAAAAGATTTTACATTCATACAATCTCTGCGCGTCAGCTGTTCGCCAAGTGATAATTTTATTAAAATTTGCTTTTACAAAAAAATACCGGATTCTGTGGGGCAGAATCCGGTATTTAAATCGTTCGCACAAATTTTTATATTACTTTACATTTTTAATATTTTTTGGCTCTTTTGGCTGATGAATGCCAAAGAATGATGCTGAGTTTCCAGCTGCCTTAGCAGTCTTTAACGCTGCTGAAGCTACAATCTTTAAAAGTTCTTTTTTCATTATTTTTTGTCTCCTTTCTCTCTACAGGCTCAATAATAAATCTACTAAGCACAGTAATACATATTAAAGTAAGACAGACATTAACATATGTTAAATATCATTTAACCCAAATGCCATAATTACTACAACCCCACTAAAGATATCTTTATATAAGATATCTCTTACATTTATATTAAGTAATAAGCGTTATGTCCTCGTTCTTACAGGTATAGTATAGCGGTTAAATTTTATTTTTCAACACTTTTACGCGAATGGTCTCTATTCTACGTGAACGGTCATTTTTTAAAATTTTTTGTTATTTTTACATTATATAAAATTTTATTAGTATTGCAGTTTTATTATTGTTGCTCATTTAAAAAATACTCCTGCGAATTTAACCGTTCATAATTCCCATTTTCAATAAACTTATTATCAAATTTGTGAATTACATAATCTCCATTGCTTTGAAGTTCCCTCGCTTTTACATTGTCAGCTCTCATCACATTAAAAATATGTCGTATTCTTTCTTTCAGGCGTTCATCATAAATCGGCGCTGCAATTTCTACCCGCCTCTCCATATTTCTTGTCATAAAATCGGCAGACGATATAAATATATTGTCACGCTGATTTGTTCCAAAAATATAAATTCTTGAATGTTCAAGATATCTTCCAACTATGCTTATAACAGAAATATTATCCGTGTATCCCGGCACCTGCGGAATAATACAACATATGCCGCGAACTATCATCTCAATCTTAACCCCGGCTTTTGAACATTCAATAAGCTTATCAATTATTTCTTTATCTGTAAGAGAATTTATCTTAACACCTATATATGCAGGTTCTCCTGCTTTTGCAATGTCAATTTCATGCTGCATATAATCTAATATTTTACTCTTCATACATTTTGGTGCTACAAGCAGATGATTTGTCTGTTCCATAAACTCTGCCATACATAATTTTGTAAATGTAACTGCCGCTTCCTTACCAATTTGTTCATTTGCTGTCATTAAAGATAAATCTGTATAAAGCTTAGCAGTTTTCTCATTATAATTTCCGGTTCCTATCTGAGTTATATACTTAATATTATCTTCCTGATGATATGTAATCAGGCACAATTTTGAATGTACTTTTATATAATCTATTCCGTATATAATGCGGCATCCGGCTTCCTCAAGCCTTCTTGACCACTCTATATTATTTTCTTCATCAAACCTTGCACGCAGCTCAACAAGAACAATGACCTCTTTACCGTTTTCTGCCGCATTTATAAGTGCCTCAACGATTTGTGAATTCTTCGCAACTCTGTACAGCGTCATCTTTATCGAAACCACACGATCATCTTTTCCTGCCTCTCGAAGGAGCCTTAAAAACGGCTGCATACTCTCATATGGATAATTAAACAGCATATCACCGTCAGCTATCTGATCAATCATAGGTCTTGACTCATCAACGCAGTCCGGCACACGCGGTACAAATCTTTCATAAAAAAGCTCTTTATGATTTCGCAGCGTATCCTGCAATTTAAATACAAATGATAATTCAAGCGGTGCCTCCGAATAAAATACCTGCTCATGCTTAAGTCCGAGCTCCCTGCATAAACTGACAATAACTTTCTCATCAAGAGCTCTCGAATACTCCATCTTTACTGCGCATAATTTTCTTCGCTGCTTTATCAGTTTTTCCATATTATTGCGATAATCCAAATCCTCATCAAAAAACGCAACATCAATATCAATGTCAGCATTTCGGATAATTCGGATAAGTGATTTACTCCTAATCTGATACTTATCAAAAATATCAGGCATAAAATGCAATATCAGTTCCTCCACCAGCATATATTTATCTTTATCTGAAGGTATCTGTATAAGACGCTTAAAAACTCCGTTGCTGCATGGAACAAGACCTATTTTTTCATTATTCTTGTCTTTGAGCAATGCAACCGCATAAATTTCTTTATTTTTAATAAAAGGAAAAGGCTGCTTTTTTCCTATAACCTGAGGTGAGAGTAATGGTTTTATTGAATTTTCAAAATAATTTTCCAAATAAACCATATCTTCGTATTCAATATCATTAAAAGTGATAAGCTCTATACCATAGTCCTTTACACAATTCATTATGTGTTTATAGGCTCTGTCCTTCTGCTTGGAAAGCTTACGTACCGCCTTAAAAATATGTGAAAGCTGTTCGTCTGCAGTCATTTTCGTCTTATTATCCCGCTCTGTTTCTGACAAAAGCATCTGGTCATGAAGTGAACCTACACGAACCATAAAAAACTCATCAAGATTGCTTTGAAAGATTGAAATAAACGATAACCGCTCACATAGCGGAACCTCTCTGTCTTTAGCTTCTTCCAATACTCTTTCATTAAATTTAAGCCATGACAACTCACGATTCTCATAATACGGTCTGTTTGTACGATACTTTGGAATACCGTTTTGGCATTCATCATTAATTTCATTCTTGATTTTTAAACTCTTTTCCATAAAATTCCCCATTTCTTAAACAATGTATATCACATCTAATCTCCAAAGCTGATTCCCATTGCTTTTATCTGATTAATCACATCTGACGGCATATCTATCATCTTGGTTTTGCCTGCAACTTCCTTAATAGGTATTTTATCTATTTTATTATTCTTCACACATACCATATAACCATATTCTTCATTTAAAATGAGCTCTGCAGCCTTAATACCAAGCCTTGTAGCCAAAAAACGGTCATACGAATCCGGCTCTCCTCCGCGCTGCACATGTCCTGGAACCGTAACTCTCACTTCCTGCCCTGTCTTTGCTGAAATCTGTGCACCTATTCTATATGCTGCAGACGGATAATTTTCTTTTTTTCTTTTTTCTTTAAGTTCCTTCTTTGAAAGAACTGCCTCCTCTTTTGATACTGCTCCCTCCGCTGCCGCAATAATCGTAAATTTCTTGCCTTCCTGCGTTCTTTTATTTATTGCGTCTGCAATCGCATTTATATCATACGGTATCTCCGGAATCAGAATAACATCTGCTCCACCTGCAACTCCTGCATGAAGTGTAAGCCAACCGGTCTTATGTCCCATAAGCTCAACTATAAATACCCTGCTGTGGGAAGCGGCTGTCGTATGAATACAGTCTATTGCATTTGTTGCAATATCAACTGCCGACTGAAATCCAAAACTGACCTCTGAGCCATACAAATCATTGTCTATTGTTTTTGGCAATGTAACAACATTTAAACCATTTTCCATAAGAAGATTTGCCGTCTTATGAGAACCGTTTCCGCCTAATACAACAAGACAGTCAAGCTTCATATCAGTATAAGTTGAAATCATCGACTGAATCTTATTTCTTCCGTCAGCAAGCGGCTCATTAATATATTTAAACGGCATCCTCGATGTTCCGAGTATAGTTCCGCCCTGGCTTAATACTCCTGAAAAATCTCTGTTTTTCATAATTCTGTATACACCATTTATAAGACCTTTGTAACCGTCCTCAAATCCATAAATCTCAACATCACCGCATCTTTCATACAGACACTTTGCAGTTCCTCTCATTGCCGCATTAAGAGCCTGGCAATCTCCGCCGCTTGTAAGCATTCCTACTCTAAGCATATTTCTATACCTCCCGTAACATTTTTGTGCATTGTAATCATAATATTAAATCAATGTAAAATGTACTATCACATTTGCGTAAATTTCATGTAAAATTATTATAAACCGTGAATAAAAAATCATACATCTTACAAAGCATATTAAATCATTCTGATAAACTGTTCTATTAATTATGAGTATATCTTATGCCAAACGTTTTTCAATAAAAAATGCACAATTTTTATGTTATTTTCATATTATTAATTTATGATTAAATTTATTTAATTTTTTAAACAGCAAGATATAATGAAATTTTGCTTCGCAAACTTGTTATCAGAATGCGTCTTCGACGCAATTTCCTATAAAGTAAAAAATAAGGGATATTCCGTCATTGGAATATCCCTTATCTTTTACTTTATTACATACTGTCTTTACTTTACATTACTTAATTTCCTGCACATCCGTGTTTGTCTTCTCCACATTTGTGCTCACCGCATGAATGACCTTCCTCATGGTGATGATGATTACATTTAACATCAGGATTAAAGCTTAAGCTTCCTGCAATGAACTCCTGCACTGCTTTATCAGCATCTCCTGAGACTCCGCCATATAATGAAATTCCGGCTTCGCTCAAAGCAGCCTGCGCACCGCCACCGATGCCGCCGCAAATTAAAACATCAATATTTAATCCGCTAAGCATTCCTGCAAGTGCACCATGACCGCTTCCATTTGTATCAACAACCTGCTCTGATTTCACACTGCCATCTTTTATATCATAAATCTTAAAATGCTCTGTGTGTCCAAAATGCTGAAATATTTCTCCATTTTCATATGTTACTGCTACTCTCATAGTGTCTGCTCCTTTTTCTTTTAATATTTTTTCTGCAAATGCTTTTTCCCTTTTTCTGCATTCAGAACGCATGCACGGATATGCTTCGCCCTGACAAATCTTATAATTACCTCCTGTAATATTAAGTATTTTGCCATTTACAATGCAATCAGCAATTTTAGCTCTCGCTCTTTCATAAACTTCAGTAACTGTAGTCCTTGAAATATCCATAAATGCAGAACATTCTTCATGCGTATGTCTCTCATAATCTATCAGACGTATAACTTCATATTCATCAAGAGTGAGCGTAATAATTTCACACTCAGAACTATTCTCAGGCATAAAGCAATTATACAATGGTTTCTGACATATTCTTCTTCTCCTTTGTGGTCTTGCCATATTCCACCTCATTTCCGTCATATGTCGATAATTCAATTATACCCCAATTATTAAAAAAAGCAACACCATAATGACTTTTACCGCTGCACATATTTCCTGTTGCCATATGATTTTTCACACTACTCTGCTATTAACCCTAAATTTACAAGAAATTCTTTTGCAACATCATCTACTGAACGTCCTGCCACATCAACCTGATATGTTAACTCTGCCATCTGCTCCGTAGAAATAGCTCCTGCAAGCTCATTTAAAATACTCTCAAGCTCAGGATATTTTTCTATCAAATCATTGCGCACTAAAAACGCTCCATTATAATCAGGAAAGAAAGACCTGTCGTCCTCTAAAACCTTAAGCCCTACCTTTCGGTTTAAACCGTCTGTTGCATAAACCACCGTAACATCAAAACTTCCGTTTTCTATAGCAGTATATTTAAGTCCCTGGTCAACAGGAATTGAATCTTTAAAATTTAATCCATAAAACTCTACAAACGGATTATATTTCATACTTCCCTCAAGTGTAAAAAAGCTTTGTTCAGCTCCGAATGTAAGCTGATTTGCAACAGGTACCAAATCACTTACTTTCTCTAAATTATATTTATCAGCTATTTCCTGCGGCACCGCTACAGCATATGTATTATCAAATCCTAACTTTTCAAGCATCTGCATATTATATTTTTCTGCCGCAACCTTATTTACATAATCGTATATGGTTATTCCGTCCGGTACATCTGTGACATCCTGATGAAAAAATGTTGTCAAAAGCGTTCCGTCATAAGAAATCATTAAATCGCATGTATGTCCGTCACTTTTAAGGGCATTAAAATTATTTACCTGAGACATCTGATCCTTAATATTAACGCTCAAATCAGTCTTATCCTCTACAAGCATTTTAACCATATGATGCATAAGCTGGGTTTCGGAATAATCACCATCATAGAGCTCTATATCTCCGCTTGTACCTATACCATATGGCACAAGCATACAAAATGCCGCCAATACAGCGATAACAGGAATCCATATCTTTTTTGACCTGCCATTATAATTGTGCATCTGCTTCTCAAACCAGCTCATCAGCAAATCAAGAACAACAGCAATTATCATTAAAACTCCGGTAGCTGAAAGTATCATTTTCATGCTCGAAATTCTTATTCCCTGCGTTATAACTCCACCAAGTCCGCCGCCGCCGACAAAAGCCGCAAACACGGCAGTACCAATCGCATTAACCACAGCAATTCTGATACCTGTAAAAACTGTTGGAAAAGCAAGCGGAAACTCTACTGTCATAATACGATAAGGCTTACTCATACCCATACCACGCGCAGCTTCCTTAACTCCATCATCTACTCCCTGTAATCCTAAAAATGTATTCCTTACTATAGGAAGCAATGAATAAAGCGTAATACCTATTATAACAGTAAGCTTACCGGGATTAAGAAACACCATAATAATACCAAGAAGTGCAAGCGATGGGATAGTCTGAAGCAAATCTACGATTCTTAAAATAATCCCTCTTGCTTTCGGAAAAATATATGCCAGAATTCCGAGCATTACACCGACTATTACAGACAAAATACTTGCTGACAATACAATAAATAAATGCTCCCAAACCAATGACCAAGTCATTTGTCCGCCTCCTTTCTCATTCCTCGAGGCATAACCTTTCTTTGCAGATAATCAATAACTGCACCAAACGCTATTGCCAAAAGAGCTGACGGTATGGCACCAAGTAAAATAAGGGTATTATTGTTTGAAGCCACTCCCTGATAAACAAAGTTTCCAAGACCACCTTTACCAATCATCGCTGCAAGCACTGCCCATGATACGGTATATATTGCAGACATTCTAAGTCCTGCAATAATAGCAGGCATAGCCAGCGGCAGCTCTACTTTTATAAGTGTCTGAAAAGGACTCATTCCGCAGCCTTTTGCTGCTTCTATGTATTTACCTTCAACTTCAAGAATTCCTGTATAAGTATTTTTTAATATAGGAAACATTGCATATACACTGAGTGCTGCTATTACCGTCAAATATCTGTCTCCCCACCATATAAACAGAACACCGATAAACACCAGCCCCGGAATTGTCTGGAAAATAGAAAGAATTGGCATAATAATACCTGAAAGCTTAGGTATTCTTGAAAGTAAGATTCCAATAAATACACCGAATACAAAACCAACAGCAGCTGCAATCAATACATATATTGTATGAACACCTATTGCTTTAAGCAGCATACCTCCATAATCATTAAAAAGAGTAATCATTTGTATCACCCCCATAATGTCTCTGCTACGGCATGTGCTACACTGGTTTTTGTAACAAGCCCTGCTATTGTATCATCATCGTTAAGAACTATAACATAATTTGCGTTAGAATTTGCATCGAGCAGATATTCAAAACTCTCCTTGGCATCGTCACCAACACGTGCTATTCGTGAAGTCTGACGTATCAAAGGCTCAATGCTGTTAAGCTGCTTTCCCCAATGGCGGATATCACCAATGGAAACTGTTCCGAGATAACGCTTCTGTTCATCGATAACAAGCAATGTATCTACGCTGTACCTTGCCATACGCTCGGCACATTCAAGTACGCCTCTGTCGTTTTGTACAGTACGCACATTGGTACGCATAAAAGCATCTATCGTTGAAAGCTCAAGCGATTCCTGCGTATGCTTTCCAAGGAAATCCCTGACTAAATCATTTGCAGGATTTTCCAGCATATCTTCAGGCGAAGCCATCTGAACAATCTCACCGTTTGACATAAAAATAATTATATCTGCAAGCTTCAGCGCCTCATCCATATCATGGCTTACGAAAATAATTGTCTTATTTAATTTCTGCTGTATACTTTTTACTTCATCCTGAAGAGTTTCCCTTGTCATAGGATCAAGCGCACTAAATGGTTCATCCATAAGAACTATCGGAGGCGAAGCAGCCAAAGCACGCAACACGCCTATACGCTGCTGTTGTCCTCCCGAAAGCTCGGATGGATATTTATCTGCTGACTTTTCCATATTAACCATCTTTAAAAGGTCCTGCACTATCTGCTGACATTTAGCTTTGTCATATTTAAGCAGACGCGGAACAACACAAATGTTTTGGGCTACTGTCATATTAGGAAATAATCCTATCTGCTGAATCACATATCCTATATGACGCCTCAATGATACTTTATCTTCCAAACGTATATCCTTACCGTCAATAAGAACTTTACCGCTATCAGGCTCCAACAGACGGTTTATCATCTTCATGGTAGTTGTCTTACCACAGCCTGACGGTCCGACAAGCACTACAAACTGTCCATCCGGAATGGTAAAATTAAGATCCTTCAATATTGGTGTTTTTCCATAGCTTTTAGAAACATGTTCAAATTGTATCATCTTAAAATTCCCCCTTTTCCTCGTGATTAAAAAGAGGTCTTATTTATTTTAACCCTATAAATTATAAAAATTAATTTATTAAATTAAAAGAAGAGCTTTTTAATACGGCACCATTCAGTGCAATACTAAAGGCCCTTCTTAAAAGACATTTCTTTTTATTCACAATTTTATTTCTTATTTGACAGTATATCATAAAATAGCGGTAAATGCAAACTTATACTACTTTCCCCGTTCTGCCATAAGTAATTTAATTTCCTGTTCATTAATTCCGACCATCGCTTCACCTAAATCAGCTGACAGGTCTGCAATCATTTTCGCATCATTATAATTAGCCACAGCCTTCACAATGGCATTTGCACGTTTTTCAGGATTTCCTGACTTAAAAATTCCCGAACCTACAAATACACCCTCAGCTCCTAACTGCATCATAAGTGCTGCATCGGCCGGAGTTGCCACTCCTCCTGCGGCAAAATTTACAACCGGAAGCTTTGCATATTTATGAACATACTCTACTAATTCATACGGAACCTGAAGCTGTTTTGCCTCCTCATACAACTCATCCTCACGCATTGCGCTGATTCTTGCAATGGCACTGTTCATCACACGCATGTGGCTGACAGCCTGAACAATATCTCCTGTTCCTGCTTCACCCTTCGTTCTAATCATTGACGCACCCTCGTTAACTCTTCTTAATGCCTCTCCGATATCTCTTGCACCGCATACAAACGGTACATTAAAATCTTTTTTATCAATGTGATATATATTATCAGCTGGTGACAAAACCTCACTTTCATCAATATAATCAATCCCTATCGCTTCAAGAATCTGTGCCTCAACAAAATGCCCTATTCTGCACTTTGCCATGACCGGAATAGAAACAGCATCCTTTATTCCCTGAATCATTTTAGGATCACTCATTCGTGAAACTCCGCCGGCAACACGTATATCAGCCGGTATCCTCTCCAGGGCCATTACTGCACACGCGCCTGCGGCTTCTGCTATCTTAGCCTGCTCCGGAGTCATTACGTCCATAATTACTCCGCCCTTAAGCTTTTGATTTAATTCTTTGTTTAACTCATAATTGTCTTTCATAAATAATTTCCCTTTCTGAGCAGCTTCATTATTACTATTTGTTTTTGCTCAGAAACAAATAGCTGTTCCAGTCAGCGCTAACCTATGAAAGACATTATACAGCATATTGATTATATGTATATTATCAAATTATTAAATTTTAATATGGTCAGATTTGATTATTGTGGAGCTTATAAAAGAATGATATAATTAGCCGGCAATTTATTAAGGAGATTACACCTCCCGACAAATAAATGGAGGCAAACAGATATTTATATGAAAACTGATTATAAAATAACTCTTCATGCAAGCTTTATAGCATACATTGTACAGGCAATCGTCAACAATTTTATTCCGCTTTTATTTGTAATGTTTCAGACCGATTGTTGAAGCCTGTCCGACTGATAATAAAGAAAAAGCCATAAGTCTGCTTCACTCTTTTTATTGCTGGGGCTGTATGCTTGTTGTAATTGTTTCCTCTGTCTTTTTTGCATTATTCGGAATTGTAAACTGGAAAATACTGACTCTTATGTGGTCAATCGTTCCAATAATGAATGCCTGCCTTTTTGCATCGGCACCGATATATTCTTTACACAAAAACGGAGAAACAGGATTGAGCCTGCGCCAATTATTCAGTAAAAAAATATTTTTCATTATAATTATAATGATGTTATGTGCAGGTGCTTCTGAACAGGCGGTCAGCCAATGGGCTTCTGCATTTGCAGAACAGGAGCTCGGCATAAGCAAAACAATCGGTGATCTTGCCGGGCCTATGGCATTTGCCGCCCTAATGGGCACATCAAGACTTATATACGGAATCAAGGGTGATAAACTCAATCTTGACAAATTTATGAAATACAGCTGTCTTTTGTGTATATTTTCTTATCTTTGTCTTGCATTAGTTCCAATCCCTGCCATAAACCTGATGGGATGTGCAGTATGCGGCTTTTCTGTCGGAATCCTGTGGCCGGGAACTTTCAGTAAAGCCTCGTCAGCCATAAAAGGAGGCGGAACCGCTTTATTTGCAATGCTCGCACTTGCAGGTGATATAGGCTGCTCTGTCGGTCCTACATTAGTCGGCATGATTTCCAGCTCATTCGGAAATAACCTGCGTGCAGGCATATTTGCTGCACTAATTTTTCCGATTGTTATGATACTTGGCGTAAGGCGTATCAGAAAATTTCAGGACTGACGCATTTTTCTTTGCCAAACCTTTACCGCTGTTTTATTGACTCTGTAATTAGCGTATGCTATAATCCGTTCTAAACTGTTATGAAAAAGGAGGATATATTTACATAATGGACGATGTCGACAGTGACACTAACCTTAAGCGAAACAATAACGTAAATCGTTTATATATATTTTTAATATTTAAGACATGACCCGTGCATCTATTTAGAGATTCATGGGCCATGTCTTATGTTTTTCAGGGTATTTTTATAGCAGAAAGAGGTTTAATTATAATGGGTGATTCCATAATTTTTTTATTGTTACTTCAAGTAATTCTAATAGCATTAAATGCAATTTTTGCCAGCGCCGAAATTGCAGTTTTATCTATCAGCGAAACAAAGCTTGAGCGCATGGCTGAACAGGGCAACAACCGTGCAAAGCGCCTGCTTCGCCTGACACAGGAGCCTGCAAAATTTCTTGCAACAATACAGGTTGCAATAACACTCTCAGGATTTCTTGGAAGTGCATTTGCCGCTGATAATTTCTCTGAGCCATTGGTGGACTGGATATTAAGCTTTGGTGTAAATATTCCGCATGCCACTTTAGACAGTATTGCTGTTATTTTAATCACGCTTATTTTGTCTTACTTTACATTAATTTTTGGTGAACTGGTTCCTAAACGTATTGCAATGAAAAAACCAGAACAGCTCGCAATGGGCATATCAGGTTTAGTAAACATTATTTCCGTCATCTTCAAGCCTATTGTCTGGTTCCTTTCGTTATCTACCAACCTTGTTCTTCGCCTGTTCGGAATTGACCCCAACGAGGCCGAGGATCAGGTCAGTGAGGAAGAAATCCGTATGCTTGTAGATGCCGGCAGTGAGAAAGGCACTATTGACCACCATGAAAAAGAATTTATTCAAAATGTATTTGAATTTAATGATACTATTGCCGGTGATATCGCTACTCACCGCACTGATGTTGTTTTTCTTTGGATGAAGGATAGCGAAGAAACATGGGCAGAGACAATCCATGAAAGCCGACACACTCTCTACCCGGTATGTGACGGTTCCCCGGATAATATCGTCGGTATTTTAAACGCCAAAGATTATTTTCGCTTAAAAGCAAAATCAAAAGAAAACATTATGTCATGCGCCGTGCGCCCCGCGTATTTTGTACTTGAAACAATCAAGGCCGATGTTCTTTTCAAAAATTTGAAAAAAGAGCGCATCCCACTTGCTGTTGTATTGGATGAATATGGCGGTATGGTAGGCATAATTACCATGAATGATCTTATTGAAGAACTTGTCGGCGATTTAAATGATGAGACACCTGACGAGGCATTAGCCGAACCGCATATTGAACAGATAGACGCTGACACCTGGAATGTAGTAGGAAACGTTGAGATTTCCGACATTGAACCGGCTCTAAATGTAGAAATCAACATGAAAGAGGTTGACACCTTCTCCGGGCTCGTATTTAATGAATTAGGTATTGTTCCCGATGATGGCGAACAAAATATAGAACTTACATTTAAAGGATTTTCTATTCTTATTAACAAAATAGAAAATCACCAAATTACATCAGCTAAAATAACTAAGTTACAAACAAACAATTTGCAGTAATAAAAATTATATGTAAAAAAGTCATCAAAAAACCGCCGCAATGGCATTACCCATGCGGCGGAATACATCAAAATAGAAAGCATCCTTTATCAAAGCAAAAAGATTTGATTACTTTTAAATAGTGTCTGCTGATTAAGCAGCTATCTGTAACTTCCAACTCTTACATCTGTTCCG
>ENA-ORMO01000838-ORMO01000838.1-human-gut-metagenome-genome-assembly--contig:-NODE-838-length-39580-cov-3.670892_pt1 | contig 39580 bp, 34 predicted proteins | sample MGYA00242106_ERZ509001 | MGnify/ENA primary metagenome ERZ509001 (study PRJEB26280, sample SAMEA2338736) | human gut metagenome | biome: human gut; feature: human-associated habitat; material: faeces...
CGTCGACCTCTAGCGTGACAGGCTAGCGTTCTAACCAGCTGAACTACCGGGCCATTTTTTTGGTGGGAACAACAGGGCTCGAACCTGTGACCCCCTGCTTGTAAGGCAGGTGCTCTCCCAGCTGAGCTATGCTCCCATTCCCTGTGCCGTTCACATTTGAGTGCGGCGGCGACGTGTTATAATATACTACAAATCAGATCGGATGTCAACCACCTTGCGCAAAGTTTTTCCAAAAAAATCTGCCGCCCAAATCTCGTGTTCCTTATAGGATATGCAGCGATTTCTACTTCGTGCTTCCGTTTTATTCTCCATGGCGGCCGCCGATTTGTCAGCCTCCCTTGTGATAGACGTGCAATTACACCTCGCTCCCCTTCAGTAATGATTGCAACTCCTCGCTTTTGATCTGATATTTTTTATCGCAGAACTGGCAGCAGACCTCTGTGATCGGATCCTGCGCAAGCTCCTTCACCGATTCGCGCCCAGTAGCCGCCAGCGCGCGCAACACGCGCTCGTGGCTGCAATTGCAGCGGTAAACCGGCCGCTCCTCATCGAGCACCTCCAGTGTAAACTCCGGCAGCACGGCCCGGCAGATTTCCTCCGGCGTGAGACCGTCCTCCAACAGCTTTGTTACCGGCGGCACCTGCTCCACACACCGCTCCACCGCATCAATCACTGCATCATCCGCCGTGGGTAAAAGCTGGATCAGGAAGCCTCCTGCCCTGCGGATGGTAAGATTGGGGTTAACCAGCACGCCCAGCGCACACACGGTTGGAATCTGCTCGCTGGCGGCAAAATACTGCGTGATATCCTCCGCGATCTCACCGGATACCAGCGGGATCTGCCCCACATAGGGCTCCTTCATCCCCAAATCCTTCACAACCGTCAGCGTGCCTTCCACCCCAACCGCGCCCGCAACATCCAATTTGCCCTTTGCATTGAGCGGAAGCTCAACAATCGGCTCACCCACATAGCCACGCGCGTTGCCCCTACTGTCCGCCACAGCGAGCACCGTTCCCGCAGGGCCGCCTCCGTTTAACCGCAGGGTAACGCTGTGATCCGCCCCCTTGAGCTGATCGCCCATCATGGAGGCTGCCGTCAAAAGGCGCCCTAATGCAGCCGACGTGACAGCGGAGGTTTGGTGGATACGCTCAGCCTCGGCCACGATATCCGTGCTGTCGAGCGCCATTACGGTAAGGGTTCCATCTTCTGAAATACAACGAACCAGTTTGCCCATCTAGTTTAAAGCCCCTTCTTTTTTCATTACATATATCGCACGCTCTGTATCCGCGTGCGGCGGTGTGCGTGTCATCTCTTCATAATAGCCGGCAAGCGTGAGCCCTGCCGCCTGCGCAAAAGCGCAAAGCTCTTCATGGCTGTATGCACGCTCTGCGAACTGCTCCCCATAGCGGGTATAGGAGCCGTCGGCCTTCTCTTCAAAAAAATCGAGCAGGATCTCCACGGAAGTATCTTTTGCGCAATATGCATTCTGCCAAACGCAGTAAAGCCCCTCCAGATCATACACAAAGGTATGGTTCCCCAGCACCTCCCGGTGCTTATATGGCGTATTGACATCAAAAACAAACAACCCGCCCGGCTCCAGAAAAAGAGACACGCGCCGGAGCACCTCTCGCAGCGTATCCGGATCAGTGATATGATTGAGGCTGTCTAGCGTGCAAACAGCGGCATTCACTGTGCCATAAAGATCGAGCGCCTCCATCGGCTGGCAGAGAAAAAGCACCTCTGCCCCCGCCTGCGCGCATTTTTCCTGCGCTGCACAGAGCATATCAGGGCTTGCGTCCACGCCGATCATTTCATAGCCGCGTTTAGAAAGCTCCAATGTCAGGCTCCCCGTCCCGCAGGCGAGATCTAACACTATGCCTTTTTTCATGCCATGCTCCATCAGCAATTCGGCAATATAATCTGCCCGCTGCGGATAGCCAACATCATCCGTCAGCCGGTCGTAAAAGGCTGCGAAGTCTGCATAGCCGCCCATCTCATGACCATCCTTTCCCGCACGAAGCAGCTTGAAGCGTTTTATTTGTCAGATGCGCCCTTTTCCGTGACCGCCTGGTCGATCCGGGCAAAGATTTTTTCATATCCATCGCAGCCATAATTCAACGAGCGGTTTACGCGGCTGATGGTAGCGGTGCTCGCGCCCGTTTCGCGCACAATATCACTGTATACGCGCTTTTGGCTGAGCATGTGAGCCACCACAATGCGCTGGGAAATCGCCTTGAGCTCCGTTACCGTACAAAGATCCTCAAAAAAATCATAGCACTCCTCCATCGTTTCGAGCGCCAAGATCGCCTGAAATAAAAAATCGACGTTATCATCCTTGAGTTTGTTATTCAAAACGAAACCTCCCTCGCAGTAAAATAATGCTTTTATATTTTAGCACTCTAAACCTTAAAAGTAAAGAGGAAGCAAAAAAGAGCGGCGAAATTCTCCCTCCTATTTTTAACCGAGAGACAGGCTTGCGAAGCCTCCCCCGTATGCGGTACAATAGCCCTAAGCTTCAATCCTTGAAACTTGGAGTTTGGAAAATGCCTGTCGGCACGAAATGCCTCCTGCCGCGCGGCGGCAACGCCATTTTTTGCAATTGTTAAAGTAAGCTACTCATAGGCTAAAAAAACAAAACGTTTCAACTGCTTTGTGCAGGAAGGGGTGGCCACATCATGAAAGAAGACGATCTTCTCCTCGCAGGGATCGCGGATAAAATTGACCAATGCGAGCGCTACGGGATGCTCACGCATTCCCACTTCCTCGATCTACGGCAGGGCGCGCTGGCACGGGCCTATTGCGCAAACCACCACGGCCTTCAGGCTCTTTTTTACGGTGGATATAAAGATGCAGAGCGCATTATTGTCGTTTTCCTACCCGATTACTTAACCCTTCCTACAGAAGAGGGCAGGCTTTCGTGGCTTGCAGAAAATGAGGAAGAGAATCCCCTAACCGTCCTGCGTGTGCAGAAGGATCCCTTTCACACGCTCACGCACCGCGATTACCTTGGCGCGCTTATGGGCCTCGGCGTAAAGCGGGAAACCGTAGGCGACCTGCTCGTGCGGGAGGATGGCTGTGATATTATCCTGCTCAAAAGTGTAGCGCCTTATCTCCAGGAAAATCTCACGCAAGCAGGACGCGCCAAGCTTGGCGGCTCGTTCGTACCGGTTGCCGCGCTGCAAAAAGGAGAAGAAAAACGGGAAATGACCCCTTGTGTGGTAGCCTCCCTGCGGCTGGATAACGTGGTTTCCGCCGCTTTCTCCGTCAGCCGTTCGGCGGCGACACAGGCCATTCAGAAGGGGCTGGTGTTCGTAAACGCGCTATCCTGTGAAAAAACGGCCGCCCCTGTAAAAGAGGGCGACCGGATCGTGTTCCGCTCAAAAGGCAAGGTCAGATTAGCAGAAGTTGGCAGGACGAGCAAAAAAGGCAGGCTGCACATTACGATAGAACGATACTGCTAGGAACAAGCCCGACAACCTGTTTTGGGAAAAGGGAAGCATACCAGCTTCCTTTTATTACGCAGCGAAGCGGAGTAACAAAACAAGGCTTGCCATCACCACGCGGAACAAAGAGATACGCATTACTCACGGTAACAGGCGGCTCCCGACTATTTTCTATTTTTGGAAAAAAACATCCCTATTTCCTTTGGAATGCGGATTGCGCCCTCGCGCACACGGATCGCTTCAAAGTAATCATAAACGCCGTCCAGATCGTTGACGGACACACCCGCCACATCAATGGAGGAATAGATCCAATCCACCAAATCCTGCGTTTCTGTAATTTCCAGAGAATCTTCGTATGGAATGAGCCTCACGTCGCCAAAAAAACGGCGCAGTTTCTCCTCCCCATTCTGCATGGAAAAGGGGAGATTCTGACCAAACATATCAAGACTTGGGTTAAAGCCCTTCATCGCCGCGTGGAGATACGCCTGTAAGCCTCCCTCCCCAATCACAGTTGCGTAGAAAACGCCATCCGGCCGCAGCACCCGTTGTACTTCCTTTAGCGCTTGGGGAAGATTGGGCACATGATGCAGCATATGGTTTGCAATGATTTTATCAAAGGATGCGTCGGGAAACGGGATCTCCTGAATATCGATTTGTTGGACGAGAACGTTTGAAAAGCTTTCAAACTTTTTCCAAGCGATCTCCGCCATACCCGCTGAAAAATCCGATAGCACCAAAAGAGAACCGTTGGGAAGCTGATCGAGCCTCCCCTCCCACTGCGCGGCGTTACCGCAGCCAAGTTCAAGAATGCGGCATGGCCCCATGAGGTCATACTGTGCAAAGAGCCAATCGTTCATGGAAATTTGCGCAGTGCTGTGCTTGGCGTGCAATTTCATGCGAATGGACAAATTGCGATCGTCTGCATATTGGGCTGCAACGCAGCTCCGATCGGTCATGTGGGGCATCTGCATTTGCTCCTTACTGATGAAATTTCGCCTAGATCGATGATTTTATACTATAGGATAGAAAACCAGGGTTGTCAACCCTTATGTTCAACCGTTTTGAGTGCGGCGTGTCAGAAGTGAAAAGCCAGCTTCAATATAAAGAAAATACGGCTCCTCCTCCCGTTAAGGACAGCCACTGTTCCCGCATGGCCAGAGCAAAATGCATTTGGGGTATAATAATGGGCTGCAATCCGTCTGGATTGCAGCCCATTGCCTTTTTCTATCCGTGTGATGCCAGTAGATTAAAGAATTTTGGTTCCCTCCGGCACCGTGTCATCCACAAAAATCACCTTGCACCCACAGGCGTTGTTCGTCGCTGCCAGAAGCATTCCCTCGCTCGTCACGCCTGTGATCCGGGTGGGCTTCAGATTTGCAAGCACAATGATCTTTTTGCCAACCAGCTCCTCCGGCGTATAATACGCCTTAATGCTCGAAACGATTGTGCGTTTATCAAGCCCATCGGAGAGCGTAAGCTTATAGCAGCTGTGGGATTTGCGGATTTCCTGGCACTTTAACACCTTGCAGACGCGCATATCCATCGCCGCAAAATCATCATATGCAATCTCTGCCTTCACCGGATCAACCGGATCCGGGTCGCCATAAGCCACCTGCTCCCGCTCCGGCTTCGGCTGCTCTTGCGCCTGCTTCGCCGCTTCCTCTGCCTCCTTCTCCGCCTGTGTTTTCGGCGAGGAGAAATCGAGAAGATTCACATACTGCGCAGGATCGATCGCATAGAGGAAGAGATAGAGCCGCGGGCCGCGCTCCTTATCGATGAGCAGCTGATAAACATTTTTGAAAAATGCGCCCTGGACGCCTTTGAGCGCCTTTTCCTCCATATTCGCCGGCGCAAACTCCTTCGGGATAGCATAGAGCTCGGCATTCAGCTCATCGAGCGTGTATCCGCCCGCACTGATGAACGCATATAACCGCGCGACTTCCGCACGCTGGGTTTCCGACAGCGTATCATACACCTCCCAATTGCGTGTAGCACGCAATCGGTTGACACTCTCCGGCGAGCATTGCTCCAGCCAGAATTTCGCCCGGTCCAGCCGGTCGGAGAATTGATCGAAGGTGTAAGGCGTGCCGATCTTGCGAAAAACAAGCTCCAGCATGTCCACCTTGAAATCCACCACGGAGCCGAGCTGCACAAGCAGGTTCATCGGCACGGTTTCGACCGTGCGGCCCTCGATCTCCGCATTATATAAAATCGCTTTGGTCAGATCGTTCGCCTTGCCGGATTTCACCTCGTTATACATCCGGTCAAATTCGAAATACTGCCGCAGGATGCCATCGTCAAAGCAAAAATCAAAGGCCTTGAGAGGCTCAGTTTTAGAATAAAGCCAGAGGATGATCTCCGGTTGATAGAGCTTTAAAAGCGTATCCGGGGTGAGGTTCAAGCCGGAAGAGCCGGACATCTTGCCCGTGGTGCCCTTGATGCCTATGAACTCATAGCCCTGAAAGATCGGCGCTTCGTAACCAAAGATCGCCTTTGAGATCTCTTTGCTCGTATCGTAGCTGCCGTTGGGGCTGGCGTGATCCTTTCCGCCCGGCTCGAAATCGACGCCCTCATACAGCCAGCGCATCGCCCAATCGACCTTCCAGGAGAGCTTGCAGTTAAAATCCTTCGTGAAATCAAACCGGCCTTCATGGCCACAGGAGCAGCGATATTCCGCCACCGTGCAGTCCTCTGAGAGGGAGGTGATCTTCGTGGTATCCTTGCCGCATACAGGGCAATAGATGCTCACCGGATAAAAATTTTTACGCTCCTCGTCGGTTGCCTCCTGCGTGCGGTGGCTGTCAAGAATTTCAAAAATTTCAGCCCGATGCTTGAGCGCATGGAGCACCTGCTGCGCATATTTGCCGGAGCGGTACATCTCCGCCTGGTGGCGATAATCCATTTTGATACCGAACCGGCCGATGGAGCGCTCGAATTCCTGCTCGAAATGCTCCGCATAGGTCTTGCACGGCGAATCCGGAAACGGATTTTTCACATCGACATACGGCATACCGATGCACGCCTCCAACTCCGGTGCAACCGCCTGCACGTTCACCGGCACCTTGCGCAACCGGTCAAATTCATCCCATGAAAAGAGGAGCTTCGCCTTTTTACCCATTTTGCGCAGCGCTTTTACAACAAAATAGCTCGTCGCCACATCACGAAAATTGCCGATGTGGATCGAGCCGGACGGGCTGATCCCGGCGGCGCAAACATACTCCTCCTTATCGGGCTTGCGCTCGATGATTCTCTGTGCGATCTCTTCCGACCAATGCATATATCTATCTCCCTTATTGTTACTTCCATTCAAAACGATATTATAGCAAAAACAACCGCCGCAATGCAACTGCTACCGCCCGGAAAGCGGGCTATTCCTTTAATTTATGGATAAACAGGCCGCTTAAGAGCTTTGGCTCAAACCAAGTTGATTTCGGCGGCATCACCTTGCCCGCATCGGCAATGGCCATCAATTCCTCCAAAGTGGTCGGACACATAGAGAAAGCGAGCAACATATCGCTATTTGCGCGCTTTTCCAGCTCCCCAAGGCCGCGAATGCCGCCGACAAAGTCAATACGTTTATCCGTGCGCGGGTCACCGATGCCGAGCACAGGGCCAAGCAGGTTCTCCTGCAAAATGGATACATCGAGGCTCGCAACCGGATCGCCTTCAGGGAACGTGCCTGCCTTTGCCGCCAGGCGATACCATTTTCCGCCCAGATATAGGCCGAAGGTATGGCTTTGCTCCGGGTGGAACGCCCCCTCCCCCTCATAGGCGGAAACCTCGAATTTTTCCCCAATCTTTTGTAAAAACTCCGCCTGCGTATAACCGTTGAGATCCTTCACCACACGGTTATAATCCATGATCGCCAGCTCGTCGCTTGAAAAGAGAACCGCAAGGAAAAAATTGAATTCCTCCTCCCCTGTATAACCGGGCGTCGCCTCACGGCGCATCTCGCCCACACGCACGGCGGAGGCGGCGCGGTGATGCCCATCCGCAATATAAAGGGCTTCAATTTTCGCAATGGTCTCTGTCAGCCGCACAATCGCCGAATCATCATCCACCACCCAAACGGTCTGCCGCACGCCATCCTGCACAAAGTCATAAACCGGCGCGTGCGCCGCCTTCCAATCCTCCAATATTGTGTGGAGCTTGGCCTGTGGGCGGCAGGCCAGAAAGATAGGCCCGGTGTTCGCGTCGCAGGCGTCCACATGGCGAATGCGGTCCGCCTCCTTATCTGCGCGGGTAAACTCATGCTTTTTGATCGTGTTGCTGCGGTAATCATCAATAGAGGCACAGCCGACCAAGCCTGTCTGCGCTCGCCCTTCCATAATCTGGCGATAGATATAGAAGCAAGGCTTTTGATCCTGCGCGCATATGCCGTCCGACACAAGCTTCTCCAAATTTTCCCGCGCCTTTTCATAAACGCGCGCGTCGTAAAGGTCGATGGAAGGGTCGAGATCAATCTCCGCTTTATCCACGTGCAGGAAGGAATTCGGATTCCCCTGCGCTAACTCGCGCGCCTCCGCGCTGCTCATCACATCATAGGGAAGCGCCGCCACCTGCGCCGCATAATCCGGAAGAGGTCTGACTGCCGCAAAGGGTCTAAACACTGCCATCAGTTTGCATCCTTTCTTATTTTGAAATCAAATAAATGATTCTTTCAAATTTTAATGATATGTACTGCCCGTTCGGAGCTTACTTGTCCATTATGAGCCGTTACGCGCGCATAAAAGGAATTGAGCCCCGGCGCTAACGGAACACCCACTGAGAGCTCCCGCCCCTGCGCCTGCGCGATAATAACGCGTTCATCCCCCGTGCACAAGGCGATTTCCCCGGCTGTTTCATCCGCCGAAAGCTGGATTTCAATGCGTTCCAATCCGCAATCCGGCGCGGTTGTGATTGCGATGCTTTGCTCTGAGGCGCCCGCCGTATCAAACAGGAGCGCCGGAATCGTCACGCGCGCATCGCACACAGCGCTCTCCGGCTCCCGTTCAGGCGGAAGCTCCGCCTCGCCTACACAAACCGGAATCCAATTGGACTGGATCGCAACCCCGTTCCACAGTGTCTGCGCATACACATAGGCAGCCCCTGGTGCTTTTGCCGTCAAAGTGCCTTTATCCACTGTGACAACCGATTCTTCCGTGCTGTGATAGGTAATGGCCCCAACAGGTGCAGAAGCGGGGCACTGCGCGTCAAAGGTCAAGGCGTCCTCACATTCGATTGCTTCTCGCCTCGTGCGGATCAGTGCAGCGCCCATCTTCAAACCATTATCATAGGTGTTGTCTGCAAGGGTTACTTGAGAGCAGGCTTCAAAGGAGAAGAGCAGATCTTCCTCGGCCTGATTGCGTCTGCCCTCCGCCTGCGTTTGCAGGGAAACCCACTCGCCTGCTTTTAAGGCGCACGTTTCCGGGGAAATGTGCAGATGAATACCCGGTGCATCCCGCAGCACGCGGTTGCGGCGGAAGATGAGCCCAGCCACACCCTCTGCACGCACGACACTGTCATGGCCCATGTAAAACGTGTTCTCTTCAATCGTAATATTCCGATGCACCGGCGTATCCGCGGAGAGCTTGGAAGAGCCTCCCTTGACCTCCGGGTGAATATACACCGCAGGCTTATACTTCCACTCCGTCTGCCCTGCCGGACGGATATAAAAGGTGTTGCCGCGAATCGTCAAATCACGAATCGGGCCGGATTCATACCACTCGTTGGAATCGTTAGAGAGGAAAATAGACGCCATCGCCATATTTTGAAACACATTGTTTTCAATCAACACCTTGCGCCGCTGCGTGCAGAGGATGCCGCGCGTGGGGATGGTGGTAAAGAAGTTATTGCGGATGACGACTTCCGCCGTATATGTCACATTCTCCGCAACATATTTTGGCTGCGGGCCGATTTGCGCTGTGATTTCCTTTGGCAAATCGCGGTCGAAGGTAACGGTCATCGTTTTGAGATCATTCCCACCTGCTCCGGGATCGATTGATTTTACCACGCGATATCGTTCCTCTTTGCCACACAGGGGCGCAAGCGTATCGCGCGCATAAAAAATCACTTCGTCGCCCGTATGGAACTGTGGAAACCCACCCTGCTGCTTATGGATATAACGGAGCGTCAGCGTGCGTGCATCCAGCCTCCTCTCCACACGGGTAAATGTCCCGTGGAGGTTGATCGGGTCGTCATGCGCGTGGCCGAACACACAGTTTTCAATTGTCATGCGCCCTCCCACGCCGGAGGCGTGGATCAAATCCGCAAAGCTCGTGGTAAATTTGCCCGTGCCGGGGCGCGGCATAAAGCGGCAATCTCGGTAGGTGACATTCCGGCACATCTGCGTCAGCCAGCCAAAACCATGCATGTAGTGCACGTTTACCTGTTCAATCAGGAGATCTTCGCTCTCCCAGTGAAACGCACCGGCTGTCTCCCTTGTTTTGGAGGCGCACAATTCATAGACCATGCCCAGCTTTTGCACACCCGGCCGTTTGCCAAAATAAAACACGCGCACCCGATTCGGTGCAAGCTGTTCGAGCTTCCACACATGTGAAAACGGGCCCTGCAAAAGGCTGTAGCGGCGGGAAACGCCCGCGCTCGGGTCATAACCAACGACAGACCAGCCTGCGTGATGGTTTTTCTCTGTCCAATACGGCGCGCCATCCATGCCTGCTCCACCCGTCCACAAAAGCTTTCGGCGGCCGGAAAGCCGGAACGGAAACGCCGCTGGGATATAGAAATCTGTATATTGTGAAATACCCTTCTGCCCAAAGCCGGCCACTGTCATCTCGCTGACCGTTGGCACAGCAAAATCCCAGGCAAACGCACGCAGCGTGATCTGTTTAGAGCGCACAACCGCCAGCGCCATCATATTACCATGCATCAGGAAAAGTGAACCGCCGCCATCCAGCATGAGATCCTCCTGATCCTCGATCAAGATCGCGATCGCCTTCTCGGGATGAGAGCAGCTATCCGTATTGGAGGTATGATAAACGCGCCGCTGCGCATGCTCCTTATAGAAATGGTATTCGCCCCTGGGAAAGAAAAGCGTGACCGGGCCCGGGGTATTGCGAGCCGCCTCCAACGCGGCCTGAACCGCTTTCGCGGAATCCCCTTTTCCTGCCGGATCGGCCCCATAATCCGTCACGCGAAGTATTGTCCTATTTGTTTCCAATCAAACGCCTCCCTGCTGAATTCGAAAGCTTCTTTATTACGAGTTCACCTACGGGCAATTAAAGACCGCCCCTACCAACAGTGTTTTAGCTCAACACATCATCATGGCTGTTTTTTTATGTTGCCATGCACGAAAAACTTCCCTCTACAGTGCGTCAAACTTTGTTTGAAACAATCCGCAATGCTTCAAGCTTGGCTTGAAGCTATTCTATCACAAAGCATATCCGGCAGGCAAGAGAAAGCGGATAGAGTTGCGGCAAATCGAAATATATTAAGCTTGCGCTTTTTTCTCCCAGGCTATTTCTGTGTAATTTCCCCCGTAGTGATCCCCGCATAAGCCTGCGGCACTTCACCGACAATGACCGTTTCCGCAATGCAGATGCTCGTATTCACTTCGGTCGGCTCATAGCTATCCGGCGTAATGAAAAGCACGTGCGTTTGAATATCGAGCATCACCTGATGATGCGTCTGGTTGACCCCGGCAGAAGCAAATTGATTGCGAAGCTGCAAAACCGTGCTGGCCTCCAGCGTCATTTTCAGCTTCAGGCAAGGACCACGCCCTAAAAGCAGCTCACTGCCAGAAAGAGAGCCGATTGGGATGCTAATCTCATAGCTTTTGGCCTCTGAAATGCGCTGTGCGATTGCATTACCAATGCGTGCCTGAAGCCGGTTCGCTTTTACAACATCCGTTTCAATGGAAGTGATCCGCCCTGTTTCTTCTTTATGGATAGATACCAGATCGCCATACTGAAGCCCCTCCTGGCCGAGCGATTCCAGCACCGCGTCATTCACCGCCTGCATTACCATATTGCGTGCCTGACTTTCCGCAATGGAGCAAATAACGGGGCGAATCCTGCTATCGATCAAAAAAAAGGCGGATAAGATAAGCAGGAGCAGCGCGATCATCCGCAGCAGAAGCCTTGCGCTCCCGCCGCGCCTTCCAAAATGCATCTTTTTATGAAAGAGTGGCCTTCTCCTCATATCGCAGCTCCTCTTCTCCAGATGTGTGGTAATCCATTCGGGCGTCATGCTCCTCTCAAACAGTATATGCGATGCGGGACGCAATGGTTCCAAACGCCTTTTTGCACCTTTTTCGGAATTTCACCATATTCTGATGACGAGGGGGAAAGAGACCGACTGTTCCCGCTACGAGGTATCACCTCAATCCAATCAAAAGGAGAAATCGAATTGAAGGATCTGCTTGACACGTTCGCAGTATGCGGTCAGTTAATGGAAGATACTGACCCTTGCGGCTGCAATCATACAAACGAATGTTCCGAATTTGCGCCCTTCCCGCTGCCCTCCTTCCCGGAGGATTACGCCGTTGCTATGGCCTATATCCCCTATCAACAGGATGCAAAAAGCTATGATGCGGAAAAGGCGCTTGCGCGCGGCACTCTCTTTCCGGTGCTCGACAAGCCGTTTTTGGGGAAAGCGGGGTGCCGCAGCATATGACGCCAAGAGAAAAACTGCTCCTGCGCCTGAGCTCCGCTCAGTTTGCGCACTGGGAGCTTCACCTATACCTGGATACCCATCCAAACGATATGCAGGCGCTCGCTATGGCCAAACAATACGCCAATATGGTTTCCTCACTCGTTGAGGAATACGAGTGCAAATACGGCCCGCTCTCGCCGAGATGCGGATCTGGCGCAGAATGGCTGCGTAACCCATGGCCATGGGACTACAGCATGAGGGAGGGCTGCTAAATGTGGAGTTATCAAAAAAAATTGCAATACCCGGTAAAGATTGCAAACCCAAACCCAAAATATGCACAAATCATCATCAGTCAATACGGCGGACCGGAGCCTATGCCCGCCTTATATCCCGTTATGAAACCCCGGCGCCTGAAAGGAGTAGTCGATGGATACTGCCCCGCCCTGCCCAATGGTAATGCGCCGGATCATCCGGCATAGCAGCCGACGGTCAGGCTGCTCAAAATAGAGCAGTTTGTGGGCGGCGCGCAGGAAGAGAAAACGATCCTCCCCACGCAAATGGCCACCCTCCAGAAGGCTTTGTAACTTTCTCTTTTCCTCCCGGTAGGTTGCCGCCAGCTGAGTAAATTCGCTCTCCTCCAACCGCTGTGCGGCACGGTCTTCATAGAGCGCCTGCAAAATAGAGCCGATCTGATTGAACCGCTCCTGCGCATGTGTTTTTTCCTGCATCCAAAGCGCCTCATTCCTGCCACTGCATGATTGCAACAAGGCCTCTTCCACGCCTGAAGGCAAAACTTGCTTTGCAAAACCATTTAGCCGTTCCAACACGGTGCGCTCCAGCTGCGCTTCATCCGTGGTATGCCTTTGGCACTCCCCATAGCGGGAGTAGCCAGAGCAGATCAGCACAAAGCTCCTGCCAGAGGATCTTCTGCAAAAAGTCATCGGCCTGCCGCAATCCCCGCAAAACACCAGGCCGGAGAGCAAATGTGAATGGGCCTTCGTTTTGCAGTGGCCGCTTCGCCTCTCCAACAGCTGCTGCACGATCTGGAACGCCTCTTTGTCAATGATCGCCTCATGGGTATCAGGCACGACCGTCCATTCCTGGCGCGGCACCTTATGGGAAGCCTTTAGCTTATAGCTCCATTTCTCGTTTTTTCCCTGGGCAAGATCGCCCGCATAAGTGGGGTTACCCAATATCGTCCGGATCGTTTCCGCCCGCCAAACGCCCTGCACTGCATTCGCATTGTGATAGGGCAGCCGTTGAATCTCCGCTTTATAACGCGATGGAGGAAGCACTCCCTCCTGATTGAGCCGGCGCGCGATCCCCGCCATACTTTGCCCTGCCAGATATTCCTCAAAAATCCGCCGCACCACTTCGGCCGCCGGACCATCTACAAACAGCCGATTTTTGTTTTCCGGATCCTTTTGATAACCATAAGGTGCAAAGGCGCCGATAAATTGGCCGGCCTCCCGCTTGGTATCCATAACGGCACGCACTTTTTGAGAGATATCCTTTGCATATAAATCGTTCATAACCGATTTAAAGGGCCCCATATCATTCTGCGCAGAGCTAGAAGCGAAGGTGTCGATTCCATCCGCTAATGCAATATATCTCACCTGCCTGCTGGGAAAATACCGCTCCAAATAATAGCCGGTATCAATATAATCTCTACCGAGCCGGGAGAGATCCTTGGTGAGCACTAGGTTCACTAGGCCCGCCTCAATATCGCTGAGCAGCCTCTGAAAGCCGGGCCGGTCGAAATGGAGGCCGGAATAACCATCATCAATATAACAGCCGGCTACCTCCCAGCCCTGATCCTGCGCATATCGTTCCAAAATTGCCCGCTGATTTGAAATGCTGCCAGATTGCCCCTGTGCCTCATCCTCCTTCGACAGGCGAAGATACAGCCCGGCACGATGTTTCCGATCCATGCCGTTTTTCCGCCTCATCGCGTCCCCCTCCTTTGCTCCTCAGCGTGCAGCCATTGTGTAAAGAGCACCTTTGCCATATCCATCAAAAGCGTATCGAACCGAGCGCCATCCTGCGCAAATTGCTCTGTTACTGGAAGAGCCATATGTTCATCTGGTTTACGTGCCATAGCCCTCGCCCCCTTTCGATACTTAACCTATTGAAAGAGGAGGGGGAATATGACTGGCCCCTGCAAAACACGCAAAACCCCGCTGGGAAACGCATTGCCTCCCGCGGGGTTTTGCTAAATGAACTTTTTCATGAGATCAGAACATATACTCACGTCTGCGGCGGGAGGCAAAGGCCACCATGCCTGCCCCAAACGCCATCAGAAGCAGAAACAGGATCAGGAGCGAGTCGCCCAAATCCGGAATCTCCGGCTGTACATCCGGGGGAGTAACGGGCGGTGACGCGGGCTCTTCACCCGGGCGAATGGTGATACTTCCATCCGCATTGACGATAAAGTCCAGATACACCTTCACTGTCCCCTTTGGATACTGCACACGCTGCGTACCGTCTGACAGGGTATCAACTACCGTTTCGTTCACCTCGGCCGCTTGCAGCACAAACTGCGTGCGGCCAACCACTTTGCCGTCTACTAAGATTTCCACATAATGGCGGCCATCCTCCAAGCTTTCCAGCAAATAGCTGCCATCTTGGCCGGAAACCGCTTTCACCGTGCCAAAATCCAAGTTTACTTCCGCACCGGGAAGGAGATCATCCTCCTGATACACCTTACCGGCCACGTCCACAGCCGACACCTCTTCACCGGCAGAACGCGCACGGAATGTGACAGCGATCTCTATATCGCGCGAAACGGAAGGGATCGTATACGAGCCGTTCACGACGCTTGCCGTAACATCAACGCCGTTGACCAGCACACTTTCCACCCGATAGCCCTTTTGTGTAATGAGAGACAACTCCAACTGGGAATGGCGCGGCACTGTCAGGGTGCATCCGTCTTCGCACAATGCACCGTTCACCATCACGTATCCGCCCCGGTTATAAGTGACCTGCACGGTATGCGTATCCGGTACGACCGTCGAGAGCGTCATTCCCGACTGCCCGGCCCCATCAGCAGCAAGTGCCGGTAGGCAGCAGCCGCAGGCCAACAGCAGGCAGAGCAGGAGCGCCAGCGCTTTTTTCACAACGAATCACCTCTCAGATTGGGTGAGCGGCGTAGGCCGCCCGGTGTCCCCTGCCCGGTACGCGCCGGGCAGGGAAAATGAGATAAACGAATAAGTTAGGTGTTGAGATTAGGCAGCAGTGTACACCACGGTATAGTTAACCGTACCAACAATCAAGCCTGCAGCAGGAGCGCCGCCCCAAACAGTGATGGCAACTTCTTCGTTAAGGGTCTCAACGCTGGCCTGACCATTCGTGTAGACGTCAGACTCATCAGCAGCCATAGAGGACGTAATCGCGTCGTCCGCATTATCTTCATACGCGGCCGTTACCTTCAGAGAAGAAGTAGCGGCAAGCTGATAGTCAACCTTCACCGCAGGAATAGCAGCACTATCTGCGCCCCAATCAACAGTAACATCGGCCGGGATTGTGACAGTGTAGCTATCATATGCGCCGGGAGTATCATCATCAAATACCGTCCGGACGACAACAGTGCCTTCCTGATCAGCAGCACCCTTTGTGATTGTTTCTTCAACCGCGAACGCAACAGCGCTCATTGCAAAAACCATGCAAAGTGCAAGTACAAGTGCAATAACTTTTTTCATTGTCGTTTTCTCCTTTGGTTTTAAAATTTTGGAGCTTTTATTTCATAGGGCGGGAATGCGAAGACGGAGAATCCACCCTTATGAAGCGAAGCAATTAAGCAACAATGTGGTTATCATACACCACAGTGAAGGTGAGTTCGCCCTGATAAAGGCCAACCGGCGCAGCGTCAAAATCTGCCGCCGTGATGGAGGCGAAAACATCGCCGCTCGCCGTATCATTGCCGGAAACCTTGATGCTCTCATCGCCATCAATGGTGGCTAGCAGGGAATCATCCCCGCAGGTCATGGTGAGTGCCTTCTCGCCAAAGGGGGCGACCGTAACGGTCACATCGGAGGTGGCGGCAAGCGTAGCGTCCAGAGTATACTGCTGCGTTTCAGAGGCGCTATCCTCTTCGTTATCCCACGGCACAACCAGCTCTGCGGGGATGGTGACCGTCCACTCCTCATCGCCGCCGGGCACGCCGGGCTCTGTTGGGAGATCGGCATCCGTCTTCACCAGCGTGCTGCCGGACTGGGGAACCGTATCCTTGTTGATCGTTTCGCCGTAGGCAAAGGCGACCGTGCCCATGGCCAGCATCATGCAAAGGGCAAGGGCAAGAGCAAGAACTTTTTTCATAATGATCTTCTCCTTTTCACAAAAATCGGGGTTTCTTTTTATCACAATGAGAAGCGGCAAGAGCCTGCCGCCAGCTCACAATGATCTGGCCAAAGCCACTCAGGCAAGCGCTTCATAGCTGACGGTGAAGAGCAGCGTATCCTCATAATCGCCCGCATAGGCGGCATCCCACTCCTGCTGCGCAATCCGAGCATTCAGCGGGAAGCGGGTTGGATCATTCACGCGGTCAAAGCAGATCGCGCCAGCCCCCTCGAGCGCATAGGCAATGCCGCGCTCTGCACCGGCTGCATCCATCAGGCGGTAATCCTCCTGGGAGGCGACAGCCACATACACGCCCATGCCGGCCTCAAGCTTCATCACATCCGCATACACATGGCCGAGCGCGGTATCCAGCGCACCGAAGGGAATTTCCACATCAGCGGGAATCACCACAGAATACTCCACCTCGCACGAAGTGCGCACCACTGCGGAGCCTGACGGAGTATCCTGCTCCAGCACGGCGGCAGAAGCACCGCCCATGCAGGCGGCCGCCAGCATCGCGCCAGCCACCACAGAAGCAATCCATTTTTTCATGCGATATCTCCCCTTTCAATCAAAGAGCGAAGGCTCAGGGCTCGTGATAGGTTACGGTGAAGGTCAGCGTATCTTTATATTGATCGCTGGGAGCACCGGACCAATTGGGCACTTCAACATACAGCTCCCTCTCAAGATCAGTTGTGCTCATATTGAACGTATCTCCACGGAAATCCTTCAGATCCCCTGTTTGATACCGATAAGGAAGCGCAAAGCTGTTATGAATCATCTTGAACTCATTCTCGGAGGTTACGCCCACTTCAACCGAAGCCGTTGTGGGGATAAACAGATTTTCGACCTTCAGCGAACCGGCCTCCACTCGATCAGTCCTCCCCCAGCCCACGCCGACATCCGCCGGGATAACGACGGTGTAGGAAGCGTCGCAGACGAGCTGGACATAAACGGTGTAGGTTTCCATGCGGTAGCTTTCTGCATTCGGGACACCGCCGGAAATTGTGTTGCTACCCTGATTCGTGCCCTTATCTGCCACAGGCGTCTTCAACGTGACATTGAAGGAGCCGGTATAGACACCGGATTTCTCAACACTCGATTCGGCAATGGAGAGCTCGAAATTCATCGTGCCCGGGTCGGTGGGATTGAGTTTGCGACCATTAATCGGCACAGTAATTTTCGTATCACCCATAGAAAGCTCGACGGTTGAAGGAATATCAAGCTCCACATTGTAGGGATCAGCCGCCGCAGCAGCATAGAAAGGCAGCGCGGCGCTGCCGGAATAAGCGGTGCCCTCCGCATTGATTTGCATCGTGATGAGCGGATCATCTGCTGATGTGTTCGTGGTAATCTGATCCGTTTGCACAGTGAAGTTCGGGAAGACGGCGGAAAGGTTACGATCCGCCCAATAGGTTAAAACTGCATTCTGGTATTTCGCCGGGTAGTCGTTATATTCCTCCAGCAACGTAACCACAGGGCCAGTGGACACCGCCGTTTTTTGAAAAGCATTTTCAATCGTTTCACGCTGTGCAACGGCGCTATCAACATATTTTTTCAGGTTGCCCTGTACCCCGCCGAAGGTATCATAATTGCGTACAAAGGCCTCCATATCCGCCATTTTTATGTTGGCCGGGAGCTTTTGCTCCACCTCTCCCTTTTCTGTAACCGTCAGCGTATGGTAAAGAGCCAACATCTCGCGATATGCTGTGATGGACTGTTCCGTTCTGCCATAGCTGAAGAGATAATCCGTCTTTGCTTCTGTTTCATTGAGCAACGTAACATCTTCATACAAGGCAAGAATTGCTGCTACAGCACTTTCCACATCAGAGCTTTGAAGCTGTGGCTCCTCCAATTCCCTCTCCGGATGGAGCTGCTCAAAGCCGCTTATTGGCGTGCCGCTCGAAAAACCGAACATATCCACCGACATCGTCGTACCCGCAGGACTCTCGCCGCCCTGAGAGCCGGTATAAAATAGCTTGATCTGCTTAACAACTGCATTGGCAGAAATCACAGGGCCGGCATTGCCGTTGCTTGTAATCTCACAAAAATGGGAAAGCGGTATTTTAATAAAGCCACGGAACCCGTTCAGCGAGGCGCCTGTCATACAGCCGTCGTTCCCATCGTTATCTGTTTGAACAGTTTTCCATGCAGGGATCGCCGCATCCATATCCAGAATTTGATAGTCCCACTGTGTACCATCGTCTTCATCATGGGAATAAATATTGCCATTTTCCGTACGCAAGGCAATCCACATCTTGCGGATATCATTCATTTCAGAAAAATCTGCGTAGAAGATGAAATCTGTCGCCTGGCCGATATTCACGCCGCTGAGCGCATCCCAGTTATCCTTATTTTCTCCGTTATGCGTCAGGGAGATGCGATAGGTTTCGCCATTAGATAAGGAATCACGATAGAAGCTTGTATCAATGGAACGGGAGCTTGCAAAACCATTCTGCCCCACGGATGTGGACGCCAAGCTGAAACGCTGATCGGTACTATTCGTTCCCGTTTCCGCAGAATCATAAGAGGAGCGGCTGTAAGCTACAAGGTTCTTGCTGTTTTCCCACGCGCCCTTATAAATCCCGTTCTCCCAAAGCAGGTGATGGGCACGGTCAAAATAATGCCATTTTCCATTCGGTTCCAGGCGGTAATCGTCATACTCATGGATGGCAGTCTGGCCAACCGTATAGTTCTGCTCCACATCGTTAAAGGCTTTGAAATAAAGCTGTGTCAAAGCGCTGGGATACCATTCGCTCTGCCCGGTTTCATTATAACGGCGGATCAGATCCGCTTCATCCTTCAGGCCAAAGCGCTGAAGCTCTCCCAAGGTAAAGGTTTGATAAAGCTCGAATAGCGCTGGAATATCGGCATCAGCTTTTTGCAGCTCCGTATGTAAATACAGCACCGGATCCTGCCCATTCAGAATCTGATTCAGACGCTCTCTTGCCTGTTTCAGCTTTTCCGGCAAGGTGACTGTTGCGCTCAGCTCCGCGCAAATCGCCTCCAGATCCTCAATGATCCCTGCATCGGCAACGTTGACAGCCTCCACATCCGGGATATGTTGATTCACCAGCTTCTCTACTGCCTCCTGATCGCTCGGCACCATATGATAGGTATCCAGCGTTTGTAGGGGAGCAATGCTGGAGCCCGGGTCATTTGTTTCAAGATTTTTGCCGCTGAAGCCGATCTGATCGATGTAAAACGGCTTGTTCATACTATCCTCAGAGGCACCACGCCATGTAAAGCCAACAGAGGCGATATCTTCAATCGGAGTAACCCCTAATCGATATCCTGTTGTATTTTCAAATCTCGTTTTATCAAAATAAATTGTTCGATCTTCCCAACCGGGGAACTTGTACTCACGGTCAATCCATGAAAGAGAACCCTCGGGAGCCGTATAAGCCGTCTCCGCAGTGAAATGTGCCCTTTCTGTATTTACGCCCACATATCCATCCCAAACGGAAATTTCATAAGAATAGGGGTGCTCTGTTGTTAACTGTTTATAAGAACTACTCGCATCTTCATTCCATAGTTTGTCAATAGGAACGCGAAGGAATCCACGATAATGGCCGAAATCCTCCAAATAACCATCCGTATTGGTATACATCGTATCCCATAGCCCGTCTGCATTTTGGTAATAAACCGGAACCGCTTCATGATTTTGCTTTGCATAGCCGACTGTGCTGTAAACATCCTTGCTATACGCATGCGTAATCCAATTCCCTTCTACTGAAAAATCTCCGCTGTCTATGCGAAGCGTGCCAGTATAATCCATATACCGAACTTGAAGCGCAAACTCTTCAAACGAAACATAAGAGGTGTCCACCCAGATCCACAGTTCTTCTGCATTCTTAAACTGATAATGATCTTGGTTGTACATAACATCGAAACGCTCATAGCTGTCTGCCGAACGCTCATTGCCATTCATGTAGAAACGAAAAGCTTGACTATTATCAAAGCCTGGCGTCTGATACGCATTCTTATTGCCGTCATACACGCCGTCAATATTCATTGCGGCGGTACCGTTGCCGTTATTATACTCCCAAAATTTTGCGCCGGAATCATGGGTGCCGCCATCTTCCCTGGCGGCGTTATAGGCATCTTCAAACCGGGAAACAGAGGTATAACGATCTGACCCGGTTGGAGACGCTCCCGCTGCCGGAACATCCAATGAATCCCCGACCAAGGCTTCGATCGGCTGCGAACGCCATCCATCTGCATCCACTGCCGTAATTGCAACGCTAATACGATGAGACATATTTAAACCATACGCTTTGATCTGCTCAGCAGAAAGTTCTGAGAAAATTAACGCGCTTTCACCGGCCATTGTCCGTGCCCCACTCAATTCCACCGCAGAGACGATCGGCGTTTCGCGCTGGGGATAGCCCCGATCCAAATCATAAAAATCCGCATAGTAAGAAATCCCGCCTGCTATCGCCTGCGCCTCAGGAAAAGAAATCTCCAACGTACCGCTCGTGGTATAGCGTGCGCGTGCCGCGCCCTCGCCAAATTGCGGGTCCGGATCATCCCCTGCCGCCGCAGCCACAAGCGACACCGGCTGCGCGGCCGCAAGCAGCATCAGTATCGCAAGCAGAACCGCAAGGCAACGTTTGCTATATTTCGTCCTTTGTTTCATTCCGAACGACCCCCGTTCATAAATTTTCTCCTTTTGGCCCGTGATCCTGCCAATCATAGGTTTATTCCACTGTAATCGTTGTTTTTACCTGCCCGTTATTCAGCCGGTTTTGCTCCGCATCGAATGAATAGGTTAAATATTTCACTGTAGCTTTATAGCTGCCTGCATCCATTGCGCGCTTTAAATGAAATTTTGCAATTGCATATCCTGGCGGAACGAGATTCGATTCATACAAAATTTCGCCCGTTTTATCCAAAATAATCTGGAATTTAAAATAGCAGGGATTCCCTTCCGGATTGCGAAGCACAAACTCCTGCTCCGTTTGCCCCGCCTTAAATTTCATTGAGGTAATGCCCGGCAGTTTGATGGTTTTCCCCTTGGTATCAATTTTTTTCTTGGTGCTTAGCGTAATATCGCCTTCTACGATATTTTGATCCACTTGGCCTTTGGGATCTGTAGAAGCAGCCGCAGGCTGATCCGGGAACATCTCATCCCAATGATTCGCCGCATACTGTATGCCAAAAATCAGCGCCAGCAAAAGGATCAGCAGCAAAATCCATAGCCAAACAATGTTCTTCTTCACCGCGACAAACTGCTTTTCGCCGCAACTGATATAGCCAGCCGTGCGATGCAGCGGATTTTTCTTGTAAGGAGCGGCCGGTTCTGTTTTTCCATTGTAGGCCAGCGTATCCGGCGCATTTTTTTTGACGCCGGCGCCGATCTGGGCGGCCACTTGATAATCCCCCTGTGGATAGAGCGCCTTTACCTGAGAAACAGTATAATAGCCCACCGAAAAGCCTGTCCGCTTATTAGAGTAGGTTTTCGTATAGTTGTTGAGTCCCTGCGCGATATAGCTCATGTGTTTTTCCCCTTCGCTATGTATGAAATCGACAATTCATAATCAATCTCTAGGATTTAATTAGTCTATTCTTTGTAGTTATTATAGGACTGTTCTAAAATAAAGTCAAGAAAAAAACTGCAAGCAATATTTTTTATAAGAATATTGCTTGCTTTCTACAACAAAAATAGAAGCATTTACAACATTTTTTAATACAGAAAACCATTGATACTGTAAAATTTTTCTTTTTAAAATCCAAACTTTCTATTCGATTCCACTTCCCTTTGCAAGCTGATGCGCAATAAAATCCGCACAGGGGACGGTGAGCTTGGTGCGTCATTGCGTTATCTGTCACAGCGCTATTCGATGCCATATGCGGAATTGAAAGGATTGCTGACAGATATTGGTACAGAAGAACTGGCCCGTGCGTTGTTGGAAATCGAGCGATTGTAAAATAATGGAATGCTTCATAATCCCTTTATCTACAAGGAAAATCAAGATTCCCTGTGGAAAAAATCATCTCTAATTGGGATTGATTTTTGGGAGGATTTTTTCCCCCTCTGTACCACGCATGTTAGAGATTGTCGTTTTGATTCTAATTAAGAATCAATTTTGCTGATTTTAGGATAAAGCTCAATCACAAAATTGGTGGGGTCGCTATCCTTGCGGATTGCCCTTTCGGTTTTCGTATAGACAACTTTTTCCAAAATGTTTTTCAGCATTCTGTTTCGTTCTTCTGGGTCGTTCGTCATATAGTAAGTATCCAATACATATTGGGCTTGTGGTACGAAGTCCTCTTCAGATTTATATTTCACACGCGTTTCCTCCAATTCCTTCTCTTGATTTACCACATCTTCTCTAAGTTTCCTGATTTCTTCCGATACCGTTTGGGAACGTTGTAAATAAACTTCACGCGTATACGTTTTTTCTTCATAGCACTCACAGACACGTTTTAGTTTGAGTTCTGCCTTTTCAAGCTCTATTTTCATTTTCGCCAATGCTCTTTCCAGAGCTTTGACCTGCAATTCATTTTCTTCTTCGACCTTTTCAAAATTGATTGCAACATCTCCTAACCACTCCTTGAGTGCTTCTATGATTTTGCGTTCAATAATTTCTAAGTCAGAACTGATATTGTCACATTTTCGATTTGTACAAATTAATGATGGCTGTCTGTCTTTATACGGTCTTCTCTGCATTTTCTCCCCGCACTTGCCACATATCACAATGCCCGCAAGGGGGTTCTGCAAAGCGGTTTTATGAGGGCATTTGGGGGCGGTTACACGATGGCGTTCCAACACTTTTTCCCATAGCTCTTGGCTAATTAATGGGGTATGTAAACCTTGTGACACTGTATAGTCACCTTTATTTCTTGGTCTCGTCATTGTCACAATGCCCTTTTTGATGACTTTTACATTCTTTCTAGCTCCCCAATGCAAAATTCCTCTATAAGTTTCGTTGTGAAGAATGTCACGAATGGTTGCCACAGTCCAATTTTTCGCATGACGTGGTTTGATTCCCAAAGAATTTAAATGGTCGGCAATTCGGTTATAGGAATAATTTAGATTGGCATACAGTTCAAAAATGAGTTTCAGTGTATCGGCTTCTTCCGGATTCTCCACTAAAATAAATCCTTTGTCCCCCTTTATTTTTTTTCTACTAAAGCCATAGGGGGCAACATTGCCAACAAATTTACCTTCCTGTACGGAAGCAACACGACCGTTTTGCATTCTTTGTCGTATCTTTTTATACTCCCTTCTTGCCATAAAAAGACCAAATTCAAAATATTCTTCATCCCCTTCGTCGTTTGGGTTATAGATTTTCATCGGGGTAATGATTTTTGTGTTGCTATACTTGAAGGTTTGGGCTACAATCCCCTGGTCTATCGTATCGCCACGTGCCAAACGTTCCACTTCTACAACGAGAACACCATCCCATTTCCCTGTCTCAATATCGGCAAGTAACTGTTGCATGACAGGACGGGAAGCAATCGTATCCCCGCTGACAATTTCTTTATAAATCGCGTCCTCACGAATTATGATTTTAAGGCGGTTAGCTAGTGACATTAGCATTTCAAAATGCCTTTTTAGAGTTTCCCCTTCACCGTGCTTTTCCGCTTCTATATCCTTTCTGGATTTCCTTAAATACATACAATAATTCCCTATTGAATCTAGCTTCATGTTTATCTCCCTTCCTTATAAATATATATTCAGTTCTTATTTCTAAATGCTTCCTGCTTTCTAACTTGTATTCATTTTCAAGCCCCCTTTCCGTGTGAAATGGTGTGCAAGTTTCCTTGCATCATCACGGGAACAACCGCGTAATTAGCGGAAAAGCAAAAAAAGCCATCTGTCAAGGGCGGGCATAGCCCGTTCAATTTACCCTTGACAGATGGCTTTTTTTGCTTAAACTTTACGTGGCGGTTGAACCGTCGTTGCTTTGACCAGTAGGATACCATTCATAAAAATCGATTACTGCTTCGTCGCGGATCGTGGATTTTGTTTAAGTATTCCGTTGTGAAAATCTCTACGCTGATTAGGTCATTCAATAAATCCTCCTGCCGGACGGCGAAAAACTCGCAAATGATCTCCAAAATTGACTGGTTGACAATGCTCACATTGCGTTCATAGGCCGCATAGCTTTCCCGTGTGACTTTCAGGATAGAGGCCATTTGATATTGACTGAGCGAATGCGCCTTTCGGATTTCGTGCAGCTTTTTTCCCATGAATTGAGGCATTTCGTTCATGAAACGCACTCTTCGATGCTTCCGGCGGTTTAAAACCGTATACACTTGGTATTCAAAATCTTTCAGGCATTTTTTGTGGTTGGTCAGCCAGATCGGGGCGATCCCGCAAAAGGCGCAAAGCCGTTCAATGATCTCCTCTGAGGGCGTTGCTTCACCGGCCTCAATTCTTCGATACGTGAACACATCAATATTGGCGATCAATGCGCATTGTTCTGCCGTCAGCTTCTGCATTTCCCTCATGAATTTCATTTTTTCCACCATCAGCTTGTCTAAATTTTCTCCGGACATTGCATAACACCGCCTTTTTCAGTGATACTAAAAAAGCAAGTGCTAATCCCGTTCGTAAAGTGTTTACTTTACGATTTTTTGGGGATCAGGAAAGCAGGGCGTTAATCCCCTGTCGCTTGATATCTTCGCAGGGGTGTACATATCGATTTAAGGTTGTTTTCACATCACTGTGCCCCAAAATTTCGGAAAGGCTTTTCACATCATGCGTCTTCTGATAAAAAGTCGTTGCAAATGTATGACGGATGGAATACAAATTTTTCCCCTTGATCTTTAAGTGCTCTAAAATTTTTGCGTATCTATCTTCCAATAAGCGAGGTTCCATGAATCGCCCTTGTTCCCCGGTGAGCAGGAATGCATTTGGCGGGATTCCCTGATAGAGATTCCTTGCCAATAAAACAAGATCATCTACCAATGGAATATCTCGGATAGATTTTTTAGACTTCGGTGTATCGATAATAACCTTTGTTTTTGGCCCGGAAGGATCGGGGTTTTTAATCCTCTGCATGGTAAAACGCACCTTAAAAATAGCGCATGATACATCAATGTGGCGGCATTGTGCCGCCGATAGTTCACCCGGACGGATTCCCGAATACATGGCAAGAAGAATTCCGAAGGTCAGAAAGTCCAGATGCGCAATACAGTATTCTTCCAACCTTTTCCATTCTCTTTTCGAAAAAATCACAATATCGGGCGCATAGCATACAGGCTTATAAATATCGACCTCAATCTTAGAATAGCTCAGTATTTCAGATAACAGCCCTAAAACGTCAGCGGTTGTTTTCGGTGACAGGAAGCTTGCTAAGTGACAGTGGAATGCTGAAACAAGGGCGTTGTCTACTCGTTTCGCATCCTGAAAAAACGGCCTGATATATCGTTCAAAATTCCTCCAATAAGTGGAGACGGTTGTTTGTTTCAGCCTGATCGTTGCCTTGGGTGAATTGATATAGGCTTGAAATAGCTGTTCGATCTGCACGGTTCCTTTTGATCCTTTCCGGCCCTCCAAATGCCTTTTGTCGAAAAATAGATTCTTTTGTAAGGTTTTCTGAAGGGGTTTACAAATGATAAGATGTGATATAGAATAACGGGTACGACAAGAAAGCAGGTGCGATACCGATTCGAAAAGTAAACACTTTACGAAAATTCCCTTACTTTTTTGTTGGATTTATTTCCTATATAGAAATATTGTTTCCATATAGGAAATAAAATATGTGCCCTTACAAAGGAAGTTAAATCGTTATTTTCGATAAATTAACAGCATGGCACGATTTTGTAAGGTTCGTGCCATGCTGTTTTTAATATATTTTTTAAATTTTTGGGGGGTGAAAAATGAAAGAGGAAACATCCGATATAGCGAATCAATATATGCAGAAAATCATGCGCCAAGACAGGCATATTGACGATCTGCGGAGGGGTTATCATTCCACAAGAGCAATTAGAATTTTTAGGGTTGCAATATAAAGATATTGTCACACTCATTTTGGATGTAGATCACCAATGCATCATTCTAAAGAAAAAATAGAGCCATCCACCATTCGGATAGCTTATGCAAAAAGAGCGTCTTAGACCGCCTTTTGAGAGGCATTCTAAGACGCTTTTTCTGCATTATTTATTCGCTAAGGGTGGATGGTTCGCTGTGTGGCCTTATCAGTTCTGGACGATCCAAATAGAATTCCAACTCCGCGATACGGTCGGCAATATGCGGGTGTCCGGACTGGATTTTTTCTACCAACTTCATATTTTCGCCCAAGCTCATTTTCTGTAACAAATAAAGCGCTTCGGTCAATTCTTCCCCATAACCGATTTGCAAGGCAAAGTGATCCGCACGATATTCATTTTTTCTGCTGTTCAGAGATAAAATCACATTGCCAACAAAGACGAACAGGAAAAGGCAAAGCAGGATCAACATACGGACAAAAGCCACAAAGAACCGGATCGCCTTGTTGATGCTTTGTTCCCGCACAATCAGTAAATCCATCAGTGTTAAAAAGGATTTCATGATGATGACAAGTACGGAAAAAATGCCGTTACCCACTGTATTGATCAAAATCTTTTTGGTATCCCCATGTGCGATATGGGCGATTTCGTGGGCAATAATCCCTTTGAGTTCGTCTTCGCTGAAGGTTTCAACGGCTCCACGCGTCACCGCAACGGTATGTTTTCCAACCGCCAAAGCATTCACGGTTAAGCTGTCAATGATGCAACCTTGCAGCGCGGGAAGATTGGGATATTGCTTCAAAGCCTCTTGGTAAACCTCGCTGTATAATGGCATCAAATATTCTTTTTCCTTTTTTGTTTTGACGACACGGACATGATTAAAAACGCGCAATAGTTTTTCTCCCAATGGGCTGAACGCAATCGAAAGCGAAACAATATACAGACCGGCGCAGACTAGATAACTGATCCATGTCCCGCCTAAAATATAGCCTGTCGCAAGGAAATACACCAGAAACCAGAGCACATACAGCATAAAACAATCCCCCTTCAAAACGGTTTGTGAACATGGAGCTTACAATGGAAATTTTGATCCCTCGATAAATAGAATCCTTCGCCTGCCTGCAAGCTTTTAATGTCATCCGGGTGGTACAAAAATTCGCGCACACGGCGGGCGGAGCCTAAACCAGTTGTGTTGGTATTTCTGGCCTGTTGCTCGATTTGATAGGTAACATCTATCGTTTGCCTCGTCCCCAAAATATTTGCCCACGCCTCTGCGTTGACTGCGCTATTTTGTCTAAGAACAAGGTAATTGTTGCAGTTTTCAATCACCTGTTCTCGGAAAGCGGAATCCACCGAATAATCCAGATCGGAAAGGCTTTGCGTTGCCAAAATACAAGTGATGTTGGCGCTCCTGCTTTTGTTAACCAGATCAATTAGAGCCGGGGAGGCATAGGAACTGATTTCGTCAAAGAGAAAAAATCCGCGTTCCAGATTACTGTTGAAGCATTTGCTGACCGCCTGTTTTGCATCAATCAAAACCATGCGTCCCATGAGTGGTGAAAGTTCTGGATATAACAGCGGATTGAGCACAAACAGGATCACGGCTTTTTCCTGTATAGCGGTGTAGATGTCGATTCCGTTTTCATCAAAAATTTGCCCAGCTTCACTTTCGGAAATGGTGGAAAATCGGGCGCAGGCGCTTTCTGCGATTTTACCGGACGCTTTGCAGATTTCTAAATTTAACAGATGCTCCGGCTTGCTGATAATTTCATTTTTTAATAGTTGACTGCTCAATTTTTCAAACTGTGGAACAGGGATGTATTGCAGGATGCTTTGAAAGGATAGCGGAATTTCAGCTTGACACAACAGAATCACTAATTTTTGCAGATAACGTTCGGTGTTGAGCTTATAGTGCTCCTCGCTCCATTGGGTCAGGTTAATCAGCATATCCTTGCAAGCGGTTGGGGAGGCATGGGAGAAGGGGTTATAGGGATCAGAATGCGCCGGATCGGAAAGATTAATGACGTATAACTTGCGTTTGTGTTCCCTGCAAAACTGCTTACTAATTTCTAAGATAGAGCCGTTGCCAATATCGCCCTTACCGTCCACCAACAAAAGCGGATAATCCCCCTGAATGCCATGCCTGATAAAATTAGAAAGCGCTACGGTTTTCCCACTGCCGGTTGTCCCACAGATAAAGCAGTGTTTGCACTGGTCAGGGATATATACCGGTTTTTGATGAGAAAATCCGATCAGCGTTTGATTGGGGGGAGGGGTTTTCTCGGCTGTGGGGATGGATTCTTTTCGTCGCTTTCGGATCATCTTGAAATCCCTCCAAAAATTGAAGTATCCGCGTAATTGATGACTACGGATTGTCTCCGCAATAACGATTGTTAGGGGGAGGATACAAAGCGCCCCCAATATCCACCACTTATTTTGATCCAATCCGTGCGGATAAAGTATTGATTTGTTCAAGCATGGTTTTTGACCTCCTCTATTTCTATGATTTCAATGCCGGGATAACGGTTTTGATTCTCCTGCAAGATAGCCGTAATTTTCGAATGACGATCCGGCACGATCCAGATTTGCGCATCATACGTTTCAAAATCAAGTTTTATATTTTTCTGCAAGCGTTCTTTGCTTTTGAGCGATAACTCGACTTCCACGCAAATCGTTTTTCCATCCTGAGCAAAAATGAAATCTGGTCGGTGCCTGCGGTTGGAAAATCCGTCTAAGCTGTGCAATTGCTTTTCTGTTTGCATCTCGGAAAACGGGATAGCTCTGCTTTGATGAATCCAGATCGCGGTATTTAAAACTTCGATATCATGCGAAATCTGTTCCAGTCGGATGCGGTCTTGTCGTTCCGAAACGCCGATCAGGATTCTGGCCGGATGGGTTAAACGATAGATGCCGGGAACGCCATATAGAATTTTTTTGCGCTCCAAATATCCCGCTTCGATCAGTTTCTTTAAACGTCTATCACAGGATCGTTGACCGCTGAAATCTGCCAATACACCAATATGCTTTCCCGTTACCACGCGCCATCTTTCGATCTCTCTGAAAATATCGATATCTCGATCCACTAACCTGAACCCGATTGCAACCGCCTCCTTCTTTGAACCTGCTCTTATGCTTCTATGCTCGCTACTCATTTTTTCTCAATTCCCGCCTGTCTGTTTTCTATACTCTTTTTTGTCTTTGTCTATTTCTTCTATTTAGAACTTTTTTGTTCTTGTTGTTTTTTAATTTCTCTCTCTTTTTGTTACTCTCTATGGTAGCCGCTGCTGCGATTGAAATGTTGTAATTTTTATGAAATAAAACTTACATGAAGAGGGTGTGGGGTCTCGGGGGTGAAGCCGCCGAGACCCCACACCCTCTTTAAATGGAAACGCAGCAGCGGCGGCGGTTTTACGCCTCTCCGTTTTCTTTATTAAAAAGTATGACAGTTCTCCTATAGAAAGAACACTTTTGTTACCTGATTTTTTGTGTTAAAATGGCAAAAAAGTAAAGAATAAACGAAAAAAAGACAGGCTTTGACGGCCTGTCTGATAAAATGAAGTTAGGTCATATTTCATTTTGATTCGCATAAAAATATACCGTGGAAAAGAAAAAACACAGCCCTTGTTTTAAGGCCGTATCATCGTTTCGGTTCGTGAAGTTTGTTACTTCACGACCGGATATTGTCCCGTTTTTCACATCTATCATACAAAATATCCCATGGTTTTGTCAAGATATTTTTCTGATTTGACGAAAAATCTGATTTTTATGTTGATACAAGGAAATATCTGTGCCTAACCCTTACTTTTGGAAGGCTATTCAGGGTCAAAACCATGGTCAAAAGGGGGAAGAGAACAAATGGCACGAAGAGGAGAAAACATTCACAAACGCAAAGACGGGCGTTGGGAAGCCCGATATATTATGAACTATTCCTTGGATGGAAAAGCCAAATATAAATCCGTCTATGGCGCGACTTATACAGAGGTAAAAGAGAAATTGAAGCAGCAACAGAACCTACCGAAGCAGAGACCGGCAGGTTCTGTTTTTACCTTTGGACAGCTTTGCGAAGAATGGCTGGAAAATACACGTATGCAGATAAAAGCATCCACGTATGCGAAATACTATGATTTAGTTCACAGGCACATTTTGCCTCAGCTTTCCTCTTGCAGGCTTTCTTTCTTCACGGTGGAGCTGGTCAATCAGTTTGCCAGAGAAAAATATGAATCCGGCAGGCTGGACGGAAAAGGCGGATTGTCAGCAAAAACGGTTCATGACCTGACTTCTATTATTATTCAGATCATCCGTTATGGGGAGCGCAGTAAAAAATTATCCGGGTTTGACTATGAAGGGCTGATCCTTCCCAAAATACCGGATAGGGAACTGCCTGTTTTAAGAAAAGAGGATCAAAGCAAGCTGGAAGCATATATCCGCCAGCATTCGAATCTGGAAACGTTCGGTGTTTTTCTGGTGCTGTATACAGGGCTTCGTATTGGGGAGCTGTGCGCTCTGACATGGAGGGACATTGACACCCAGCAAGGGATACTGCATATCCATAAAACCTTGCAGAGGATTAAAAATACGGATCCCGGAATCCCCTTTAAAACCAGGATCATCATTGACCAGCCGAAAAGCAAAAAATCTATCCGCGATATCCCGATCCCGGAAGATCTGTTAAAGCAGTTGAAGAAACTGGAATCGAAATACCCTTCCCATGCCTTTTTTCTTACGGGCAAAGTGAAGAAATATATGGAACCGCGCGTATATGAAAAGAAATTCAAACGATTTTTACAAGAGGCTAATATTGAGCCAATCAATTTCCATGCCCTGCGCCACACCTTTGCGACAAGGGCGGATGAAAAAGATTTTGACATTAAATGCTTATCCGAAGTATTGGGCCATGCCAGCGTAAAATTTACGCTGGAGCGATACGTCCATACTTCCGCCGAACTGAAAAAAGAAGGGATGGAAAAGCTGACGGCTTGCCGTTAAAAAACGATTCGGGGTCAATTTTAGGGTCAAAAAAGGAGTGCCAGCCTGTAAATGCAAGGCTTGCACTCCTTTTATCGTGAAGTAACAAACTTCACGAACCGGGGTTTCTCTGTTTCTATCTCTAGTATGCCCGAAGAGAACAGAAATTATGAAACATTATATCCTGTTTTTCAAAAAATATAAAATGGAGGATGCGCGTATGTACTGCAAAAACTGTGGGAGTGAAATGGCTGAAACGGCGCAAAAGTGCGATAAGTGCGGGGCTGCTATTGTGGAGGTCGTTGCATCCCAGCCGACGAAACACGACGTGCCTAAATGCACTTGCTGTGGCTACGAAGGGCCATGGAAGGTAGCTCCGCTGATCCGTCCCATTGATTGGGTGATCGGGATTGGATTGCTGTTCTTTTTTGGCGGCGGGTTGGTTTATCTGTTGATTACGGCGATTGTTCGATCCAACAAATCAAACCGGGCGAAAATTTGCCCCAATTGCAAGTCAAAAAATCTATGGACGTTTCTTTACTAAGCTTCAACCTAGCTCTTTCGGTCTCTTGATACCCCTGCTGCCAGACAGTTCAAGAATCTGTAACACAAAGATAGGAGTTGTTTGAAGGGAAATATTGTGTTAGAAAAAGATTGGGTTCAGTCAGAATAGCCAATCCATTAAATTGAGGAGGATGAAAATGAAAAGAAAATGGACAAGTCTGTTGGCAATGGTTTTCGCTGTGATGCTTTGCCTGAGCTGTTTTGGGATCACAGCCCTTGCCGCAGAAACACAAACGCAATATGGCTTGGAAGCCACAATTGCAACCGACAAAGAAGCATATACCGCAAATGAGGAAATCCATGTGACCGTGACGGTCAAAAACACGAATGATTTTGAAGTCAAAGATGTTTCCATCGAAAGCTTAATTCCGGAAACGTTGAAACTGGAAAGAGGTGCTGATAGCACAAAAACGGTTGATCTGGAGCCAAGCGAAACGCTGACGCTTTCCTTCACGGCAAGCAAGGCTGGGAAAGAAACGACAGATGGGACAAAACCGGGAAACGAAGTTGCACAGACGGAAACTCCTTCACAGGATACCAATTCTTTGACAACAATTACCGCAAATCAGCCAACAACCGCTCTGGCCGGTAAGGTGCAAGAAGCTTCTGACAACAGCCAGACAAATGAGGTTTCCCTTCCGCAAACGGGGGAATCTGTGCGCAATATTGTGATTGTTGTTGTATTGCTGTTCGCATCTATTACGATTGTCGCGTTATGCCTCATCAAGTTTAAAAAGAAAACCAACAGAATTATATCACTCGTGATGTGCGTTGCAATTTCGGCTTCTGCAATTACGGGAGTGACTTTTTTCACAGCGAGAAGCGCAAATGATAACCGGCAATCATTCACGGTGAAGAAAGTAATTACAGTGGACGGCAAAGATTCTGAAGTATTATCTACTGTGTATTACGAATCCAAACAGGAAAATCCAGATATTGCAATCGAGCGTTTTGTTGCAGATATATCCGATATTTTAGTCGGGAAAGAAACGGATGTTATTTTCGAAGCAACGATTACAGGCTCGGGAAAGTCGGGAGTTAAACAAGTCATGGTTAGCGATCATCATAAAGAGCTTGGATCTCTTTATGATGATGGAAAAAGTCCTGATAAAATTGCTGGAGATGGAATCTATACAGGGTCATTGACCTTATATTCAACTTCAAGAGGAAGTGTAGATTATTACGCTAGCGTTGGTACAATTAGTAAAACCTATTCTATCTTCTACTATACTGAAATTACGGACGATGAATTTGAACAATTTGATCAACTGCTGGATGATTTAAACGAACTGGAAGAAAAGAATAAAGATAAAACCCATCAAGAAATACTGGATGTAGTAGAGAATTATCTGAAACAAAGTGATATCATTGAAAGTTATTCAAGAGGGCCAGAGAGCATTTATTTTATTACAAGAAGCGGTTTTCAAAGTCAGTTTGATTTTCCTTTGCCAAAAGGCTATCGAGGAACGGATCGGATTTCACAGAAATTAACACCAACATTTTTGAGCAACGCAACAGACGCTATCGATTACCCCACGATGCCAAATTTAAAAATTGCGGTTTTACGGCCTTATATGAACATTGACGATGAGATGACCACTACCGCCAAAAACGCCGATCCGATTGCAGAGCTGATCGGAGGAGAAGCTGAAACGTATGACGGGCAAAACGCCGGATATGAACGCTTCAAACAATTAAATGGATATGGAATGGTTATTATAGATTCTCATGGTAACTTTATTGCTGAAAAAGAGCAGCCTGTTATAATGTCAACTGAAAGATATAATAAGAAGGTGCACTCTGCCGATTATCAGGCTGGAAGAATTTATATTGATAAGTCAACAAAGTGCATTGAATTCGGGCCGCTTTTCTTTACGCATTACTATGCGGATAATCAAGGATTGAGTAACAGTTTTATTTATTTGGGTTCCTGTTGGGGGCTAAGGACTAATTGGCTGGCCTCCGGATTTCTCTCTGGTGGGGCAAGAACGGTTTTGGGATATTCTGCGCCTGTATCTTTTGCTTATGAGGCACAGATGTTCAATACAATTTTTAATCAACTGTTAGGTTATAAAACACTTGGGGAGGCTATTTCAACTGCAAAACGGGAGAACGGGGATCATGATCCTAGATCATCAGAGAATGGTAACGGTTATCAATATAATGGAGAAAGGTTATTTGCTGAATTACGCTGTGTAGGAAAAGAAAATTATTTGAATTGGAAATTACCTGCCTCAGACTATGGCAATACCTGTTCCAACATCCTGAATGGTGGAAATGTTGTGTCGGATGGAACATATCATTATTTCTCTAATTGGGATGGCTACATCTACAAACAAAAAATTGGAGAACCTTTAGAGAGTGCTCAAAACCTGAATTACCATGGTTATAGTTTAAATCTGAACGGTAATCGGCTTTATTTTCTAAGTGGCAACCAGCTTGTATCTATGAAAACAGATGGAAGTGATCTCAAAATCTTAGATAACGATACAGATGCTTATCGCCTTCTGATCTATAAAAATGAGCTTTATCTTGAAGAAAACGGTTCGATTATTCGGAAAAATAAAGAGGGGAAGATAATTCAACGTTATACAAACCCTGGCTGGACATTTGTAATTTGCAATGACTACATTTACTTTTGTAATGATTATGACGATGCAACGCATTCCACACCCATTTACAAAGTCAATATTTCAGGAGGAAACCCAATAAAAGTAGTTAACGCACGCGAGACTTCGCAGGATGGATTTTTCTTTACTGTAGAAAACGATTGGATATACTATACGGACTATGAGGATTTTGAAAATGGCAATTATACCCCTTGCTTGAAAAAAGCAAAAGTAGACGGTTCAGAAAATCATGTAATCATAAGAAATACTTCGGGTGTGGTCAATGTCACTCCTTCGGATAGGATTTATTATATCGGAAGCGGAATTAATTCTACTGACCTTGAGGGCAATGATAAAAAATTGGTTTGTTCAAAAGGGGATTCTTACGGAGGTTCCATCTGTGTTGCAGACGATTGGATTTATGGGCAGTATGGCCTGAGCGGTATTCTCGTCCAGTATCGGGTAAAAACTGATGGTACACAGTATGAAGAAATGTTTAATGGCATACTTCCCGGTGGGAACAATGAACCCTAAATTGATTTGGCAGATACTTGATCTTCCAAAGGCTACATAGAAAATTGTTACACATTAATAGGCTGGCATCTATGATCAATCTCACAGATGCCAGCCTGTTGTTATATAGCCAAAGTTTATTTTTAAGAATTGTTAGATATGATATCACAAATTTGGGGTTCAATTAAATTAATTAAATCCTGTGTTTTCAATTCAATACCAGCATCTGGAGAACCTGAACTGATATCGATAATCTCTTCTTTTAAAACAGTTGGATCAAGGTAAAAACTGGCCTTCCCTAAAAAATGAATTGGAGAAATTGCGCCAACTGTTAGATTAAACTCTTCGGTCAATTCTTCAGAAGAAACCAGATTAATTTTAATCCCACCAGCAATATGACGCATTTTTTTTATTTTTAATATTTTATCTCCTGGTATTAACATCACATAAATAACTCCAAAAGAATCTTTTCCGACCATACATTTCAAAATTTGGCTTAAGGCTACACCTCTTTCACGAGCAGCATCCTCACACGTAAAAACTTTATTTGTATGATTTTTTATAACATAACTAATACCATAATTATCAAGCGTTCGGGTGACAATAGTATTCATATAAAATCTCCTTTTATATAACATTTTACAGATATTGATCTTTTAGAGTTAAGATTAATCCTTAAGAAGAAGCCTAAAACCAACAAGGACATCCCGAGTTTGTGGAATCTGTCTAACACGATAGGAACAACGAGCAACCGCAGTTTCTCGGGCCCAACACCCTCCACGCATTGCTTTATATCGCCCACTCAATGCCCCCATAGGATTTTCATACTCAGAATGTTGATAATAGTCGCTATCATACCAATCATGGCACCATTCAAATACATTTCCGCATATATCATATAAACCAATACTATTTGGAGGATAACTCTTGATAGGTGTCGCATGCCCAACATTTCTATTATAGTTTGCCATATTATTGTCGGGGTCATTTCCCCATGGAAATGATCTTGTATCATTTTCCTTGCCTCTCGCTGCAACTTCCCATTCTGCTTCAGTTGGTAAGCGGCCTTTTGAACCTAATCTCCATCTGCAATATAAAGCAGCTTCGTACCATGTAATATTCGTCACGGGCATTTCCATAGAATTAGAATGTCTATCAATCTGATATGTTGGACAAAATTCTAAATATTCGCGATTAGTAACTAAGGTTTCCCCAATTTGATATGATGAGAGATAAATGCTATGTCTTGGACGTTCATCCAAATCTACTCCTAGATCATCTCCAATTGAATAATTGCCACCTTCAATCTTTATTAAATTGGGCATTATATCATATTGATTTTTCTCAGACCAGAAACCATTTAATATGCCTTTTGCCATATCACTTGCATATTCGTTAGTTGAATTGCTTATGATATTCTCTAAAATATTTACAGCAAAGTACAAGACATAGGGATTTCTATACTGACGAATAAATAAAGACTCTAATGTTTCTACTAATTCAATGGGAGAGAGTCTCATAGGAAGAGATTTAACCAATACAACTAATTCTTCTTCATCATCAAGTGTATGCAATCCGGGAAGAATTACTTTAATATTACCACATTCAGTAATACATTTTAGCGCTAATTGAGCATTTTTATTCCACATTGATTTCATAAATTGTTCTTGCTGTTTACAGTCTACCAATCCTATTATAAAACGAGAAATATTCTCAAAGGAACCCTCATTACAATACCTTATTAAAATATCATTTAAATCTTCATTTTTTAAAAAACCTTTTGCTACGAAATACTCGAATATTGATCTATTAATGAATGCATAACTATTTTCCGCAGAACGACGTAAAATCCCGATCTCATCTACGTATATACGTATTATTTCTTTAATTGTTAATTTAATGTTTGTATTTATTAAACATAAAGTTAATTTGCTAACTAATTCATCTTTTGAAATACGATGCGATTGATTACATTTCCACATATTCATTGCAATAAAGCTTAGAGCTAATTTTAATTGATTAATAATTTCTGAATTAGATGATCTGTAGTTTTCGAACATCCATTTAATTATTCTTTTAAATATATTAGTACGACTTAATATAATTTCACTTGATTCAACAACAACTCTACATACAGCGGCGGTAAGTAAAGCATTTTCACAGAAACAAGGATTCATTTTAATTATATTTTTTGCCTTATTAGAAAGAGTTAAATCAATATTTCTACTGTATGATTTAAACCAACAATCAATAAGTTCTTTAGAATCTTCATATGATAATCCTGTCAAAACAAATTGTTCAAATCCTCTCCAATTCAATGAATCTACTTTTCTTGTTGTAACGGTAATTGATAGTTTAGAAAACTCACGCAATAAATTGTTAAATGTTCTTAAAATATATTTCCTATACTGGAAATCGACTTCATCTAATCCATCCAATAATAATAGAACCCTATTATTTTTTAGCAAAGCCTTAAAATTACTCACTGACAGATATGAAATCGCAAGATCATTACTAACATATCTTATTATTGCACTCCATAAATCAGAATATTCATTAGAATCTACTTTTAGTTCAATTAGAGGTATTTTTATTACAACATCAAAAATATTAGTAAAATGAGTCAAAAAATATGCTAAAAAATCTACAAGATAACTTTTTCCACTACCAGGTTCTCCATTTATCAGTATTCGTTGAGTACGATTAAAAAACACATTAATGTCTGATGGAATGCTAAAATCTGTAACTCCGCGAAGTATCCTCTCAACAAAGCATTGATCTATATTGCGAAATTGCTTTAATCCAAATATTGAGCATGTCTGATACTTATCTTTCGAATTACTAATTAATTGCTTCTTTAGAAGAGGATGTTCTGTATAATTATTTGAATCAATCATTTGGGGGTTCTCAATCAAAAATAATAGTTGATCTAGTAAATCTCCTAACTCATTAAAATTTTCTATATTTATTATTTTAATTCCTTTATTTTTCCAAATATTTTTATTTATCTGATTCATTCCTTTAAAAATAGCATAATCATCTCTTTTAGAACCATCACTATAAGCTAAAGATTTATCTAAAATTGAATTAAAGTCAGGATCATTCATTGAGTAGCCTATAAATAAAATAATACTGGTATCGAGTTGTGATCTAATAAAATCTAATAATGGTTTTTGATTAATAGTAAAGTTCCGATAATCAGATTCTGAAAAAATTATTGTGTCTAAATCTGTTATACATCCATGTAATTTAATAATATATCTATTTTGTTGGCTACAAGCTTGTACTACCTGTCTGTAATTAGTACATTTCAATGGAGGATAACCGTACTCTTCTTGCAAAGCTGTTTCCATTAAAACATCAAAGTTTGTTGTTATTAAATATTTAACAGGAAGTTTAGCCAATTTTTTATGAACCTCGGAAGGATGATAATCCTTCGAATAGAACTGTGAATATAAAAAGGTGTAATATTCCTCTTTACTTAAAACTGTTTTAAAACGCTCTACAATTTCTAAGTAATTGGCATCTCGCAAAAATAACCTTTCCTGTGTAACCCCTCTATTCTTTTTTGCCTCACTAATAAGCATACTTTTCATTTTATCAATAGTTGTTTTCCAAGAAGGCAATCCTGCTTGACAAGAAACTCCTGCTCCGATAAATAAAGTCACTTCACGATCTAAAAAAGCCCCAATTAGATTGGAAGGAATATCATATTTATTATTCATGACCATCGTCCCTTTCAGCTATGCAAATAATCCCATAACCTAGTGAAGAAGGAATTATTTTCAATAACAAGTTATCAATATTTCTAAAAAAAGAAGACGATACTACAAGCTTTTCAGGCAAAATACTTTCAGCAAATACTTTTTTTATTTTGAAACCGGCTTTTTCTAAATCATTAATAAGTTCATGCTTGTTATAAAGATGATAAAATATTTTTTCTGATACACCTTGTATATTTCTTTTATAGATAATATCGTGTTTTTCACTCGCAGGGATTAGGGGATTATTAAAAAAACGATTAACAGAACAGATAAATTGTTCCATTAAAAATCTCCTATGCATATTGGGAACTGAAATAACTAAATCACCTCTGTTTTTTAATTTGTTAAAAAACGTTTTTAATAGGTCGATTCTATTGATTCGATTGGGTATATGAGATAAAACTCCGAACATACATATTACGTTATCAAAAGTTTCTATATTATTTAATTCTGAAATGTCCACACAAATCTTCACTCTGCTTATGTAGGCAGTTTTTAATGAACTCTTTACTTGATTTAAAGCCACTTGGGAAATATCAAATAGAACTAAGTTAGCCTCAGTTTGTTTCAATAAAGGAAAAGTATATCTTCCATTTCCACATCCATAGTCTAAAATTATAGGTTTTTCCGAATTAATAGTCTTTAAAATAATTGACAGGCTATTCTCATTATATAATGGATATCTATGATTATAGTAATTGCTATGATAATACCGATCATATATTCTTTTCATTGAAGTTTTGCTGTCAAAAATAGTAGGCATAGCTTCTTCTCCCTTAAAAATCTTAAATTTACAATTATTAATATTTTATTATGGATATAATATCATATTATTACATGTTTATCAATATTA
>ENA-ORMO01000844-ORMO01000844.1-human-gut-metagenome-genome-assembly--contig:-NODE-844-length-39268-cov-4.064188_pt1 | contig 39268 bp, 35 predicted proteins | sample MGYA00242106_ERZ509001 | MGnify/ENA primary metagenome ERZ509001 (study PRJEB26280, sample SAMEA2338736) | human gut metagenome | biome: human gut; feature: human-associated habitat; material: faeces...
TGCTCGCATGAGTGCAGAGGAGTGACGGAAATCCTGCATAGGGCGAACGCCCGCGAGCGAGATGGAGCGAAGCGGAATCGAGCTTGGCACTGCTGCCGCAGACCATCAACCATTCCAAGGAGGATTATAACCATGGGTATGACTATGACTCAGAAAATCCTGGCCGCCCATGCCGGCCTTGAGTCGGTGAAAGCCGGCCAGTTAATAGAAGCGGATCTCGACTTAGTTCTCGGAAATGACATCACCTCCCCGGTAGCTATCGCAGAGATGGAAAAAATGAACACCCAGACCGTATTCGATAAGGACAAGATTGCCCTTGTCATGGATCACTTTATCCCCAACAAGGACATAAAGTCAGCTGAAAACTGCAAGTGCTGCCGTGATTTCGCCTGCCGCCATGAGATCTCCAACTACTTTGACGTGGGAGAGATGGGGATTGAGCATGCCCTCCTGCCGGAAAAGGGCCTGGTGGTAGCCGGGGATGCGGTGATCGGGGCAGACTCCCATACCTGTACCTATGGAGCCCTCGGCGCTTTTTCTACAGGGGTGGGGAGCACCGACATGGCTGCCGGAATGGTGACCGGAAAGGCCTGGTTCAAGGTTCCGTCTGCCATCAAATTTGTGCTGACAGGAAAGCCGGGAAAATGGGTGAGCGGAAAAGATGTGATCCTCCACATTATCGGAATGATCGGAGTGGACGGAGCCCTCTATAAATCCATGGAATTTACAGGCGACGGAATCCGGAATCTGTCCATGGATGACCGGTTTACCATCTGCAATATGGCCATTGAGGCAGGCGGGAAAAACGGAATTTTCCCTGTGGATGAGAAGGCTGTCCAGTATATGAAGGAGCACTCGAAACGGGAGTTTCAGATCCACGAGGCAGACGAGGATGCAGAGTATGAGGCAGTCTATACCATCGATCTGTCTGCCCTCAAGCCGACTGTAGCCTTCCCTCACCTTCCAGAGAACACAAAAACCATTGACGAAGCAGGCGATGTAGCCATCGATCAGGTGGTGATCGGCTCCTGCACCAACGGAAGGCTGGAAGATATGCGGATTGCCGCGGAGATCTTAAAGGGAAGAAAGGTGAAGAAGGGAGTCCGCTGCATCGTGATCCCCGCTACACAGGCTATCTACCTTCAGTGCATTAAGGAAGGACTCATGGAAACCTTTATCGAAGCGGGAGCAGTTGTGAGCACCCCCACCTGCGGTCCGTGCCTGGGCGGCTATATGGGAATCCTGGCGGCCGGGGAGCGCTGCGTTTCCACCACAAACAGGAACTTTGTAGGCCGCATGGGCCATGTGGACTCGGAAGTTTATCTGGCAAGCCCTGCAGTGGCAGCTGCCAGCGCGGTGACAGGAAAGATCAGCAGCCCCTGTGAGATTATGGACTAGGAGGAAAAGAGATGAAGGCGTGCGGACATGTATTCAAATATGGAGATAACGTAGACACAGACGTAATTATCCCTGCAAGGTACTTAAATGCCACAAAAGGGGAGGAGCTTGCGAAGCACTGCATGGAAGATATAGACAAAGATTTTGTGAACCGGGTGCAGAAGGGGGATATTATTGTAGCAGAGAAGAACTTTGGCTGCGGATCCTCCAGGGAGCATGCGCCTCTGGCCATCAAATGCGCAGGCATCAGCTGCGTCATTGCAGAGACCTTCGCCAGGATATTCTACAGGAATGCCATCAATATCGGCCTTCCCATCATCGAATGTCCGGAGGCTGCCGCCTCCATACAGGCAGGACATGAGGTGGAGATTGACTTTGACAGCGGAGTGATTACAGATAAGACCACAGGGGAGAGCTTTGAGGGGCAGGCCTTCCCGCCGTTTATGCAGAAGATCATTGAAGCCGGAGGGCTGGTCAACTATATTAATCAGAAGTAGAGAGACATGGCAGCGGAGAGCCAAAGCTCTGCCGGTTCTGCGGGAAAATGGACTTTAAATTTTAGTTGACAGACCTGAAGTTTTCTGCTATTCTTACACACAGCTTGATAGAGATGGATTGCCGCCGGGTAAGAGCGTTAAATTTTGTATCGTTAGGCCGAAGCAGATACAAAACTTAACGCTCTTTTTCTTTGACAGGGGGTTCGGCAGGTTTTTCCGCCTCTTACGGCCGGGAAAAAGCGATGCTGAAAGGCGCAGGGCCCCTGGCAGACAGAGGAAAGCGCCCTGCGCTTTTCCAGTCCCATGCAGGGAACCGGCAGCCGGTTTTTATCAGCAAAAATAACAGGGAGGAGACAGTACATATGGGAAAGATCCACAGAGAGTTTGCAGAGTATATATCGCTCAGCGTAGCAGGAATGCTGGCAATTTCCTGCTATATTCTGGCAGATACATTTTTTGTATCCCAGAGACTTGGAACGGATGGCCTCGCTGCGCTTAATCTGGCGATACCGATTTATGATGTGATCCATGGAACAGGGCTGATGCTCGGCATGGGAGGAGCGACCAGGTTCTCCATATGCAAAAGCAGAGGCGAGGACAGAGAGGCGAACCTCATGTTCACGAATACGCTTTTTCTGGCAGGGGCCTGTTCAGTCTTTTTTGTCCTTTCGGGACTCCTGTTTTCAGAAAGGCTCGCCGTCCTGCTGGGGGCGGACGAGGCTGTGCTTGAGATGACAAATACGTATTTAAAAGTCCTCATGCTCTTTTCACCGGCCTTTTTGATGAATGACATATTTCTCTGCTTTGTGAGAAATGATAAAAATCCGGGAATGTCCATGGCAGCCACTATCGGGGGCAGTTTTTCCAATATCATTCTCGATTATGTTTTCATGTTCCCTCTGGGCATGGGAATTTTCGGGGCAGCTTTGGCCACAGGCCTCGCCCCTGTTATAGGAATTGCCATTATGTCACCGCACTGGCTGAAGCGGTCAAAGGGCTTCCATGCAGTGAAAACAGGCCTCCTGCCAAAACAGGTAAAGATGAATGTTTCCCTGGGATTCCCTTCGCTTTTGGCTCAGCTCTCATCAGGAGTTGTCATGATTGTATTTAATAAAATCATTCTGGAGCTGGAGGGAAACACCGGGGTAGCTGCCTACGGCGTGATTGCGAATATCGCTCTTGTAGTTGTGGCTGTATACTCAGGAGTCGGACAGGGAATCCAGCCTCTGGTGAGCAGGGAGTACGGGTACGGAAGAAAAGAGAGGGAAGTGCAGCTTCTGCGCTGGGCATCCGCAGTTGTATTAGCTCTGTCCGTTCTGATCTATGGAGGGCTTTTTGGCTTTGCGGAGCCTATCGTCGGCATCTTTAACAGTGAAAACAGTGTAAGGATGGGGCAGATAGCGGTTATCGGGCTGAAGCTGTATTTTATATGTGTGCCTTTCGTAGGGCTAAACATTGTGCTTTCCACCTATTTTTCCGCTGTGGAACAGGCGGCGCCGGCCCAGGTGATTTCTCTTCTGAGAGGCCTTGTGCTGCTCATCCCCATGGCATTTTTTATGGCAAAGGCCGGAGGTCTGACCGGTGTGTGGCTGGCAGTTCCGGTTACAGAATTTCTGTCTGCGGTTCTGGGCGGCTGGCTGTATTTCAGGATGGAGAAGAGAGCAGCCAGGAGAGCCAAAAGCCAGCTTCCGGAAGATATATAAAACCTGCCGTATTCTGTTAACACAGGAAAGAAAACCCGCCGCGGCCAAAGGCGTAAAGTGGTGTGCTTTTCCATCACTCCGCCTGGCCGGAGGGCCGTAAGGCCGGCAAGCTGCCAACGGTATCAAAACATAAGAACAGTTCGAACTGTCTGAATCACACATCCATATCAAAAATATACAAATAAATAAAGCAAAAAATATATTATAAATACAAATTCAATAAAAAATCCCCTACAATAAAAAGATTACACCCCTTAATTGCACAAAAACCTTTTGGTATAATAAAAACATATTGGAAAAGATAACTGAAACAAAAGGGAAGGGAAAACAGGTGGTACAGATGGGTGAAACAATTGTTTCCATGAAAAATATCAGCAAGAATTTCCCGGGTGTCAGGGCCCTTGACCATGTGCAGTTTGAGCTTCGCTCCGGTGAGGTGATGGCCCTTTTAGGTGAGAATGGAGCAGGGAAGAGTACCCTCATGAAGATTCTCAGCGGCGTCTATACCAGGGACGAGGGGAGCCTTGAAATTTTCGGGAAGGAGTACGGAGATCTGACTCCCAGGCAGGCCCAGGAGATCGGTGTCGCCATTATCCACCAGGAGCTGAATATGTGCCGCCATCTGTCGGTGGCGGAAAACATGTTTCTCGGACGGGAAAAGGTAAAGGCAGGCGTCCTCTCAAACGCGCAGATGGAGGAGGAAGCCGCCAGGATCCTGGAGGAGCTTAAAATTGACATGGATCCGGGACAGGTGGTCGGAGAGCTTCCTGTGTCAAAGCAGCAGATGGTGGAGATTGCGAAGGCTCTGTCTACCCATGCGAGAATCCTGATTATGGATGAGCCCACATCGGCCCTGACAGCCAGGGAGATCGAGGATCTGTTCCGAATTATCAGGGATCTGAAGGCGAAAGGCTGCGGCATCGTCTACATATCTCACAGGCTGGAGGAGCTGTCCCACATCGTAGACCGGGTTACGATTATGAGGGACGGGCAGTTCATCACATCCATGAATTTCAAGGATACGACGCTGGATGAGATTATTGCGAACATGGTAGGCCGCGAGATCAAGGAAAAATTCCCGCGTGTGTCCTGCAAGAAGGGAAAGAAGATCCTGGAGGTAAGAAACCTGAATGCGGGGCATATGGTCCGGAATGTAAACTTTTCCCTCTATGAGGGGGAGATCGTGGGCTTTGCAGGGCTGATGGGAGCCGGACGGACAGAGACTACGAGAGCGATCTTCGGCGTGGATCTGAAAGAGAGCGGGGAGATTATCCTCGACGGAAAGCCGGTGACCATACGGAAGCCGGAGGATGCGATCCGTGCAGGAATCGTGCTTGCGCCGGAGGACAGAAAGAAGGATGGGCTGTGCACCAAGCTCAGCATCCGCCACAATATTGCCCTTCCGAATCTGGATCTGATCTGCAATAAATTCGGAGTCATTAACAGCCAGAAGGAACTGGAGATGTGCGATCGGGTGGTGGAGAACCTGAAGGTCAAGACGCCCAGTGTGGAGGTAAACACAGGCAACCTCTCCGGCGGCAACCAGCAGAAGGTGGTTGTAGGAAAATGGCTGGCCAGAAACTCCAGAGTCGTGATCTTTGACGAGCCTACGAGAGGAATCGACGTGGCCGCCAAGGTGGAGATTTATAATCTGATGAACGATCTGAAAAAACAGGGGATTGCCGTCATGTTTGTGTCCTCTGAGATGCCGGAGGTCATGGGAATCGCAGATCGGATCATTGTCATGTGCGACGGACGCATTACTGGGGAGATGAGCGCAGAGGAGGCGACTCAGAGCGGCATCCTGACTCTGGCAACCCAGTTTGAAAATAAGCTGGAGGCCGAAGCAAAGTAAGGGGAGGATGAACATGAACAGCAAAAAGCAGGATCCATTAAAACGATTTTTGAATATACGCGGAATGAGGGGAGCCATGACGGCGTTTGTAGGTCTGATTGTCATCTATATCGCCTTCGGAATGATTAACCCCACCGTCTTTTCGGGCCAGAATGTGATGAACCTTCTGCGCTCCATGTCTAAATACCTGATTATCGGTATCGGACAGAGCTATGTGCTTATTACAGGAAATATTGACCTTTCCATCGGTTCTGTGGTGGGAATGAGCGCCATGATCTCGGCGACGCTTATGACCCACGGCATTACCCCGGCAGCGGCGATTCTGATTACGTTATGCTGCTGTCTGGCAATCGGCGTGATCAACGGAATTCTGGTTGGAAAATGCCAGCTTCCTCCGTTTATCGCAACGCTGGGAACCATGTTCGTGGCCAGAGGCGTGGCCTACATGGTAAACGGAAACAGGAATACAGACGCCATCAGCTCCGGTATCGGCAAGGAGGCGGCGGACGGATTTCAGAATCTGTTCTACTACGGAAAGACAGCCGGTGTCTACAACACCTTCTGGATTGCCATTATTCTGTTTGTAATATTCTTTTTCCTGCTCTCCAAGACGAGAACCGGCCGTCATATTTATGCGATCGGCTCTAACGTGGAGGCTGCAAAACTCTCAGGCGTCAGCGTGGTGTCAACTGTGACAAAGACATACATCGTCAGCGCATTCTGTGCCTTCGTGGTAGGCTTAATCCTCTGCGGACAGGCCAACATGGGAAATATGGAAGCAGGAAACATGTATGAGATGTACGCGGTAGCGGCAGGCGTAATCGGCGGAATTTCACCTCTTGGCGGCACAGGTATCCTTCTGGGAACCCTGGCAGGAGCGGCTGTATGGCAGACTCTTGAGAACGGCCTCAACATGATCGGCGTGCAGGTGGGAATCCAGAGACTGGTAATCGGCGTTATCGTAGTGTTCGCAGTGCTTCTCGACGTGGTGTTCAGAAAAGGCCTGTTTAAGAAAAGACATACATCTTCCGTTCAGGAGAAATAGCGGAAAACAGATACACGAACAGGAAAGAGCAAAATCTGTAAGACGAATATCATTGACGCCGCAAGGCGCTGATGGATAGAAAAAAAGAAAAACAGGAGGAAAAAAACATGAAAAAAATGAGGTTGGCAGCAGCTCTGTGCACCGCATGCCTGGCAGCAGTTTCTCTGGCAGGATGCAGCTCAGGAACACAGGAGGCCGCAGGAACGCAGGCTGAGACAACAAAGGCAGCGGAAACAGAGGCTGAGACCACTGCAGCAGAGGAGACCACAGAGGCAGCCGAAGCAGAGGCCGGCGCAGATGTGAAGGCAAGCAAGGAGTGGAAGATCGCCCTGATTACCATGGACTCCATTGACCAGCACTGGGTTACCTTAAATGAGGGAGCTCAGAAGGCGGCTGAGGAGCTCGGCGTTTCCGTAACCTTCATGTCCCCGAACACAAAGGATGACGCGCAGCAGATCGAGTGCGTAAACAACGCGGTAGCAGGCGGATATGAGGCAATTATGGTGGCAGCTAACGGCCCGGATGCTATCTCCTCCGCTTTAAATGAGGCTGCAGCTGCAGGTGTGAAGATTGTGTATGTTGACTCTCCGGCCAATGTAGAGGCAGAGGCAACCTTCTCCACAGACAACAAGGCAGCAGGCAAGACAGCCGGCGAGGAGATGATCAAGGCTCTCGAGGCAGCAGGCGTTACCTCCGGCTCTATTGGAATCATCAATGTAAACGCAGCTACCGATTCCACCGTTATGCGTGAGGAAGGCTTCCGCTCTGCATTTGAGGGAACAGACTATGAGATTCTTGAAACACAGTACGGCGAGGGAGATGCAGCAAAATCCCAGAGCATTGCCGAGAACTACATTACACAGGGCGTTGTAGGAATCTTCGGATGCAATGAGGGCTCCACAACAGGTGCCGGAAATGCAATCAAGGCTTCCGGAAACAGCGAGATTATCGGTGTCGGCTTTGATAAGTCTGATGCAATCCTTGGCTTAATCGACGACGGATATCTTCTGTGCACCATGGCTCAGAACCCGGATGTAATGGGCTATGAGGGTGTTAAGGCATGCGTACAGGCTCTGGAAGGAGAGGACCTGGGCGGAGCTACAACAGACACAGGTGTATCAGTTCTCAAGAAGGAATAATGGAAAGGCCGCGAAGGCAGTCTGGATCTGGAAATGAACTGAAAAATGACAGCCCGAACCAGGGCAGATAGCGGGCCGCAGAAGGCGGTTCCAAAAGGGGATGGAGCAAAGGGCAGGGAGCTTTTGGCCATCCCCTTTTCTCTGTGCAGTAAGCGGTGAAAGGAAATTGCAATATCCTTTCCGGCATGGTAAGATAGCAGGAGAAAAATGGAATCGCGGTGCCCGGGAGGAGAGAAAATGGAATATCTGGCAGGAATTGATATTGGAGGAACGAAGTGTTCTGTAAGCCTGGGAAGGGCACAGGAAGGGCAGGTGGAGCTTCTGTGCAGGGAAAAATTTCCCACTCCCGGGACGCCCCGGGAGGCTGTGGAGCGGATGAAGGATTCTCTTGGCAGGCTCCTCTCATCTGCCCCTCAGAACAGGCTTTCGGCTGTGGGGGTGAGCTGCGGCGGGCCTCTCAGTTCGGAACGAGGGCTCATACTCTCTCCGCCGAATCTTCCGGGATGGGACGGCATTGACATTCTCACACCCTTTGAGAAGGCCTTCGGCGTGCCGGCTTTTCTGGAAAATGACGCCAATGCCTGCGCCCTGGCCGAATGGCTGTGGGGAGCTGGAAAAGGAACGAGGAATATGGTGTTTCTGACCTTCGGCACAGGGCTTGGTGCCGGACTGATTCTGGACGGACATCTTTACCGGGGCGCCTGCGATATGGCAGGAGAGGCAGGACATATCAGGCTTTCCCAAACCGGCCCGGTGGGCTTTGGAAAGGCCGGCTCCTTTGAGGGATTCTGCAGCGGAGGCGGAATCGGCAGAATGGGACGGGCCCTGGCAGAAGAAAGAGGACTGGAGGAGAAGAGAGAGCTTTTTTCCACTGCAGCAGGAATCGCAGAGGCTGCGGATCAGGGGGATGAGCTGGCTCTGGAAATATTTAGAAGGACGGGCAGGATGCTGGGACTTGGGCTTTCTATGCTGGTGGATATTCTGAATCCGGAGCTGATTGTGATAGGAAGCATATTCCTCCGCCAGGAGAAGCGGCTGAGAACGCCCATGGAGGAAGTCCTGAAAAGAGAGGCTCTGCCTCTGAGTCTGGCCTCCTGCCGGGTTGTGCCCGCAGGGCTTGGGGAGGAGCTGGGAGACTATGGGGCTCTGTCAGCCGCCCTCAACGGACTCAGAGAAAAGAAGAAAAACAGGTATCAGGAAGAAGCATAAAAAGTAAAAAAAGATAAGAGAAAAGACTTAGAAAGAATACTAAGAAAGAAAACAGGAAAGAAAAGCGCGAAGGCAGGAAAAGCAAAGGAGGCAGGTTATTATGATGAGAAGTGAAATCAATGCGGCATTAAGGGAGATGGAGGCTATGATCAGGGAGTACCGGTTTGCCATCCCGCCGTTCTGCAGCTTTACCCCGGAAGAGTGGAAGGAGAAGGGGCATGAATACGACGAGATCCGTGACAATATGCTGGGCTGGGATATTACCGACTACGGCCTGGGAAAATTTGACGAGGTAGGCTTCTCGCTGATCACGATCAGAAACGGAAACCTGGGAATGAGAGACAAGTATACAAAGACGTATGCAGAGAAGCTCCTCTACATTAAAGAAGGACAGTATTCCCCCATGCATTTTCACTGGTCCAAGATGGAGGATATCATCAACCGGGGAGGCGGAAATGTGCTGATCCGTGTATACAATTCCACAGAGGATGAGGATCTGGATCGGGAGAGGGAGGTTCACGTCCACGTAGACGGCCGGGAGATGGTGGTTCCGGCGGGAACTCAGGTGCGCCTGACTCCTGGGGAGAGCATTACGATCTATCCTTATCTCTACCATGATTTCGAGGTGGAGAAGGGAAGCGGGCCTGTGCTGTTAGGAGAGGTGAGCCAGTGCAATGACGACAATACGGACAACCGATTCTACGAAAAGGTAGGCCGTTTCCCGGCCATCGAGGAGGACGAGCCGCCGTACCGTCTGCTCTGCAATGAATATCCGAAGGCCAGGTAGCCTCTGCTTTATCGCAGGCGCTTCGCGGTCTGCCCGGAAGGATGATAAATAGGAGAGGAGAAACAGCTATGTATGATGTGACAGCGCTTGGGGAGCTTTTAATTGATTTTGCCTCTGCAGGAGCCGATGAGGAGGGATACCCTTCTATGAAGGCCAACCCGGGCGGGGCGCCGGGCAATTTCCTGGCTGCCCTGAACCGCTACGGCGCCAGAACTGCCTTTGTGGGAAAGGTGGGCGACGATGCCTTCGGCCGTCTTCTGATCGGAACTCTTAAGAAAGCGGGAATCCAGACAAGGGGAATTATCCTGGACAGGGACGTGTTTACAACGCTCGCCTTCGTCACCTTCTCCGAGGGCGGGGAGCGCTCCTTCAGCTTTGCGAGAAAGCCGGGAGCCGACACCTGCCTTCGCTTTGAGGAGGTGGATCTTGGCCTGATCGACGAGAGCCGCGTGTTTCACTTCGGAACTCTGAGCCTGACGGATGATCCGGTCAGGACGGCCACCAGAAAGGCAGTCGACTATGCAAAAGAGAGGGGAAAGATGATCACCTTTGATCCGAACCTTCGCCTTCCTCTGTGGAAAACGAAGGAGGCGGCGCGGCAGGAGATCCTCTGGGGACTTTCCAGGGCGGATGTGGTGAAGATCAGCGATGAGGAAACGCAGTTTCTGTGGGGAGAGATAAGCCCTGAGGAGGCGGCGGGAAGGCTGATTTCTGAGTACGGGGTAAAGCTTGCCATGGTTACACTGGGGCCGAAGGGCTGCTATCTGTCAAACGGACATGCCTCTGCCGGCGCCTCATGCCCGAAGGTAAGGCCGATAGACACCACAGGGGCAGGAGACATATTCGGGGGAAGCGCGGTGAGCCGGCTTTTAAGGACAGGAAAGAGACCGGAGGAGCTGAGTGAGGAGGAGCTTTACCGGATCGGCGCCTTCGCATGTACGGCTGCCAGCCTCTCCACAGAAAGACCGGGAGGAATCCCGAGCATTCCTTCCGAGGATGAGGTGGAGAGAGCTATCCCGCCGAAGGGGGAGTGTGACAATGCTGAAAGTGATCATTGTTGATGATGAAAGGCTGATCTGCCGGCTGGTTCAGGCTCTCGGTGACTGGGAAGCCCTTGACATGGAGGTGGCAGGGCTTGCGGAGAACGGACTTGAGGCCCTGGAGCTTATAGAGAGGGAGAGGCCGGATATCCTGATCACCGACATCAGGATACCGGGCTGCGACGGCCTGGAGCTTATCAGGCGGGCGAAGGAGCTTCGCCCGGAGCTGGAGATTGTGATCATCAGCGGATATGCTCATTTTGAGTATGCTCAGACAGCGATCCGATATGGCGTCGGAAATTATCTGCTAAAGCCTATCAAGAAGGACGAGCTGATGGAAACCCTCCGAAAGATGAAGGAGCGGTGTGAGGAGAGGACTGCCGGCCGGGAGGTTGGGGAGGCCAGGTACAAAAAGAGCCAGAATGACCTGAAGAGGCTGAGAAACAGCCTCATTGACGATCTGATGTCCGCCCAGCCTCCTGTCCTTACGAATCAGATTTTAAAGGAAACATACTATTTCGATTTTTCTGAAGGGCAGGCGTTTCTGGTGAAGCTGGACTGCCGGGCGGGAGCCTTTGGAAATTCTGCGGAGGTTGTCAGGGAAAAGGTTCAGGAGATCCTGAATGCAGGGCTTAAGGGGCTTTGCAGCGATGTGATTTTCTGTTTCAGAGGCTATACAGGGTATGGCCTTTTAAGCTGCGACTCCGACAGAAGAGAACAGGTGAGAAAGGCATTCCGCTTCTGCCTGGGACAGCTTGAGGCAGGAAACGGGATGTTTGGACCTGTGCGTTTTTCGGCGGCTTTAGGAGACTGGACAGGGGAGGCCGGGCATCTGCCTGCCTCCCTGAGAGGGGCCCAGGACGCTCTGGCAGAACGGCTGATAGAAGGGCCGGGCCGGCTGTTTGAACACGTTCCGAGAGCTTCCGGGCTTCCGGTTCAGGAGATCCTGGACCGCTACGCCAGGGATATGGAGCATGCCATAGAGACGCTGAATGTCAGGGAGGCAGCAGAGGCGGTCGAAGCCATGCAGGATAGGGCTCTCAATCAGGAGGGAGTCTGCGGAAGGGAGATTTTCGGGCTGGTACTCTCTGCGGGCCGGCTGTTTATTGCCAGGATGGTTCACGGGGACGCTCAGAAGGCTCAGCGGGAATTTGACCAGGATTTATATCAGTGTGCAGACGGCAGGGAGCTGTTTGAGCTTCTGTCCCGCAGGCAGGAGGAGCTTCTCATGGTGGCTGAAGGCGAGAGACGAAATGAGGTCAGCCGCCCAATCCGGATGGCCAAGCAGTATGTGATGCAGCACTTCCAGGAGCCCATTACACTGGAGGAGGTCTGTGAGGCGGCGGGCTTCAGCGCCAGCTATTTCAGCTCCCTTTTCAAAAAGGAAACAGGGGAGGGCTTTGCCAAGTATCTGACCAGAGTAAGGATGGAGGAGGCCAAAACTCTTTTGCGGGAGACGAACCTTCCTGTGGCTGAGATCTGTGAGAGAGTGGGCTACAGCGACCGGAAACATTTCACCCACACGTTCCACCGGGCGACAGGGCTGAATCCGGCTGAATACCGGAAGATGTACGGTTAGAAAAGAGATATGTCAGGAGGCCAGTATGGATAAAAAGGGAAATGTATATCTGTTCTGCCGGATGCAGGCTGTCACTGCGGCTCTGTTTCTCCTGTCTGCCCTGATTCTCGCAGTATCATTTCTCAGCGGGCTGTCTGAGGGAAGGCCAGTCTGGCTGTGGACGGCCGGTTTTGCAGTGCTGGCCGCCTTCGGCTGGATCAATTATATATGGGTGATCAGGCCGTACAGGAGCATGGAAAAGACCATGCGCCTGTTTCTGGACGGATATATAACAGAGCTCTCAGAGCTGCAGGGGGCTGGCATGACTCATGCGGAGGCGATGCTGGTGGAGCGGCTGGGAGAGATGCTGGACTCGGCAAAGCTCTTAAAGCTGAATAAAAGACAGGCCCAGTATCTGGCCCTGCAGAACCAGATCAATCCCCATTTTCTCTACAATACGCTGGAGAGCATCCGCAGTGAAGCCCTGATCTCAGGACTTGCCGGAGTGGCTGACATGACGGAGGCGCTGGCTGCCTTCTTCCGCTATACGATCAGTAAGGTAGAGAACCTGGTTTCCGTGGAGGAAGAGCTTCAGAACTGTGAAACGTATTTCCGGATTCAGCAGTACCGGTTTGGGCCCAGGCTGAGCCTTTCCGTGATCTGCGATCCGGATGACAGGGATGAGATTTACCGCTGCCGCCTGCCCAAGCTGACCATGCAGCCCATTCTTGAAAACAGCATTATCCACGGGACTGAGCTGAAGCTGGGGAGCGGAAGGCTCACCATACGTCTGGAACGCAGCGGAACCAGGCTTTTAATTACCATCTCCGATGACGGAGTGGGAATGGACGAAAAGGCTCTGGCCCGCATGAATGAGCGGCTGGAAAAGAGCGGGAAGGAGGTTGCTTCCGGAGAAGAGTCAAAGGGAGGAATCGCCCTGGTCAATGTCAATAACAGGATTCACCTGCTCTTTGGTGAGGAGTACGGGCTCCATGTATTTTCCATGCCGGGTGTGGGGACGGATGTGGAGATCTCCCTGCCTGCCATCACCAGTGACAGGGAAATCCAGAACAGAGAGGCGCTGAAATGATAAAAGAGATTTTGAGGATGGAGCGTGTAACATTAAAGGAGGACGGGGATACCCAGCTTGAAAATTTCAGTCTGACTGTGTGGGAGGGGGAGATCGTGGGGCTTGTGCCGGTGGACAACCACGGCCTTTCCCCTTTTTTGAAGCTTCTGCGGCAGAATACCCCTATCCATTACGGATATATCTATTATAACGGGCGTCTGGTGAACCAGTGGAGAGGCTGCGCCCAGAAGCCGAACCGCATCACCCTGATCCAGAACAGGAGCAGTCTGGCAGAGAAGCTCACTGTGGCTGACAACATATTTGTCCTGCGCCCCGGCTTTAAAAAACGCCTGATTAAGCCCCGCATCCTCAGAGAGCAGCTGGAGCCTTTTCTCGCAGATATTCAGATGGAGATCTCGGCCGACGCCTATGTGGAGAGTCTGTCGGTGTTTGAGCGGTTTGTGGTGGAGCTTTTAAAGGGGGTGGTGGCCGGACACCGGCTGATTATCCTCTTCGATGTCAGCACCTTTATCAGCGACGCAGAGCTGGAGAAGCTCAGGGGGATTCTCAGATATTATGCAGGAAAGGGGATCTCCTTTCTCTATGTGGCGCCCCATTTTGAGGAAGTGAGGCAGATCTGCAGCCGGACAGCCCTCATGATGAATGGGCAGATCACAAAAATTTTCCACAGCTTTGACACGGTTCCGGAACTTTTCCTCCTGAAATGTACGGAGGAGTTTGAGCGGATGGTGAAGGAACAGATGGCAAGAAAACCGGACAGCCAGACAGAGAGGCGGGCCGCCCTCCGGCTAAAGGGGCTGAAATACAGGGAGATGGGGCCCCTTGATTTTTTCGTATCCCCCGGAGAGTGCCTGGTCCTTCAGGATCTGGACAATCAGGTGATTCCGGGGCTTCTGTCTGTGCTGTCAGGGGAAAAGCGGCCGGAGAAAGGAACTGTGGAGATAGGAGGAAGCCCACTTCAGTACGGCAGGGACAGGCGGCTTGCCGTGATACAGGAGCTTCCGGCCAGAACCATGCTGTTTTCCAACATGAATTATCTGGATAACCTGTGCTTTAACCTGGATCACAGGCTGCCTGGAGTCTGGCTGGGAGGAGGAGTAAAAAAGAGCCTGCGGATGGAGTTGGCAGACCGCCTGGGCAGGGAAGTCTTCGACATTCCTGTGGATGAATTGACGGAAGGCCAGAAATATGATTTAATTTACACGAGAATTCTTCTGCAGAACCCGGATGTGGTATTCTGCGTCCAGCCCTTTAAAGGCGCAGGGGTATCGCAGCGCATCCACATATACAGGCTTTTGGAGGAGCTTTTGGAGAAAGGCATAGCCGTGGTGATTCTGGCAGTCAATCTGGCCGATTCTATGGCTCTGGCCGACCGCCTCCTCCGTGTCCGAAAGGGGAAAGAGGTCAGGCAGTATGACAGGGAGGAATTTGGCCGTCTTCCGGTCAATACGCCGTGGCTGTATCTGTACCAGAAGTAGGGAAGTGAGAATCTGCAGAGGGATGAAGAAAAAATAGGAAAACAGGTCTGGAAAAGAGAACGGCAAAAGCACAGGAGGAATGACAGAGTATGACCAGGACAAATGTAATGCGGCTTCTGGACGCAGCGGGAATCGAGTATGAGGCAGGAGAGTACGAGGTAGATGAAAATGATCTCTCCGGAAGCCATGCGGCTGACATGATGGGGGTGGATCACGATTCTATGTTTAAGACCCTGGTGCTGAGAGGGGAGAAGACGGGATATCTGGTCTGCTGTATACCCGTGGACGAGGAGCTGGATTTAAAGAAGGTTGCCAAGGCGGCTGGGGATAAGAAGGTGGAGATGATTCACATGAAGGAGCTGCTTCCCCTGACCGGGTATATCCGCGGCGGCTGTTCGCCTATCGGAATGAAAAAGAAGTTTCCTACTTATATAGAAGAAACAGCAGTTCTTTTTGATAAAATTGCAGTGAGTGCAGGTATGAGAGGCGTGCAGATTCTCATAGATCCGGAACAGCTTGCAGCTTATACAGAGGCTGCATTTGCTCCGCTGGTAAGGGAGTAGGGCAGGGAGCAGAGGCAGAACTGAGGAGAGAAAAACATCGCCTGGGAGCTTATGAGAGAGGTGCCCAGGTGTTTTTCAGACAGCAGATAGGTTTACATAAAAAACAGACTCCCGGAAACGACAAGATTTTTACATGGAAGAAATTAATAAAAATGTAATAACTCGGGACAGACTCCATCGAAAAACCCTATAAAAAACATACAAAAATAATGGTTATTTTTCTGCTATATTGACGAAAATATTAAAAAATCATTAAATCACAATGTCATATGTCACAAAAATGTAAAAAACTTATTGACATTTATTACACCGCTCCCATATAATTAGGCCCGTCACTGGAAACGGGCAGGAGAGGGGCGCATAGCTCTGTCTGCCAAAAACAGAAAGAAAGAGGAGTGTGTATGCCAGACATTTACTCATTTCTTCAGACGGTCTACCAATTTGTGAAATCACTGGCTGTCAATATGACAAAGAAAATGTACCGGACTGCGGCCGTGTTTACAACAGGTGCTGCGGTGGTGACAGTGGTGATGTTCAACTCCGGGGATTTTTCGGGAGCAGGCAAGAGTGCAGCCGTATCCCTGTACGGGGACAGTGAGGAAGCTTATGAAATGACTGATGAGCTGCCGTCAGAAGAAGATGGAAATGGAACGGGAACCCGTATGGAGTTCCAGCTTGCCGCTTCAAATGAACAGGGCCAGCATCTTTTAGGAAGTCTGCTGGAAAGAAATATACAGGATGAGATTGCCCAGAGCGCCCTGGAAGTGGAAGTGATTGAGAAAGAAGTTCTGATGCAGGCGCAGCAGGCACAGAAGGAAGCAGAAGAGAAGGAAAAGCAGAGAAAGCGTGAGAACGCCGTGATCTCTTACACAGATGCAGATTACGAGGTACTTCTCCGCATCGTACAGGCAGAGGCGGGTATCTGCGATGACAAGGGAAAAATCCTTGTGGCAAACGTGATTATCAACAGGGTAAAGAGCAGTAAATTCCCCGACAATATCACGGATGTGGTTTATCAGAGATCCCAGTTTTCACCTGTATCAAACGGCACAATCAATACATGCAGGGTTACGGAGCAGACCAGGGACTGTGTGGACCGGGCTCTGGCCGGTGAGGACTATTCCGGCGGAGCACTGTACTTTATGAACAGAAACCGCTCCGCGTCATCCAATGTAAACTGGTTTGACGGCCATCTGACCTACGTGACACAGCATGGAAGCCACGAATTTTTCAGGTAGGATAAAGCCAGGGCAGCAGCTGCCCAAAGTTACGGAAACGTGCAGGAAAGCTGCAGAAAAGATCATCAGAGTTCTCCAATGGGAACAGGAATAGTAGACCCCCGTGAAGGGCGCAGAAGCGGCCTTCACGGGGGTTTTGTCAATCTGGTTTTATCTGTTAATGAAACGGCCTGCCGGATTAAGATTTTTTCAGATAAAGAGTCCGTCTGGACCCTGACTCAGGAGTGCAGGTGTTCCGTCCGCTCAAAGAGGCGGGCGGCTCTTTCCACTGCCTGACGGCTCCCGGCGACAGCCAGGGAACCTTTTTCGATCAGCTCCTGGATCAGATCCGCCGCCTCAGCCTGGCACTCGAGGGAGGCGTTTGGAATATCCCTTATCAGGGCATCGACAGTCTCTGTGCAGATCCCTGCGGCCTTCCTGCGCATCAGCCTCATGCGGGTATTTAACGGCCCCGATAGAGGCTGAGCCTGAGAAAAGGCGCTTAAAACATAGCCGTCCAGCTCTTCCTCGGTAAGGGTGAGGGACCTGAGGGCCGTTCCCGCCTGCCTGAAGATGCGGACTGTCTCCTCAAGGCCCGGATCGGCAGTGCACCAGAGAGAAAAGTACCCGTTAGGCAGGGAGAAGTCAGCGCCGCAGTCGTAGGCGCCTCCACGGTAGCGGAGAGACGGCTTTAAGATGCGGTCCGAGAGGGCGATGAGGAAGGGCAGATATCTGCCCTTGAAATCGTCCCTTCCGGCAAAATCGCCCATCAGCCGGATCTCCTGTGAGGGAGTGTCCAAAGACACAGCCGAGCGCATAACAGGGGCAGGAAGGAGGTCGGCCGGAGACGATTCCTGTCCGCTGCTCTCAGAAAAGGGATGGCGGAAAGAAGAGACACCGGAGACGCCGTCTGCCTGCCTCGGACAATCCGGCAGGGAGCCAAGGCAGGCAAAGGCAGCTTTTTTAAGCTGGGGAAGCGTATCTGCCGGGGCAGCGGCCATGAAAAGCATCCTGTTTTTTGTGAGAATGGCCTGTGCCGTCTGGGAGAGCCGTCTGGCCAGCTCCCTGCCGTACTCTGGCTCACTTTTGAGCCTCTGCAGGGTGTCCTTGAGAAAATAGTAGATTTCCTGGCCGTTTGTGGCAGCCCTGAAGCGGGCATCCGTGCGGATGGCGCTCTCAGCCAGAGCGTAGGAGATAGAGGAGGCATTCTCTCCCTGGGAGAGATCGTAATCCGGCAGATATTTTTCAAGGGCACTGATAATCTGCTCCGTGTTCTGGTAGGAGGCCTGTCCCATCAGTTCAAGGAGAAAATGAAGGCTCTGTGTGAAGTCAGCGGTAAGGCCGTACCAGAATACAGCCAGCTGAGGGCGGCTTCTGCTTCCTGCCTCAGGCCCGGGAAAGGCTTCGTCAAAGGTACAGTCGTGGAGGAGCTCCTGCTCCAGGATCTTCTGGCGGATCGAGGAGAGGGACGGAGTGTCCACCTCGGTCAGAAGCAGCTGGTACAGAGCCAGAAAGGGCCAGTCCTCCCTGGACAGAAAGCCCAGATCGAAATAGATCTGGAAGCAGAATACGCCGGAAACCGGCGCAGGGGAGAAAAACCCTGTGATGCCCTTTTTTGTCCTCTCACAGAAAGGCTCATGTTCCAAAGGGGCGGGAAGAACCTTGGGACTTATGAGAAAACTGCGGCAGCCATACTCTCTGCTGTTCCAGTCGTGAAAGGAGCGGGTGGCAGCCACAAGGGAGGAGATTTCCTCTTCTGTCATGGACGCCTTTTTGCGCTCCAGAAACGAGGAGCGCTGAGATTCCAGCTGCTCTGCAAGACCTGGAACAGGGACCGTCACAGTGAGAGCGCCTGCAAAGGGCTTTAAGAGCCTTTGGGCCAGATTGCGGATCAGAGTCTGGGACTGCCTGTCCTTATTAGCCTCCTCTGCAAAGCGGGCACAGGCCCTCTCATAGAGAGCGAAATAGTCTGTCTTTCCTGTCAGGCTCCAGTAGCGCCCGATTTCCTCGGCGGCATGGCAGCCCAGATGCACCCCCTCGCGCACTAACCGGTCCGTTAAGCTGTGTTCCTTGACACAGGCCCGGTAAAGCTCAGGGGCAATTCCTTTTTCGCAGATTTCCTCAAGCGTCATCCGGACAGCGCGCAGCAGTCTGTCCCGGTCACCCTCATCACCGTTGTAGAGGCGGAATTTGAAGACAGGGTGGATGAGCAGCGTGTCGAGGAAGGCCTGGATCACGTGGTTCAGCCCCTCTCTCTTTGCGGTCTGGTGAAGAGGGGAGGCGCTGTGATCCAGGAGATCGGAAAAGAGATCAAAGCAGATCAGTTCCTCCTCATCACAGTCAGACAGATCCAGCGCGTAGTCAATGACGGAAGCCTGGGAGCCGCGGCTGCCGCTGTAGGCCGGACTCTCCTCTATCGAACAGCGAAAGCCCGGGATAGGCGGTTCGCGAAGAAGCGAGATGAGGCTGCCTCCGTTTAATGGGGCAGGGTGGAGAGACAAGTGCTCCCTGTCAAGAAAGGATAGAACGCGGCCGTAATCCATATCGCCGTAGAGGACGATGAGGCAGTTGGAATAGGTGTAAAACTCCGTCAGAACTCTCATTACCTGTTCTCTGGAGACATCTTCATAGTGGAGATGGGCGCGTCCGGGAAGGTTGGCCGCGAGACGGCCAGGGTACAGGGTTCTTGCCGTATGGCTGTCTGCATTCTCATCCAGATCGGTAAGGTGGGCCCAGTCCTCGCTGAAGACGGTTCCGGCCAGAAGGAGGGGGCTGTCCGGCGTTTCCAGCTCATAGCGGAGGGCCTCCCGCTCGAAAAAGTGAGGCTCTGTCTGGGCGTCCGGCTCCTCCATACAGCAGAGAACCACATCCATGAGCTTTAAAAGCTGCTCCTCACTTCTGGAACAGATGGGGTAGCAGGTGTAGGAGGTGTCTGTTATCCCGTTCATAAAGGTGGAATAGCTCATGCTGTCCATATCAAAAAACACATCACGGCTTCTGTATTTTTTACAGGAAGAGAGGACGAGGTGCTCTGCCATGTGGCAGGCATCTGTTTCGTCCAGCTGGGGCGTCCTGTAAATAAGAGAAAAGCCCAGCTCCCTGTCATCGTTTTGTATGCATAAAACCTGGGCGCCGCTTAAAGGGTGGAAAAATTCCGCTGTGCTGGCAGAGAGGCTCTCAATCCTGCCCTGGGAGACAGCCGTGAAGCCGCAGCAGAGCTGCCCGGGCTCTGGTAATTTAGTCATAGAAATCTCCATTCCGCCGCCGATATGGCGGCATCTTCATAGTTGGAAAAGCCTTTATGCTTCCGTAAATTCAGAAAAGGGCATGGAGAGGGACAAAAACCCTCTGCCCTGATTTTCAATTATAGTATAGAAAAAGGGCCAGGGCAAATACTTTGCCGCATATAGCTGCGATTTTTTGAACCGTCATTTTGAACGGTTATACAGAAGCTGTTCAGAAAAACAGTCTGGCGTGTGAGGCCATCCGCTCCCCGGCTGAGGCCTTAGGGATAACGTGGTTTAAGGGGAAGGAATCTCTGTGTATAAGGGGGACTTTCTTTGGCCCTCCCGAATACTGCTTGTGCTGTCGGGAAATAAATGATATGATAGACAAAATATCCTGACAGGATGAAAAACGGACGGGTTTAGCGGATGGGTTTATGAGAAAAGGAAACCTGCTGCAGAAGGCTAAAGGGCTTGCAGGGAAGGCACGGCCGGAAGTCTTTGGGTGCCAAATATATTTACAGAGGAGGAAACGGATATGAACAGGGAGAAGATAGAGGAAAACGGAAAGATGCGGGAGAAATACAGCAGCTTTCAGGAGTGGGCAGCGAAGCTTCCCAAGGTTGAGCTCCACTGCCACCTGGATGGATCCCTGCCCTGGCAGACAGTGAAAAAGCTGGCAGGCAGGGCAGAAATTTCCATTCCTGGCGATGATGCAGCTCTGAGAGCCATGCTGACGGTGCCGTCCGGGTGCCGGAGCCTGAAGGAGTATCTGGAATGCTTTTCACTGCCCCTTTCATGCCTTCAGACGTATGACGCGCTCTGCACAGGCGCTTATGAACTGGCCAGGGAGGCGGCCCTTGAGAATACCCTGTATATGGAAGTTAGGTTTGCCCCGGCGTTTTCGGCTCATGACGGCTTTACGGCAGAGGATGTGGTGAGAGGCGTCAGGGACGGACTTCTCAGCGCAGAGAAGGAATTCGGAATAAAGACGGGGATTCTGCTCTGCGGAATGCGCCATTTCGAACCAGAGAAAAATCTGGAAATTCCGCGTCTGGCGGAAAAATTTATGGGAAACGGCGTCTGCGGCATTGATCTGGCAGGAGATGAGAAGGCATTTCCGCCTGAACTTCACAGAGAAATGTTCCGGCTTGCCGCAGATATGGGAATTCCGTTTACCATACATGCAGGCGAATGCGGAAGCTGGGAAAATGTCTGCACGGCGGCAGCCATGGGAGCGAAAAGAATCGGCCACGGGATCGCCATGGCCGGCCATGAAGAGGCAGAGCGTCTGTGCAGGGAGAGGGGAATCGCCATTGAGATGTGTCCTACCAGCAATTTTCAGACAAAGGCCGTGGAGAGGGAGGAGAATTATCCGGTACGCCGATTCTTAGATCTGGGCCTTAATGTGACTGTCAATACCGATAACCGCACCGTTTCCGGCACAACGCTCACAAAAGAGCTTCTCCTTCTCCACGACCGCTTCGGCGTCTCCGGGGAAGAGGTAAGAGAGATGATGAAAAACGCTGCGAGGGCAGCCTTTGCGCCTGCTACTGTCCGGGAGGAAGTGGAGCGGAGGATAGACTCCTTTGCTGCCGCAGGATTTCCTCAGCCGTAAGGCGGGAAAGAGGCTCCATGTCGCAGATTCGGCGGGAAAGGCATAGAGCGTCCATAAAGGCTTCTCTGTTTTCCGGGGTGATGAGGATGGGCACGAAGCCTGCGCCGGTGAGAATCCGATCCATCAGAAGCACTGCGGCCTCCTCATTTTTTCCCTCATAGGGAGAAATGTCAATCAGCCGCTTCAGGCTCATGGCGGCCAGCTCGATGGGATGGAGGGTGAAGCGGGAGGAGAGAATCTGATCCGGCAGATGGTGCATGAGCTGGGGCAGATCCTCCGGGTCTGCCGCGTCAAACGCGCCGTCAAGAATCTTCATGGAAGATGTGCGAAACAGTTCCTCCTCCGGCCCTTCCGTTCCTTCCTGTCCGAAAGCCGGGAGGGAAGGACGGGTATGCTCATGATACCCTGCGATGCAGTAAAGCCTGTCTATGTCTGCCAGAGTCAGGCTCAGCTCCTGCCCGGCTCCAGAGACGAAAAACTGCCAGGCGGCGTCTGCGTCTGCGCCCGGAAGAGCTTCCCGGGCCGCCTTCAGAAAGAAAGATTTCCACTCCCCGGGAAGAGTCTGCTGTGACTTCTTTGACTTCTCCTGAGGGCTGATGCCTGACCTGCCGCTGTCTGCCAGCTGAAGCAATTCGTTTAATTTCATATGTGGACCTCCTGAATCATACTGTCTGTTATTATGGCATATCCTGCGGATATGCATCTCTCCGAGGGATGCACACTCGCCGCCGCAGTGTTTTGGCTCCCTTCGGGCGCCAGCGGCTCGGCGCAGGTATAATGCCTGCTCTGCAGTCATTATACCATCTCGACTAGCGTCTCGATGGGCCGCTCGTCAAATGCATGCTCATACAAGCATGGCATGCGCTTTCCTCGCTATTATACCATATCCTGCGGATATGCAGCCTCCGTCGGAACATAGCGCCCGGTTTCAGCAGTAAATGCTGAAACCGGTATGCGCAGGTATAATGCTCGCTCTGCGAACATTATACCATGTCAGGCAGGGTTGAGGAAGGGAGACTTGGGTACTTAAAAACAGCCGCTTTTTGCAGACCTTCGACGGTTATGTCTCGAAGCGGCGAAGCAGCAGAGAATCACTGGGAGGAAAAGATGGAACACAGAAACAGGGCAGAGGGAAAAAATATTTTTCTGTTTGATTTGGACGGAACGCTGACGGATCCGGCTCAGGGGATTACGAAGTCAGTTCAGTACGCGCTGCGGTCATACGGGATAGAGGTAGAACATCTGGAGGAACTGTATCCGTTTATCGGTCCCCCTTTAAGAGACAGTTTTCAGGAATATTACCATTTTTCGCCGGAGAGGGCAGGGGAGGCTATTCTCCGCTACAGGGAGTACTTTGCTGTCCGCGGAATATTTGAAAATGAAGTCTATCCGGGAATCCCCGAGCTTTTGGAAGCACTCAGCAGCAGGGGTGCTGTGCTGGCGGTTGCCACCTCCAAGCCGGAGGTATTTGCAGAGCAGATTCTTGCTCATTTTGGGCTCAGGCAGTATTTTCACTGCGTCGCCGGGGCTGACATGGAAGAAACCCGTGTGAAAAAGGGTGATGTAATCCGGTACTGCTTTGAAAAAATGGGTCTCCCCCCTGAATGCAGGAGCAGATGCCTGATGATTGGGGATCGGATGCATGACGTGGCAGGTGCAGCGCAGGCAGGGATTGACTGTGTGGGAGCCGGGTATGGCTTTGCAGAAGACGGAGAGCTTGAGGAGGCCGGAGCTGTTTTTGTGGCTGAGAACGCGAGACAGCTTTCAGAATACCTGCTAGCCGCGCTGGAAACAGGGAATAATGACTGCAGAGCAGACATTATACCTGCGCATACCATGCCTGCTTGAGCATGCATTTGACGGGCGGTCCCATCGGGACGTCAGTCGAGATGGGATAATGGCAGAACAGAAAAATAGAAAGAAGAAAGGGGAAGCGGATATGGCATTTCATCTGATTGATATGGAAAAATGGGAGAGAAGGGAGCACTATCACTATTACAGGGATCTGCTTAAAGTAAGGTATAACCTGAATGTGAATGTGGACATCACAGAGCTTCTCGCCCAGGTGAAGGAACAGAAGCTCAAATTTTATCCGGTTTTTATTTACATTATCATGCGGGCAGTAAATCAGAACAGGGAAATGCGGATGCAGACAGACAGCGAGGGGAGGCTGGGATACTGGGATGAATGTCATCCTTCCTACACGATCTTCCACCCGGATGACAAGACGTTTTCTGACATCTGGACAGAGTACAGCCCGGATTTCACCACCTTTTACCGGGCAGCTGTCCGGGATATGGAGGAGTACAGGGATGTAAAGGGTGTGAAGGCAAAACCTGGAAGGCCCGACAATTTCTGCGCCGTGTCCTGCGTGCCGTGGCTGAGCTTTACCGGATACGCAAGCGACACGTACTCCGATTCCCCCATGCTCTTTCCTGTGGTGCTGTTTGGAAGATATTTTGAGGAGAATGGAAGGATTCTTCTGCCTCTGGGAATTGCGGTGAACCATGCGGCTGCAGACGGCTACCACAGCTGCAGGCTGCTGAATGACATAAAGGAAATTGCGGGAACGATCAGGCTGCCGCAGAATGTAAAAGGAGAACAGTAAAATGAATCATGCACAGATAAGAGCAGTGATTTTTGACCTGGATGGACTTCTGATTGACAGTGAAATCATTTCCTACCGTCTGTACCAGGAGCTTCTGAGGCCCTACGGCCATAACCTTACGCTGGAGGATTACGCCTCTGGCTACAGCGGAAAGACGGCGCCGGAAAATATGAGAAAGGCTGTGGAGACGTACGGGCTTCCCTTCCGGGTGGAGGAGGGGCTGGAAAAAATTTTCGCTATGGAACGGGAATATCTGGAGAGAGGAGTTGCCCTGAAGCCGGGAGCGGACAAGCTGCTCACCTATCTGAGGCAAAAGCAGTATAAGATTCTTCTGGCAACCTCCAGCACCAAAGACAGAGCGCTGACGATTCTTATGAAAAATGGAATTGAGCAGTTTTTTGATCACATGGTGTTCGGGTACGAGGTGGAGAGGGGGAAACCCTGGCCGGATATTTTCCTGAAGGCCTGCGAAAAGGCGCAGGAAAAACCGGAGAACTGTCTGGTGCTGGAGGACAGCGAGGCAGGAGTGCAGGCTGCCTGCGCCGCTGGAATTCCCGTAATCTGCATCCCCGATATGAAGCGGCCCGGGGAGGAAATCCTGCAGGGAGCCGTGGGAGTGATGGAATCTCTTGAACACGTGGAGGACTTTCTAAAAGAGCAGGAACAGACTGACCGGGCAGAAGTATAGAGATAGCAAAATATAAATAACAGAAACAAACGCAGAATGCGGCAAAGGAACGGCTAAATTCCCCGCTGTATTCTGCGTTTGGCATTTCTTTTATAAATTTTCTCTTGTGAAGTCCTAGCCGGGGCCCGGAAACCAGGACGGAAGATTCAGGAGTGAAGCATGCAGACAAAAAACGCAGACTTTTTGCAGCAGACGGCGGAATTACTGCTCCTTTCCGGAAAGCGCGGATTCGTCCGCGCCCCTGTCCTGGTTCAGTTCCTTTGACTTGCCCCGTATCAGGAGAACTCCGGCAGCAATCAGTGCTGCGGCTACAACGGTCTGAGGGATAATGCGGGCCAGGGCATAGATGAAATCAATGACCGACGGCGGCAGCAGGAGGAAAGGGAGAAGGTTGTGGCAAATCAGGGGATACAGGTTGTTCCACAGTACGGCAGCTCCAAATAAGATCAGGCAGCCAGCCGTAAATCTCCTGTGACTTCTGAAAAAGGAGGTGCCAGCCCTTATGCTGCTTACATGGAGCAGATAGCTATCCTCCAGGGCATAAAACTCCTCGTCAGGCAGAGAATTCAGGTTGTTGGTGTGAAAAAAGCTGTAAAACCACACTACCGGCGAGAGAAGACTCAGCACATAAAAATTCAGAAATCCTGAAAAGGAGAGAAGCAGGAGAAAGAGAGCCATCAGGCTGGTGCCCATTTTAAAGAATCCCAGATACATTTCCCCGGCTCCCGGAATCAGGGACCAGAGAAATGTCAGCAGTTTATTTTTCTTTCTTGTCATATCGAAATACCTCCAGATTCATTATTCGGTTAAGCTGTTCGGTGAAATCACTGACCCGTTCTTTTAGCGGCTCGGTGCTCCGGATGTCGTGCCGGATATAGGGCGCAGGGAATTTGTCAGCGGCCTCTGCCATTCGGTCTGCCCGCCCGGAAAGCGCCGGCATAAAGGCCAGGAGTATCAGAGAGCAGGCGACAGCTGCGCCCACCCGCAGACTGTAGAAAAAGAGTTCCATCCGTTTTGTGAGGGGTCTGGGGACCGGACGGCTGACTCCCGAAACGGACCGGACGGCTGATTTTTGGGAAGTCTGTCTGCACCGGGACAGAATTTCTGCCTTCAGGTGGGCGGGAGCCATGACTAACTCTTCCTTTTCCACGTACTCTGTCAGCTGTGTCTGGCAGAATGGGCAGGAAAAAAGATGTTCAAGCTCCGCGCTGTCAAGACTTGAAATGGGACGGCCAGGTTTCAGGTGACCGCGGATTTTTACAGGTTTATCTGTCATGGGGAAGCCCCTCCTTTCCATACAGCTTTCTAAGCATCCCTTTGGCCCGGTAGATCTGAGTCTGAAGGGTTTTGATGTTTTTTCCCGTTTTCTGCACAAGCTCACTGATTTCCATTTCATAGTAGTAGTAGTCAAGGGCCACCTCCCGGTAAGGAGATTTAAGAGCGCAGCAGCAGCGGTAGAGCCGTTCCCGCACTTCTTTTTCCAGATAATTTTCTTCCAGGGAGCCAGAAGACGGAAGTTCTGTAAAGAATTCCTCCTCTGTTGGGACAGAGCGGCGTCCGGCCCGCTTGGCCCAGTCAATGCACTTGTTGGTGGCGATTTTGCACAGCCAGGCCTTTGCGCTCTGACCGTCAAAAAGGGAGATTGCCTTATAAGCAGAGAGAAAGGTTTCCTGTGTCAGATCCTCTGCATCAAAATAATTTTCCGTATACTTATAACAGATCGAGAAAATCAGGTTCTGATACTGGTCAATATAGGCTTCCAGCTGCCTTTCTGCATTGATAAAACCGCCTCCCTTCTGTTGCCCTCTCATTTCTTAAAACGAGAGCAGAGTGCCGATCACTTCAAAAAAATGAAATGATTTCTGAAACAGCTGCTGTTCTTTTTCTACCACAGATCGGACGCGGCGGCAAGGCCGAAGTACAGGCATCTTGCAGGCAAAAGGCAAAAGGAGTATAATCGGAGGCAGGATGAGAGCGGCAGAAAGGAGGAGCGTGGAATGGAAAGACACGGGATGGATGAGGAGAGAAAAGAGACAGAGAAGGAGAACTGGAAGCAAAGTCTGATTAGCTCGGCGCTGGGCGCACTGGAAAGGGCGTATGCGCCCTACTCCGGCTTTCACGTGGCAGCTGCGCTCCTCTGCGGGGACGGCTCTGTATTTACGGGCTGCAATGTAGAAAATGCTTCCTATCCCGCGGGAATCTGTGCGGAGCGGAGTGCATTTTCGGCGGCGGTGAGCAGCGGAAAGAGGGAGTTTACGGCTATTGCCATCGTGGGCGGCAGGGATGGAAAGACAGAAAGCTACTGCGCACCCTGCGGGATCTGCCGCCAGGTGATGAGAGAATTCTGCCGTCCGGATGAATTTTTGATTCTGCTTGCCAGAACACCGGAGGATTACAAAGAATACACTCTTGAGGAGCTTTTGCCGGAGAGCTTCGGCCCGGAGAATCTGACAGGCAGCAAAGACTGATGGAAGCGTCTTCCCTGTCCTCCATGAATTGGAACTTGAAAAAGAGCTTCAAGTGTTGTATAATGACCTTACAACAAAAGAAAGTAATTCCTGGGATGTTCGATAACTCTTACTTTTTTTGAACCTACATTTGACATAACGGGATTCCAATATTTTTAAGCGGATGTCAGGCCTCCCTTCGAGTGGAAGACAGATGTTTAAGTGAGGTTGCCCACCTGGCGCGGCTAGGAGTCAATCTGGTAAGAGCCGGCATTTCGGGGTTACTAATGAAAAAAGCAGCGAGTAATCGCTGCTTTCTTTTTTTCCTTTTCTTGCAAAACAACGCCAGGTCGGCTATACTGTACTGAGAAACTGCAGATAAATGGTTTGGAGGAAACTGTGATATATGAAAGATAATGACGTAAAGCGATACATCTGCCTGGGACTGACAGCCGTCTGCGTGATTGCCGTCTGTATTGTTTTCTGGTACTGCATTCAGGAGTGGAAAACAGTGAGCGCATTTCTCGGAAGGCTCCGGGGAATCGCGGCGCCGATTATCTACGGTTCCATCCTGGCTTACCTGCTGGCCCCTGTCTACAACCGTGTGACGGGTGCGGGGCTCAGGGTTCTGTCGGGAAGACTGAAAAGCAGAAAACACGCGGAAGTGATAGCCAGGGCCGTCGGAACGGCCGCCAGCCTGGCTGTGATCTTTGTGGTGATAGCGGGCCTTCTTCAGCTCATTATTCCACAGGTGGTGGACAGCATTATGGGATTTCAGGCGGCGTTTCCCACCTATCTTCAGAACCTGTATTCCTGGATTCAGAAGCTTCTGGCAGACAATTCGGAGATTGAACAGATTGTAATCGGCAATATCCAGACAGCGGTGAGCCTGTTTGACGGATGGCTGGAGCAGGCGTTCACAAGGTTTGACATGAACCGCCTGGTGGAATTTCTGACTGGCGTCTCCAGCAGCCTGTTTCTGCTGTTCAATTTTGTCAAGAACTGGCTGATAGGCCTGATCGTGATGGTCTACATGCTGAACATCAAGGATCGCCTGATCACCCAGGCGAAAAAAATCGTCTACGGCTGTCTGAGCATCCGTCTGGCCAACCATGTGATCAGCGAAATGCGCCTGGTCCACAGGATGTTCGGCGGCTTCATCATTGGAAAAATTCTGGATTCCCTGATCATTGGAATCCTCTGCTTTATCGGAACCAGCATTCTGCATACGCCCTATGCGCTGCTTGTCAGCGTGATTGTCGGCGTAACCAACGTGATCCCGTTTTTTGGCCCGTTCATTGGGGCAATTCCCAGCGGTATCCTGGTGCTGCTTGTCAGCCCTGTCCAGTGTGCGGTTCTGCTTCTCTGGATTCTTATTCTTCAGCAGATCGACGGAAATATTATCGGCCCGAAGATCCTGGGAAACTCTACAGGGCTTGCCAGCTTCTGGGTGCTGTTTTCCATTCTCATTTTCGGGGGCCTGTTCGGCTTCGTGGGAATGATTATCGCTGTGCCGGGCTTTGCAGTCATCTATGATCTGGTGAAAAAGGCAGTGAACTATTCTCTGAGGAGAAAGCGGCTGTCTGTGAACACAGAGGATTACCGGAGGCTAGACTATATCGATGAAGAGAAAAAGACATATGTAAGTAGGGAGAATGAATGAGTTCTAAAAAGATGGTTTACTGGACAGGGGCGGTGGCTGCGGCTGTGCTCCTGCTGATTATTCTGATTGTGACACTGGATCACAATGGAAACTATGTTTCCAGAGCTCTGGCGGGAAAGGCGCTGGCTCTGGGGATGACAGACAGGGAAACCTGTGAAGCCTGGGAGGATGAAAATGAATCAAACTTCCCCTCCTCCCTGAAAGGGCAGTGGTATGTAAAATATCTGGACTATCTGATAGGAAACGGGTATATGGAGCTTCCCGGGGATGAAGACGGGGAGGAAAGACAGGCAGATATGGAGGACTTCGCCGCAGGCGCGATTACCTACGGGGAAGTCGCCTATGCGGCAGAGCAGGTGGAGTCCGGTCTTTCCAGGGCTCTAGGCGTGTCCAGAAAGAAATACAGCGATCCCATTCCCAAGGAGGAGTGGTGGCTGTTTTATGAAACCTTTCTGAAGCAGGCAGACCCGGAAGGGACAGTTCAGACAAAAACGATTGCCCTCTATGGAACTCCGGCCAATGTGGAGGGGGCTGAGAGCTGGACGGCCTACACAAGTGAGGGGGAGCTTCAGTTCGAGGGGCTTTCCCTGGATGCCTACATAGACCACGAGATTGAAGTGTGCATCCGGGGGACGGATATCATACGCATGGAGCGGGATGTTTCGGACGAGGTTGTCTACAAAAATGCCTGGCTGATCCCTGACGGGGAGAAAAACAGGATGGAGGTTTATATAGGAGGGACAGTAAGAGAATTTCCTCTGGAGGACGCGGTAGAGGAAGAGGCAGGAGGCGTGCTGGCCGATGTGTCCTTAAAGGACGGAAAGATAAGGAAGCTGTCTTTAAAAAAGGACACCATAGAGGGAAAGGTGCTTGCCGTCCGGGACAATGCCATCGAAATCGAGGGCTATGGAAATGTGGCAATTACTGATGACTTTAAGGTTTACAAGACCTACGGCACAGTAAAAGAGGCCAGAAAAAAGGATATTCTGGTAGGATATGACATTCAGAAATTTGTGGTGGAGGATAAGCGTATCTGCGCCGCCCTTCTGGTGAAAAGCTTTGACGCGAGAAATATCAGGGTACTTCTGATGGACACAGGCTTTCAGTCTATTTTCCACGACACAGTTACCCTGAAGTGTTCTGTCCCCATGAAGGTTGTGCTGGGAGACTATGAGTTCACCGTGGAGGCAGGGGAGAAGTTTACAGTCTTTGACGGAGATGAGAGGCTCAGAAGATCCGACAGGCGGTTTATCATCGAACCGGAGGATCCCACAAAGTCTATCGATGTGACTACCATCGAGAGGGGGCAGGGAACGCCGTCCTACCAGGGAACGCTGGAAATCAGCCAGGAGAAGGAAGGGCTTCTGCTTTTAAATGATCTGGACGTGGAGGACTACCTGACCAGAGTGGTTCCAAGTGAGATGCCGGCCTCCTATGAGATGGAGGCCCTGAAGGCTCAGGCCGTCTGCGCCAGAACCTACGCCTACCGGCAGATCAAGGCCAATGCCTACAGCCAGTATGGCGCTCATGTGGATGACAGCACCAACTATCAGGTTTACAACAACACGGCCTCCAGCGAGCGCACAGACACCGCTGTGATGGAGACCTACGGCCAGATGGTATTCTACGGGGATAATCCTGCGGAAACCTATTATTTTTCCACCTCCTGCGGCCATACAACCGACGGAACTATCTGGGGAGCAGATCAGAGCGCAGTTCCCTATCTGAAGGGAGTGTCCCTGACCGATGGCAGAACTGTGATGAAGGAACTGAGAGATAATGAGTCCTTTGAGAAATTTATCCGCGACAAGGACGCAGAGACCTATGACTCCACCTTCCCCATGTACCGCTGGGAGACGAAGATTACAAACCGCAGCCTGGAAGAAAAGATTACGGGAATCGGAGAGATCCAGGCTCTGGCTGTGACAGAGCGGGGAACCGGCGGAATTGCGAAGAAGCTGAAGGTATACGGAAGCGAGGGAGAGACTGTCATAAGCGGGGAAAGCCAGATTCGGAGCACTCTCGGAAGCACGGAGCTTGTATACAAGAAAAATGACGGAAAAACCCTGACGGGATGGAGCAATCTTCCAAGCGCCTATATCGCCATTGACGAGACCGCCAGAGACGAGGAGAGCGGACTGCGCACCTTCACCATCTGGGGCGGCGGCTACGGCCACGGCGTCGGAATGAGCCAGAACGGCGCCCAGCAGATGGCCAGAGAGGGGATGGATTACGAGGACATTCTGACCTTCTTCTACGACGGCGTGGAGATAAGGGAACTGTCCTGACAGCAGAGTCAGAGGAGGAGGGATAGTGAAAACCCTCATAAGCCCCTCCCCCCACAGCACCTGCTCACCCAAAGAAAAAGGGAAGGATTTACAGTGACTTCGCCGGAACTGTAAATCCTTCCCTTTTTCTCTCTTTTACGGTTATTTGCGGTACAGGTAGACGGGCAGTCCATCCTTCATTTTTCTCTCAGGCTCGCCCTTGATAATCGGAAGAGCGTAGTCGAAAAATTCTTTTCCGATGTTTGTGCCCCCGTCGGTAATCCATTCTTTCGGGAAGGTCTTTTCCTGATTGCACACCTGGTTCACATCCACGGTGGAGCAGGAAAGACGGTAATCGTCTCCCGGTTCTCTTGCAAAGGCAATCATTTTTCCCGTAGTCCCTTTCAGGGCCTCAGCTACGCCTGCCGCTCCGGCCATGGCAGCCTCTGCGATGTCAGCGGCGGAAACGATCATGCCGCTGCAGCGCTGGCATACATTCAGCTCCACAGAGCGAACCTTTACCTTAAACTGCTGGCGCACGAAGTTTTCAAGAATCTTTCCGCAGCCGGTCAGCATCTTGTGGCCGAAGGTGTCTACCTGGGCCTCGGCGGTGTACTCGCAGATAAAGCGGCCGGAGGCGTCGGAAAGTCCCTCTGAGACGCAGACAACCACGTTTGTATTCTTCCTGAAGGCCTGCTCCAGATCCCTGGAAAACTGTTCTAAGGAGAAGGCGGATTCCGGCAGATAGATGAGAAGAGGGTTATCGTTTTCATGCTTTCTGGCCAGTACGCTGGCAGCAGTGAGCCATCCTGCGTGGCGTCCCATCAGCTCCACGATGGTGACTGACTTCTGCTGGTAAACGGTAGCGTCGAGTACGATCTCCCGGACCATGGAGGCTACATACTTGGCGGCGCTTCCGAAGCCCGGCGTGTGATCCGTCATGACCAGATCATTGTCAATGGTTTTCGGTATGCCGATTACCCGGATGGGGCTGTTGATTCCGGCAGCATAGCGGGACAGCTTGCTTACTGTGTCCATGGAATCATTTCCGCCGATGTAAAAAAAGTATCCTATATTTAAGGCCTCAAATTTTCTGAACAGAGTCGGATAGACCTCAGAGCTCAGATCCTCCGGCAGCTTGAAGCGGCAGGAGCCAAGATAGGCGGCAGGAGTCAGCTTCAGAATTTCCAGCTCCTCCTTGCTGAGCGTTTCCGAAAGGTCCAGGACATGATCGGCCAAAAAGCCTTCAATTCCATTCTCCATACCGTAAACGGTTCCAATCTGATCCCCGTGTCTGATACTTTCTGTAATAACTCCGTAAAGGCTTGCATTGATTACGGCGGTGGGGCCGCCGGACTGTCCTACAAGTACGTTTTTCTTCATTGTGAGGTTTCTCTCCTTTGTGATTGTGGTAATACCGCACCTATTTTATAATAGGAGGCTTTGGATTTCAACCTGTTTTAACGCCTTTTTGGCCATTTATCCGGGAAGAAGACGGAGAAATGAAAAATTTATGTAAAATGATCCTGCAAAAATATCACATAAATTTGACGAAAGCAGTATTTTAGATTTTACATTGCGCGAGCTATACTATAGCTGTTCCTGAGGGAACAAAGCAGTTACTGAACAAATCAGGCAAAGCCTGAAAATCATTTAGAAAACAAGGAGATTAAATTATGAAAAAAATTCTTACACTTATGGCAGCAGGCGCTGTGGCAGCCAGTATGACAGCATGCGGAAGCTCAGGCACGGCAGGCACAACAGCAGCAGTGGAAGCAGCAGATACCACGGCAGCAGATACTACAGCAGCAGGAAGCACGGCAGCTGAGGCAGAGACAGAGGCGGCTGAGGTAAACGAGGATCTGACAGGAATGATTACGGCGGCAGGTTCTTCCGCATTAAAGCCTCTTGTAGACGACGCAGCCGACATGTTTGCTGAGAAGTATCCGAACGTAGCTATCACAATTGATGCCGGCGGTTCAGGAGAGGGCTTAAAGCAGGTTTCCGAGGGGACAGTAAACATCGGAAACTCTGACGTTCCGGCAGAGGATAAGCTGGAGCCGGAGCAGGCGGCAGAGCTGGTAGACCATCAGGTGTGCGTTGTGACCATGGCTCCTATCGTAAATAATGACGTATATGAGGCCGGCGTTACAGACCTGACAAAAGAGCAGTTAATCGGAATCTTCACAGGTGAGATTAAGAACTGGAGCGAGGTTGGCGGACCAGATGAGGACGTAGTTCTTGTGACACGGCCTACATCCTCCGGAACAAGAGCAACTTTCCAGAAATACGCTCTGGATGGAAACGAGGAGGCTTCCAACGCAGCTATGGAGACAGATGATTCCGGCGTACTTCTCCAGAATGTAAAGGATACAAAGGGAGCAATCGGATATGTAGCTTTATCCTACCTGACAGGTGATGCAGGAGTTTCCACAGTTGCAATCGACGGTGTTGAGCCTACTTTAGAGAATACATACAGCGGCGACTATCCGGTATGGACTTATGAGCATATGTACACAAAGGGTGAGCCGGACGAGGTGACCAAGGCATTCATCGACTACATCATGTCTGACGAGTACGGCGAGCAGATGGAATCATTAGGCTACGGTGTATCTTCCAAGATGACAGTAACTGAGCACTAATCAAGGATACGTTTCAGCAGCTAAACCTTTTGCCCCGGCGGCAGGAGGTATGGCTGCGATAAATCAAAGACAATGAAATGAAGAGGGGCTGGCCGCCTGAATGGGCCTCCCCTCTCATTTCAGGCCAGGAGGATTTATGGATACGACAAAAGGAAAAAGCATGTTTGCCAAGGAATATTTCTGGCGGGATCTCATGACGGCGTGCGGCTTGTTTGTGATTGTCCTGACTATCGGGATTGGAGCGTTCCTGGTGTACAAAGGTTCAGCCACCTTTCTGACCTACGGACACACGCTCTGGGAATTCCTGGGTTCAGCCCAGTGGGCGCCGGCAGATAACTCCGACGGCGGAGGGACAGTCGGGGCGCTGATTTTTGTAGTAGGTTCTCTGTGTACCTGCGGTCTGGCGCTTCTCATTGCAGCTCCGTTTTCCCTGGGCTCAGCCATTTTTATCACAGACATTTCTCCAAAATTCGGAGAAAAATTTTACCGTCCGGTCGTGGAGATCTTTGCCGGAATCCCATCTGTAGTATACGGCTGGGTAGGTCTTACTGTGCTGGTTCCGGCGATTAAGACGGTGTTTGACCGCCAGGTCGGCCATTCGATTCTGGCCGCCGGCATTGTGCTGGCTGTGATGATTTTTCCCACTATCACGACAGTGGCAGCGGACGCCCTGAGGGCAGTTCCGAAGGAGTGCCGTATGGCGGCATACGGCCTCGGTTCTACCAGATGGCAGACCATCTATAAAATTGTCATTCCGGCAGCTGCGCCGGGAATTATCTCCGGAATTATTCTGGGGCTTGCAAGAGCGTTCGGAGAGGCTCTGGCAGTTGCCATGGTAATCGGCCAGACGACTGCTCTGCCTACCAGCATTTTTTCTACAACGAAAACACTTACGACAGAGATTGCGGCTCAGATGGGAAATGCCATGGAGGGCGGAGAGATGAAATCGGCCCTCTGGTCCATGGCGCTTCTTCTGTTCCTTATCTCCCTGTTTTTCATTTTTCTGATTCACCGGGTATCTGCAGTGAAGCCGGATAAGGACGACAGGAAAGCAGTTCTGAAAGGAGGAAAATAAAAGTGGCAGAAAAGAGAATCAGACGTGCCAAAGCAGTTGACACATTTATGACGGCAGTCTTTTATGCCATCGCCATTTTCTTCTTCACGCTTCTCATTGCGTTTGCCGGAAAGGTAATCATCGGAGGTATTCTCGGCGCAACGCCGGAGATGTTCCGCTTTGAGAGAAAGGGAAGTATTGGAAACCAGCTTTTTAATACGGTTTATCTGGTGTTCATCTCACTTGTGGTATCCGTACCCTTAGGCGTGGGAGCGGGAATTTACCTGGGCATGTACGCAAAGCCGGGCAGGGTAACGCGCTTTTTGAGAATGTGTATTGAAACACTGTCATCTCTCCCGTCCATCGTAGTCGGACTGTTCGGATACCTGGTATTTCTGGTGTTTTTCGGCATGGGGAAGAGCCTGATTGCAGGCGCGCTTTCCGTATCGATCCTGACTCTGCCTCTGATCACAACGACGACAGAGGATGCCATCAAGGGTCTTCCGGCCGGTTACTACCAGGCCAGCCTGGGGCTGGGGGCCACGAAATGGCAGAGTATTTTCCATGTGCTTCTTCCGGCCTGTGTGCCCCGCATCATGACAGGAGTTATCCTGGCAGCTGGAAGAGGATTTGGAGAGGCGGCAGCCCTTCTCTACACGACAGGTTCAGGAACTGCTCTGAAATGGGGAAACTGGAATCTGTCTGCCCCGACCTGTCCTTTTAATCCGTTCCGTCCTGCAGAAACTCTGTCGATTCAGATCTGGAACCTGCAGGTGAATGGACAGGACAGAGCGCTGGCAAACTGCGCCTCCGCCGTTTTAATGCTCCTGGTACTGGCGTTCAGTATCGGCGCAAATGTGTGGAGCCACCATATCAAGAAGAAAAATGCAGGAGAGTAAGACAGGAAAACGTCTGAGAAGAGAGAAATCAAAAGGAAATCAGCGAAAGGAAAATCAGCTATGGCAGAAGCAAACATTCACAACGCCGGCTCAGTGAACGGAGAGAATGCTCCGGCAGCCGTGACGAAGTTTGATATATCAGGACTGAACCTCCACTACGGAGAATTTCACGCCCTGAAGAACATCGATATGAAAATCGAGGAAAAGAAGATTACCGCCTTTATCGGTCCGTCCGGCTGCGGAAAGTCTACCTTTTTAAAAACCCTCAACCGCATGAATGACCTGGTGGAGAATGTTAAAATTGACGGAACCGTACGCCTGGACGGCACGGATATTTTCCGTGAGATGGATGCCATCACCCTGAGACACAGAGTCGGAATGGTATTTCAGCAGCCCAACCCTTTTCCAAAGAGCGTCTATGACAATGTAGCCTACGGCCCCAGGATTTTCGGGATCAGAAAAAAAGATCAGCTGGATGAGATTGTGGAGAGGAGTCTTCGCCAGGCGGCAATCTGGGATGAGTTAAAGGACCGTCTGCACAAGAGCGCCATGGGACTTTCCGGAGGACAGCAGCAGAGACTTTGCATCGCCAGGACGCTGGCGGTGGAGCCGGATGTGATCCTGATGGATGAGCCCACATCGGCTCTGGATCCGATCTCCACCTCCAAAATCGAGGATCTGGCCATGGAGCTGAAGGAAAAGTATACCATTATCATTGTCACCCACAATATGCAGCAGGCCGCCAGAATCTCCGATCAGACAGCTTTCTTCCTTCTGGGCGAGTGCGTGGAGTTCGGGGATACGGGAGAAATGTTTGCCATGCCAAAGGATAAGCGGACAGAGGATTATATTACAGGGAGGTTCGGTTGATGAGGAAGAATTTCGACAGGCAGCTTAACAATCTGGAAAAGCAGCTGATCAAGATGGGGGGCCTCTGCGAGGAGGCGATCTCCCTGTCAGCGAGGGCCCTTGGCGGAGAGGGGGCGCCGGATCTGCAGTCCCAGGTACATGAGCTGGAAAGTGAGATTAACAATCTGGAGAGGGAGATTGAGGGAAGCTGCATGACGCTGCTTTTAAGACAGCAGCCCATCGCCCACGATCTCCGAAATGTATCAGCAGCTCTCCGAATGATTTCCGATCTGGAGCGGATCGGGGATCAGGCAGAGGATATTGCAGAGCTGGTGCCCCATATTGCGGGAAGCGGACTGCAGAGCAAGGTGCACATTAATCAGATGTCCATGGCAGCCGTGAAGATGGTGATGGACAGTGTCGATGCCTTTGTGAAGGAAGATCTGGCTCTGGCCAGGAAGGTGCAGGCTGATGACGATGAGGTGGATCGCCTGTTTGACTGTGTAAAGGGCGAGCTTATGGAGCTGATCGAGAAGAAGGGAATCGGCGCCGAGGAGGCTCTGGATTTCCTGATGGCTGCCAAATATCTTGAAAGAATCGGCGATCATGCCGTCAATGTGGCTGAGTGGGTGGAGTATTCCATCACGGGAGTGCATAAGAGCGGAGAGCTTGCAGAGCGGTAAGAGAGCATGGCTTGTCACGTGCAAATTAAACAGAAGGCGACCGGGCTGCTGATTCTGCGCCAGTCCGCCCGCCTTCTGTGTTTATACCGGAGAGAAAGGTTATACATGAACTTGACAGAACCGCCTTACAAACTCCGCAATAAGAGGATGTGAGCTGCCGTTTTGCCAGAATATCTTCCGCTTCTGCGTGTATGCAGTGAGCGGTGTTAATATTACGCCGCCTGAGCTTAGATTAAGCGAAGAAACTTCAAAGGAGATGTACCTGAATGGATGTCCGGAATATTCAGTATCAGAAGATACGATCATTACATCAGTCTTTTTTGTCTCAAAATAATGAAGCAGTTCTTCTTCCTGTCCAATCCAAAGCGTATAATGCAAATCAGGGTACTGTTCCAGCATCTCAGACAGGAGATTTGAAATAAAGTATGCTGTGTAAAAATCGGATGCAGCAATTCTCAATGCATATGTTTGCCTGTGCTTTTCAGTGTCTTTCTGTATACGGCAATGCAGGACTTAGGGTTTGCAATGCAAGTGTCGGAACACGAATTTAAGCTGTATGACGCTCAGTCAGAACGAAAATATTTGAATTTTAACAGCCGCCAGTATGCACAGATGGCTTTGCTGAAAATTTTATTCCCCATCAATATATGAAGGACAAAAAGTGCTGCGAAAAAACGGTGTTTATGATATAGAATGGGCGAATGCCCAGTAAAAAATACAGTAATGGAGGGTATCCAAAGGTCATAAAAAGATCTGAGGGATACCCTCTTTTCAATTATGCAGGGAGAGCAGAAAAGCCGCCTGCAGGCCAAAATCAGTTCTTCTCTTTTTCCTCCGCATGCTTTTTGTGCTTGCGGTTCAGTTTCTCCACCAGAGCAGATGTGCGGGTACGGTAATCGTCCAGCTCTGTCACGATTCCCATGAAGGAGGAAACCATATCCAGGGAGGAGCGCAGCGTGATCTGCTCGCTCTGATAGATAGCCCGCTTGGTCAGGCGCATGGCTGTCTGCGGCGCTTCCAGGAGCTTCTGCATGTAGGCTTCCACATAGTCATCCAGCTCGTCGTCGGGAACTACATGGGTCACCAGACCAATCCGTTCTGCCTCAGCACCCTTTAAGACCTTGGTAGTCCAGAACATATCGAGAGCCTTGTCACGTCCGATGATGCGGGGGAGGAAGTAAGCGCCGCCGTCGCCTGGTACGATACCGGCGTTAAAGTAGCTCTCAGACATGGTAGCACTCTCCGAAGCGATTCTCACATCGCACATGAGAGCCATGTCAAGACCTGCTCCTACGGCTGCTCCGTGGATCTTTGCCACCACCGGCTTGTCAATCTCCTCCAGGATCAGAGGAATTCGCTGAATGCCCTTCCAGAGGGAATTTTTGCGGGCGAGGGCGGTGGAGGAAATATCGTCGTGGCTTTCAAAGAATCCGTCGCCTGCTGCCATAGCCTTTACATCTCCGCCGGCACAGAAGGACTTTCCGTTTCCCGAAAGCAGGACAGCGTAAATATCCTCCCTGTCCCTCACATCTTCCAGGGCCTTTGTCCAGAGGTGAATCATCTCCTCGCTGAAACAGTTTAAATGCTCTGGCCTGTTCATGGTAATGCGTGCCAGATGTCCCTTTACTTCATAAATCAGATCTGCCATAAGTTATGTATCCTTTCTTTCTGGTTCTGCTTTTATTCTTGTATTCTGTTTCACCCTATATTTCGTATTGCGCGTATAAGCTGTCTCAGTCTGCTGAGAGTGCCGTTTTTTCAATAATTAATATACGGTATAACAATAAATTTATAGAATATTGAGTATCTATAAAAGAATTCATATAAACTAAGGCCATTATACGAAGAAGAAAAGCGCCTGTCAATCTGAACTTGATATTTTGAGGAGGCTAAAAGGTCTTTTAACGGAAAATTAACACGGAGCTCTCCTGTCTTCGCAGATTCTCTCTGAATTCACGGCGCCTTCGGCTGTAAAGCTGCTGCAGCAGCGACTTTTCTTTTCCAACCCAGTGCGATCCCCGCGGAGCGTTTCTTATTCAACAGGAAA
>ENA-ORMO01000847-ORMO01000847.1-human-gut-metagenome-genome-assembly--contig:-NODE-847-length-39210-cov-20.216626_pt1 | contig 39210 bp, 21 predicted proteins | sample MGYA00242106_ERZ509001 | MGnify/ENA primary metagenome ERZ509001 (study PRJEB26280, sample SAMEA2338736) | human gut metagenome | biome: human gut; feature: human-associated habitat; material: faeces...
CCGTGCGCGAACGTCAGGTGGAGGCGCTGGGCGCGACGCTCGCTGCGGCCCGTGAGGCCGAAGCGGAGGAGTTCACGGTGGAGAACGACGTGATGGCGGTGCGTTTCTCGACGCGCGGCGGCCAGGTGACGGGCGTGACGCTGAAGGATTACAAGCGCTATGCCCCCCGCGGCGAGGAGGGCCGTCCGGTCGAGATGATGGACCCCGCCACGGCGCGTTTCGGCATGACCTTCTACGTGAAGAACGGCCTGCGCAACGTCGATGTCAATACGCTCGACTACGTTTTCGAGGCCGAGCCGGTCGCCGAAGGCCCGGAGGGCGAACAGGTGGTAGTCATGCGCCTCCCGGTGTCGGGGGATGCGAGCCTCGAGTACCGCTATACGATCTACGACACGGCGTCGCCCGAGCGCGACTATCTGGTGGGGTTCGACGTCCGGCTGGTGAACATGGCCCGCGAGATGGCCAACCAGACCCAGATACAGATCGACTGGTCGAACACCTCCTACCAGAACGAAAAGGGCTTCAAGAACGAGAACATGTATACCACGGTGGCCTACCGTTTCCCGGGCGAGAAGTCGGTCGAGGAGCTGGGCATGAGCGAGGAGGAGAAGTCGAAGGAGGTGACCTCGTCGCTCAACTGGGTGGCCTTCAAGCAGCAGTTCTTCTCGTCGGTGTTCATCGCCCCGGAGAACGTCTCGTATGCCGATCTGGGCTTCTCGACGGCGCATCCCGGTTCGGGCTACGTGAAGGATTTCACGGCGCGGATGACCGTGCCCTACACGCCGCAGACCGAAGGGTATGATTTCGCCTTCTACTTCGGCCCCAACAAGTACTCGATCCTCAAGAAGGTGAGCCTTTCGGAGGGGGACGACCTGCACATGGAGCGTCTGATTCCGCTCGGCTGGGGCATCTTCGGCTGGGTGAACCGCTGGTGCGTGATTCCGGTCTTCGACTTCCTGCGCAACTACATTCCGAGCTTCGGCATCGTCATCCTGATCCTGGCCGTGCTGATCCGGCTGGTGATCTCGCCGCTGACCTACAAGAGTTACGTTTCGATGGCCAAGATGCGGCTGATCAAGCCGCAGGTCGATGAGCTGGCGAAGAAGTACCCCAAGCAGGAGGATGCCATGAAGCGCCAGCAGGCGACGATGGAGCTCTACAAAAAGGCCGGGATCAACCCGATGGGCGGCTGCATTCCGCTGCTGATCCAGATGCCGATTCTGATCGCCGTGTTCCGGTTCTTCCCGGCGTCGATCGAGCTGCGCGACCAGTCGTTCCTCTGGGCCGACGACCTGTCGTCGTACGACAGCGTGCTGAACCTGCCCTTCTCGATTCCGTTCTACGGCGACCACGTGAGCCTGTTCGCGCTGCTGATGGCCCTGTCGATGTTCGTCTATTCGTATTACAACTACCAGCAGACGGCTTCGGCGCAGCCCCAGATGGCCGGCATGAAATTCATGATGGTCTATATGATGCCCGTCATGCTGCTCCTGTGGTTCAACAGCTACGCCAGCGGTCTGTGCTACTACTACCTGCTGTCGAACCTGCTCACCATCGGCCAGACGCTCGTGATCCGGCGCATGGTGGACGATTCGAAGATCCAGGCCATCATGCAGGCCAACGCCGCGCGGAAATCGAAAGGCCGGAAGTCGAAGTTCCAGCAGCGCTACGAAGAGCTGATGCGCCAGCAGGAAGCCATGCAGCGCGCGAAGAATTCGAAGAAATAGGATTTGCGGAACCTTCCCGTTCCGCATAGGGATAACGCCCCCGTCGCAACGATTGCGACGGGGGCGTTTCGTTTCGGGCCGGGGCGTTTCGGGCCGGAGTGAGGTCGGGCCGGAGTGTTTCGGGAGGGGGACGGTCCGTTCCGGGCGGGACATGTCGGGGGGGGCAAGGGTTCGGGAGCCGGTTCGTTTGGGAAACGGCCGGGAGGCCCCGTTCCCGAAGCACGATCCGTTCGTGCGGCCGTCTTTCCGGAATCCGTCCCGCCCTGGAAATCCGGGAAAAAATTTGCACGCGAGAGTAAATCCTACCGCCTGAATTTCACCGACGAACAGTATCTTTTTTCATCTTCCTGATTAAAAAATCGCCGAAAATGAATCAAAATAGAAACTTTTTGTTACTTTTGTTATTGAGAGAATCCTCTTTCCTCGTCAAATTGCGAGGGGGGGGGATTTTTCCTTGGCGCCGTTCTCGTGCCGAGCTGAAAAAATCCCGAAAACTCGAATAAGTAATTTTTTCCGGAATCCGCTCAGGGTTCCGAATGTAAAATGGTAAAACCCATTCAAAGATGGCGTCGAGTTCGGTGCATTCCATTCGCAAAACCAAGCCGGGAAGCCGGTTCATTAAATCTCATCCTATGAAAAAACTGTACCCATTCTTTCTGATCATGCTTTGCATGGCAGGAGCCGTCGCGCTGAGTTCATGCTCGGACGACGACTCGTCCTCATCCGGCGACCCCGATATGCCGGAAAGCGGGAATGCACTGATCTGCAACGGTGTCGTGCGGGAAATCAAATCCGCCGTCTATACGGTCGAGACTCCCGGAAACGGCGAAAAGGCAGATGTTCCGGAAGCCGCCCCTGTCTATACGATCTATCTCTCGCCGACGGCAGGGCTCGTGGATGCGGACGGCATGCTGATCGCCGACGATGCCGTGAAGATCACTGTCAAACAGCCTTCCGGAGCCGTCGATCTTACGGCTGCCGGCAACGGAATCGTCTATGGGGAGATCGACGTGAACTCCTCGAACGTCGGGGAAGCCTCGAAAGCGGTTCTCTCGGTCGAGTTCCTCTCGGCCCGCGTCGCCCGCATTTCGGCCGCAATCGAAACCGGCGGAAAAACGCTGACGGTCGCCTATTACGGACTGTGCAAGAATTCCGACGCTTCGGAGGAGGGAGACGACGCAGACAAGGTGGTGCTGGATAAAGTTCCGCTGTCGTGGTACCTCGGCCCGGTCAAGGGCGTGGAGTCGCACAACTATTATATGGCCTTCACGGATGCCGAGCATACCGTATCCAAAGGGCGGGTGACGCTCAAAGAGGCGGGTTACCTTTTCGTGGCCGACCTCTATGCGGTTCCGGGCGAAGATGCCTACACGCTTCCCGAGGGTGAATATATGGCCAGCCAGCTCAACGAGGATCACACGTTCACGTCCCAATATACCGGTGTTCAGTATATCGACGCCGAAGGCAATAAAACCCAGTTGTCGCTGGTTTCGGGAGAGCCGTTGAAAGTCACCCGCGAAGGCGACATCTGGAGCATTTCGCTCCGTTTCGTCGATACGGACGGTTCCGAAAAGAGCATCGTCTACGAGGGACAGCTCCAGATCGTCGATCAGCCGGAGGACGGCGGCTTCTACCTGCCGCAGATCGGACGCGACGTGGAAGTGGTCGGATTCAGCGCCGCCGCGACCTATTACGGCAACATGCTCGAAGCAGGTACCGGCATGATGCAGATCAACATTTACGACGAAACCTACGACACGGAGGAGGGGCAGGGCGGTCTCGCCGCTGCGCTCGTCGTATTCAACGACCTGTTCGGCAATCCGAAGGAAGCCGTGATCAAGCCCCACGAATATCTGGCCAACACCTCGTTCCAATGGGGGTCGTGGATGCCCGCCGTGGAAATTCCGATGGAGGGACTGGTATTCCCGCTCGGCACTTATGTCCAGTTGGACGACGGAACCTCTTTCGGACAATTTTCCTACGGAAAGGAGGGCATCATCAAGATCGAGGCCGCCGGTACGGCCCAAGGCGAAGACGGCAAAATAGAACCGGTATACAAGATCGAGTTCAACCTCACCTCGAAGGACGGCTTTACCCTCAAGGGCTCGTACACCGGAGTCATTCCGATCACCGACGCATCCGACGACAAGTCCGATGACGACGGCACCTCGACGCTCGAGCGTGACTACGACATGGATCTGTCGAAGATCAAAAAGGCGCATTACTATACCTCCGACCAAATCTATATCCAGGGCATCGGCTACAAGCCGGTCAGCACCTACAACTGCGGCCTGCAATTCATCAATATCGGTATCGAATCGGTAGGCGATCGTCTTGAGGACTTCGTGGATCGTGAGCCGGGCGGCGACATCGTCCGTCTGGAACTCGCCACCGAGCCGGGTAAGGAGAACGAGATCACTCCGGGAACCTACGAGGTGACCGAACAGCGCTGGCCGGCATACATCAAACCCGGCGTCATGATGCGCGGCATTATGCTGGACGGCGGTCTGCATGGCAGCCGGTGGATGCACCAGACTTATTCGATGTGGGGAGATGACAACAAGATCTTCGAATACATGGACGGACACGCCCTGCTCTACGACGGTCAGGTTACGATCACCAAGGTCGAGGGCGAAGGCAAGGAGAACTGGTACCGGTTCGAGGTCGACGGCATCTGCGTGCGCAAGCATCATGTGCGCGGAACGTGGGAAGGCCCTGTCGTAAGCCAAACGGGGCGTGCTGCGGCAGAGAAGGATCATCTCGAACCGCCCAGACTGCTTCGCCGCCTGCCGGCTCCGTCGGTTCCGATGAGCCGTCTGGCCGAAGAACTGCCGGGCATCATGTTCCGCAAGGCCGGAATGACCGAATGACAAAGTGAAACCGGATAGCGCGGGGTTTTCCCGAACCCCGCGCTATTAAAAACAATCGCTATGAAAAACTCGACCCATTACAGACTGCGCGCGCTGGCGTGCGCGATGCTCGCATCGGCAACCATGCTGGGCGCATGCGATGACGACGATCCCGACGACGATCCCGGAAAGAAGCCGCCCGTAAAACTGACCGACCAACTCCAGTACGACGGAGGCGACCTCGTCGGCATCAAGTCGGCGATCTATGTCGTTGAAGAAGACGGCAGCCACACCTTTTACCTCTCGCCGACCGAGGGGCTTATCAATGCCGGACAGATGGAACAGGCCGACGATTATCTGCGCGTGAAGGTGGACAATCCAGAGGGCAGCGTGAACACGGCCGCCGATCCGTTCGAAATCGAATACAAGGATATTTCGGTGAAAAAGACGACGATGAACGACGTCGCAAGCGTGGAGCTTTCCGTCGATCTGGTGACGGAGACCCGGCTCAATCTTTACACCTGCGTCGAATTGAAGAGCGGCAAGACGCTGCTCGCCCGTTACCAGAATACCTGTACGGAGGAGCGTGACGTCGAACTGACGAACCAATACGAGATCGACAATCGGATCGCCGCCGTCGGAAGCGTCGTCGAGTGGCGCAACGTCCGCGAAGGCAACCGCCGCTTCTGCCTCTACGAGCAAGAGGGCCTGACCGCTCCCGAGGAGGGGGCTGCGGGCGTGGAGATTCTGCTCGCCGAGGAGCTGTTCGGAACGGCGGAAATCGACCTCGCTACGGCCGATCCCGCGAAGGTGCGGATTCGCTGCGGCGAATTCACGACGGGCGCCGGGACGACCGGAACGCTGACGGCGAAGTACCTGACGGACAAATTCGGCACGATCGAAGGGCTCGTCGTCGCGCTCGACGCTTCGAAAGACGGGAAACGCCTGCGTGCCGCCTACGAAGGCACGTTCGCCGGAGGCTATGCGGCCACCAATACGATCAAGGTGACGGAGCCGGCAGCCGGCGGCGAGGCTGCGGCCGCAGCCGAGGCCCCGATCGCCGCGCTCTTCTCGCAGGAGCCGCAGGTCGGCAGCTACGTATTCGCTTTAGGCGATGCCGAAACGGCCGCAGCCCCGGCCGATCTCGCCAAGGGGCATTGGGCTGCGTATGTGCGGGTGCTGGCTGCCAAGTTCGACGGCGTGATCGACGTCGCGGCGCAGACCTCCGATTACTGGTTCCGGCTCTACGACCACAAGACCTATCAGACCTACTACGGCGAGGATGCCGGACTGACCGGTACGATCGAGACCCGTCCCAATCCCGCCGGCGGCAAGGAGATCTATCTGCGGGTAAGCCTGACGCTGAAAAACGGCATCGGGGTCGAAGCCGAATACTACGGCGTGCCGACGGCTGCGACGGCCGACGCGATGGATGAAGACAAGCTGAAGCCTGTCAAACCGTTCGAGCCGAGCATTCAGATCCGTACCAAGGACAACAAAGAACCCGAAGGATGGACCGACAAGACCCTGGACCGGATGGAGGTCCGGCTGGAAAAAGGCTATCGCTGGAACGGAGGCGAAGAATACGGCGGTGCGACGTTCGATGCCTATTTCTTCTACTTCTGTACGGGGGCGGAAGGTTCGTCCGTCGAGGACAAGTGGGCCAATCCGCAACTGATCCTGCCTGCTGCGATAGTCGATGCCGGCAAGGAGTGCGACCTGACCGATTTCGACAATACGAAATCCCACTGGAATTTCTATTACGATACCTCCATGGACTACCTGGCCCGCGGCTCCATCGGTTACGGGGACACCTATACGCAATGGGGCATGACTACGAAATTGTGTCCCGATATGGCCAAGGTTACCGCCATACGCAACGCGGACAAGACCTGGCAGGTTTCGCTCGTCATATTGGATTACGGCGCGTTCGATTCCTGGAGCGACGATAAGTCCGGAACCGAAAACACCCTGACCATCGAATTCCGGGGCAAGGCTGCCAAGTATTCGGGTTCGAAGACGAACGATCTTGCAGACGATTTCTACGAATAGTCTGCGGTCCGGCCGGTTCGGTGACCGGACTGGCGGATGACATTTTCCCCCCCCCTCCGGACTCCCGGAAGGGGAGGGGGATATATTTCGGCTCCGCGCCGGGACACGAAGACAACGAATTTTCTACAATCAATTTTTTTTACCAGCGTTAAAATGGCGCATTTATGACCAAAAAAATCTTTCTATCATGGATGGCTGTTCTCGGCCTGTTCCTGTCCGCCCATGCGCAGGAACGGGAGATTACGGGTTCGGTCAAAGATCATGCGGGGGCCGGCATCGTCGGCGCCACCATTGTGGTCGAAGGCACTACGAGGGGTACGACCTCCGGTGCGGACGGCGTTTTTTCGATCGAGGCCGCACCGGACAATGTGCTGGTCGTGTCGTTCATGGGTTATCAGTCCCACACGATCAGGGTGGGGTCGCAAACCCGGATCGACGTCGTGCTGAAAGAGGACACGCAGGCCATCGACGACGTGATCGTCGTGGCGTTCGGTACCGCGAAGAAGGAGGCCTTCACCGGTTCGGCCGCCGTCATCAAGTCGGACGACATCACCAAGTCGCAGCAGTCCAACGTGGCGCAGACATTGGCCGGAAAGGTCGCCGGCGTGCAGATCGCCAACACCTCGGGACAGCCGGGAGAGAGCCCCTCGATCCGCATCCGCGGCTTCAGCTCGCTCAACGCCGGCAACGACCCGCTGTGGATCGTGGACGGCATGCCCTATTCGGGCGACCTGAACAACCTCAACCCGAGCGACATCGAGTCGATGACCGTGCTGAAGGACGCCGCCTCGAACGCCCTGTACGGCGCCCGCGGCGCCAACGGCGTGGTGATGATCACCACCAAAAAAGCCAAGTCGCAGGAGGCCCACGTGACGATCGACGCCAAGTGGGGCGTCAATTCGCGCGCCGTCCAGGACTATGCGTACATCACCAACCCGGCGCAATTCTACGAACTGCATTACAGCGCGCTGAAAAACTACTACATGGATTCGGATATGGGTGCCGGCGAGGCGCATCTGCGCGCCAATGAGACCCTTACGTCGTCCGCGAGCGGCGGCGGTCTGGGCTATATGGTCTATACGGTTCCCTCCGGGCAGGAGTTCATCGGCATCAACGGCAAGGTCAATCCCGCTGCGACTCTCGGCCGCCGTCTCGTCTATGAGGGCAAGGAGTACTACGTCCGTCCCGACGACTGGACCGATGCGGCTTTCCGCTCGTCCCTGCGTCAGGAGTACAACGCTTCGATCTCCGGCCAGACCGGGAACGCCTCGATCTACGGATCGTTCGGCTACCTGAACAACGAAGGTATCGCCTACAATTCGGACATGGACCGTTATACGACCCGTCTGCGCGTGGACTACCAGGCCAAGAAGTGGCTCAAGTTCGGCGCCAACGCCAACTACACGCATTTCCGCTACAACCAGATCGACGACAGCGGCGCCGGCAACTCGTCGGGCAACGTCTTCGCCTACACGACGGCCGTCGGTCCGATCTATCCGCTCTACATCCGCGACGGCGAGGGTAATGTCATGTACAACGAGGACGGCATCAAGCTCTACGACTACGGCAACGGCGACAACGCCGGCATGGAGCGTTCGCTCTTCCCCAACAGCAACGCCCTCTCGGATTCGCGTCTCAACAAGCAGGAGGCCGAAGGCAACGCCTTCAACGGCACGGCCTACTTCGACGTTACGTTCCTCAAGGACTTCAAGTTCACGTTCAACGCCGGCGTTTCGCTCGACGAAACCCGCTCCACGAGCGTTCTGAATCCCTGGTTCGGACAGTTCGCCAGCGAAAAGGGATCGGTTTCGAAAGGCCATCAGCGGAATTTCGACCTCAACTTGCAGCAGATTCTCAACTACACCAAGCAAATCGGCCCGCACAACATCAACGTGATGCTGGGCCACGAGTCCTACCAGAACCGCATTTACTTGTTGTCGGCTTCCAAGAGCAACATGCTGACGCAGGACAACGACGAACTGGCCGGGGCGATCATCGACAAGCAGGCGGCCAATTCCTACCGCACCGAGTACAACAACGAGGGTTACTTCGCCCGCGTCATGTACGACTACGAGAACAAGTACTTCTTCTCGGCCTCCTACCGCCGCGACGCCTCGTCGCGTTTCCATCCCGACCACCGCTGGGGCAACTTCTGGTCGCTGGGTGGCGCGTGGATCATTTCGAAGGAAAATTTCATGGAGAGCACCTACGAATGGCTCGACAACCTCAAGCTGAAGGCCTCGATCGGCTCGCAGGGCAACGACAACATCGGTAATTTCCGCTACACGAACACCTACACGATCGAAAACGCCAACGGAAAGGTATCGACCGTCTTCAACGCCAAGGGCTCCGAGAACATCACCTGGGAGACCAACTCCAACTTCAACGCCGGCGTGGAATTCAGCTTCCTGCGCGGTACGGTTTCCGGAGGCGTCGAGTATTTCCTCCGCAAGACGACCGACATGCTGCTGTCGTTCCCGGTCGCTCCGTCGCTAGGCTATTCGTCCTACTACGCCAACGTGGGCGACATGCGCAACAGCGGCGTAGAAATCGAGCTGAACTTTACGCCGATCCGGCGGGAGCATGTCCAGTGGGACATCAACCTCAACATGACGCACCTGCGCAACAAGATCACCATGCTGCCGCCCGAACGGCGGACCAAGCAGGTCGATGGCTACTCCGGTTATGTGAGCGGCTCCACTTTCTTCGGAGAAGGGCTGCCGATGTACACTTTCTACATGAGGAAATATGCCGGTGTTTCGGACGAGGGCCTTTCGATGTGGTACATGGACGAGACCGACGACAAGGGTAACCCCACGGGCAAGCGCGTCACGACGACCGAATATGCCAAGGCGTCGGACTATCTCTGCGGCGACCCCATTCCCGACCTCTACGGCGGTTTCGGCACGAGCGTCAATTTCTGGGGCTTCGACCTGAGCGTGGCCTTCACCTACCAAATCGGCGGTCTGGCCTACGACTCGGGCTATGCGGCGGCCATGTACTCGCCGGCCAACAAGACGACGGGCATGAACTGGCACAAGGACATCCTCAAGGCATGGTCGGCGGACAATGCGTCGTCGGACATCCCGCGTTTGCAGTATGAAGACAAGGATCAGAACAACATGTCGGATCGTTTCCTCATGGATGCCTCTTATCTGAACCTGCAAAACATCAACTTCGGCTACACGCTGCCGGCGAAATTCACCAAGAAGGTCGGAATCGAGAAGGTGCGCGTTTACCTGGCCTGCGAGAATGTCTGGTACTGGTCCAAGCGTCAGGGATTCGATCCCCGCTACTCCTATTCGGGATCGACGAGCCAGGCCACCTATTCGCCCGTAAGGACGATTTCGGGCGGCATCAACATCCAATTCTAATCGGCCTCAATCACTTTACGACAAACGATATACTATGAAAAAAGCGACAAACATAACGCTCGCGACGCTGGCGGCGGCTTTGCTGGCAAGCAGCTGCATCAAAGAAGCCGACCCCTATGAAATAGCCACCGAGGATCAGGTGACCCTCGAAACGCTGATCGAGGGTATTCCGGCCTCGCTCGTACAGGCCGGTTCCGCGGGCTACGCACAGGATGGCCAAGCCTGGGACTTCGCCCTGCCGGCCATCCATATCGCCACGGAATCCATGACGGGCGACATCGCCATCGGCGGCAATATCGGCTACGACTGGTTCGCACAGTGGGGAACCAACGAAGCGCTCGGGGCCGACTATGCCGTGGGCGCGCTCACGTGGAACAACTACTATGCGTGGATCATGGCGGCCAACAACGTCATCAAGCAGATCGACGCCTCGGACTTCTCCTCGCTCGACGCCACGCAGAAGTCCTATCTGGGCTTCGCCTACGCCTATCGGGCCATGTTCTACCTCGATCTGGTGCGTCTGTACGAGTTCAAGGAGAACAACTACACCGAAGCGCCCGAAGTTCTCGGGCTGGGCGTGCCCGTCGTGCTGCCCGAGACCACCGAGGCCGAGGCCAAGAACAACCCCCGCGCCAAGGTCGATGACATCTACGACAAGGTGATCTTCCCCGACCTGGACAAGGCCGAAGAGCTGTTGAGCGGCTTTACGGCCCCCGACAAGTACACGATCAGCCTGGCGCTGGTTTACGGACTGAAAGCCCGGGCCTGGCTCGAGCGGGGCACGGCGAAGGAGGACAATGCCGCTTATGCGCAGGCGGCCGAGTACGCCCGGCAGGCCATCACCGCCAGCGGCTGCACGCCCCTGACGCAGGAGCAGTGGGAAGACCCCACGAACGGCTTCAACAGCGCCACGTCGAACAATGCCTGGATCTGGGGCCTCGCCCTGCCGAGCGAGAGCGTCGCCAACCTCTTCTGCTTCACGGCGCACATGAGTACCGAGAACGCATGGAGCGCCTACGGAAACGACGCCTGCCGCTGCATCAACAGCAACCTCTACAACAGTATCGACCTGCGCGACTTCCGCCGTCATTCGTGGCTCGATCCTGCTCGCAAAGACCCGGAGAAGGAGTCCTACGACTACAAAAGCTGCCGCAAAGAGGGCAAGGAATACTTCAATGAACTGCCCGATTACGCGAACATCAAGTTCCGTCCGGCGCAGGGCGCCTATGAGGATTTCAAGGTCGGCGGAGCCGCAGACCATCCCTACATGCGCGTCGAGGAGATGTACTTCATCGAGGCCGAGGCCAAGGCGCATGAAAATCTTGGCGAAGGCATCCGTCTGCTCAACGAGTTCATGAACGGCCACCGTATCGTGGGCGGAGGTTACGACTGTACGAACATGTCGTCGTCGGTCGAAAGTTTCACCAACGAGCTGATGCTCCAGAAGCGCATCGAGTTCTGGGGCGAAGGCATCGTCATGTTCGACATGAAGCGGCTCGACATGTCCACCCGACGGGGCTATGTGGGAACCAACTCTCCCAATTCGTACCGGCTGAACACGGAAGGGCGCGCGCCCTACTGGAACTTCGTGATCACGCGCGGCGAGACGCAGAACAATCCCGTCATCGCCACGCAGAACAATCCCGATCCTTCGCAGACGGTCAAGCCGTGGAACGGCTGATGACCATCTGCGACCGAGCTGTCAAATTTAAAAGCAAATTACCGTGAAGACATTCAAGCATATATTACCGTTCCTGCTGGCTCTCTTCGTTCTGGCCGGTTGCAAGGACGATGTGAACTATACCCGGGGAACCGCGGAGGATCCCGACTGCTACGGTGTCTATTTCCCGAAGAAGCAGTCTGCGCGGACCGATCTGGAGTTCGAACCGGGCGCCCAGACCGAGGCGACCTATACGGTCAAACGGCGCAATACCGTGGATCCGATCGTCGTTCCGGTCGTCGTGAAGGCCAACGTCGAGGATATTTTTGTCGTCGAGCCGATCGTGTTCGATGCCGGCGAGGAGGAGACGACCTTTACGGTCAGCTTCCCCAATGCCCAAATGGGCACGACTTACACCTGCGACATCGACATCGAGGATCCGCGCTACGCCTCGGTTTACGGTCCCGACAAGGTGACCCTCTCGATATCGCTCGTGCTGGCCAAATGGGAGCTGGTCACCGACGAAAAGACCGGCGCGACCAAAGGCCGCTACCGCGACGACATTCTGGGCAACTTCGCTTCGATAGACAATCCCAATGCCAATCCGAATCCCGAAATCGAACTCGAAATCTACGAGCGTTCGGACAAGAAGGGCTATTACCGCATGAAGGCCTACACGCCGGAGCTGATGAACATCTTCGCCGGAGGACAGGTAAGTCACGAGAACCGCGGAGTCTGGACCTATGTCGATGCTTCGGATCCGAACAAGGTCTATTTTCCCTACCAGTCAACCGGCCTGACCCTCTTTGCCGAGATGGGCGAGTGGTACATCGCATCGCAGACGCCGGAGAATTTCGCCATGGACGAGTCGGCCGGACAATATGGCACGCTCAAGAACGGCGTGATTACCTTCCCGGCGCAGGGTATCGTGCTCGAACCGAGCGAAGGCGAATATGCCGGTAAATTCTTCTACGCCAACGCCAACGGCTTGCAGCGGATCATGCTTCCCGGAGCCAGGGTTTACGACTACTCGGTGACCCTCACCAAAGGCGAACCCGCGGACGGAGTCGTCGAAATCGGCGCCACCCTCTCCGAGGACACCCGGGAGTTCCGCTATGCGATCTTCACGGGCAGTCTGAGCGACGGCGAGGCGAGCCTCAAGGCACAGGAGATGGCCGACGGCAAGATCGCCGCGGAACTCATCAAGACGATCACCGCTTCGGGAACGATTTCCGTGCAGGATCTGGAAGGCGGCACGGGCAAGTACACGCTCGTAGGCTGTATCTACGGTTCGGACGAGGAGGCGAATTCGGAGGGCGGCGAAACGGCGTCGCAGAACCTGAAAATGCAGGGCTATGCCTCCATTCCGTTCGGATATGTCGCCAAGGGCGACGAGGTTTCCGTCATCCTCAGCATCGGGCTCGAAGCCACGAACGAATTCGCGGGACAGGGCATTACGACGGACAATGCGGCGAAATTCTGGGCCTACGGCGAGGAGATCGAATCCGTCAAGTACGGAGTCTTCAAGACGGACGCCATCCAGGGACTGGACATGACGGCTTTCCTCCAGCAGATGGGCAAGGATTTCACCAAAGAGCAGCTCGATGCCATCAACGGCGGACATTACAGCATCATGCTCACGGGGCTGAACGGCGACACGGAGTACACGTTCGCCGGACTGGCCAGCAACGGGTATGTCAGCGAACTCTTCACGGCGTCCATCCGGACCACCGGCAAATACAACCCGGGCCTGGAGAGCGAGTTCCTCTACTCGGACTTCCTGCCGCAGGACGAGCAGCCCTCGAAGGAGTACCTGATTTCGACCGAATGGAACTATTATGCTATCAACGTCATGGACGAGAAGCAGATGCGCCGGAAGATCGGCACGGTGACCATCGAAGACGATCCGACGGAAGACAGTTCGGTCGATCTGCTGACCATTACGGGCCTTACCGGTCTCACGTTCGACGAAGGCGGCCAGATCCCGGCGGTTTACGTTCCGGCCTCGGCTCCGCTCGCAGGCATAACCGGCGCCATCTCTCCGATGCTTTCGCAGGATCCGATCGGTGTCATCAACGGCGAGGACATCATCTCCGGCTGCGTCTCGGAGGAGAACCCCGAAGCCCTCTATGCGGTCAATTATCCGTTCATCGGAGGCGCCGTGGCCGACGGTTACATCTATTTCGTGCCCACCCCGAACTATGTCGAGCAGGGGGCCACGTTCCGTTATCTATATACGTTGAGTACGACGACCCCCTATTCGATCCTTACGGACATGCTGCTCGTCGATCCCGCCAAGGATATGGGCGGCATTCCCGAACTGGCCGCAGAGCGGATCGCAGAACTGCGCCGAATGGCCGCAGAGCTCCGGCAGCCGCGGAATTGCGTCGAACGGCCCGAATTCTCCGTTTCCGCAGGACGCGGCTCCGTCAAAACCGTGCCGACCGACTGTGCGAAAGGATTTCTGCCCGCATCGGCTCCCGAAGCGAAAGCCGTAAGGGCTGCGGTCGGATTCAGCGATGCCGTGCGGCGCGCGGACGGTTCGGGGTCGGAACTCCGGTTCCGGAAAACGGCCGCTGCCGAAGTCACGCTCAAGTAATATCGGATCGGGAGAGGCCGGTCGTCCGGCAAGTGCCGGCCTCTCCCTTTTTTCCAAGCCAGAAACAACCTGCCGGACTCAAAAATCAGCATGATATATGCATAACAAAACGAAACTCCTGATTTTCGCCTCCCTGCTGCTGGCCGCCTGCTCGACGGACCCCATGCAGGAGATACCGAACCGCGGGGATTCCGCTCCCGAAATCGAGACTTCGGGCAAAATCTGCAATACGTCGGACGACGCCGTGGCCGGTTCGCTCATCGTAAAATTCGGCGAAGAAGCCGTTTCCGGTCTCGAACAGTACGCACTGAATGCGGCCGGGACCCGTTCGGCGCTGACCCGTTCGGGCATCGCATCCGTCGATGAGATCCTGACCGACCTGCACGTCACCTCGCTGGAGCGCGTCTTCCCCGAAGCCGGCGAACACGAGGCCCGCACCCGTGCGGCGGGGCTTCACAGATGGTATGTGCTCCGGTTCGCAGCGGAGGAGGACCTCGACAAGGCGGCCGAAAGACTCGCGGGTGTCGCCGAAATCTCGAAAGTGCAGTTCCGTACCCGTCTCTACCGGGCTTCCGACTGCAAGACCTATCCGTTCCACGCGACGGCGGGCGACCGGACCCGCGCCCTGGTCACGGCGGATTTCAACGACCCGAATCTTTTCTGGCAGTGGCATTACATCAACAATGCCGACCAGGCCGTCGCCACGACATCGGTGGCCGGAGCCGACATCCATGTGGCCGACGCATGGAAGCTCACGGCAGGCAATCCCGAAGTCATCGTCGCCATCGTGGACGAAGGGGTGAAATACACCCATCCGGATCTGGCGGCCAACATGTGGACCAATCCGAACCCTTCGCCCGAATACAACAGCCAGGACATTCACGGATGGAACTTCGCTGCCGACGGTCCCGTTTCATGGGGCCAGAAGGGCGATTCGGGCCACGGAACGCACGTAGCGGGCACGGTGGCCGCCGTCAATAACAACGGCATCGGCGTCTGCGGCGTGGCCGGAGGTACGGGCAACGGAGACGGCGTGCGTCTGATGTCGTGCCAGATCTTCTCGGGCGACCAGACGGGCGATGCCCTCGTGTCGAGCCGCGCCATAAAATACGCCGCGGATCACGGCGCCTCCATCCTCCAGTGCTCGTGGGGCGTCAAGGCGGGAATATACACGTCGGACAACATGTTCATCAAGGGATCGCCGATGGACTACGAGGCGCTCCAGTACTTCGCCGCCCAGAAGAACTGCGAGGCCCTCGACGGCGGACTGATCGTTTTTTCCGCCGGCAACGAATCGACGGCCATGTCCGGCTATCCGGCGGGTTATCGTGATTATATCTCCGTCACCTCGTTCTCGCCCGACTACCTGCCGGCCAACTACACCAACTACGGTCCCGGCTGCAATATCGCGGCCCCCGGCGGCGAAACGAGCGGTCTGAGCGGCGGCGAGAAGGCCGGCGTACTCTCGACGCTCTGCTCCGAAACGAGCAACGGAGCGGATTACGGCTACATGCAGGGAACCTCGATGGCCTGCCCGCACGTCTCGGGCGTCGCCGCACTCGGCCTCTCCTATGCCCTGGAGAAGGGGAAGAAATTCTCTCTCGACGAATTCAAGACCATGCTGCTCACCTCGGTCAATGAAATCGACTCCCGGCTGGGCGAAGGCTCGAAGGCCACGATCGCCGACGTGTCGATTTACCGCGGCAAAATGGGCACCGGCATTACCGACGCCTATCAGTTGCTCATGCAGATCGAGGGAACGCCCTGTCTGCGGGTCGCAGTGGGCGAGGTGCAGCTCATTCCGCTGACGCAGCATTTCGGACAGGGGGCCGAAGACCTCACCTACACCGATATCCGGATGTCGGCCAAGGATATGGAAAAGCTCGGCATCAAGGCGGCTCCCAAAATGTATAATGGAAAACTGATGATCAAATGCACGAAACCCGGATCGGCCAAAATCAAGGTTTCGGCGATAGCCGGCGGCACGAAACCCGGAACGGGCGTGGTGATGGGCGGCATGGTCGTCACCAAGGAATTCGCCGTCATCGCCCGTTCGGCCGGCGCAGCAAACGGAGGTTGGTTATAAAAACAGTGCTTGCAATGAAAAAACATCTTTATCATCTGCTCGTTTTCTCCCTGCTCGGCATCTTCGCCGCAAGCTGCTCGGATGACGACGACGCCCCCAACATTCAGTCGGAAATCGTAGGCGAATGGCGCCTCACTTCCTGGTCGGAGAGTGCTCCCGAAGGATTCGAGGTGTACGTCGAATTCACTTCGGCATCGACGTTCGGACTTTACCAGAAGGTCGAAACATCGAACTACACCAAATACACCGGGCGTTATTCGATCGACGGAGCCCGGCTGACCGGAGAGTACGACGACGGCGAGAGCTGGGGCAGCGGTTACGATTTCGAACTGACGAATGACGGGAACACCCTGACGATGACCGCCCGGACCGAGCCGGCCGAAACCAGCGTATATTCCCGGACGACGATTCCGGACGACGTGCGCGATGCCCGGACGTCCCGTGCCGGCTCTTCGCCGGAAATGAAGCGGATGCTGTAACTCGCCGCATCCGTCCTCTCCGCGAAATCCGTTCTGCGACCGGAACCGTTTTTCGGATCGCCTTGTGCCGTGACCGGTCGGATAACCGGAACGGCATGATGCCCTGCATGAAGCGATGCGAATGATTCGGCCGCGGAACGGATTTTTTCCAACCCGATTGCCATCTTAAAAACTTACGCCCATGAAAAACTCGTATTTCAAAGCCTTGTCCGGCCTTTTCGCCTTGTGCGCCCTGCTCGTCGGGGGAGGGTGTGACGACAGCGACTCCGAAGTGAATGAAAAGCCGTACGCCATTTCCGTATCCCAGAACGAAATGGCGGCGTATTACAGGATCACCGCTCCGACAGCCGCCGGAGCCGGAGAGACGGTATCCGTCGAGGTCGAAGTCACCAGCGAAAACCATTACCTGAAGTTCGTCTCCGCGAACGGCGTGGCCTGCGAGCAGGTTGCCGGCGACACCCGGGGCGGTACGTTCGAATTCGTCATGCCCGAACGGGACGTCACGTTAGGAGTCATTATCCAGGAGTTCAAGCCCGAAGAGTACCCGATCAACGCCCCCGTTTCGCAAGAATATACCGTCGCCGTCGCCAAAACGGCCGTAGCGGGCGAAGTCGTGGACGTCGAAATCGTCGTGACGAACGGCATGTTCGCCGTTTCGGCCTGTCTGTTCAACGACACTCCCTGCGAACTGGTCTCCAGTGGGACCGTCACCTGGAAATACCGTTTCACGATGCCGGCCGAGGAGGTGACGCTCACGGTGGCGACCGATCTGGAAAGACACCTCATCTCGCTCAAACAGGGTGAACATACCAGTCTCCGGATGCTCAACTGTTGCGACGACTGGGAGGCGGTTCCCCCGGTATTCGACGAATGTATGTACGGCATAGTCAAATTCATGTGGAGCGCGGACCTGGGTTATGACGGTCAGGTGAAGATCACGGGACAGACCACGGGAAACAATATCGAGTACACGTATCAGACCGACGATCCGGATATGGGCGAATGTTGGTCCTGCGTCATGCCGGACGAGCCGATTCTGATCGAAACGTCCGCCGTCGAGAAAACCGACTACGTCGGCAAGCCGTTCGTCGGAACATACAAAGGTTTCCAGCTTACGGCTTCCAAAACACAGGTTATCCGGGGCAACTCGTCGGAATTCTCGATGGAACTGAAGACGAATACCTCGTATTTCGTAAAATCGACGGATGCCAACCGCTTCGATTTCGACGGCTGCTACGAATTCGACGAAGCGAAAAACCGCTTCGAATATCTCGCAGAGTTCAGCGACGACGGCTACGGAGAAATGGATTTCGGAGCCGGCGGCAGCTGGTTCGAAGGCGGCGACGCGTTCGTATATATCAACGACCTGATAGACGACAAGCCCGACAATGTCAAATACTATTTCACGAGTACCGCCGACTTCGAATTCGTCAGTGCGGCGAGCGATTCGTACGGCTCCCGTTACCTGATCGAACTGAACAGGGCCGGTGCGAAAAGCTGGTACTATGTCGAGCGTGGGACCCGGAGCGCCCGGCCGGTCGATCTGGAATTCGAGAAGGGGGCGAGCATCGGTGAAAATTCGGAGGCGACGGTTTCCGACGAGACCGCCGCATTGTTCCGCTATTCGTACGATCCGGAGACCGGAATCCCCGTCTTCACCCTGCGCGGCAAAGAGGCGGGGACTTACAGGCCCGGAAGCGGCAGCGGACCGGAACTCACGCTCGACGGATTCGGACACGCCGTCTATGGCGATGCGGAAGGCGCTTACACGCTTCAGGGATCGGTCGTCGCCTTCGTCTCCGGGGCGGAACGGAGCGAGTTTGCGATCGACATGCAAAAGATGACCTATTCGGCGGTTTCATCCGGCGTATGGGACGGTCCCAGCGTATTTTCCGCCTCGTTCGACAAGGATTCGGCAATCGCGATCTTCGGCAATGAGCCGACCAAAGGTTCCGTTACGATCCGGCTCGACTCGGATTTCAGCGGGAACGAAAAGCAGGGATATGCGAAATTCAAGGCTACGGTTTACGATACCGTCTGGTTCAGGGATACGGACGTGACGGACGAAGCGTGCGTATATACCTACGACCCGGCGACCCGGACCCTGCTGATCTCTCAGGTGCTCGTCGGCACGGCAGACGGACGCGGAACGGAGCGCATCGACCTGCGTTTCGGGGTGTCGGACGACAAGCGGGAGCTGACCTGCGGGGAGGATATCCTGCTCCGCGCGATTTCGGGAGGCGACCGGACTTACATCAAGTTGAATGGCCTGCGGCTGAAAAGCGAATGACGGGTCAAATCATTGCCGGAACGGGATTAAAAAGCTGTAACGATTCGATTTATCGGGTCGTTACAACTTTTATATGGGAGAATAGGTAACGAGATGGCAACGGTTTCTTTTCAGTTGATTGCACTGAATTTCCTTGTTTCAAATAACCACAACAAAGATACGAAAACATACAAAAAATCCCAATAGGTACTATTCCTCCAAGTCCTATTGCAAAATACCCGAATTGATTTACCAATAACTATGTCGAAAACGTTATCTTCCCAACTTGGTTATACAACACAACAAGTCGCATTCATATTTCTATCTAACAATCGACATTTTGAATATCCAGATATGAGTTCTAATTCAAGGATTTCATAGTCCAAGTCACAGTTGGTTCAAATAGGTTTCTAAAACATAATCTATTCTCGCGTTCGATACATATATTCTGTCGGTGTCATGTTATATACGCTTTTGAAGCATTTTGCAAAATAAGCGGGGGACGAGAATCCTACTGTATATGCGACTTCGCTTACATTGCGCCGTTGATCTGTTAACAGCTGAACAGCCTTCTGCAACCGGAAATTGCGCAGTAAATCCGACGGGGACATTCCGAAAATACTTGTGATTTTCCGATAAAGCAATATTCTCGACATGCCTAACATATCGCTCATCAGTTCGATTTTGAAATTGCTGTCGCTATGCTGCGCCTCGATCAGATCGAAGAGCTTATCCCGGAACACATCGTCCACGCAAGGGAGATTTGCGGCTTCGTGCCTCGTCAGACGGCCGAATTTTTGGGCGAACGTATCGGCAAGGCGCCTCCGCTCTTCGATGATCCGGATAATTTTCAGACGGACATACTGCATATTGAACGGCTTGTGAATATATTCATCGGCTCCTTCTGCAATTCCGTAAATCCGTTGGTTGTCATCCGAAAGAGCCGTAAGCAGCACGATCGGAATATGACAGGTCGCTATATTCGATTTTATGTTGCTGCACAACTGGAATCCGTTGAGCGCGGGCATCAGCACATCGCTCAGAATCAGCGACACTTCATTATCCATCACGGCTTTAACGGCATCGTAACCGTTATTGACGGCAATAACGCGGAAGTTCGTTGAAAGTTCGTCCTTAAGATAGGCGAGTATCTCGGGATCATCTTCGGCAATGACGATCGTTTCGTCGTATTTCTTGGCTAATAGCGCATCGACCTTATTGTCGTCGATCACCTCGTCCGCAAGATAATTCGTCGGAAGAGTTTCGTCGAAAGCGGCATTTTCTCCGAAGTGCGATTTTCCCTTGAACAATTCGACCCGGAAAACGGTATAGGCCCCCGGAAGACTGTCCGCCGTTATGTGTCCATGATGCAGCTCGACATATTCCCGAGTCAGGTGCAATCCGATCCCCGTACTGTAATTCGACGTGTTTTTGAGCGCATAAAAACGATCGAAAATCCGGGGAAGGCTCTCTTTGTCTATACCTTTCCCGTTATCCTCGACTTCGATCAGCACGCTCGGACCGTTATCTGTCACCGACACCAGGATCGTACCGTATTTGGGCGAATATTTGAAAGCATTGGAAAGCAGGTTGAGCAACACCTGTTCGATTTTATCGGTATCGATCCACAACTGCTGATGCGGCGTGTCCGTACGGAATTTATAGACGATCTTTTCCGTTTCGGCATAAGTCTCGAAATAACTGAGTATCTCTTGGGTAAACTGCACGATATCCACTTGTTTCAGCGTAAGCATCATTTTATTATTTTCGATCTTCCGGAAATCGAGAATCTGATTCACGACATTCAGCAGATGGCGCGCGTTACGCTGAATCGTCCAGATATTACGTTGAATTTCGGGGTCCTTTTCCCGCTTGACGATGCTGTCGAGCGGATTGAGAATCAACGTCAGCGGAGTGCGTATCTCGTGGGTGATGTTCGTAAAGAACTGTAATTTGTGAGCCGTTACATTCTCTATCTGGGCATGTTTGTCCATCAACTCACAGGTGGCAATTTCGATTTCTGTGTTTTTTGCGGTCAGAATTTCGTTGCGGCGTCGGAGACGCAGATTCAATCGGATGGCATAAATACCCATTCCTCCCGCAATAAGGGCGATCATTATGACGGCCCACAATGAATATTTCAGATTGTCAACGCTCCGGTCATATTGTTCAAGGACCGTTTTCTGTTTGTTGATCTGTTCCTGATAACTGACTATCTGTTCCTGCTGCGCCTTGAGCGTGTAGGCATTGTGAGAATCGACGAGTGCCGATTGCAGTTGGTAGCTCTTCTCTACCCGTTTGCCAAGAAGGATACGCCGGGCGATCGCCATGACCTTGTCTCCTCCCGTGGGATAGAGGAATGAGGCTTGCAGTCTGCCGTCGAGAACCGCATCTACTCCGACGAGCGCATCTATTCCGATGAATTTTATCCGCTGCGCACTGAGCGAATCGGCTTCATTGATCGCATTGTAGGCCGCCAGCGCCATATCGTCGTTATGGGCGAAAATCAGGTCGATATTCCGGTATTGTCCGATCGCCTCTATGCGCTCTTTTGCCACTTCGGGTTTCCAATCCCCGGAGATCGTATGCACCGAATAGCTTTCACTCGCTTCGGCAAGGAATCCCTTGTGTCGTTCCACCGCGGGTGAGGAGCTCATCAAGCCGGTGATTTCGAGAATCGTGGACCCCTCGGGCAACAGGGTATTGATATAGCGTCCTACGTCACGGCCTATGTCGTAATTATCGGCGCTGATACAGGTCGTATAATGGTCCGAATGTATTTTACGGTCCCAAATGATCGTCGGAATTCCCATGTCGAAGGCTTCGACGGCGATCGGTGTCACCGGCTCCGATTCGTTAGGCGAGATGATGAGCAGATCGACCTTCGCCTCGATGAATTCCCGGATCTGATCGATCTGCAACTGCGTATTGTTATGCGCATTGCTGACCACAATGCTCAATTCCGGATATTTGGCCGCTTCGGCTTGCATTTGGATCATCATGATCTGACGCCACAGGTCGTTGGTGCATTGGGAGAATCCGATCACATAATGACGCTTGGGCTCCGAGATCGATTCACGACGGCAGCCGTTCGTCACCATGCATATGGCAAGCAGTAAAAATAGACGGATTGAGCGATGCGGCATAATACGCGAATTTATAATTATTTTATCATATTCAGGCTGAAATCATCGACAAAATAGGTTGAATTACGGTCTGTCCAGACGCCGCAGAAAACAATGAGTTCCTGCTCCTCGCCGGAATCGAAATCCAGCGCCATTCGGGTCCAATCTCTGCCGAACAGAAGAAACAGCCTGTCTTTCAAGACACTGCCGTCGGGTCGGCGCACGCCGATATACACGCCGTTTGTCAGCGGAGGCAGTGACATGCGGGCGAATGCGGAAAGCCGGTATTCCTTTCCGGGCATCACTTTTATTTTCTGTATGCAGATGTCGGACCAGACGGGTATATAACGGGGCGTTTCGACATACAGGGCGCAGGCGAATTTTCCCGCATGTGCCTCGGATGTCAATTCGGACTTTCCGATGTCCCACATCTTCGCAGACTCTTCGAATCCGCCGTCGGCGAGCAGGTTTTCCCCGCCGTGCGGCGAGCAGGCGAACAGAATACAACTTATCAGCGGTAAAATGATCTTGTGCATAAAGTCGGATCTTAAAAACGGATACCCGGCCGTGCATGGCACGGCCAGGTTCCGTCGGATGTCAGAGGGAGTTACAGTTGCGAAACGATAAAATACATATTGTCGCCCGACGAGTAGGGATAAACGGATGGCGAGAACCAACCGCCTTGATTGGCATTGTCGAGCGCCAACAGTTTTTCACCCGACCAGTCGCCTTCGGGAGAACCGGCATCGCGGTAGACCAGACCGCCCGTCGTTCCCGAACGGTAAACCATAATATAGCGTTTGTGAGCCGCATTATAGGTTACGCACATTTCGGAAGCGTTGCCATAGGTGATCGCCGCCGCCGATTCGGGATCTCCCGCCACCCAGTCGGTGCCGTCCCAATAGGTCCAGTTGGCCGCTGTTGCAATATCACCGTCGCTTTTGATACGCGCGACGTATATCTTGGGCGTGGAACGGCCTGCGTCCGAACCGAACATGTAAAGATACCTGTCGCTCAAATAGAATGCCGCCTGCACAAAATGCCCGGCTCCGCTCCAACGGCCGCGGATCTCACGGGTCCAGCTTTTACCGCCGTCTGCCGATGACAACAACCCGGAAAAGTTTGCCGTCCATGCGTCGCTGTCTTCGGGATCGAGCGACTTGAACGAATAATAATGGATATACTGTTTGCCGTTGACGGTCACGCCGGCCGTCGGAACACAGGCGGTTTCACCGTCTCCCGACGGTTCGAGAATGGGAACGATACCGTCGCTGCCGGGCGAAACCTGTGCGATATAGAATCCATCATCGGGATTCATGTCGTTCGACAATGCGAATGCGTTTGCATAATGCTTGCCTCCGGCCGAAACATCGGCCAGCGCCATGGAAACCGTATTGTTCGGTCCGGCCCAGATGACGGCTTTACCCGCAAACGAAATATCCGTAAACGAAGCGTTCGAAACGGTTCCCGTCGCCAGGCAGGCGTCCAATTTGGTCGAGGTCTGGGTGGTGCCGGTCGGAACGAGTCTGAAATCGTCCAGTGCGACCCATACTCCGGGATAGCCCCACGCTCCGCAAAACACATTGCCCTGCGTATAGTCGCCGGAATTGAACTCCTTGGTGAATTCGGTCCACACGTCGGGATTCCAATCGCCTGCCTGTCCGTCGTAAATCGGGCCGCCTTCCAGCCGGACGCCCGTAAAGGCATTCATTCCGGTCCACGAAGCCTGTCCGAAGCAGGAGAAAGTGTAACCCTTTCCCTTTTTGAGTGCGATCGATTGCAGGCAGGCATCGCACCAGTTGCCGTCGTTGGGATTTTCGAGTTTCAGGGCGACCTGACCGTTGTGTGCCTGCGTGTGCTTCGACACCAGCGAAGGCTCCTTGTACGCTCCTTCGAAATACCAGAGCGAACGGTAGTCGATCGCTTCATCGGGGAAAAGCTCGAAGCCGGGTTCGGAAATCATATTGAACTCGTCCGCCGCGAACGTGGCTTTCATCAGGGTGATGTTCGAAAGCTGCGTCGGATCGGGATTGAGTTTGATGTCGCTGCCGCCCTCCTCTTTATCGTCGGCGCATCCGGCGGCGCATGCAGCGGACAGCAAAAGTAACATTGCGAAATAACGGTTTTTCATGGTTTTTTGTTTTTTGGTTGTAGGTTATTCTGTTTTTACGGGTTTCAGACAAATATCGTCCACGGTGAGCGTCATTCCGGGAGCGCCCCAAACTCCGAAAAAGACATCGGCACTTACAGCCTGACCGGCATTGAATTCACAACCGAAGCGTGTCCATTCGCCGGCCCGGGCTGTGCCTGTTATGTCGTGGATCGTGCCGTCGGGCAAGCGGACCCCGACGTAGGCACCCTCGGGAAGCGCCTCTTCGGATTTTACCCAGCACTCGACCGTGTAATCGGCGTTCTGTTGCAAGGAAACCGTCTGAGTGCATACGTCCTGCCACTCGCCGGAATTCGTATTCGAGAAACGGCAGGCGATCTTGCCGCTGTGCGCATCGCGCGAAGTGAGGGCTACCGCATTCATATGCCACATCGTCTTGTAACTCAACGCCTGAGTCGGGTGTTCTTCGAAACCTCCTTCTGCGAGCAGATTGATCCCCGCCTGATCCCAGTCGAGGTCGGCACGCATCAGGAAAACATTCCATGTAGGCACGGCATGAGAGATGACAAACCACAATTCGTCGTCTTCGTTGAACCACGGGTGAATGTAGGGAGCATAAAGTGCATTGCCATCCTCGTACATGATGATCTTCTCGCCCGACCAGTCTCCTTCGGGAGAGGGTGCGTCCCGGTAAACGATGGCCCGCTGATTGACCGACAGATACATCATCATATACCGTTTGTAACGGCTGTTGTAGGCAACGGTCATTTCAGACGCCGTTCCCCGTGCGACGGGCTCTGCCGCCTGTTCGTCGCGCTCCCAGCCGCCGCCCGTCCAGTATTCGTAGGCCGATTTGTCGAGGAGCTTCGTTTCGCTGACACGCGCCAGATAGACGTTGCCGTAACGTCCCGAATGTGTGCCGTACATATATACCAGCCCGTTTTCCTTCAGATAGGCGATCTGCGTGAAATTGCTGTCGGCATTCCATTTGACGCCCGAACGGGTCCATGCGGCCCCATAATTATCCGAGTAAACGATTTCGCTGTAATTCACCGACCAATAATCGTTATCACCCGTAGGAGTCCAGTCATGGACGCTCATGTAGTTCAGATACTGACGGGTGCCGACCGCAATGCCTCCCGTAGGAATGCAGGTCACTTCGTATTCCGAACCATCGGGATACTGCCCGGTTTTGGCCCGGGAGACGACGATCTCCTTTACGGCATTGCCGTCCATCAGCATCCCCGAATAATAAAGTCCGTCCGTCAAGTCACGATCCGAAGAGAGTGCGATGGCGTTCGATTTCCAGTTACCGCCTCCGTAGTCGAAATTGTCGCCGAATACACACATGACCGTCCCGTTGCCGGCATCCCACATATTGCTGTAATCGGTACGTCCTATATTGAACCGGGCGTCCGTTCGGTTGGGATTGGGAATCGTCTCTCCGCTTTCCGAACGTCCGGTGACGCGCGCCACGAGCGTTATGTTATCCGGCAGCAGCGTCCCAGTTTCGACAGATTCAGGTCCCGGTGGTTCCGGATCGGGAATCTCCGTATCGGATGCCGACGAGCAATCCGGCAGCAGAAATAGGACGGCAATCAGGAACAACATGCTTCTGATCCCGGATACGGGGCATCTGTCTGTTTTAATAAGAATATCCATCATTTTGGCGAAGGTTAATGTTGGAAAGCAGTTCGGAAGAGGGTATCGGATACAATTCGAGATATTTCTTCTGTTTGGGCGTGTGGAATGTCCAGCTTCCGTTTACATAGAGATCCCATCGGATCAGCTGTTCGCGCCGCATCCCTTCGCCCGTGAACTCGCGCCCGAGCTCTTTCAGAAATTCACCGTAAGGCACGGATACGCCGTCAACGACAGTCGAGGCGGACAACTGTTCGGCTGTCAGTTCACGCACGGATTGGGGCAGAGATGGGTCGAAACTGCGTCTGCGCACCTCGTTCACGATGTCGGCGGCTCCCTGTGCATCTCCGCTGCGAAGCAGACATTCGGCCTTCATCATCAGGGTCTCTCCGAGGCGGAACACGACCCAGTCCTGATCGGTCTCCCACTTCTGGCCGATCTTGATCTCGTACTTTCCGAAGCGGTAGCCGTCGAATTCACGGGCGGCGTCGATCGAGGCGATTTCGTTGACATAATTGAAGGGTGTCACACCGTCGGTAAAATAGAGCGGCTGCTTGGTAAGATAGTCGTACTGCTGTCCCATGCAGTAACTCTGCCTGTAACGTTTGTCATTGTAATGATCGGGATCGGTGGCATCGAATGTCTCTTTTACGTACGAAGGCACGGCGCGCAATCCATTGTAACCGCCCGATCCCGCGTTGTAGATCGGCTTGCAGGCCCAGTGCTGGGTTTTGGCATAGATGCAGTGGAAAATCGGCGATCCCGTCGTTTCGTCGTACGGCACTGCGAAAATGATTTCGGGCGACGTTTCGCTTTGCAGACTGAAAATATTGGAAAAGCTGTCGTCGAGCTGGTATTTCGTAGACCCGATTATCTCGTTGCAGAGGATGAGCGTACTGTCGCGCTTGGCGGCATATTCACTGCCGAGCCACGATTCGGCATTCAGATACACCTTTGCCAGCAGATGCTTGGCTGCCCACTTGTTGAAACGGCTGTACCGCTGTTCTTCGGGCAGTTTGTCCATGCTCTCGCGCAGTTCCCGTACGACGAAGTCATACACCTCTTTCCGGTCGCACGTCGTGGGCATATAATCTTTCGGCACGTCGTAGGTCTCCATGATCGGCACATTCCCGAAAAGAGACAGCAGGTAATAATAATAGAATGCACGCACGGCACGAACTTCAGCCAGCGTTTGCTCGTCGAGCTCCAGTCCGGCCTCTTCGAACTGATGCAGCACCCGGTTGCAGCAGGTCGTAATGCCATACCACAAGTGGCTCCAACAAGTGCTGAAATGGGGATCGGTCGATTTCCATTCGTGATTGTCCAGCCGCAGCCAGATACCGCCGTCATACCAGCCTCCGTCCGAATTGGTCGGAATGACCCAGGCATCGGTTCCGAGTTCGGTCAGGTCCCAGATGCTGCGGTCCTCGTTGAACCAGCGCATCTGCCCGTACATGGGCGTCAGCAGGTAGGCCGAACTCTGTTCGCTGTCGTCCAAAATCTTGTCGATTGTCATATCGCTGTAAATATCCGGATCGAGATTCGTGCATGAAGCCAGCAGGAGTGCGCATGCTCCGGACAGACGTATTATTTTTCGTTTCATGGTTTTGATCATTAGAAGTTGAACGATGCACCGATGATGTATGAACGCAGGTTAGGGTATTTGTTGATCGGGTCCACGCCGGGTGTGAGGCCGACGATCGCCACTTCGGGGTCCAGGCCGGAATAGCCGCTGATCGTAAGCAGGTTCATGCCCGTACAGAAGACCCGGATGCTGCGTATCACCTTGTTGCGCTGCGAAAGATCGAATGTGTAACCGATGGTCAGATTGTCGAGTTTGACATAATCGCCCGGCTCGATATAACGGTCCGAATAGATCGACGGCGCGAAATTGTAATACTCGCCGATCTTCTGATAAGCCGATTTCGGCACGTTGAAACTCGATAGCCAAGCAAGCGTCTCGTACTTCATCCGATAGGCGTTCAGAATATCGAAGCCGAAAGCACCCCGGAACGACACCGATACGTCTAGACCTTTCCATCGGTAGTTGGCCTGCAAGGCGGCGAACATTTTAGGCATACCGTTACCGATAATGGTCTTATTGTCTTCGCTCGGGTCCGAGTTCTCGGCTCCGACAACATTCCATGTCGTACTGTTCTTCAGCCCATCGACACGCCACCCGTAAAAGTTGCCGACGGCCCAACCGTCTTCAAGCCGGTGCGTATAGGTTTGCATGGGTTCTCCGGTCGAGCCGAGTGTCAGATATTCCATTGTATACCTGTCGTTGGAGAGCGAAATCAGTTTGTTTTTGTTGTAGGAGAAGTTTCCGCTGAGGGTCAATGCCATGTCTTTGCGGGAGATCAGGTCGCCTGAAAGCATCACCTCGACACCTTGGTTGCGCATCGAACCCACGTTAGCCAGAATCGAATTGGTAATATTGGGCGGTGTCGGAACCGTGTAGGTGTAGAGCAGGTCATCGGTGCGCCGGTTGTAAAAATCGATACTGCCCCGGAACCGACTGTCGAAAAGAGCGAAATCCAGACCGACGTTAAGTTCCTTCTTCCGTTCCCATTTCAGATCATCGTTCGCGTTGTTCGTCGGGACGATGCCGTTTACCCATTTACCTCCGTCATATCCCATGTACGCCGTACTGAAGTTGTATAACGGTACATATTGGTAGGCAGACGAGGGTGCGGTGCCAGTTATGCCGTATCCGATCCGTAATTTGAGATCGGAAACCCAGTGTACATCCCGCATGAACTTTTCCTGTGTGATCCGCCATCCGGCACTTACGGCCGGGAAAGTACCCCAACGGTTGTTCTTTCCGAACTTATCGCTTCCTTCATGGCGCAGGCTCGCCATAAAAAGGTATTTATTGTCGAAATTATAGTTCACACGGCCGTAGAAGCCGATCAGCTTGACCCGGTACTTGTAGCTGGTCAGCTTCGAGGTGCCATCGAGCGTCGAATTCGCCGAACCGATATTCCATGCGCCGAATCCGTCGATCGGGAAATCGTAGGCATACATTTCGGAAGATTGGTGGATATAGTCATTATAACTGTATCCGACGGTTGCCTGCAGCGTATGGCGGCCGAATTTGCGCGAATAGTCGGCCTGCAATTCGAGTGTCTTGTCCTCGCCGTGGCCCCCGGAGAGTCGCGCCTGTCCCTGCGTGCTGCCCATCGTCGATGAATAATGCTTTTGGGTCGTGCTGTAAGCGTAATCGTTGAAGTCACCCATGTAGATACCCGTTGCACTGATCGTCAGGTCCTTGACCGGTTCGACCGAAATCCGTCCCGACATCATCAGCTGGTCGTACTTGTTTTCGGTGCTCTGTTCTTTCAGTAAGCCTACCGGGTTGGCACCGTTGCTGTTTTCATAATAGGAGCCGTCGGCGTTGTAGACCGGGATGGTCGGGTTCCGGCTGAGCGCCTGCATATAGAGATCGTCCGGAACGATACCCTGCGTTACGATTTTATTGCTGACATTCAGGGCGATCTTGAACCGGTCGTCAAACATTGCGTGGTTGATGCTGAGTTTGGCGGTCAACGACTCGTCGAAAGAGCCCTTGTAGATACCTTGTTTGTCGTTGTAGGTTACCGAAGCGAGGTAATTCGTCCGGGCATTTCCGCCTTGCAGCGAAACATAGTGCGTCTGACTGACGGGCGTGCGGGTAATCTCCCGGACCCAGTCCGTGTCGCCCTTGAAATCGTTGATCAGGTCGAAGCGGGAATCCTCTTTCGCAAGCCGGGATTTCAGACTGCGGAGTTCCGTGGCATCCGGATAGTCGGAGGTCTCGTCGAGCATTCGGTCGATGGTGACATAACCTTTGTATTCCAACGATACGCGTCCCGACTGCGGCCGTTTGGTATTGATGATAATCACACCGTTCGTTCCGCGCGTACCGTAGATGGCAGCGGCCGAACCATCCTTCAAGACATCGATGGATTCAATGTCTTCCGGTGAAATGGCGTTGAGGGCCCCTCCGGCCACCCCGTCGATCACGATGAGCGGAGCCGAAGAGGCTGCCAGCGTCGAAATACCGCGCAACATGATGCTCAGCTCGCCGCTGGGATTGCCCGATGTTTTGGAAATACCCAGACCGGCGACTTTTCCCTGAAGCAGTTGAAGCGGATTGCTGACGCTTCCTTGTAAAAATTCATCGGATGACACTCGGGTGATCGAACTGGTGATCTCCTCTTTGCGGATCGAGCCGTAACCGATCGCAATCACTTCCTCGAGGCCGATGGCATCGGCTTCGAGTGTGAAATTCACTTCTGTCCGGCCATTTACAGCGGCCTCGGCACTCTTCATGCCGATAAAGGAACACACGAGGGTTGCATTCCCATCCTTTACGTTCAGCGAGTAACTGCCGTCGCTGCCGGTCGAGGTGCCGGTCGTAGTTCCCTTGACGATGACCGATGCCCCGGCAATTCCGTTTCCGGTCTGATCGGTCACCTTTCCGGAAATGCCGTAACTCTTTTGAGCCGATGCCGGCATGCCGGACAGCAGCATCAGAGCCATGCATAACATGAAATAGAGTTGTTTCATAATTGATGGTATTTAGGTTAATTTTTCTCCGTTGCCGCAGACGCTGCCGTCCCGTACCAGAAAGCTGCTGCCCGGTAATCGACTGCACCGGGATTCCAGCTCAGCATTTCCAGGTCGAATCGCAACCGTTGCCCGAAAGGCATTACATCCAGATTGCGGGTTCGGACGAAGGTATTGTGTCCGTGCGACGATGTTTCATCGGCCCGGGGAGCGCCGCCGAACGGCGTTGCGAACGGCACTACAGGCGCCCAAGAACAGTTGTAATAGTCTTCCGTTCCAGTACCCATGAACGACGGGAACGTATCGTTGTCGATCCAGATTTTTTCGTCGCCCTCACCGTACCAGTCGGGACAGTGGTTGTAAAGCGACAGCACATCGCCGCAATAGACCCCGCGACCGGTTATGGTCGTAAAATTCCAGTCGAGATTGTCCGGCGAATTATAATCATTGTTGACCGGAATACCCGTTTCATCGTGGTAAGTCGCATGGAAATAGAGTGTCTGCGCTGTACGGTCGAAATCATCGACATAGCCCGTGATTACGGCTGTAAAGGGAATATCGGTCTTTTTTTCGATACGCAGGTCCGCATGTTCCGCATAAGGCATCACCCAACGACTCGTAAAGGAGCCTTTGCCGTCGGATGAGACGTACCAGTTCGATGAAACCGGTGCACCGGTGCCGGCTCCGAAGAAACAGTCCAAAGGACACCACACACAGCGTGTGCCGTCGAAATCGATACGCAGCCAGGTCTGCTGCATGATCTCGGCAAGATCTGCCGGATCGAATTCCGAGAGCGTTATGGTCAACGATCGGATCGCCTTGTTTCCGTCGGGCAGGTGCAGCGACGTGGTGCCGTTCGACATCGGGGTGACTGTCCGGGTACACTCCGTTCCGTCGGTATACGTTTCGGGTGATAGCAGTTTGCGGTTCACTTCCGCAATCCTATCCGCAAACTTGCGCACTTCTCTCAACGAGAAAGTCCGAACATTCGTTCCATTGGCGTAGGTTCTGTATCCGATATGATAGTATCGGGGTATTTTGACCGTGTAGTCGGGCTCTTCGAGTGTGATACGGCAGGATCGGGCATAGGGCAGGGGCAGAAAGAACGTGTTGCCGCCGGTTTTGGAAAGTTCGTCTTCATAATGCGTATGTGTCAGCGAAAAGGCCGTACCGACAGTTGCCGGAAAGCGAGCCATGTCATAAGCCGGAATCTCGATTTCTGGCGTGTCCGCTCCGTCGAAATAGAATCGCAGCGTTCCCCGTTTATCGTTGGTCGTCATCCAGATGCGCGTTATGGCCCCGGGCCCCTTTTCATCGAAGAGCACCTTTTCGACACGGCCGCGAATCGTGTCGAGCCGTTCGAATCCGGCTCCGTCGTCGTTGGCGAACCAGCCGGGTTCATGAGGGGCAACGGTACGGCGGTCGTAACTGCTGACCTGAGCCGCACGGTAATTCACGGCCGGATAACCGGTCACTGCGTCGTATGAAATCATTTCATCCAACAGTGACGCCATCGTCACCTGTGAAGCGGCGTCCGAGGGACTGCCGTGCGTTCCGCAGCCTATGGTGCTGAGCACCATTAAGATCGTAGTCAGTCGTTTCATGGTAAATTGGGGTTTTAGGTCGGGTTATTTTCGGGGTGGAGGCCATGCGCCTGCGCAGGTGCAGACATAAGCCGCGGTTTCAACGGCCGTCCGGTGCGCTTCCTCGATCGTCCGGCCTGTAAGCAATGCTCCGATCAGGCTTCCCGAGAAGGCATCGCCCGCACCAACGGTATCGACGACCTTTACCCGAGGAGTCGGCAGCACGGAGGTGCGGTCGCTTGTATAGATGGAGCTGAAACGATCCCCTCCGGTAAGCACGACCATACGAAGTGCATATTGTTCCGCCAACTTACGGCATGCAACGTCCGTATCTTCCGGAAGCGCGAACATCTTCTGTAACCGGACGAGTTCGTCATCGTTTATTTTCAGCACGTTCGCCATACGGAGCGACCGGTCGATCAACTCTTTCGAATAGAAATGCTGACGCAGGTTAATATCGTATATACGATAGGCTTCAGCCGGGACGGCTTCGACCATGGCGCAGGTGGTCCGATGTGAAACTTCACAGCGCTGTGCCAGCGTGCCGAAACAGATGGCACCGGCTCGGTGCGCCAGAGACAGCATCTCTTCCGTGAGCGGAATATAGTCCCATGCGACATGTTCGTGAATCGTGTAGGAAGGCTGGCCGTCGCAAAGCGCGACATCGACGGTTCCGGTCGGTTTATTCACTGTGGCGACAAGCGTACGAATGCCATAACTGTCGGTGATCGCCAACAGATCGCGTCCGGCATCGTCATTGCCGACAGCGCTGACTGCCCAGCCTTCGACACCGTTCTGCGAGGCGTGATAGGCAAAATTCACGGGGGCTCCTCCGGCTTTGCGGCCAGTAGGCAAGACATCCCACAGAAATTCGCCGATACCGATAACAAGGGGTTTGGAATACATCTTACTCTTTTTTTAGCAGTTGTTTTTCAATTTCTTCGAGCGAACGTCCTTTGGTTTCGGGAACCCAGATGCAGATAAACAGCCAGGCAGCCAAGCAAAGGAGTCCGAATCCGGCAAAAACGATTGCCGCACCGAAACTCTCCAACATGACGGGAAAGAACTGCACGACCAGAAATGCGCAGGCCCAGCTGATCCCCGTTGAAAGCGCCATGGCCGTGCCCCGGATGGCCGAGGGATATATTTCGGCTGTAACAACGAACATAAGCGGGGAAAGCGACACCGCAAAGAACGCGATGTAAACAAGCAGGGCGATCAGAATCCCGATACTGTCAGGCTGCGGCTGAGCGAAGGCATAGGTCAGGTACGCCAGCGATGCGACCAATCCGGCACACCCCCACAAAAGCAGTTTCTTGCGGCCCAGACGGTCCACCAGCCATACGGCGACTATCGTGAACAGAAAGTTCACTATTCCGACATAGATGGCTTGCATAAGCGCCGTATCTCCGCCGATACCGGTCTGCCGCAATATTTCAGGGGCGTAATTGATGATAACGTTGATTCCGGTGATTTGCTGGAATACGGCGAGCAACGAACCCAGCAGGACGATGTATGCCATCGATCCGCGGAATAATTCGGATAATTTGGGCCCGCCTTTCTGCGAAACTTTCGGCGTTTCAAGCATGACTGCCGCATCTTCGGAAGAAATCCCCATGCGGGCGATGGCTTTTCGGGCAGCCTCATATTCCCCCTGTCTGATCAGCCAACGCGGACTTTCGGGCAGAAACAACAGCATCAGCAGATTGCCCGCTGCGAACAACAACGGCAATCCGAGCATCCAACGCCAGTTGTTTCCCCACGAAATCATCCCGAAATCGGCGCAATAGGCAGCAAGAATGCCGATAACGATGAATAACTGGTAAAACGAAACGAACGCGCCGCGCCATTTGGCAGGGGATATTTCGGATATATAAATAGGTATTACGGCCGAGAGGACTCCCATACCGCAGCCGCCCAGGAACCGGGCTGCAATCAGCCATGCGGCATTGCTTGCCATGGCACATCCGACGGCCGACAGTATCAACATGACGGCAGATATGATCATCATGCTTCTGCGGCCGTATTTATCGCTGTAACGCCCTCCCAGCAATGCTCCTATCAGGCAGCCAATCATAATAGCGCTTGTCACGAGTCCCATGGCCATGGCCGAAAGCCCGAACTCGGCGGTAATGAATTCAAGCGCCCCGGAAATTCCTCCCAAATTAAGCCCGACTACAAATGCCCCGAACGAGGCGGCAAAGACATACCCGAATAGTAGTAACTTGTTTTTCATATCAGATTAGTTGATTTATTTGGTATAACAAAAATAGTCTGTTGTATGTAACGATTCGATAACGATTGTTACAGATGTGATAAGCCTTGTTACAAATTGATCTAATTCGATTTGCGTATTTGTAGTCTGGTTACAAATCCGTCGGACAGAAAAGATAGTATGAATCTTTGATTTTACGGCCGTTCTCATCAATCCGTAATGATACGAGATGCAAATGTTTCCGGTCAATGTTCTTATGTTTGAAGACAATGTAGGGCTGGTTGCCGTAACCCATAGTTCCATGTATTCCTGCGCGATGTCCCGGAGCTGTCCGTCGGTCAGTTTATCTTCCGGCGAAGGGTTCAGCGAGGCATGGAAGACCGTATTGGTCATCCTTCTGTTAGCTTCGAGATACGGTATGAAGCTCTCCATGCAGGCATCGACATCCATCCGTCCATATTTGTCGAACGGCTCCAACATCTTCTGCCAAAGGAGCACTTCTGCCTCATTCTTATCCACTTTCTCCTTGTTGTAGTACAAGGCCCCTCCGGGCGAGGAGCCCGATCTTATATTCGCAACCACTCCGCAGCTCGTTTGGCAAGGTTCAGAATCTCGATACTGAGGGCTTTCAGCTCGCGGGTTCGCTGCTCCAGCATAGCGATCTGATGCGGGATAGCAACGTTGGAAAAGTGCGCGTTGATGGCTTTTACAATCTGGTTATAGTTGTTCCCGAGCTTTTGAAACTGGAAGTAAAAGTCGTTCAGCCGGGCAACAAACTGAACTTTCGAAGGGTCGCGTCTGACGACTACGAGCTCCTCGGCGAAGAGGCGTTTGACGATAAACCGGCTGCGGTTATGCTCCAGTCCTGCTTTACAAAGCTCTGCTTAAAGCGGATATTCTCGTCCGTCGTGAGTTTGAAATTATACCTGTGAACCCTGGGGTCTGTTGTTGTCGGGCGTCCGATCCTCTTTTTCGTGGTTGTCGTTTAAGTGGCGTGACTCGGGAACGCCACCCGGCCTCGCAGAGCGAGCTGTACCTTTGTATGCCGAAAAACTTTTCGGCATACAAAGGTACAGCTCGCTACCCTCTGACGAGGGTAAGAATCCGCGCCGGAGCATCTCTTCCCGAAGTTTTCGGAATCCTCCGCTGCGACGGCTGATGCCGGGTCGGTTCCAGGTAAATATTACGATGGTTTTCAGGGATAAAAAAGCGCCGTCACCGGCCATAGACGGTCTGGCGAGGACACGCGGAAGCAGGGGCCGGACGACGTATTATCTTGCAGCCGGATTGATGCGAATCAACGCTTCTGTCTGCAAAGAGAGAAATATCGGAGCGGAGGAATCTCCGGTTATCCGGCTCACTCCGGATTTACGGATTTCCAGATTTACGGGAATCAAGAAATATATATTCCTGTAAATCCGGATATCCGCGAATCCCGCAATGAATATGCAACCACTTAAATACAGAGAGAATGGAATCATCGAATCGGGAACCGGAGAGGTACTTCAGCCTCTCGGTCTGCAACCAGAAGGGCGGCGTGGGAAAGTCGGCCTTCACGGTGCTTTTGGCCAGTTGTCTGCATCACACGGTCGGACATGATGTGCTGGTCGTGGACTGCGACTATCAGAGTTCAGATATGCGTGCTGTGGAGCAGCCGCCCGTTGGGTAGCGTCCGGGCCGCAGAAGTCCGCCTATTCCGGCGGTAGCGACCGGCAAAACGCCGGGAATGGAAATACGCAAGGCTCGCCCCTCGGGCGATTCGCACGGCCTTGCGCATTTCCATCTCCGGCGATAAATTCCCTGTCGGCGGAAAGGAGTTACAGGGATATTGGATATATACGATATTTCGGGATAATGCCGGGTTACTGCGCGACCTTGAAAACGCGGTCGAGTTTCTCGCTTAATGCCGCCATATCTTGCCCGATCTTGTCATTGGTGATTTTGGCGTAGATTTGGGTCGTGGTAATATGTTTGTGCCCCAGCATCTTGCTGACTGTCTCCAGAGGTACGCCCTGCGTGAGCGTGACCGTCGTGGCGAAAGTATGGCGCGCCATGTGGATCGTGGGATTGAACGACAGACCGGCATGTCTGGCAACCTGTCGCAACGACATGTTCAGCGTCTTATGGGTGCCTTTGAGCGGAAAAACCTTGTCTCCTGCCAGGTGCATGTCCTTATAACGTTCGTAGAGCATTTCGGCAACGGGAAGAAGTTTGACACGGAACTGCATACCCGTCTTCTGACGCTTGTCGATGATCCACCGCTCTCCGTTGTCGTCCGTATGGATGTCAGCATGGGTAAGTTTCACCACCTCTGCATGTCTCAGGCCCGTAAAGGCGCAGAAGACGAAGACATCCCGGTTGATGCCCGTCCGATAGTTAGGGAGCTTGACATCCATCACGGCCTGCAATTCCGAAGCGGACAGATAGCGACGTTCGGCGTATTTGGGCCTGACATGGAACCCGGCGAAAGGATCGACGGCAATCCAGCCGTTCTTATACGCCGTATAGGTCATCAGCTTCAGTTTCTTGACGGTCGAATGAATCGTCCCGGAACGCATACCTTGTATCGAGGAGAGATAGACCACGAATTTTTCGATAAAATCCCGTTTCAGCTCTTTGAACGCAATATCCTTGACGTGGTATTCGTATTCGAGGAAGGAAGCCAGACGGCGGCGGCGTTTGCAGTAGTCCTTATAGCTGGAATAGGCGCGGTCCTTGCCTACGCGTTTGAGGAACCCTGCAAGGTATTCGTCGAAGGTCTGCAACAGCAGACGGCAGTCGTCGCCCATACCGAGAAAAGCGTTGCGGACTCTTTCTGCCGTGACATACGAATCCCGGTCGCAGAGACGCTGGTACTGCTTGCCGATATTGGTCTTGATGTTTTCCAGCTTCTCGTTGAGACGCTGGGCTTCGAGACTTTTACCGGAAGCCTTGTTCGCCTTGGCATCCCAAAGGGTAGAACGGACGGTGAGTTTGCAGCTGAACTGCGACATCGTGCCGTTGATCGTGATACGACCCATAACGGGAACCTGACCCGATTTCTCGGACTGCCTTTTCACGTAGAAAAGGACTTTGAAAGTGCTGCGTTGCATGATAACTTGAACTTTGTGGATTTGTTAAACGTTAAGTCAAGTTATTTGTTATGCGGAAATTCAATGCAATAGACTGAAAACAAATGATTTAATGCAAACCAAAGCATTTCGGGCAGGTAACGGATAAGTAACACAACTCACCGTTAAACCTGCCCGATTTTGCTGTTTCCATTGCTCCGAGCATATGCAGAACAGAGAGCTAATAGCCTGTAAACAGGACACTTGCTTTTTCCGCACTCTCATTGTCCTGCTGACCCCGAACCCTTATGGTCCCGGCTGTTCCCGGTGCGTGCCGGGCCGATGACCGATTTCGAGTGAAAGAGTTCTTGCCGATGCGTTGAAACAAATGAACGCACGGCGGGATGGTAGAATTGAGCGAAGCGTAGCGAATTAGCCGATACGGCTTTCGCTGCGCTTCGGTTTTCTACGGGACGGAGCCCGTGAGAAACGACATGAAGCCGGACTGCGCAGGGACCCGGTCGCCCGGAGAATTCGCGTTCGTAGAAGAAATGCCGCCCGCGGGAGGGGCGGCATGTGTGACCCGGACCCTCATCCGGACCCGCTCCGGGGCGATTGCCCGGGTTTGCGAGGGGGCTTTCCGACGGGATCTATTCGGCGAAGCCGACCGAAACGAAGGCGAGGATGTCGTGCAGTGCGGTCTGCCAATAGCGCCACGTGTGGCCGCCGTCGCGCATCCGGTATTGCAGCGGGATGTCGCGCAGGCGCATGGCCTCGTAGAAGTGGATGTTGGCCAGGGCCAGGAAGTCGTCGTCGCCGCAGTCCACCCACCAGCGGACGGTGCGCTGCGCGGCGGCCTCCGCGTCGGAGAGGTCGCGGACCATCTGCACGGGGTTGTTCTCGGCCACCGAACGGCGGAAGGCGTTCTCGCCCGGGTCGCCGTAGGCTTCCAGAAGGCCGCTCATCGGGCAGGCCGAGCCGAAGAGCTCGGGGTGGCGCAGGGCATAGACCGCCGTGCCGCCGCCTCCCATCGAGAGGCCCGAGATGGCGCGGCGGGCCTTGTCGCCGCAGATGCGGTAGCGCCGTTCGACGGCCGGGACGAACTCCTCGAAGAAAAAGCGTTCGTAGGGCCAGCCCGGGACGTTGAAGTATCCCATGCGGTCGCCCGTGTAGTTCTCGCCCGTACCCGAGGCGTCGGGCATGACGACGATCATCGGGAGCGCCGTGCCGGCGGCGATGGTCTCGTCGGCGATCTGGCGCATGTTGCCCTTTTCGGCCCAGTCGCCGTGGTAGCCGCTGGCGCCGTGCAGCAGGTAGAGCACCGGATAGCTCCGCCCCGAGTCGTCGTAGCCGGCGGGCAGATAGACCGAGCAGGTCTTTTCGGCGCCGAGCAGGGCGCTGCGGAAGGTGAAGGTTTCGATGCGGCTCTGGGCCGTGGCGGCGCAGGCTGCGATGCAGGCTGCGAGGAGGGTGAGCAGTCGTTTCATGGTCGGAGACGGTTTGGAAAGGGGTTATTCGACATAGAGCACCAGCCCCTTGAGGTACTCCCCTTCGGGGTGGTAGATGTTGATCGGATGGTCGGCCGGCTGCGTGAGCTGGTGCAGGATGCGCACGCGGCGGCCGGCGATCGCGGCGGCCGAGAAGACCGTCGTGCGGAACAGCTCCTTCGACACGGCCTGCGAGCAGGAGAAGGTGAAGAGGATCCCGCCGGGGCGGATCTGCGACAGCGCCCGGGCGTTGAGCCGCTTGTAACCCTGCATGGCGTTGCCCAGCACCTTGTGGTGTTTGGCGAAGGCCGGCGGGTCGAGGATGATCAGGTCGTATTTGTCTTCGATGTCCT
>ENA-ORMO01000857-ORMO01000857.1-human-gut-metagenome-genome-assembly--contig:-NODE-857-length-38863-cov-4.508993_pt1 | contig 38863 bp, 47 predicted proteins | sample MGYA00242106_ERZ509001 | MGnify/ENA primary metagenome ERZ509001 (study PRJEB26280, sample SAMEA2338736) | human gut metagenome | biome: human gut; feature: human-associated habitat; material: faeces...
TGCTTGTGGAGAACAAGCCTGTTCCCATGGAGCGGATCGGCGCCGTGGATTTTGCGGAGGCCTTCGGCCGGGCGGTCCACCTCGCGTGCCATTGGGTGTCCTTGCCATACGGTTTCACTTCCTTCCATCTGGACTTCCTTTCCAGTTCTTTGTTCAATCCGAAAGACGCGTTACCTGTGCACCGAGTGCACACAAACTCTTCTCCAAACATTCATACCCGCGATCGATGTGCCGTACGCCGCTGACGAGTGTCTCCCCTTGGGCAGCCAAGCCAGCCACTACCAAGGCCGCTCCACCCCGCAGGTCTGCCGCCTCGACCGGAGCCCCGGAAAGATGTCCTACCCCTTCTACCACGGCTACACGGCCTTCCACTTTGATATTCGCCCCTAAGCGAAGCAATTCCCCCACGTGCTTATAGCGGCTTTCAAAGATATTTTCTACAAAGATACTCGTACCATTCGCCACTGCTGTCATTGCCATCATCGGGGCCTGCGCGTCCGTCGGAAAGCCCGGATAAGGCATAGTCCGTACATTCTTAATGCGGCTCAGACGGTCCGGGGTATGCATACGGATTTCTTTTCCCCGAATCTCAAAACGGCACCCGCTCTCCTCAAATAGAGGAAGGACCGGCGCCAAGTGGGCTGGGAGTACATGAGTTAGCGTAATGCTGCTTCCCGTCGCCGCTGCTGCTGCAAGGAAGGTGGCCGCTGTGATCCGATCTGGAATCACCTCATGCTCACAGCCATGAAGGTTTTTGACCCCCTCTATGACGATGGTGCTCTCTCCCGCTCCAAGGATATTGGCGCCACATTGATTGAGGAACTCCGCTAAATCACAGATCTCTGGTTCACGCGCTGCATTGGTAATTACAGTTGTTCCCTGCGCACAGCAGGCGGCTAAAAGAACGTTTTCGGTTGCACCAACACTTGGGAAAGAAAAGGCAATATTTACGCCCTTGAGCCCCTCTGGAGCACTGCATTTTAAGCAACCGTGATCTTCCTGAATCTCCACCCCCATCTTCCGCAGTGCGGAAAGATGCAGATCAATCGGGCGGGGGCCCAGTTCGCAGCCTCCAGGAAAAGAAAGCTCCGCCCGACCCATACGGGAGATAATCGCTCCCAAAAAGACAATGGAGGAACGCATTTCCCGCATCAAATACTCCGGTATGTCGCTCTGCTCCACACCGCGTGGATCAATCGCAACATCCGCACCGGATCGCTCTGTATGGCATCCTAAATGCTGTAAAATCTTTTCCGAAGTTTGGACATCGGAGAGAACTGGACAGTTATGTAGCACACAAGTGCTGTCACAGAGCAGCGAGGCAGCCATTAACGGCAGCGTACTGTTTTTCGCACCATGTACGCGAACCTCCCCCTTTAACCGGCTGGGTCCCTGAATCAAAAGTTTTGACATAGCCGCACCCCTTTTCCCCCGGGAAAAATGCCGGTGCCCGGCGTTTTCCACGTATCACAGGTTTTTTTGAACTGCTGTATACTATGCACCGGGAAGGTATGCTGTGCACACAGGGAAAAAGGCGCAATCGCTACTTTACAATCTCCTTTATGATATGATAAATTCGTTCATTTGCATCCAAAATTGCCATCTTCTTGGCGTTTGCTGCAAAGGTGGGAATTGTGTCAGGATTGTTAAACAACTCTTCTACTTTTTGGCACAGCGCTTCTCCACTCAGATCTTTTTCCTCCAGAATGGCTGCTGCACCGCGATTCACAAGAGCCATTGCGTTATGGTACTGATGATTCTCCGCCACATTTGGGGATGGAATCAATATAGACGCGCGCCCTTGTGCCTGCAATTCACTGAGCGTAATCGCACCGGCACGGCAGATCACAAGATCTGCGGCTGCCAGGCAGTCCGGCATATCGTTGATGTACTCGCGGACATCTATATTGGGGTGGCCGGCAACGTCCAGACCTTTTTCTTTGAGGAGATCGGGGAACCATTTCCCCCATTGGCCGTAGGCGTGAATGTGCTGGAACTTGTCCGAACGGGCGCTCCAAACCAAAAGATCGGCAACTGCTTCATTGATCTTTCGGGCGCCCAAACTTCCACCAAAGGACAAGATCAGAGGCCGCTCATCCAAGCCCAATTTCTTGCGCGCAGCGGCGCGCCGGGCACGGATGACCTCCTGTCTCACGGGATTTCCCGTCAGCACACAGCGGGCCTTTGGGTCCAGATGCCGCTGTGCGTCCGCCACCGCCAACATAGTCCGGGTCGCGTGCCGGCTCAGTGCCTTATTGGTCACGCCCGGATATGCATTTTGCTCATGAATGACGGATGGAATGCCCATTTTTATCGCATCTCGGATCACCGGGCCGCTGACATAGCCGCCCGTCCCTACACAGACATCCGGCCGAAATGCTTCTAGGATCTTCCGCGCTTCTTGACTCGAGGTGAACATGCGTACCACCGTTTTGGCATTTTTCTTTAGGTTTTCCCAGCTCAGTTTTCGCTGAAAGCCGGAGATGGTGATGCTTTTAAAAGGATATCCGGCAGCGGGGACCAATCGCTCCTCCATACCACCTTTTGCCCCGATATACAAAATTTCCACATCTGGCTCGCGCTCGCGTAAATATCCTGCAATCGCCAGTGCGGGATTGATATGTCCGGCGGTTCCTCCGCCTGCAAATAAAACTTTCATAAAATACCGTCTCCCTATCGTGGTACAACCGCCTAAAGGCTAGGTTTTTTCAATCGTCGATGTCCGTGAAATCGACAGCACAACTCCCATTTCTGCCAATAGAATCAACAGGGAGGTGCCTCCATAGCTGAAAAAGGGCAAACTGATGCCTGTATTCGGAATGGTATTCGTCACAACGGCAATATTCAAAATCACCTGCAAGCCCACCTGTACGGTCAGACCGATGCCCAACAACATTCCAAATTTATCCTTGGCTTTGAGGGATACGGTTATCCCTCTCCAAACCAGCATCGCAAAAAGAATGACAATCAACAGAGCGCCGATAAACCCGAGCTCCTCACAGACCACGGCAAAAATAAAATCGTTCTGTGGCTCTGGCAAATACAAATACTTTTGCCGGGATTGCCCTAATCCAAGCCCCAGCAAGCCGCCCGAACCGATTGACATCAAGGATTGGCGCGTCTGCCATGTATCCACGGTATTTCCAAAAGGGTCGAGCCATCCGGAAATACGGTCGCTCGCATATCCGAATTTTGCACTAAATAAAACGACATACGCCACAGCTGCCGCCAACATACCGAACGCAATTCCAAACCAGCGCAGCTGAACGCCGCCGATAAAAAGCATAACACCTGCTAAAGCAACTAAAATCAGCGTCGCAGAAACGTGTTTTTCCAAAAGAACCAAAACTGCGATTGAACCCAAAATCAACAGATACGGAAGAACGCCAAACCGGAAGGTATTCATCCGCTTGAAATTAATCGAGATCAGGTGTGCAAAGATCAAAATTAAAGCAAATTTTGCGATCTCTGAAGGCTGAAAATTGACTGGGCCTAGATAAATCCAGCGCCGTACACCGTTGCGCTCCGGCATAAACAGCACCAGAACCAAAAGCATATACGTGACCAGAAGGATGGGAATAGCCAATTTATGCAGGTGGTGATAATCAAAGTAAGAGATCACCACCATAATAAAAATCCCTGCGACGGCAAATCCCGCCTGACGGATGATAAAGTAATAGCTGTTTCCATAATTGTAATAGGCATAAGCATAACTGGAGGAAAACAACATAATCAGGCCGATCACCAGGAGGGTGAGCACCAGAAAGAAAAAAGGCAGGTCCATACCCGCGCGTACAGAAAAAAGACGAAATTTCTTTCGAATCCGTCTTCCAAACGACACCTTTGGAGGCATCTCCTTTGTGTCGGATTTTCGCGCGGTTGGCAAGTGCGTCACGTTTGCTCCGCGTTTACTGTCCGCCCTTGTCGCCATAAAGCCGCCTCCTTTCAAATCCAGACAAATTCCGGAAAACCCCCTAGATTCTGTGGGGCCTTTCCTCATTTAACCACAAACCGGCTGCCAAAAATGTCATTTTAACGCTTACAGCCCAAACCAAACCGACGCTACGCTAAGCACGCCAAACAACAAGGTAATCAGGCTGAAAACTGTACAGATTTTCACTTCGCTCCAACCACACATTTCGAAGTGGTGGTGGATGGGGCTCATTTTAAACAATCGCTTCCCGCCAGTGGCCTTAAAATAGGTGACCTGTAGCACAACGGAGAGGATCTCCACAATATAAATGATACCCACTGGCAGAATTAAAACTGGCAAATTTAGGCCATAGCCCAGTGCGCAAACCATCCCCCCCAAAAATAGGGAACCTGTGTCGCCCATGAAAACTTTGGCCGGGTTGAAATTCCAGATCAGGAAGCCCAAGCAGCCACCCGCCGTTGCCGCCGCAAGAATCCCCATACCGCTGGCGCCTAGAACGCCAGCGATCACCATAAAGATGAGAGACGCGAAGAATGTCACCGACGCATTCAGTCCATCGATTCCATCGGTGAAATTGACAGCGTTCACCATTCCAACAATCCCAAGCAGGGAAATCACCCAATAAAATATCCCCAGGTCCACGCCGCCCAAGAAGGGAATCAAGGTCACCGACGAGCCTCCGGAGAGATACAAAGAAAACAGATACGCCCCTGCGACCAAAAACTGCAAAATCAGCTTTTGCTTTTCATTCAAACCGAGATTGCGCTTTTTTACCACCTTGATATAATCATCAATAAAACCCACGCCGCCAAAGCCCAACGCCATCAGAAATCCGGCTACCAGTTTTGTCTGCATGTTCATATCCTGCGGGTTCTGTCCCGAGGTCCGATAGAATAGCACCAAACTGGCAGCTGCAGCCACAAAAATACCGATGATGAACATGAACCCGCCCATCGTCGGCGTACCGTTTTTCTTTTGATGCCACTTTGGTCCTACTTCCCGGATGGTCTGTCCAAAATTGATTTTGTGCAGAAATGGCACCATCCATTTCCCCAAAAGCCCCGTCACTGCAAATGCAATCACTGCCGCCGCCAATATCCAGATGCCGTCCGCCATATGCAATATCCCCTTTGTCACCGTTTGCCGCGCCCATGCGGTTGATTTTATTATAACCCATTCGAATGGAAAAGCCGCCCATGATTGCCATACAGGCGGCTTTTTACATTCCAAATGGGAATTTTTATATGATCTTTATTATACCATCTTTTCCCCGCTGGTTCATTGGAAAAAAGCACGGATATATAGCCTTTTTCAGACCATTTCTTGGTTCTATTCTACGGAATCCAATTCCACAAAATCGACCGTCACCATCGTACCTGGCGGAACTTGGCTGCCCTCTGGAATACTTTGTAGATTGGAAACTGCATTTTTCCCAGTGAGTGCAGCGCCAGAAATACTGATATTGATTCCCGCATTGGCCGCCGTAGAATTTGCCTGTGCCAGAGTAAGCCCGGTCAGTTTCGGAACGGTCACAGTCTGCGCAGCACTTTCCTCATCGGTAAACAGCACCACCTGGCCGCTCTTCGGAATGCTCTTGCCCGGCTCAGGTACCTGCGAGAGCACCGTATCCCCCTGACCATACACTTTCACGTTGAGCTCTGCGCTCTGAATCAGGTTTTGGGCTTCTTGGACACTTTTCCCAAGGACATCCGGGGCACTGGTATCCAGCTTTGCAAGTTCTTCCTCCGTATATTTGGCTTCTACCCCAAGGTACGGCAGAATCTCACTCATGGTCTTTGCAAATGGTGGGCCTGCAATTGCACTGCCAAACACCTGTCCGCCCTGCGGCAAAGGTTCGTCAAAGAACACCAGCATTGCCACCTGTGGATCGTCAGCCGGAGCATAGCCGCAGTAAGAAGCAATGTACTTTTTTTCCCCTTGCTTTCCCTGCGCAATCCATTCTGCAATTTTTTCCGAGGTACCGGTCTTTCCGGCTACCCGATAACCTGCAATATAGCCATTTTTTGCCGTCCCAGTGGTAGCGGTTTGCTGTAAAATAGCGCTGACACGACGGGATGTCTCATTCGAGATCACCTGACGCTTCACCGTTGTATCCGTGGTGCGAATGATATTGCCCTCGTCGTCGATTACCTGTGCCACCACATGCGGCTGTACCAAATAACCGCCATTTGCGACTGCTGCAGCCGCAGTAATCATCTGAATCGGTGTAATACTGAAGTTCTGACCAAAGGATTCCGTCGCCAATTCTACAGGTCCCATCGTCTCATCGTAATAGATACTTCTGGATTCGCCAGGTAAGTCAATACCTGTCTTCTGGGTAAATCCAAACGCTTCAAAGTACTCAAAGAATGTCTGCGCACCAAGCTTTTCACCCACCTGGATAAACACCGGGTTACAAGAATTACACAGCCCCTGCGCAAATGTTTCGGACCCATGGCCTCCCGACTTCCAGCAGCTGATGCGCCGGTCGGCAACCACATAATAGCCAGGACAGGAGAAAGGGGTATTTTCACTGATAATGCCCTCTTCAAAGCCCATGGATGAGGTCACCATCTTAAAAACAGAACCGGGATAATATGTATCGCTGACACATTTGTTACGCCATTGCTTTTGGCGCGCTTCGTTCAATGCTTTCGTGCGTTCCTCCCCCTGAAGCGCATCAACGGCAGCCTGTTCTTTTGGGTCGGTCAAAGTAAATGGGTCGTTGGGATCAAAGTCTCCTTTCACAGCCATTCCCAAAATGGCGCCGGTTTTGACGTTCATCACAATGCCACAGGCGCGGTTTCGGGTACCGCTGTTGGCTACGCCCTCTTCCAAATACTTTTCCAAGAAATGCTGCACGACCTCGTCGATGGTCAGAACCAAGCTGTTTCCATTCTGTGCGTCCACCATCTGCTCATAATCAAATGGCATATCGGTTCCAACGGCATTCTTAGCTGTCACGAGCCTCCCAGGAACGCCGGTCAACTCTGAATCATACTGCGCTTCGATGCCCGCCAAGCCCTGGTTATCCGACCCAGTGAAGCCCAGGACGGATGAGGCAAACTTTCCATACGGATAGTACCGCTTGTAGTCAGGAATCAAGCGAATCCCATTGGTAATTTCATTCTCTTCCTTAAAAGCAACAATCTGATCTTTCACATCGGTCTCTACCTTATTCTTGACCACATCATAGTAGGTTCTTTTTTTGCTTCGTTCGATCAGATCGGCTTTGTCCAAACCGAGAATTTGGGAGAGTCCGTTGCAGATCAACTCCCGGTTGTCGTCGTCGATATAATTGGGCTCCAACACCACCTTCCAGACGGCGGCGCTCTTCGCTAAAACCTTCATATTGCAGTCATAGATTGTACCGCGCTGCGCGCTGATGGACGTATCCTTCAAATACTGGTCCACGGCGCGGGTCTGCATCTCTTCTCCCTGCACCAGCTGCAAGCGGAAAAGACTTACGACAACCACGGCAAAGCCGGCGATAATCAAAGCCAACAGAAAAGCGGTACGTCTCCACATACGGATCGTTGTTCCTTTTGCCATTTGCAACCTCCATATTACAAAGCGGAGAGTCAAGATGTTCTCTTAACTCTCCCGCTTTTACAATCATTGATTCCGGGATCAGTCCTGACGCATCCATATGGAACAGGAATCCCCTCTTCTGAACGGTCCCTTTTTATCTATATGAGAAATGGTTTGCTTTATGACAGCAACTGTTCGATAAAGTTCCAAATCGATGTGAGCCAATTTTCTGAAGAATCCCCCTCTAACACCTGGCCCTTGTCCCCCTGGGATAAACTGATATATTCCACTTGGCTCTGCTCCAGCTTACGCATTCCGAGCTGTGTCTCCGCGTATTCCTCCACCGTTTCAAGCGACAGCTTGGACTGCGATTTCATCTTCAATTGGGTGTACAGGCTTTCCTGTTCGGCCAGTTCTGTTGTAGAAAGATTGATCTCGTTCGTCAATTCCGAAAGACGAACCTGTCCATAGACAAAGGTCCCAACAATTCCCAACATGACGGTTAAAAAGACACTCATGGAAAGGACCTTTAACGATCTGTGCTTTGGACGGCGGTTTCTTTCCAGTTCTTCCTGCGGAAGCCGTATGATATTATTCGTTTGTTGCTGCGGTTCCGATTTTCTCTTTGGCTCAAAAAGCTCAAAATCATACGCTTCGCCTCTGGTTCGCGTCGCCATTCACAGACCCTTCTTTCCTCATCTATGTTTTATATCTATAGCTTGATACAAACCCGCAACCGCGCGCTGCGGCTCCTTGGGTTTTGTTCCAATTCTTTTTCCGTCGGAGCAAGTCCTTTTTTATAAAGCAGCTTTGCTCTCGGCTTCTTCCCACAGACACACACAGGAAAATCCGGCGGACACGTACATCCTTGACACCAGGATGCCATGCGCTGCTTGACTATGCGGTCCTCCAGGGAATGAAAGGTGATTACAGCCAAGCGTCCCCCCGGCTTTAAAATTGAGAATGCGGCATCCAATCCGTCCGAAAGAGCGTCCAGTTCGCCATTGACTTCAATGCGCAAAGCCTGAAACGTCTTACGCGCGGGATGTCCCTGTTCTCTGCGTACAGCCGCGGGAACAGAAGCCTTGATGATCTCGGCTAGTTGCCCTGTGGTTTCAATTGGTCCGCTCTCTCGGGCGTGAACAATCCCCTTGGCAATACTCTTTGCGTTACGGTCTTCCCCATAGCGGCTGATAATCCCAGCCAACTCCTGCCAAGAAAGCGTATTCACCAAATCCTTTGCACTGGGACCCTGTTTACTCATACGCATATCAAGCGGTGCATCCGAATGATACGAAAATCCCCTATCAGGGGTATCCAGTTGATAAGAGGATACGCCGATGTCCAAGAGGACACCATCCACAGGCACCAAATCCCGCTCCTTTGCAACTTGAGCCATTTCGCTGAAATTGGCGTGTGCAACAAGGGAACACTTCATCCCCTTCAAGCGTTCTCGCACCACGGCAATCGCATCTGGGTCCTGATCAATCGAAAGCAGTTTTCCAGTTGTTAAACGGCTTGCAATGGCCTTGGAATGGCCACCGCCTCCCGCTGTTCCATCGATGTAGATTCCGTCGGGCTGAATCGCCAAAGAAGCAATCGCCTCATCAAACAACACGGGTTTATGCTGAAATTCCATCTCTGTGCGCCTCCGGTTCCCGGGGCCTGTCCTACGCCTAAAATTCCGTTCGGAAGCGCCCACTGTGGATTCTCTCTAACAAGATACACTTAAAATTGCAGTTCTTCCATCACCTCAATCAAGCTGCTGTCATCCAACTCCGCATTAAACGAAGCCCAGCGTTGGGCATCCCAAAGTTCCGCCCGGTTTGAGGTTCCTATAAAGGCTACATCTTTTTCCAGCCCAGCGTATTCCCGCAAATGCTGTGGAAGAAGGATGCGTCCCTGCTTGTCCGGCTCCACCTCAGCAGCGCCGGAAAAAAAGAAGCGTTGGATACCGCGGGCTTTTCCCATGGGCATTGCCATGATTTTTTCCTGCAATTTAGTCCATTCTGTAGGCGGAAGAACGAAGAGACAATGATCCAGGCCCTTCGTGACATAAAAACGTTCCCCCAGGTCCTCCCGGAACCGGGCGGGAACAATCACGCGGCCCTTCGCGTCAATATTATGTTGGTATTCGCCAATCAACATAACCGCTGTGCCTTTTCAGGGCAAAAGATGGATACTTGAACCACATCGTGCTATTTTGCCCCACCTTCCTCCACTTGTTGATTACGATTATACTCGATTCGTAACAAAAATGCAACTGATTTATTTTGATTATGTCAACTAATCCGACAAATACCGACTCTCTTTTGAACAAAATTCGCTTATTTAGTAGCATAAAAAAATGCACCACAATATCTTGTGGTGCATTTTTTAGGTTAAGAATTGAGATTTTCTATATTATCCAAATATTACCAAATTTTTCTAGCGGAAACTTACAAATGTTTCGATCAATTCTGACCGGAACGCTGAGTCGCTTTGATGTTTTGACGGGTCTTGCGCAGTTCTGCCAGGTTTGCCGCAAGGGCCTCATCTGTACGGCGCATCAGATCGTCCACATACTCGTTTGCTGCTTTCCGCATTTCACGTGTTTTTATCTGTGTTTGCGTCAATAGGTCGTTTGCCTTCTGCTGCGCCTGCTTGACAATCTCATCCTGGTTCACCATCGCCCGGGCCCGCTCTTCTGCGACCCGAATCTTTGTCTCGGCTTCCATCTTTGCCGTGCTGATAATCTGATTGCGATCCGCCACAATCGCTTTCGCTTTGAGCAATTCCTGGGGCAGGTTTTCGCGGATCTCATCCAAAATCTGTTTGACCTCTTCGCCATCCAGCACCGCGCGGCCGCGGCTGAGCGGAAGGTTCCACGCCTTCTCTACCATCTCATACAATTCGTCGATCAGTTCTTCCACGTTCATCGTATTGATCCATCCTTTCAGAGGGCCGCAGAGTTGCGCATGGGAAAACGGAACCGGATACACGCATTCCCACCCAGAATATGTTTACTTCTTCGCGGCATACATTCTTTCTTTGATGTCATCCAAGATACACGCTGGAACAAAGTTAGAGACATCGCCGCCAAAGTTGGCGATCTGTTTGACTATGCTGGAACTCAGGAACATGTTTTCCGACCTGGTAATCATAAATACGGTTTCTAACTCGGAATTGAGTTTCCGATTGGTGAGCGCCTGCTGAAATTCATATTCGAAGTCGGACATGGCCCGCAGGCCTTTGACAATCGCCGTCGCCCCGCGCATCTTGGCATAATCTGCCAGCAAACCGTCAAAGCTGACCACTTCCACACCGCTCATGCCATTGGTGCACTTCTGAATCAGGGCAATTCGCTCTTCCGTGGTGAACATCGTGTGTTTCTCCGGGTTCACCATTACAGCCACAATCACATGATCGAAAATCTTTCTTGCACGTTCAATAATATCCAAATGTCCGATGGTGACCGGATCAAAGCTGCCTGGGCAAATTGCAATTTTCATAGGTCTCTTCCTTTCCAAAACTCTTCCCATGTGTGGAATCCTGTATCCACACGAATCCCTTATAGATCTTTGTGCCGGTAGACCGACAGCACAATCTTTCCATAGCGGTAGTCGCGCTTTTTTTCGAAATCCCCTGCCGCCTCGGGAATCTCCTCGTCGATTGGATGTTCACAGACGAGGACGCCGCCCTTGTTCAGAATAGCCACTGTCAACGGTATCGCCTTTTGTAGTAGGCCTGTCCGATAAGGCGGGTCTAAAAAGGCGATGTCAAAGGGCTCGTTACGGCGTAAAAGAAAGGCTGCATAATCCATATGCAAAACCTTTGCACGCTCTCCCAAACCGGTGCTGGCGATATTTTTTTCAATGATCGATATGGGTTCCTTTCCCGCATCCACAAAGACGGCTTCTCGTGCACCGCGGCTGAGCGCTTCCAAACCGAGCTGGCCAGACCCCGCAAATAGATCCAGCACACGCCGCCCCTCGATCTGAAACTGTAGGATGCTAAACAAAGCCTCCTTTACCCGCTCCGTTGTTGGACGAACATGTTCGCCTTCCAACGTTAAAAGACGTCTGCCACGGGCTGAACCTGTAATAATTCGCATATGCAATGCTCCTTCAAAAATCGAAGACGTAAAATGGTCTTTTTATTATCCCATTATCTTCCGCGTCTGTCAAGCGTGCAGCGATACACGGACTAACGGTTTCAAGGCTTTTGGGGAACCTCTTCGCCATGAAAATGCACGTAGACTTTTCTAGCGGCCGGTTTCGTCATTCCGGGGGCCGCCTCCAATTCAGCAAGGTCCGCCTCCCGGATAGCTGTCAGTGTTCGAAAATGGCGCAAAAGCGCGCGTGCGCGCGTCTCGCCGATCCCTTCAATCTCCGTCAAAGTAGAGGTCAGGGTATTTTTCTTTCGTGTCTGGCGATGATACCCAATTGCAAAACGGTGGACCTCCTCCTGAATAGAGGATACCAGGGTAAACGCCTTGCGATTGGAATTGATTGCAATTTCTCCCCCGTCTTCCGCGATGGCTCTCGTGCGGTGCTTATCATCTTTGACCATACCAAACAGGGCAATATCCAGCCCGGAGGCTTCCAGAATAGGCCGGACCGCAGACACATGGCCCTTTCCTCCGTCCAAAAGGATTAGATCTGGAAGACGCCCAAAGCCCTCTCCACTATCCTTCTGGTCAAAATACTCCTGTAACCGGCGCCCTATAACCTCACGCATGGAACCATAGTCGTCCTGCCCCACAACGGTCTTGATTTTAAACTTCCGGTAAGCGCTTTTCAGCGGACGACCGTTTTCAAAGACCACCATACCCGCTACATTGTCTCCACCGGCCAAATTGCTGATGTCGTATGCCTCAATATAGGCCGGTGGATGCGCCATTCCCAACAGGCGGGCAAGCTCATCCAGCGCGGAAGCCTCTCTGCCAGTCCTTCCGACCGACTGTGCCAATTGCTCGGCTGCATTGTTGCGGCACATCTCCACCAGTTGCGCTTGTTCTCCCTTTTGCGGGACGTAAACCGTCACCTTCCGCCCTGCCTTCTGGCTAAGCCATTCGGAAAGCAAGTCCATATCTGCAGCGGGCGCATCCAGACTCACACGCGGCGGCACACGATCTCGCATGGAGTAATAACGTTCGATAAATTCGCTGCGGGCCGCCTCTGGTTCGCCGATCTCTCCCATCAAGTACGTTTCCCGGTCACACAGGCGGCCATTCATAAAGCGAAACACCTCAAAACAATTTCGCTCAGGGCCTTGTGCCAGTGCAATGATGTCCTGTTCCGGGACCTTTAAGGCTACCACCTTCTGGCGGTCGCTCATGCGCTTGATGGCGGCAAGACGATCGCGGATGCGTGCTGCACGCTCAAACTCAAGGTTTTCCGCTGCTTCTTCCATTTTTTTCGTCAAACTACGCACACATTCCGCACTTCCACCCCGCAAAAAGTCGATCGCTTCTTTGACTGCCTCGTTATAATCCTCCTGCGAAATCTTTCCTTGGCAAGGGGCGCTACATTGCTTGATATAATAATTCAAACAGGGACGTCCTTTCCCGATGTCCTGCGGAAATCTGCGCGAGCAGGAGGGCAGACGAAAGATCTTCAACGCTTCGTCCACCGATTCCTTTGTCGCCCAAGAACTGACAAATGGGCCGATGTAATCCGCGCCGTCGTCCAGCATCTGCTTTGCCTGCGAAATCCGCGGCCATGGTCCTCGGGTTACCTTGATATAATGATACCCCTTGTCATCTTTGAGGAGAATATTGTATTTGGGCGTATGCTGCTTAATCAGGCTGCACTCCAACACCAATGCCTCAAACTCACTGTCCGTTAGAATATATTCAAAGTATTCTACGTTACTGACCATCCGGCGAACCTTTTCATCGTGATTCTTTTCACTGCCAAAATATTGGCTAACGCGATTTTTCAGGGCTTTCGCTTTACCAATATAAATAATCTTGCCGGTCTTATCGTGCATGATATATACCCCGGGATGCAACGGCAGACGCATCGCCTTTTTCCGCAACTCGCGTATGTGCTCCAAACGTTGCTCTTGCTCTTCCATCGAAATTCCCCCCTTTGATTGGACACTCCATTGGTTCATCTATATCTCCGGACCGTAAGGCACCATAAAAAAATGGAACGCCCATCGGGCGTTCCTTTTTCATCTCGTTCCAACCATTGGACTTGACTCATATGGGAACTCTATCCCATACAATTGGACACAGCTGAAAAATTACTCAGCAAAACCGGACTTTACCAGCTCCACCAGATTTTCCACTGCCTCTTCCTCGTCGGAACCATCTGCAATGATGCGGATGGACGTGCCGCCCACAATACCGAGGGACAATACGCCCAGCAGGCTCTTTGCATTCACACGTCTCTCTTCCTTTTCCACCCAAATCGAGGACTTATACTCATTTGCCTTCTGGATAAAGAACGTTGCCGGACGTGCATGGAGACCTACCTGATTCTGAACCAAAACCTCTTTAACGCACATTCTTACTCACTCCTAAAACAAAATCAAAATCAAACCATTCCAACCAACCAAAATCTAAAATACAACACAGCATGAAAGCTAGATCATGCAGTTATTATATCACAATTCGGAAGGCCGTCAACAAATTTGAAAAAACTTTGGATTGATAACCGAATTGGGGCTTTTTTGTCCCCAACTCCTTTGTGCACCTTGCCATGTTTGTTGAAAACTTTTGTGCCGTATTCCATATTTTCAAAAAATCGAGAATGTCAAAATCAGACAGATTGTATAAGTATCTATTCTTTTTCTACATGAGTTTCCAACGAAGCAAGGTATTTTTTGTCCTGTTTGGTCAGCTCTGCCCGGGCAAACAAGTCGGGACGTTTGTGCATAGTGCGCAAAATGGATTGCTCTCTGCGCCAACGGGCAATTGCTGCATGATTACCCGATAAGAGGACGGGAGGGACGCTCCTTCCTCGCCAAGTTGCCGGCCGGGTATACTGCGGATATTCCAGCAAGCCGTCGTAGTGGCTCTCCTCCTCAAAGCAAACATCGTTTGACAGGACGCCATCCTTCATCCGGCAAACCGCGTCCGCAACCACCAGCGCAGGCAGCTCGCCACCGGTCAGCACATAGTCTCCTATGGAAATCTCTTCGTCGACATATGCCTCTAGCACGCGCTCGTCCACACCTTCATAATGCCCACATAGAATGGCAATATTCTCATGCATTGCCAATTCTTTCACTTTTTCTTGGGACAAAACATTTCCCTGGGGAGACATGTACAGAACATAGGGCTTTTTCCCCAACTGTTCTACCAAATCGTCCATGCACAAAGCGATGGGTTCCGCCATCATCAGCATGCCCATCCCACCGCCGAAGAGGGTATCATCTACCCGGTTATGTTTATCATACGCAAAATTACGGATTTGGTGACAGCACACCTGAACCGCTCCACGCTTACGGGCACGTCCGATGATGCTTTCCGCCATGACGGTCTCACACATCTCCGGAAAAAGCGTGAGAATGTCAATTCGCATCGTCAAAGATCCCCCTTATGGGCCGAATTTTGAGAGTGCCCCCGTCGATGTCCACATCGACAATCACATCCGGGATAGCAGGAACCAAATAGTTCACCTTATCCTCCCCGGTCACCTGATAGACGTCGTTCGCCCCTGTGGGCATTACCTCTGTCAATGAGCCATACCGTTTGCCTGTATCCGCATCCATAACGGTCAGACCGATCATATCCTGCACGAAATAGCGCCCTTTGGGCAATTTCACATCTGCTCGATCTAAATAGAGAATCCGGCCGCGCAGCGCATCCGCTTCCTCCACCGTATCGATCCCTTCCAGCTTCAGAAGCAGCAGGCTTTTGTGGACACGCGACGAAACCACCTGTAATTTCTCGCTCCCTCGGTTCCAATATAGCGTATGGATCTTGGCCAAAAAATCCGCAGAATCACACCACGGTTCCACGCGCAGTTCTCCTTTGACCCCATGTGTTCCCACAATACGGCCTGCCTCTAAAAATTGCTTGCGCATTTTTCTTCCTCCTTCGCAGAAAACAAAAAAGAGAGCGGACGCGAGTCTGCCCTCCTTTTTATGCTCAGTCGATCTCAACAGAAATCTTGCTGTTGGTGCGGGTTGCCGCGGCACGCATCACCACACGGATTGCCTTTGCGATGCGTCCCTGCTTGCCGATCACCCGGCCCATGTCCGCCTCTGCAACGTGCAGATGGTACACAATGGAGCCGTCCTCCGCGGAATCGTCAACATCGACGTTCACGGCGGTCGGGTCTTCCACGAGGCCCTGAGCAATTGCAATCAGCAGTTCCTTCATCTTAACCTCCGTATACAACGCATTGCCTCCCTTACAGGATGCCGTTCTTCTTGAACAGCGTCTTCACGGTATCGGTCGGCTGTGCACCGTTCGAAATCCACTTCTTCGCCTTTTCTGCATCGACCTTCACTACAGAAGGCTCCTGCATCGGATCGTACGTACCGATCTCCTCAATGAAACGGCCATCACGCGGATAACGGGAATCTGCAACAACAATGCGATAGAACGGAGCTTTCTTTGCACCCATTCTGCGCAGTCTGATTTTTACTGCCATGTTGATGTTCACCTCCAAAATAGAATCATTTCTATCTCCACCAAAAGTTTTGGTAAGATCACCTTTTAAAATCCAAAGCGGCGCCTTGCGCCCTTCCCTTTGAGCTGCTTTATGAGCTTTTGTGTCTGTTCAAATTGGCGCAACAAACGGTTGACGTCTTCCACACGCATGCCGCTGCCCGCCGCAATCCGGCGCTTACGCGATGGATTGATAATGGAAGGCTTCGCACGCTCCTCTTTGGTCATCGACAAAATAATCGCCGCCATACGGTCCATATCGCGATCATCGATCTCCACATCCTTGAGCTGCTTTTCCATTCCCGGCATTTTGCTGAGGACAGATTTTAGCGGCCCCATCCGTTTGACCTGCTTAAATTGATCCAACAGGTCGTTGAGATCCATTTTGTTTTCCAACATTCTGCGGGATACTTTCTCCGCCGCTTTCTGATCCATTTTGACCTGTGCTTCCTCAATCAGAGTCAGCACATCGCCCATCCCAAGGATTCGAGACGCCATACGGTCCGGATGGAAAACCTCCAAGTCATCCAATTTTTCGCCAGTGCCGGCAAACTTGATCGGCTTGCCCGTCACAGCCCGCACCGAAAGCGCCGCGCCGCCGCGGGTATCGCCGTCAAGCTTTGTAAGGATAACACCGGTAATATCCAGTTTTTCATCGAACGTCTTAGAAACATTGACCGCTTCCTGGCCGGTCATCGCATCGACGACCAACAGAATATCCGTTGGATGAACCGCATCTTTGATATTGTGTAGCTCCTCCATCAGCTTCTCATCGATTTGCAGGCGGCCCGCCGTATCGATAATTACATAGTCGTTGCCATAATCCTTGGCCCTGCGGATTGCCTCTTTGCAAATTTTCACCGGCTTTTCCGTGCCCATTTCAAACACAGCAACTCCCGCTTGGGAACCCACCACTTGCAGCTGCTTAATCGCAGCGGGGCGGTAGATGTCGCCCGCCACAAGCAGGGGCCGGTGGCCCCTGCTTTTCAGCATCTTTGCCAATTTACCACAGTGTGTGGTCTTACCAGAACCCTGCAATCCACACATCATGATAATCGCCGGCGGACTCGGTGGGGAAACCAAACGCGTCTCACCGCCGCCCATCAAGGCGGTCAATTCTTCATCAACAATCTTCACAACCATCTGCGCTGGGGTCAAGCTCTCCATAACCTCCGCGCCGACAGCTCGCTCTGTCACCTTTTTGGTAAAATCTTTTGCAACCTTATAATTGACATCAGCCTCCAGAAGCGCAAGCCGCACTTCTCGCATGGCCTCTTTGACATCGTCCTCGCTCAGTTTTCCCTTCGACTTCAGCCGTTTAAAGGCCGCGGAGAGTTTATCAGCCAGTCCTTCGAATGCCAAATCGTATCTCCCTCCCGCGCGCTTTGCTATTCACATAGCTTTTGCGCCAAGTCTATAATCGTCTGCGCATCCTCCGAAAGATCGTGAGAATACACATAGTGCTTATTATACTCCTGGATGCGTTGGGCCGCTTCGCGGATCTGTTCCAGCCCGCCGCGCATCTCACGAAACCGCTTTGCAAGCCCAAGGCGCTGCTCCATATCGAACAATTGCGCCTCTGCCCGCTTGATGGAATCGCGCACCCCCTGGCGTGTAATTCCCTCGTTGTCGGCGATTTCAGAAAGGGACAGGTCTTCGTTGTAATAGAATTCAATCACCTCACGCTGTTTTTCGGTCAGCATGTCGCCATAGAAATCCAGCAAAAAGGAAATTTCCAAATCCTTTGCCACGTTTGGCCCTCCCTCCAACTGTAAAGCCATTTCCTTTACAGTTGGAGATTATACAACAAAACCTTTCATCTGTCAATCCCCCGCAGCCAGAAACTGTTCCAAATATTGCCCCAGATGGCTCTGAATTCGCTCTAGATTTCCCTGTACCTGTACCTGGAATCCCTTGGGTGTTACTCGCAAATCCTGAACCTTCAGGCCCACCGCGCCGCCTAACACGGTTTCATCGAAAAAGGAATCGGAAACAGAGAGACGCTTTCCTTCGACTTTAACCTCCGAGGGAAGCAGATTTTTTGCAATTTCCAGTACCCATTCCGCCTTAATCGGCAGCCGCCCCAGGTGCACGGTCTGCAATTCTGCCCAGATGGTTTCCGCCTCCGTATCACAACCCACGGTGAAGCGGGCGCTGACCCCCAAGCGCAAACCGGAGTAAGACACCGGAATATAGAACTCCGCCGCCCCATCCTCTACAGAAACACATTGCAGATCTAAAACCTGAAAGCCGCCTCCATGCAGTCCGGCCACTTGGCTGGATAAAAGGCCGCTGACCTCCTCTTTGGTCAATAAAGCCGGCTCCCCTGTAAGCAAAGACTTCGCCAACTTGGGTACGACTGTCTCCGGCTGTGCAGTAGCTTGTACCGTATCCTCATAGGGGTCACTGACCGCCATGCCGATCGTTACGCCCACAGCGGCCAAAAACAACAGTATGAGCGTTATTCCGATAGCCACCCCTTTTCTGCTTTTTCTCGTCTCATTCATTGTGATTCCTCCTTTTCCAGATACTTTCGAAAAGGTCCAGACAGTACAACCGCCTGCCTGGACCTTAATTCCTTATATATGTCGGGGAAAGTTGGATTATACAGTTACAAAATCATAACCAAAGTCCCTGCGGTAATCAGAATTCCACCTATAACGGTCTTTGCATCCACTCTCTCATGCAGGAACAAAAAGGCCAAAACCATGGTGATAACCACACTAAATTTATCAATTGGGACCACCTTGGAAACCGGACCAACTTGAATAGCATGGTAATAGCAGATCCAAGACAGCCCCGTCGCCAATCCGGACAAAATCAAGAACAAAAAGCTCTTCGCAGAGATGTGGCTAATACCGGTCTGCGCTCCGGTTGCAAATACGATCCCCCATGCCAACACTAACACCACAACCGTACGAATTGCCGTTGCCAGGTTGGAATTCATATCCTCAATGCCGATCTTTGCCAGGATGGAAGTCAGCGCTGCAAATACAGCGGAACCAACTGCAAAAACGAGCCACATTCTGTCCTTTTCTCTCCCCTTTGTCATTCGGTTTCCTCGCTTTATTTCAACTCTACGATCGTAACGCCCGCTTCCCCTTCTCCAAAGGTCCCCAGACGGAAGCTTTTTACATTAGGGTGCCTCTTAAGATGCTGTTGTACAGCCGCCCGCAGTGCTCCTGTCCCTTTTCCGTGGATGATAGTGAGCAGATTGATCCCTGCCAATACCGCAGAATCGATGAATTGATCGACGTTCATCAACGCTTCGTCAGAAGTTTGTCCACGCACGTCGAGTTCCATCGCTGCACGAACATTGGCCCGGGTGACGCTTCGGGTAACAGAACCCTGGGGTTTCTTCACAGGCTTTTCTTCCAACAACCGGAGGTTGGAAACCGGTACGCGGGTCTGAATAATGCCAGCCTGAATCAGAGCTGTTTTGCCACCTTTCTCCGGAGGCTGCAAAACGGTCCCCTTCTTGTCGATGTCATAAATCAAAACAGAATCGCCTTTTTTAAGTGGCCTGGGCAAAACATACGCTTCACCGTCCTTCTTTCGGACCGGATCTGCCTCGTTTTCCAGTGCGCGCAGGCCGGATTTAAGCTTTGCCTTTTGCTCTGCGGTCAGCGCTTTATTCTTCTGCTTTTTGAGCTCCTCCATCTCGTTAAGCATGGCATCAATCTGGCCGCGCGTTCGGGCAATCAATTCTGCGGCACGGCGGCGCGCTTCCTCCATCTCACGCTCCGCCTGTGCATCAATGGAATCCTTTCGCTCCTTAGCCGCCCGACTGGCTTCTTCGGCTTCCAAGCGCTGGCGCTGCGCTTCCTTTCGCTCTTCTTCTAAGCGCTGACGGCTTGTCTCCAAGCTTTGAACAACATCCTCAAACCGGGTATTTTCGCTGGAAACCAATTCTCTTGCGTGCTCAACAATCTCTGGCACCATCCCCAGGCGCAAGCAAATGGCAAAGGCATTGGAGCGGCCTGGCACGCCGATCAGCAGGCGATATGTTGGCCGCAGGGTTGTGACGTCGAACTCACAGCATGCATTTTCCACGCCGGGGGTCTGCAAAGCATACGCTTTCAGCTCCGCATAGTGGGTTGTCGCCGCAATGCGCGCCCCCTTTCTCCGCAAAGCCTCTAAAATCGACATGGCCAGCGCCGCCCCCTCGATCGGGTCCGTCCCCGCGCCAAGCTCATCGAGCAAGATCAAACTGGAACCATCCGCGTGTTCCAGAATCTTGATTATGTTTGTCATGTGGGCAGAAAAGGTGGACAGGGATTGCTCAATACTCTGTTCATCGCCAATATCAGCCAAAACATTGGTAAAAATGGATATCTGGCTGTTATCTGCAACGGGCAATAACAGCCCACACATTGCCATTAGTGTTAAAAGCCCGACCGTTTTTAGGGATACTGTTTTTCCGCCGGTATTGGGACCTGTAATCACCAAGGTGTCAAAGTGTATGCCAAGTTCAATATCGGTCGGAACCACTTTTTCCTTGTCGATCAGCGGGTGGCGTGCCCGCTTCAGCTCGATTTTCCCTTCCTCATTGACAAGCGGCATAGTTGCCTTCATTTTGTACCCCAAATTCGCCTTGGCAAAAATCAGATTTAACTCCACCGCCTCTTTGTAGCCGGAGATGATGCCGCTGGCAAAATTGCCGGCTTCTGCGGAGAGTTCCCCCAGAATACGGTCGATTTCCGCTTGCTCTTGGGAGAGCAACACACGAACCTCATTGTTTGCCTCTACAACCGCCATCGGTTCGACGAACACCGTCGCACCGGAAGAAGAGGTGTCGTGCACCAATCCCGGCACGTCACCTCGGCATTCTGCTTTGACGGGCACAACAAAGCGGCCGTCACGCATCGTGATGATCGGGTCCTGTAGGTACTTCTGCGTCACAGGAGAACGCACCATTTTTTCCAGCTGTTCTCTTGCACGAGAAGAAGCGGAACGAATTTTCCTCCGGATCGTTGCCAACTGTGGAGAAGCACTGTCCGCCATCTCCTCTTCGGAAAGAATCGCATGGTTGATCCGTTCCTCCAGATATTTATTCGGCATAATTGCGTCAAATCGATCGTCGAGGATACTTTTGACGCCTTCACTTTTACTGCGCCAATCCACAATTCCACGCAAAGTCCGCAGAACCATCGAAATTCGCAGTAACTCGCCCATATTGAGCGTTCCTCCCGCTTCTGCACGGCGCAGGGAATTCGAAACGTCTTTGAGACCTCCAAAGGACGGCGCTCCAAAACGCGCCATCATCGTGTGGGCCTCGTCCGTCTCCGTTAAAAGGCGTTTGACCTGTGAGAGCGACGTAGCAGGGCGAAGATTTACCGCCAATTCCGCCGCCGCATCACAAGCTGTCTCTTCCGCCAAAAGATGTAATATTTTATCCAGCTCCAAAGCCTTCAAATGTCGTTGTACTGTTTCACTCATGGTAGTTCCTCTTTATTGTCCTCGCCCGCCCTTTTTATCATCGTTACATGCGGGCAGTATTCGTCCAAATAGGGTTCTCCTATGGCGTGGTAACCAATGGTTTCATAAAATCCGCGTGCACGCACCTGGGCGGATAACATAAATGAAGCCGCGCCATGTTGCCGCGCAATCTCTTCCAGTTTCCGTACAACCAGCGCGCCAATCCCCTGGCCACGGTAGGGTTTCCGAACCGCCACGCGGCCAATTGTCCAAGCATGGGTCTCTCCCTGCGCTGGAAACGTACGGCCAGTCGCAATGGCATGTTCATCTTTCCATAAGACCACATGCCAAGCTTCCGCATCCATCGCATCAAATTCATTGTGGAAACCCTGTTCCTCTACAAATACGGTCTGACGGATCTGTTTCGCCTCCGGATTTTCCGTCAACCCTCTTGTACATCGATTGGTAATCATGTCATTCCCGTCCTTTGTCGGTATTCGTCCCTAGAAAAACAACGCTACGAAGTATCATTCGATTTTAGGAGTCCTGCGGTGGATTGCCCACGGCTGCCATTGCCCCTGGTTCCGCCTGGTGATAAAAATCCAGGGTTGGAAAGCTACGCCCCAAGGTGCTGAGAACATAAGCCTCACTGGCACGCGCCACCTGCCATAGGCCCGCTTGTGGCAAACGAAACGCAAACAGTTTATCAAAATCTGCATATACCGTGTGCCGCAATGCTGTCAGAGCACCGGTGGAAAGCGGAAGAGCGGGTTCCGTTATCTGAGAGTAACAGGAATTGCAATAGAGCGTACCACTTCGCGGCAGAAATAACATCGTTTCCGCCTCATAGCAGGCACAACCGGCGCAACAGACCAGGTCGGGCATGTAACCCGCCAAGGACAACATCCGCATTTCCACCGCCGCCTTGATAAGCAGATGTGGGCGGGTTGCTTTTGATAAGTAGAAAAAAGCCCGCAAAAGCAGACGCAAAAAATCCCCTGCCCCAGCCTCCTGTGGAGCCAACGCACCGGCGAGCTCACAGAAATACTGGGCAAGGGACAGGCTCCCGATGTCGCGCCGCAAGTCAAAAAAGACCTCCACCGGCTGTGCATCGTCGATTATGTACTTGTCCCGCCCCTTATAGATGAGGAAGCGGGAATAACAAAGCAACTGGGTTGCGGAGAGCTTGCTACTGCGAAGTAGCTTAGCCCTCCGCGCAAAAGCACGCAACACGCCTTCCTCTCTGGTGAGCACCGTAATCAGCCGGTCGCTCTCACCCACCTGCCGCTCCATAATCACCAGGCCGTCTGTATCGATCTGCATGGGAATCCTCCTGTTGCGCGGTGTTCTGCTGTTTGCATTGGGTATAGATCAGATAGTCCTGTACGCGGCCCGTCTGCGTAAAGCAGGACCACGCCGCCTGCTCGTCATAGTCGTCCATTCCGTTCGCCCCTTTTCCAAGCAATCTTCACGCAATTCCTCTTCTCCATAATACCGGGATTTGCGGAACCTGTTCATGTTTACTATGTGCAAAAGGACATACGGGTATGAACGGTAATATTTGTTAGAATCGATCGAATTATGTGTCGAAACTGCTGCTGTCATAACCAAGGCTGCGCAAAACCGCAGCGCTATTGCGCCAGCCTTCCTTTACCTTGACCCAGAGCTGCAAATTGATCTTACAACCAAAAAAGCGTTCCATATCCTCACGGGCATAAGTGCCCACCTTTTTCAGCATGGAACCGCCCTTTCCAATGATGATTCCCTTATGGGAATCGCGCTCGCAAAAGATGGTTGCATGGATCTCTGTGACGCCGTTTTCCTGCTCGCGCATCCGCTCCACTGCAACCGCCACGCCATGGGGGATCTCCTTATCCAACAATCGAAGTAACTTTTCCCGAATAATCTCCCCGGCCAAAACACGTTCAGGCTGATCGGTCAGTGTATCGTCGTCGAAAAAGTGGCCGCCGGGCATAGCGAGCTTTTTGAGCTCGTCCATCAGGATGCGCACACCGTCTCCATCCTGAGCCGAGACCGGCACTACAGCTTCAAACGAAAAAAGTCCGGAAAGCTCTGCAATCTGTGCCATCAGGACACTTTTTTCTTGTAAAAGGTCGATCTTGTTGATCGCCAATACAGCGGGCATCTCCAAAGATCGAAATTTTGCAATCAGATCGAGGTCTGCTGGGGATATTTTCTGCCCAGCTTCCACCACCAACAGGCACGCATCCACGCCAGAGACAGACTCTGTCACAGAACGCACCATATAGTCCCCCAACCGATTGCGCGGTTTCATCAGACCGGGCGTATCAATAAATACCAGCTGGTCGGCCTCTTCGGTCAACACACCCATGATGCGTGTGCGGGTCGTCTGAGGCTTGCTGGATACAATCGCCACCTTTTGTCCCAACATCCGATTCAAAAGCGAGCTCTTTCCTACATTCGGCCGGCCCACAATCGCAATAAATGCAGTCCGGTCGCCGGTCCGCACGGTTCCCTGTTCCATCTGATTCCTATTTCCTTTCTGCCGCCATTAATGCGTCCAAGGTAACTTTTTTTTGCGAAAAAAGTCCCGGATGCCGAGCGGTCCTGCCAGAATATACACCACTGCCACACCCATGCTTGCGAAAAGCACAGCGATCATAGCAGGGTTGTCCAAAAAATAGCGCCAGATGCGCAGGAAAGCGGCAGGCTGCCAAAACAGGCATACCCCCACTCCCACGGCAAACCCGGCGCAGATCAGCACGCCACCCGCCGCCATATCCTTTACAATCCGTACCACCGGGTGAAAGCTGGGTGCCACAAGGTCGCAAAGCTCCTCCGCCACGGTGTTAAAGGTCTCCGCCATCAAGACAAGAGCGAATGTGACCAGTAAAATGGCATAACGCGCGCGTGACATTTCAAAGAAGGGTGAAAAAGCCAATACATACAGCACGGCCACTGTATGTATCCGCATATTTCGTTCGTTATTGATACAGTAAACAATGCCCCGCAGGGCATATTTCAGGCTTTTAACAAACCGCAAGTTTACTCCTCATCCTCATCCAAAACATAACTGCTGGAAGCAGGCAAACCGAGTTGTGTCATGACCTGCTCTTCTTTTTCACGCATACGCACACGATCCATTCCACCGCGCTCATGATCGTATCCCAACAGATGCAACATCGAGTGCGCTGTGAGATAACCGACCTCACGATCCAGCCCATGGCCGTAGCAGTCCGCCTGTTCCACCGCTTTTTCCATGGAGATTACAATGTCCCCCAATATCTTTGCGCCAGTGGCGTGGTTCTCATCATAGACGCCGTTCTCCCCCATCGGGAATGAGAGAACGTCTGTGGGCATATCCTTATTGCGATACTGCTTATTCAGCTGCTGAATCTGTTTGTTATCCACAAACGTCACGCTGATTTCAGCGGGCTCGCTAAACCCCTCCATACGCAGCACTGCATTGCAGCAGCGGCGCACCAACATACGCAGGCCCGTGGGGATCTTTACTGCTTTTTGCCGATTGTCGATGATAACTCTGACTTTTTCCATGATAGCTAACGCCTGCCTTCCTGATATTTTTCATAAGCTTTGATAATGTCCTGCACCAAACGGTGGCGAACCACATCCTTTTCGTTAAAGGTAACTTGGGCGATGTCGTCCACGTTGCGCAAGATTTTAATGGCTTCTTTCAAGCCCGAATGGCGGCCATCCGGGAGGTCGATCTGCGTGACGTCACCGGTAATGACCATTTTGGAGCCAAAGCCCAGGCGGGTCAAGAACATTTTCATCTGTTCCGGCGTGGTGTTTTGCGCCTCGTCCAGAATGATGAAGCTGTCGTCCAATGTCCTTCCGCGCATATAAGCCAACGGGGCAACCTCGATGTTGCCGCGCTCCACATACCGCTGATAGGTTTCCGCCCCTAACATATCAAACAAAGCATCATACAGGGGCCGCAGATAGGGGTCCACCTTCTGCTGCAGATCACCGGGTAAAAAGCCCAGTTTCTCGCCCGCCTCCACCGCTGGGCGGGTGAGGATGATTCGGTTCACCTGCTGCGCACGAAACGCTGTGACGGCCAGCGCTACAGCCAGGTAGGTCTTTCCAGTACCCGCTGGTCCGACGCCGATCGTGATGGTATTTTCCTTAATCGCACTGCAATATTTTTTCTGGCCCAAGGTTTTAGGCTTCACGGGCTTCCCTTTAGAAGTGACACAGATACAGTCCCCTGCAAGGGACTCAATCTTTTCTTCCGTCCCCTCATTGACCAATGCAATGCAATACCGCACATTTTGCTCGCTCAATGCCTCGCCACGGTTAATCAGGGTCAGGAGGCTCTCAATAACACGAACGGCCTTTGCCACATTCTCCGGCTCGCCGCTCACTTTGATCTCTGATCCCCGTCCAACCACATTGACAGCATATTCATTTTCAATCAACTTAATATTCTCGTCGAAGCTACCGAAGAGTGCTACAGCCTGCTCCATCCGGTCAATATTGATTCTTTGCTCAAACATTCTTAAATCTCCAACTGGGCACGGAAAATTTCCATGGTTTTTACCCCCGTGCCACTGCTTTCCACACCTATCAGAATAAATTGATTATAGCACACATAAATTCGTTCGTCATTAATTTGACCGCAAAATTCATAAAAAAATCAAGATTGCAGAAAAACTTCGGACTCGACGCCGATATTCTCTTCGCAATTCACATCCACGCGATAGTAAAGAACCCCATCCCGTACCTCTACGGTCTCCTGCTGCGCGGTTATCGTTGCATCCCCCAGCTGCTCCTTCTGTTGGATTGCCACTTCCTCGCGGGCCTTTTGGAGCGCTTCTTCTTGGGACATCGGCACAACCTGGCGCATCTCTTCAATCCAGTTTTCTTTATAAAAGGAGACGGGCAACAAGGAATCCATTACCTTGAGACGAACCTGCTCTGCCTCAAGGCGGTAAGTACCGTCCGGTTTTCCAGTAAAACTCAGCGGTATCCGCAGCCCAAATACGGTGGCGCTTCGGCGAGTCACAATATGCCCGGTTTCCTGCGCAATCTCCTTTTGCATCTCGACTTGCGTGGTGAAGGTATGCTGCGTCGCCGCGATAATTTTCCCCGCCGCATGTTTCAATGTGTTTCCGCCATAGGTGTCCTCGACAACGGCATTCAGGAGTAATTGCCCCTCTACAACCGCGTCGCCCTCTTTTACCTCCGGCGTACCGGCATAGACCTCCATATAAAGAATCTGTCCCGTCGCCTTTGCCAAAATATTACATGCACGTTTATTGGCCTCCAAATCCGGCTTCTCGGAAAGCTCCTCCAACTCAATGCGGATTAAACATCCAGAAGTATTGACCGACAACCAACTTGTCTGTGGGAACGCGTTCATCAATTGCTCTTGTAAAAGCTTCGCCTGTATATCCTTCTTCCATACGCCGGGCTTTAATCCCAGTTCAGACGCTACGGATTCAATCTGTGCGGTTGGAATTCCCACATTCCCTGAAACCTCTACGCTCCAAACGTGCAGGGAGAGTATCTGAACAAGCAGAAATGCGAGAATTGCCCCCACCACCAGCCCCTTTCGCCGGCGCAGGAAGGCCAGGCGAAAGGGCAGCCCCCGGCGTTCTCTTACCTTCAGGACGCATTTGGTCTTTCTGGCAGACGGCAAGAGATGCCGGTAGCCACCTGCCAAAATGCAGGCTGTAAAGTCCTCCTTTTTCTCAATATTCCAAAGGCTGATCCCACTGCGCGCACATTGGTTCAAAAACGGTTCCGGTGCACCATGTATGGAAAAGCGGACGGTACCCATCACCCAGCGAAGAGCATGTAATACGACCACGCACAATCCTTCCTTTCCAAGTTTGGGTGTGTTACGAGAGAAACTCAATCCCTGTGATGAACCCCTCCACCACCAGAGAATCCGCGGTTAGGCACCGGATCACCAAGCAACGTCCTGTAAAGCGGAGTGTCATTCTCCCTGCACGAACACGCACGACGTCTGTGTCGTATTCCAACACACCCCGGCATCCCTCCACAACGACCTCTCGATTCCCTTTGATTTCCATATATGAGGACATGGGGAGGCTATTCCCTTTGTGTATTCGCTTATTTTCCGCTTTTTTCTCCGCCAATCGGCCTCACCCCAAACACGTGTTTTCCTGTTGTACTCTCATAAACGTATGCGTCCAAACGTACAAATAAAACTTCCCATACAAAAAAGTCCCCTCTTTGGGTCTGAACTGTGCGTAAACGCTCATATGATTGGGACGAACCTGTTTAACAAGGGAGGCCCTCTTCATGAAAAAAAGCCTTTTGCATCTATTTCTACCCGCAAGTGTGCTCTGCGCTGCCTGTGCATTGCTCTTCTACCCTGCTCAAGCTGCGGCTGGGGCGAAACGTGGGATTGGGTATTGCATAGACATTTTGATTCCCTCCCTCTTCCCCTTTATGGCCCTATCCGTATTCGTCGTAAAGTCCGGCCTTTCTGCCTCCCTTGGACGCCTTGCGGCAGGCCCGTGCCGCCTATTCTTTGGACTCCCAGGCAGCGCAGCAGCGGCGATTCTGATGAGTATGGTGGGAGGATATCCGGTTGGGGCGCGTGCTGTCGCTGCACTTTGTCAGGAAGGGGAAATCACGCCCAAAGAGGCCGCCCGTATGCTTTGCTTTTGTGTCAATTCCGGGCCTGCATTTGTCCTCAGTGTGGTGGGAATGGGCCTTCTTCACAATCCACAGGCGGGGGTAATTCTTCTAGTGTCCCAGCTCTCCGCTTCCCTACTGCTGGGCGGCTTGTGCAGCATTGGCGTTTCACGCAGACGGCAGGGCCAGGCCATTCCCTCAAAAAGATTGGATGCCGCGCAAGCCTTGATCGGTTCTGCTTCCGATGCAGCCCGTTCCATGCTCTCTATGTGTTGTTTTGTGATTCTGTTCGCTGTTTTACTAGATCTTTTGCGGGTATTTGTCACCTCTCCCACGGTATCCATGCTTCTTTCCATCTTGCTGGAAGTGACTGGCGGATGCAGCGATGCGGCGCAGCAAAATCTTCCTCTGTGGATTCTCTCCTTCACAATTGGATGGGGCGGCATCTGTGTACATTTTCAAATTCTTTCTTCGGTTTCCGGTATCCCCATCCGTATGCCCCGCTTTATGCTGTTCCGTCTGCTACACGGCCTCCTGGCCGGCGGTATCACCTTCGGCCTGTGCATGCTTTTTCCCGACGCCGCGCCGGTTTTTGGCAACACAACCGCCCCTCTCCGCGGTACCTTAGTCGGTTCTGTTCCAGCCGCTGCGGCCATTGTCGGCCTGTGTATCCTTCTTCTATTGCAATGCCGGAAAGGGAATTCGATGGAAACCGCAAAGGAATAGTGGAATTTTTATTAAAATTCTGCTATAATAGTTAGCCCACGGTATAAGCCCTGTGGGATACCATTGAAGGAGATACGAAATATGGCTTGGAAAGGGATCAAACAGTTTTTTCGCAAGGATATAGAGGTTCGCTGTGAATACTGCATACACAGCTCCGACTTCGATGGAGCCTGTGTTTGTCAATTGGGAAAATATCGAACTCCGGAAGGAGACTGCCGCAAATTTGCGTATGACCCGCTCAAACGTACCCCTCAGAATCTTCCCCCTCTGCGTGAATATGATCCGGAGGATTTCAAGCTATAATCCGAATACCCGGCTTCCCTGGATGTCCTACTGCCGGGGACGCCGGGTATTTTACAAATGAGGAAGGAAATCGAACATGGACAAGCCAACCAGAGAACACAACGATTATCACATTCGCTTCGCCCAAGAAGCGGATATTCCAGCAATTTTAGGTTTTATTCGCGCGCTGGCCGACTATGAACACATGTCCGATCAAGTCGTCGCCAACAGCGCCCTTCTTCGGGAGTGGCTATTTGAAAAGAAGAAGGCAGAGGTTTTGATCGGCGAGGAATGTGGAGTACCCGTCGGCTTTGCCCTCTTCTTTCACAATTTTTCCACCTTTTTAGGGCGTGCTGGGATCTATCTCGAGGATCTGTTTGTGCTGCCGGAAAAGCGTGGAAACGGGTATGGAAAAGCCCTTTTAGAGCGGCTCGCCGCCCTTACCGTTTCACGTGGTTGCGGACGGCTGGAATGGAGTTGTTTAGACTGGAATCAGCCGAGCATTAAATTTTACCGTTCAATGGGTGCAACCCCCATGAGCGAATGGACCACCTACCGGCTTACTGGCGACACCCTACGCTCTATTGCACGTCAGAGCGCCTCACAACGCCTGGAAATTCGCCCTCTTGAGGAACCGCTGTTTGAAGAATATGGACGTATGCATGCCCTTACCTGGCGTTCCGCCTACCGCGGTATTCTGCCGGACGCGTTTCTCGCTGAAGAGTATACGCCGGAAAAGCGAACCGCCGCTCTTCGTGAGTTTTGGAAAGCTCGCACCAACGAGTCCTTTTATCTCGTCTATGTAGATGGCGCTCCCGGTGGCATGCTGGCCTTCTGTCCCACAGAGAATCCTTTTGTGGGGGATGTCAAAGCCCTGTATCTTCTTCCAGAATTTCAAGGGCAGGGGTTCGGCCGGATATTGATGGACCGGGCACTGGCAGAACTCAAATCGTTGGGTTGCCGTGAGGCGGTCCTCTGGGTTCTCGAAGAAAATCAGCGGGCGCGCGCTTTCTATGAGCATTGCGGATTTCTTGCCGACGAAGGCCGTCAAGAGCTTACTCTAGGAAAACCGGTCCTTGTCGTACGTTATCGCAGACAAATTGCGTAGATGCATTGCATTTTTTGCATGGCATTGGTATAATAAAGACAAATTGGAGAAAATTTATCTACAATAAAAGGGACCGCTCATGTTGCTGTCCCTTTGGAGGAATTCTTATGCTGGAATTAAAAAATATTTCTCTCAACCTTGCAAATAGCAAGGACATTTTAAACAATGTTTCTCTCAATGTAGAGAGTGGAAAATTTGTCGTAATCACTGGACCAAACGGCGGTGGAAAATCCACACTGGCTAAGGTGGTTGCCGGTATTTTTAAGCCCACGTCCGGCCAGATCCTTTTTGACGGCCAAGACATTACCAACACCAGTATCACCCATCGCGCGCGCATCGGCATCAGCTATGCGTTCCAACAGCCAGTCCGTTTCAAGGGAATTAAGGTTCGCGATCTCATCACATTGGCCGCTGGACGGGAACTGACCACCTCTGGGGTATGCGAATATCTCTCAGAAGTGGGCCTCTGCGCACGGGACTATGTGGACCGCGAGGTCAATGCAAGTCTTTCCGGCGGCGAAATCAAACGAATTGAGATCGCTATGGTTATGGCGCGCGGGACGAAGCTTTCCATTTTTGACGAGCCGGAAGCCGGAATCGACCTTTGGAGTTTCCAAAATCTGATCCAAGTATTTCGCAAACTGCACGACGGTATCCACGGTTCTTCCATCATCATCATCTCCCATCAGGAGCGTATTATGGAGATTGCTGATGAAATCATCGTCCTTTCCAATGGAAAAGTCTTGACACAGGGTACGCGCGACGAAGTATTGCCAAAGCTGCTGGGTGGAACGGATACCTGCCATTTCTGCCCAAGAGAGGAGGGTGTATAATGGACAACATCGCCAAAAAATTGTTGGAACTGGTTGCAGATTGGAAGGGAGAACCGACCAAGTCTGCCTTTAATATCCGTGAAGACACGGAGTGCGCTGGCAGGCAGAATACAGAAAATGTCCGCATCGAAACCAAAACAGACCGCCCCGGTATTGACATCATCGTCAAAAACAACACCAAGGGCGAAAAGATATACATTCCTGCACTCGTGACACACAGTGGGGTTAAAGATTTGGTATACAATGATTTTTATATCGGAGAAAATGCGGATGTCACGATTGTCGCTGGTTGCGGCGTCAATACCGATGGCTGTGACGGGGCTGAACACAACGGTATCCATCGCTTCTTCTTGGAAAAGAATGCACGGGTTGTCTATGTAGAAAAGCACATTGGTATGGGCGAAGGCACCGGTGAACGCATCATCAATCCGCAGACATATATTGAAGCGGCCGAAGGAAGTTACATGGAAATGGAAACCACTCAGATCAAAGGAGTGGATTCCACCAAACGCTTTTCCAAAGCTGTTTTACAGGACCGTGCAAAATTGGTCATTAAAGAAAAGATTATGACCCATGGTAAACAGTACGCCGAGACAAGCTTTGAAGTAGACCTGAATGGAACGGATTCCAGCGCGCATCTCGTCTCCCGCTCGGTTGCGCGGGACGATTCCAAACAGCTCTTTTTGTCCAAGGTCAACGGCAATGCTAAATGTGCTGGGCACTCGGAGTGTGACGCAATCATCATGGACAACGGTTCTGTGAGCGCTATTCCGGAGATCAGCGCCAACTGCGTGGATGCCGCCTTGATTCATGAAGCAGCCATTGGGAAAATTGCCGGGGAACAGCTTATCAAACTTATGACGCTTGGGTTAACCGAAAAAGAGGCGGAAACTCGTATCGTTGAAGGATTCTTAGAATAATTTATTTGTTTATTCAATAAAGATACCATTGAATGTTCTTGCTTTACATTCGATGGTATCTTCTATTTTTTGCGCGTAATTAACCTTTTCTTTCCATAAAATGCACAAATCCCGTCCTTTTCCTGTATATTATTCATAGTAATATCTTGAATATTTCCAAATTTTAGTGTAAAATAGTTCTGTCGATTATATCCTTAACTGGTTTTAAAGGTGTAGAACAGAACAAGGGAAATGTGGTGAAGATATGGATATTTCCGGTCTGTGGATCGATCAAGAAATCGTGCTCGATTGTCTGATCTCCGTACATTATTATGAATATACGCGAGATTTTGCTTCTCCTAAAGTCACATACAGCCACTGGGAGTTTCTCTATGTAGACAATGGAGAGGTAGAGGTGACCGTTGAGAACGCAACATACCTTCTGCGCAAAGGTGACATCATTTTTCATAAGCCCGAGGAGACGCATAGTGTGTCTGTCCGAGGGATACATAATCCCCATCTCATCATGGTGAACTTCGGATGCCATTCTCCAGCAATGCGTTTCTTTGAGCGCAAAATATTGCGTGTCAGTGATTCCGAAAGCCTTCTGTTGGCTACGATGATCCGCGAGGCACGTAATGCGTTCGCTACCCCCTTGGATGCCCCCAAAGCAAATTCACTGGAGCGGCGCGATAATGCTCCATTTGGCGCCGAACAGCTGATTCGAATCAGTTTGGAACAGATGCTGATCGATCTGATCCGAAAGGGAAATGTGGTCAATCCCAATCTGAAGATTTCCTCTTCCATCCGAGAGAAGGCCAATCAGGACATCTTCACCAAGATCATCACCTATTTGGGAAGCAATGTACATCGCAGCCTCACCCTGGACGACGTTTGCCAGGATAACCTCATCGGACGTTCCAACCTTCAAAAAATGTTTCGCGCTAAAACCGGCGGCGGTGTAATGGAATACTTTTGCCGGCTAAAAATTGAGGCCGCCAAGCGTCTCATCCGGCAAGGTGGGCAAAATTTTACTGAAATCGCACATGCTTTGGGCTTCTCAACCATTCATTATTTTTCCCGACGGTTTAAGGCCGTCACCGGTATGACGCCAACAGAATATGCATCCTCGGTCAAATTGCGCGCCGAAGAGGATGTTCCTGTTTAACCTTTTCCTTCGCATATGATTTGCCTGTTCCTTTTTCCATTGTATATTTTTTCCGCCTTTTCAAACAATAGGAGTATATCTTCTTTGTGGAAGGGCGGTTTTCTTATGAATTCAGAAGTACACTTCAAAGCGCATAGAATTGCGATCGAGAAGGAGGGAATTTTCCTATGACCGATTCCCTCTGGGTAAAAACGACAGAACTTCCCAGTTATCCTCCACTGCGTGAAGAAATCCGTGCCGATGTCGCCGTCATCGGCGGCGGTATGGCTGGAATATTAACCGCCACCTTTTTGGCTAAAGCGGGACTGCACCCCGTAGTTTTAGAGGCAGAGCAAGTTGGAAGTGGGCAGACCAAAAATACCACTGCAAAAATTACCTCTCAACACGGCCTTCTCTATGCACATCTAATTGAGCAGTTTGGAGAAGACCTTGCGCAACAATATGCCCATGCCAATCAACAAGCCGTGTCACAATATCGCACGTTGATCGCCGAACAGGACATCGACTGCGCATTCACCCTATCCCCCGCCTATTTATACTCCACCTTAGCGGAGGAACCTCTTGTGCAAGAGGCACAAGCCGCCCGGCGGTTAGGAATCGATGCGAGCTTTACACGACATACAGAACTCCCCTTCTCCGTCCGTGCAGCGCTCCGATTTGATGGACAGGGCCATTTTCATCCTTTGCACTTTTTAAAAGCTCTCTTATCCTCTTTGGAAATTTATGAACACACCCCTGTTCTGTCCATCGACCAAAACCAGCTTGTAACCCCACATGGGATTGTGAACGCAGAGGCGGTCGTCTTTGCTTGTCATTATCCTTTCATCAACTCCCCCGGTTACTATTTTATTCGGATGCATCAGGAGAGAAGTTATGTATTAGCATTGGAGAATGCCGGAAATATGGAGGGAATGTATCTGGGAATTGACGAAAGTGGACTTTCCTTTCGCCCTTATGGCACATATCTTCTGCTTGGAGGAGGAAGCCATCGATCTGGAGAAAATACCGCAGGTGGACGATACGAACGACTGCGCCGGTTGGCACAGCAGTATTGGCCGAAAAGCCGCGAGGTAGCCGCTTGGTCTGCACAGGATTGTATGACCTTAGATGGTATTCCTTATATCGGGCCATTTTCTTCTTCCACCCCGAATTGGTATGTCGCAACCGGATTCCAAAAATGGGGGATGACCAGCTCCATGGTAGCGGCACAGCTGTTGACCGATCAAATTTTAGGGCGTAAAAATCCGGATGCCGCTGTGTTTTCCCCTCAGCGATTTAAGCCATCTGCATCTGCCAAAATGCTGATTGAAGAAACCGCCCACGCCACAACGGGTCTGACGAAAACCTTCTTCGATCCGCCTCGTACCGAATTGGAAACTCTTCCAATAGGACACGGCGGCATTGTAGAATACAATGGTCAAAAGGCGGGGATATACAAGGATGAAAAAGGGGAAATCTTTGTCGTATCTGTGAAATGTCCACACCTGGGATGCCAATTGGAATGGAATCCGGACGAAAAAAGTTGGGACTGCCCTTGCCACGGGTCACGGTTTGACTATAAGGGAAATCTTTTGGATAATCCAGCACAAACGGATCTTCCGCACAGATAATTTCCAGCCTCGTTGCAAAAGCGGAACATCCAACAGGCCTTATTGCAGCAGAGTCACAAGGTTATGATGTCAACATCAATGGAAAAGACGAGATTGCCGATTTTATGTATGGGCATCCGGAGTCGGGCGCATTGGATAAATCGGTCAAGGCGCTTGATTTGTGCAGAAGTTTGGAGATAGTTACACCGAAGACTCCAGTGACTTTCAGGGGCACAGAACCGCAAGAAGGCTTTTTTCCCAAACCGGCCAGTATTATTCCCGGCGGTGAAGAAAGGATGCTTCCACAGGCGAATAACCGCCTGTTGGACCGCGATCAACTACATGGTGTTTATCCGGACCGTGAGGAGAGCTTGCGCCAAAAATACCGAAACCAGGAAGCAAATCCTGCCTATGTCGGCGCAACTATGTGGACCGGTATCCATAGCCGCGGTTATGGCAGTAAAATGAGTCTGACCGGTATTTGGGACCCGTATCGCCTGCCAAAATTCGCTTACTATGCATTCGAAAGCTAGCGTCCGGTTGAGAAGGACCCGTATCTGGAATTAAAAGGAGTCAAAACAAGCCCCTTCCCTGTTCATCGCCAGCTACTAGACCGAAGAGGCGCCGGTATTGGACAAGACAAAATATAATGAGCCATCCATTGGAATGAATGACGAACGAGAAATCTATGTATACAGCAATGCGGACAATGTAACTTTGACCGTAGAAAAGAATGGCGAGATTTTGTGGTCAGCAGAACATCAGAAACCGCTGATAAACGAAAACACAAAATGCCGCATGCTCCATTTGAGTTTTTAGACATTCCATATACCCCCGGTTCTACCTTGAAGGCGGTTGGTTATAAGGAAGAAGGTCGTATCATTGCTTCTTAGGAAGTGACGACCGCTGGAGAACCCGCACAAATTCAATTAGTCGCAGATTACGAAGGCGTTGATTTTGTCGCAGATGGTTCTGATTTAATCCGTGTTTACGTATATGTTCTGGAGCAGGACGGAAACCTCTGTCCAGAGACTGGAAATAAGATTCAGTTCCACACATCGGTCTATGCATCTGTCGGCGGCGAAGAAAAACGTGTTGGGTCGAATCCAGTGAATGCAGAGGCTGGTATTACGACTGTACCCTGCCGACGTTTCGAATATGGCAGATGCACAGCCAACAGTCGTGACTGCATTGAACATGCACAATGACCTTGTCATAGAAATAACTTCTGCATCCGGAACTGGCAAAAAACAGTATACGGTTCCTATCGACGGCGATTTCGACTAAAGTATGCAAACAGATTTGATACAGTAGATTGCTTTGTACCCGGTCACAATGGGGCGAATGGGTGGTATTATCAGGAACTTAACAAAAACACCGGTGAATGGGCCACTATTGCGGACAACAAAGCAAGCTATTATCAAGGATACGGCTTTTGGCGTGGACAAGAATATGGTGCAGAGTTGGTCCGGTATTTATCCATCCAGGCGATAAACATTTCAATTCAGTCAAAACCTTTATTGTGCCAAAAGCTGGTAAGGTAGAACTCACCTCTCATATTACCAGAGGGCCGTGTAAAAGTATTCATGATCAAAAACAATGTAAAATTGTGGCCATCGGATTCTAACGGCTTCATAATACAAAAAGGTTCAGAGGATCTCTCCCTGCATATTGCTCTTCAGAAAGGTGACGCCCTACAGTTTGTATTGGACACCAATGGAGATAATGGACAGGATGCAACTTATATGATTGCAACCGTTACCTATCAGGAGGCCGATCCGATAGAAGAACTGGTCATCTCTGGCCTGATACATTGGCAGCACCGGTTGGAGAACGATTGACCTCTGCCTATAGCGTTGCCGGAAAAAACGCAAATGGCGATATGATTATGGCATACCCGTATTCTGGAGCTTAAAAGATCCTTACAAAGGCATTAGCATTACGGATTTCTGAAGATGACGTTTTGTCCATTTCAACAGATGTAAACATAGGAACCTATGTACTGGTGGCTAAATCGGAGGAAATGGGCCTACTGGCAGAGAAATCCATAACAGTCGAAAGAACCTCTATCTTTTATCTCAGTAACCTTGGATGGGATTCCGAAACTCATTCAAGTGGAGCCCTGGTAAAAGGCCATCCGGTATATCGGGAAGGCAATCAGATGTCTTTCAATTCCCCGAATGGTAAGCCGGCTTTCGAAAAGGGAATTGGCATCGATTCAAATACCACCCTTGTTTTTGATGTAGAAGGCAAAAACTAGGAAACCTTTGAAGCATATATTGGCATCGATATGGCAGCCCCCAATAAAGATTACGGTGGTGGCGAAAGTATTTTCCGCATTTATAAGGATGGCAGGATGATTTATGAGAGTCCTGTTATGCAAAGGGATGACGACTGTATATATGTGAACCAGAATATCCACCGTGCGAAAGAAATCCAGCTTGAAGTATAGGTCAATGATAATCCAGAGGCAAAATACAACGGTTGGGCTGATTGGGCAGATGCAAAATTCGTGATGGAGGAACAAGTCGGAATCATTCCAAGCGTTATCAACGAAGATGGGGTTTTAGATGAAGATGATCTGTCCCAACTGCAGGATGTACTTCTCGGACGAATTCCATGGGAGGATAGTATGGTAACAGTAGCTGATATGAATAGAGATAGCCAACTTGATATTTTCGATCTGATATTGATAAAGCTAAAAATAGAATCCATCTCTGATTCCGAGTAATCTTCACTCTTTGGTGTCACCAATAAAACATCTTTAGGCGACACTATGCGAAGTAAGAAGTCACCGCCTCTTAACGTCTAATGTTTCATCCCACAAAAAAACGAAGCCCCTGCGCCGGTTTTCCCGGTGCAGGGGCTTTTGTCTGATATAGAGGATCTGCTGTAAAGAGGGCTGCTTCTTTAACTTTTATTATGGGAATCTTTCTCCTTACTGGTTTTCCAAAAGTCTTTTATTACTCCCATAGCAAAAATTTTCTCCCTACTCTTTTGATTTCTAACTGGGATAACGTTGTCCGGCCTATAGTTGCCGTGCAATGCAGGCTTTACATTCTGAAAGACTTGGCAATGTCGTATAGATACTCCTATTCTATCCCAACTTGTGTGTACTTTCACCCGGCAATGTATAATAACGTTTTGCTCTCTTACAGAAGCTTCCTGCTGACGGTCTCCAGCATTGTCTCCTGTATCTCCAACTGCACAATAATCGGATTTGTACCCAGACTTTGTAAAAACGATGGCCCAGCAGGGATTTCCGCGTTTACATTTGGAAACCGCCTGCTGGGCCATATTGTTGGAACGTCTCTGCCTGTGTCCTACTTGTCCGGCCTCTTATTTCTCTTATAAGAAACAGACCGAATGATATACATACACACTGGGAAAGTTACCGGTTCGAAGTATTGCACTTTTGGAAGTACCTGTTTCTATCTTGCCGATATACCGATCTGAGACATCCCATATTCTTTTTTGCTCTTACGAACTCTTATGCTACCGTTACCATGAAATGCAGTTTTACATCCTGGCCTTGCAGGGCCGTATAAGCACCCGCACCTCTGGCCCGGTGGACGCACAGCGTCTTCCACGCCTGCGGCGTCTCCTACGCAAGCTTTCTGCTATCGGCTGCCGGGTGCTTGATCGAATATGTACACGTTTATACCTTACACAAATTGCCCGGCGTTCAGCCAATGGTTACCGTGCAATGCAGCTTCGCATTCTGGCCCGGAAGTGTGGTGTAAACACCTGTGCTCTGGCCCGGCGGACCACAGTGCTTTTCGGCCTGCAATCTTTTGCTTCCTTTTGGAAATTCCCATACATTTTATCTTTCGCTTACATCCCAAGTACACAAAGTCTCAAAGCCGCAAAACCCCCGCTCCGGTTTCCCGGAGCGGGGATTCTGCTCTTTGCGAAAGGGGCTCCCTTCGCTCAATTTACTAAGATGTCCGCCAAGGATGGCTGGGCCATGCTCCTGTGGACGCACAGCGTCTTCCGCGCCTGCGGCGTCTCCTACGCAAGCTTTCTGCTATCGGCTGCCGGGTGTTTGATCGAATATGTACACGTTTATACCTTACACAAATTGCCCGGCGTTCAGCCAATGGTTACCGTGCAATGCAGCTTCGCATTCTGGCCCGGAAGTGTGGTGTAAAC
>ENA-ORMO01000860-ORMO01000860.1-human-gut-metagenome-genome-assembly--contig:-NODE-860-length-38823-cov-7.693304_pt1 | contig 38823 bp, 36 predicted proteins | sample MGYA00242106_ERZ509001 | MGnify/ENA primary metagenome ERZ509001 (study PRJEB26280, sample SAMEA2338736) | human gut metagenome | biome: human gut; feature: human-associated habitat; material: faeces...
TGCCGGAGGTAGCATTTGCAGGAAAATCCAATGTGGGGAAATCCTCCCTGATCAATGGACTGATGAACCGGAAATCTCTGGCACGTACCAGCGGACAGCCGGGAAAGACCCAGACCATTAATTTTTATAAGATCAACGGAGAAATGTATCTTGTGGACCTTCCAGGCTATGGATATGCAAAAGTCTCTCAGGCGGAAAAAGAAAAATGGGGAAAAATGATCGAAAAATATCTCCATACTTCTAAAAATCTGAAAGCAGTTTTTCTTCTTATTGATATTCGTCATGAGCCTTCTGCGAATGACAGACAGATGTATGACTGGATTCTTCATAATGGCTATGACCCCATTATCATAGCCACAAAGCTGGATAAGCTGAAAAGAAGCCAGGTTCAGAAGCATTTGAAAATGGTTCGTGAGGGACTTCAGGTAAAAAAAGGAACCTCAGTGATCGCATATTCAGCAGAGACAAAACAGGGACGAGAAGAAATCTGGGAGCTGATCGACTCTCTGACAGGAACAGAAGAGCCTGCAGAAGAAGTCTGAAAGGATAAAAAATGGGAATCATCAAAGCTTTAAAAGTTGGATTTGATTATTTTAAATATGATGATGACGGTAATGTCCAGGAAACACAAAGAGCCGTAGATAATGTCAATGTAGACATTCAGGAGGGAGAGTTTGTAGCAATCCTTGGTCATAATGGCTCCGGTAAATCTACGTTTGCAAAACACATCAATGCACTTCTTCTTCCTACGGAAGGCACCGTCTGGATCGATAACATGGATACTCTGAAGGAACCGGATCTGTGGAAGATACGACAGAAAGCGGGAATGGTGTTTCAGAATCCGGACAACCAGATCATTGGTACGATTGTAGAGGAAGATGTAGGATTCGGACCGGAAAATATGGGTGTGCCTACAGAGGATATCTGGAAACGAGTGGAAGAAAGCCTGAGTAAAACAGGAATGGCCGCTTATCGTCATCATTCTCCAAATAAGCTTTCCGGAGGTCAGAAACAGCGAGTTGCCATAGCCGGGGTTATGGCAATGCGCCCCCGGTGCATTGTATTGGATGAGCCTACGGCGATGCTTGATCCAAATGGAAGAAAAGAAGTACTGGAGGCAGTACACCAGCTGAACAAACAGGAAAAGGTAACCGTTGTGCTGATCACTCATTATATGGAAGAGGTTATCAATGCAGATCATGTCTATGTTATGGATGAAGGACATGTAGTGATGGAGGGGACGCCAAGAGAGATTTTTTCTCAGGTAGAAACTCTTAAAAAATACAGACTGGATGTGCCTCAGGTCACACTTCTTGCACATGAACTGAAAAAATCCGGAGTTGATCTTCCGGATGGAATCCTTACTACGGAAGAACTGGTGAATGCCTTATGTCAATAGAGTTAAAAAATATAACATATACCTACAGCCCGGGGACGGCATATGAGATCCATGCGCTGAAGGACATTAATCTGAATATTCCTGACGGACAGTTTATCGGAGTGATCGGTCACACAGGAAGTGGAAAGTCTACGCTGATCCAGCATCTGAATGCTCTGATTCAGCCTACCTCGGGAACTATCCTTTATAATGGAGAGGATGTATGGGCAGAGAAGTACGACAGGAGAAGTCTGAGAAGCCAGGTAGGGCTTGTATTTCAATATCCGGAACATCAGCTTTTTGAAAGTGATGTACTCTCTGATGTTTGTTTCGGACCTATGAACCAGGGCATGAGCAGGGAGGAAGCAGAAAAGGAAGCAAAAAAAGCACTTCTTCAGGTTGGGTTCAAAGAAAAAAATTTCAGCAAATCTCCATTTGAACTTTCCGGAGGTCAGAAAAAAAGAGTTGCCATAGCCGGAGTCCTTGCCATGAACCCTAAGATCCTGATTTTGGATGAGCCTACAGCGGGACTGGATCCGAAAGGACGGGATGAGATTCTGGATCAGATCGCAGAGCTTCATAAGGTTCGGGGCATTACAATCATTCTGGTATCTCACAGCATGGAGGATGTGGCAAAATATGTAGAAAGGCTGATCGTGGTCAATCATGGAAAGATTGCTTTTGACGATACGCCCAGAAATGTTTTTGCACATTATCAGGATCTGGAAGCCATGGGGCTTGCTGCACCTCAGATCACTTATATCATGCATGCACTGAAAGAAAAGGGATTGGATGTAGATCCGGATGCAACCACAGTGGAGGAAGCTGGGAAAGATATCTTGAGAGCACTGCAGGAAGCAGGTTCTCCGCTTTTGAAGGGAGGACGAAAAGATGATTAGAGATATTACTATCGGTCAGTATTATCCGGCAGATTCGCTTCTTCATAGATTAGATCCGAGAACCAAGCTGATGGGTACACTGATATTTATCATCTCTGTATTTTTATTTCATACAATACCGGGATATGCAGTAGCGACGATATTTTTGGCGGCTCTGATCAAAATATCCAAAGTGCCTGTGAAATTTATTTTCAAGGGTCTGAAAGCTATTTTTGTAATCCTTATCATTACTATGATCTTTAATGTATTTCTGACTCCGGGAGAGGTGATCTGGAAACTGGGATTCCTGAAAATGACGAAAGAGGGAATTTCCCTGGCAGTAAGAATGGCGATCCGTTTGATCTATCTGGTGATTGGTTCTTCTCTTATGACACTGACAACTACACCGAACCAGCTTACAGACGGACTGGAAAGAGGTCTTCGTCCGTTAAACAGACTTCATGTGCCGGTTCACGAGATTTCTATGATGATGTCGATTGCCCTTCGTTTTATCCCGATCCTGCTGGAAGAGACTGATAAGATCATGAAGGCTCAAATTGCCAGAGGTGCAGATTTTGAAAATGGAAATCTGATCCAGAAGGTAAAAAATATGGTTCCTCTTCTGGTACCTCTTTTTATCTCTGCATTTCGCAGAGCCAATGACCTTGCAATGGCTATGGAAGCCCGCTGTTATCATGGAGGGGATCATCGGACACAGATGAAACCTCTCTGTTACGAAAAAAGAGATCATGTAACATATTTAATCCTGGCAGCTTACCTGGCTGTTGCCATTACATTTCGGGTGGTGGGCATATGAAAAGAGTAGGACTTGTAGTTGCTTATGACGGTACGAATTACTGTGGCTGGCAGATCCAGCCTAACGGAATCACCATTCAGGGTGTTCTGAATGATGCACTGTCAGAGCTTCTGGGAGAAGAGATAGAGACTATCGGCGCCAGCAGGACAGATGCAGGAGTTCATGCACTGGGAAATGTAGCGGTATTTGATACCAATACAAGAATACCGGGAGAAAAAATATCTTATGCATTAAACCAGAGACTTCCGGAAGATATCCGGATCCAGCTTTCGGAGGAAGTAGAACCAGATTTTCATCCAAGGTACTGTGACAGTGAAAAAACATATGAATACAGGATCCTGAACAGGAAGTTTCCGGTTCCCACAGAGCGTCTTTATTCTTATTTTTATCATTATAAGCTGAATGTGGCAAAGATGCAGGAGGCAACCTCCTATCTGATCGGACGTCACGACTTTGCCAGCTTCTGTGGGACAGGAGCTCAGGTAAAATCAACAGTTCGTACAGTGACCGGGATCGATGTATGGAGAGACGGAGATATTGTTACGATCCGGGTTTGCGGAGAAGGCTTTTTGTATAACATGGTACGGATCATTGCCGGAACGCTGATCCAGGTAGGAAACGGACAGTATCCGCCGGAACGTGTCCGCGATATCCTGGATGCCTGTGACAGATCTGTGTCCGGACCTACGGCTCCGGCTCACGGACTGACTTTAATGGGTATTGAATTTTTTGACTGATATTCAGGAGATGTAAGTTTATTATGATTGAATTGTTGGCTTCTTTATTCATCAAAGACAGACGAAATTATACTTCGCCTGCTGTCCGTCAGGCTTATGGAACACTTTGCGGAGCCGTGGGTATCGGGCTGAATATTCTTTTGTTTCTGGGAAAATGGACTGCAGGATTTTTGAGTGGTTCCATTGCTATTACCGCAGATGCATTTAACAATCTGTCAGATGCAGGATCGTCCATCATTACTTTAATCGGATTTCGGATCTCCGGGCAGAGACCAGATCCGGAGCATCCATTCGGACATGGAAGGATGGAATATATTTCCGGTCTTCTGGTTTCGGTAGCTATCCTGATCATGGGATTTGAACTGGTGAAATCTTCTGTAGAAAAACTGTTTCGTCCAGAACCGGTTGAGAGCAGTCCAGTGATCATCGGCATACTGGCGGCGTCTATTCTTGTAAAGGTATATATGTTTTATTATAACCGTGCAGTAGGGAAAAAGATAGAAAGTGCTGCCATGCATGCAACAGCCATGGACAGCTTAAGTGATACCATATCCACAGCCCTTGTACTTGCGGCAACTCTCATCAGCCAGTATACAGGACTTCTTCTTGATGGCTGGTTTGGTATTCTGGTAGGACTTTTTATTCTTTATACCGGAGCATCTACCATTAAAGAAACTATGGATCTTCTTCTTGGACAGCCGCCAAAGGAGGAGTTTATTGACGAGATCCATGAGATCGTAACCTCTCATGATCTGGTTTACGGCATTCACGATCTGATCGTTCATGATTATGGTCCTGGTCGTCTGATGATCTCACTTCATGTAGAAGTTGATTCAGAAGGCGATATCCAGGCTATCCATGAGCAGATCGACCATATTGAAAATGAACTTCAGGAGAAACTGCATTGTTCAGCTACCATCCACATGGATCCAATTGTGACCAATGATGAAGAAGTAGTAGAAATGCGGCAAAAAGTGAATGCCCTTGTTCAGGAAACAGATGCAACGTTTAGTATGCATGATTTCCGTATGGTAAAGGGACCTACCAGCACTAATCTGATCTTTGATGTGTCTGTACCAAGTGGATGTAAGAGTACAGATAATGAGATCATGAACAGTCTGAAGGATAAGATCCGAAAGCTTCCCGGAAGCAAATATTTTCCGGTGATCCAGATTGACCATGAGTACTACTGATTCCTCATAACAGTCGGGATCCAAAAAACAGGAGAGATTCAGAGCTGTCTGCCCAGCCTTTCAAGAAGATCTCCCTGAAGATAATAAGTGGTTTCATAATGAAGGAACGCCATGGAGTTTTCATCCCACAGCAGCATCAGCTTAGGCGGAAACTCATCATCCCCTTCCCAGAACTGAAGCAGTACAGGAAAGTAGGGAGTGACCGGGATCATGCAGGTAAGATCTGCACTGGCGAAAGATTTTTGAGGGCTTCCGCCAAGAGACACACATGCTTTTTGCAGCTCCTGGATATGATTTTGAAAGAGATCTGCGTATTTTTGAGAAAAGCCCAGAGCATCAGGACCTCCCATAACAGCAAATTTACTGACAGGACACCAGCTTCCGGATAATCCGGGAGCTGTTTCTGTTTCAGGATAACATAAAAGATCATAAATGGTCATTACGGTGTCGTAACAGCGGCATTCTCTCCAGATATCTTCTGTGAGGTTTTCCTGTATCTGACCGGTTTTCCGGCTGATCCGGTATGGAGTGTGGAGATAATCCAGATAGATCCACATTTCGTCTGCGGTCAGATGAAACCGCCGGATCAACATTTCCTGGTCATATTCCATAAAAATTTTTTTTCCGATATCTACCTGAAGATCATAGTTGGAAGGGGGATTGTTCGTTTTCATTGAGAGCTCCTTTTTTATCTATGTGGAAGATAGTTTTGCGAAGAATCTGTCGGTTGAAGGTTAAATGCATGGTCATCATTTCTTTTGCCCAGGAAGCATCATGTTGTTTTAATGCTTCCAGGATATCTCTGTGTCGGGCGACTGTTTCTGGCGCTTTTTCACGACCAGTGTACTGAATAAACAGTTCGGTAGCTTTGCGGATGATGGGAATAAGATTGGGAGCGACCAGATTTCCGCTGGCTTCTGCAATGCAGATATGAAAGTCCACATCTTCTTCTGCGCGGATCTGTCCCTGAGAGGAGAGAAGATCGGCTTGAGCACAGAGTTTTTCTAATCTATCAATTTGGTTGGAAGTAATATTTTGTGCAGCCAGAAATGCAATCTGAGGTTCTACCATCATACGGAATTCCAGAAGATCCCAGGTTAATTTTTTCTTATCAGTGATAAAGCCCAGACCAAGGGGATCCTCTGTGATCCCTTTTTTGTTGGAAATATAAGTGCCAGAGCCCTTGTGTACCTCCAGAACGTTCCTGGACACAAGGATTTTGACAGCCTCTCTGATTGTTCCTCTGCTGACATTCAGTTTTCTTGCCATTTCTAATTCTGTTTCAATGCGGTCGCCGGGTCTCAAATTCTGCTTCTGAATATAACTATTTATTTGATCGGCAATGGTTTTTGCAAGACTTGTATTTTTAGATTGATTATTTTTAATGGTTTTCTCCATAACGTCTCCAAATATAATATGTATTTTTTGTAGTGTACCTTTTTTTGACAGATACGTCAATAATGGGTTCATTATTTTGTAAAATATGTCTATAGCTAATTATATAAGAATATGTATAATAAAATGTAGGACAAATTGATAAAAATATATCATTACAAAGCAAGAAATAAAAGAAAAACTATATAAATTGAAAAAATATGTAGGACAAATAATGAGAGGAGAATAGGAAAAATGGCAGAGTTACTGACAATTGGAGAGACAATGGCAACGTTTACCCCAGGATATCCTGGGCCTCTGCGGTATGCAGATAATTTTCACATGCGCATTGCCGGAGCAGAAAGCAATACAGCCATCGGAGCTGCTAAGCTTGGGATTAAGACTGAATGGTACAGCCGACTGGGAGATGATGAATTCGGAAGGTTTGTATGTAATCGTATTCGATCGGAAGGTGTGCGCTGTGACCACGTTGTTTTTGATGAAAAGTATTGCACAGGAATAATGTTTAAAGAGCAGAGCGCAGGAGAAACCAGGGTTACTTATTACAGGAAAGACAGCGCTGCTTCCGGTATGTCACAGGCAGATCTGAAACCGGAGTTTTTTTCCGGAACAAAAATAATACATATGACAGGGATTACTCCAGTATTAAGCAGCAGCTGCAGAGAAATGACAGAAGGAGCCTTTGCTCTGGCGAAGAAAAAAGGAATCGCTGTCAGTTTTGATCCCAATATACGTCAAAAACTCTGGAAAGAAGATGAACATAAGCAATTATTAAAAGAGCTGGCATTGGACAGTGATATCCTGTTAATGGGAAAAGATGAGGGAAAGTTTCTTTTTGGAACAGAAGAGGCAGATCATCTCTGCGACATAGTGTTTACAAAGGGAAGGGCAAAATATCTGGCAGTTAAAAACGGAGAGGCGGGAGCCGTTGTTTCTGACAGAGAGCATATAATAAAAATTTTGCCGTTTCCATGTCGGTGTTTAGATCCGGTAGGAGCAGGAGACGGATTTAATGCCGGGTTTCTGGCCGGAATACTGAGTGGAAAATCCCTGGAAAAATGCGGTCAGATGGCCGGAATCTGTGGTGCGCTGGCGACACAGTGTACAGGGGATGTGGAAGGATATCCGGACAAAAAACAGATGGAGCAGATACTTTCAGGAACACAAATTGTTTATCGGTAGGAGGAAAAATTATGGATATGTATGAAATTGTAAAAAAGAATCCGGTGCTGGCGATTTTGAGAAATATTCCGCTGGAAAAAACAATCGACTATGCGCAGGCTGTCGCAGATGGAGGCATTTCTTTTTTTGAAGTAGCACTGAACAGTCCGGAGGCCTGCAGACAGATCCGGATGCTGAGAGATCATTTTGGTGACAAATGTTTGATTGGTGCCGGAACGGCCATTACAGTGGAACGTGTAAAGGAGGCTTCAGATGCAGGCGCACAGTTTTATCTTACCCCAGGTACTCCACCGGATGTGCTTGCATACTGCGCGGACAGAAAATATGACGTGCTTCCTGGTGTACTTACGCCCTGTGATGTGGCGTTGTGTGCAGAATACGGATACAAAACAATGAAGCTTTTTCCGGCAGGAAGTATGCCGAGGAACTATGTCAGAGATCTGAAAGGTCCCTTTGACGATACGAATTATGTGGCGATAGGCGGAGTGACGCCAGAAAATATCAGAAGCTTTTTTGAGGTCGGATATATTGGAGCAGGGCTTGCCGGAAGTCTGATGCCAAGAGAAATCATTGGGAAGTCTGATTGGAAGTCCGGATCCTGCTATGTCAGGAAACTGGTAGAAAATGCTTTAAGGGAGGAAATCTAGATGAAGATCACAGCAGTAAATACATATTATGTAAGACCGAGATGGGGATTTGTAGAAATTGAAACGGACCAAGGCATCAGTGGATGGGGAGAAGCAGTGCTTGAAGGACATTGCGGTTCAGTTCTTGCCTGTATAAATGAAATGAAGGAATATCTGATCGGCAGAAATCCGGGAAATATTGAGGATATCTTCAATGTACTGTACAGAGCCGGATTTTACAGAGGCGGCGGAGTGATGATGAGCGCAATTTCCGGTATTGATCAGGCCTTATGGGATATAAAAGGGAAGAAGCTTGGCGTACCGGTATATGAGTTGTTGGGCGGAGCATGCAGAGATAAAATGAGGGTGTACAGCTGGATTGGAGGAGATCGTCCAAGTGATGTGGGAACAGCGGCTTTGGAAAAGAAAAAAGCAGGTTTTACAGCTGTAAAAATGAATGCAACAGAGGAACTGCAGATTGTGGACACCTATGATAAGGTGGATGCAGTGCTGGAACGTGTGGCTGCGATCAGGGAAAGTTGCGGCAGGTATTTTGGTATTGCCATTGATTTTCATGGCCGTGTTCATAAGCCTATGGCAAAAATTCTGGCGAAAAAGCTGGAAGAGTTTGAACCAATGTTTATTGAAGAGCCGGTACTGTGTGAAAATATGGAATACTTTCCTGAAATTGCAGCCAGCTGCAATATTCCCATTGCAACTGGGGAACGGCTGTTTACTAAATATGATTTCAAACGACTTCTTTCTGTTGGAGGTGTAGATATTATACAGCCGGATTTAAGTCATGCAGGAGGAATCACAGAGGTTCGGAAAATTGCTGCTATGGCAGAAGCTCATGATGTAGCTTTGGCGCCTCACTGTCCGTTAGGACCGATTGCCCTTGCCAGCTGCCTGAATGTAGACGCAGTGTCTTATAATGCATTTATACAGGAGCAGAGCATGGGAATCCATTATAATGTTGGAAAAAGTGTTCTGGATTATGTTCATAATAAAGGAGATTTTGCTTTTATAGACGGATATGTCCAGCTTCCGAAATGCCCGGGTTTGGGAGTGGAAGTAAACAAAGAACTGGTTCTGGAGGAGAATAAAAAGCCACATTCATGGAAAAATCCACTTTGGAGACATCAGGACGGCTCTGTGGCCGAGTGGTAAAAAGATGATTTTGTCCATACTGCTGGAATGATTTGTCCATGTACTTTTTCCATTAAGAAAAGCTATAATAATCTCAACAGATACAGAAAAAATACGAAATGGAGGAAGTATCATGAAAAGAAAAGTTATTAGTGCAATTCTCTGTATGTCCATGATTTTTGGATGTGCGACCACAGTATTTGCAGGAGAGGAAAACGAAGCAAAGACCTTTGATGGAGAAGAAATTTCTATTCTCTGGGTATCCAACAGCACAATGGACGGAATTAATGCTGTGATTGAAGCGGCAGAAGAAAAGCTGGATATCAAAATTTCTCTTGAGCAGGCACCGGGAGGAGAGGACGGAGACAATGTGGTAAAGACCAGACTGGCATCAGGAGATATGGCAGATCTGCTCAGTTATAACTGTGGTTCTCTTCTGGCATCTCTGAATCCGGCAGAATATTTTGAGGATATCACTGCTGACTATGCGGATAAGCTGGATGCCAATTTTGTTACAGCAGCAGGGGTTGACGGAAAGTTGTATGGAATTCCTGCAACAGCATCTCAGGCAGGAGCTGTTTTATATAATATTGAGATGTATGAGAAATATGACCTTGAGGTTCCAAAAACCTGGGACGAGTTTATTGCAAACTGTGAAGTACTGAAAGAAGCTGGGGAAACAGCAGTTCTTGGAACAGATGGAGACAGCTGGACAAGTCAGGTTACATACCTTGGAGACCATTATAATGTATCAGCAGCAGAGCCGGAATTTGCAGCAAACTTCGAAGCAGGAAAGACTAAATATGCAGATTCCGAAGCGGGACTTGCAAGCTTCCAGAAAATTGAGGATCTGATTCCTTTCCTGAATGAAGATCATATGGCAACTACATATGATGACGGATGTGATATTATGATGGAAGATGGAGCAGCACACTGGATTATTCTTACCTCTGCATTAAGTAATATGTATGAGCTCTATGGTGAAGATGTAAATAAATTGGGATGCTTTGCAGTACCGGGAACAGATGCAGAAAATAACGGTCTTACTGTATGGGAGCCAAATGCAATTTATATGAATAAGAACAGTGAACATAAAGAGGCTGTTAAAGCATTTATGGACTTCTATATTTCAGAAGAAGGTCTTGATGTCTATACAGAGGCTGCTCTTCCATGTGGACCATACCTTGTAAATGGCTATGAGCTTCCGGAAAATTGCTATACAGCTGTAAAGCAGATGCAGGAAAACTATTTTGATACAGGACTTAACGCTGTTGCTCTTGAATTCCAGACAGCAGTAAAAGGTTCTAACTGCGCATCCATTTGTCAGGAGCTGATCTCCGGACAGACAACTGCAGCAGAAGCAGCGGCAAAATATGACGAAGACTGCAAAAAGCAGGCAGTACAGCTTGGTTTGGACTGGGAATGATTCAAGAATAATAAAAAATAGTCATGGATTTCAGACCACCTGTCAGATGTGCAGGTGGTCTGTTTCTCAGAAAGGAGACCTATGAACAAGAAGAAAACATATTCCACATGGTTCTTAGTTCCTGCGATGCTGATTTTTACTGTGCTTTTTCTGGTACCGATGGTACTTTCTTTATTCTTCAGTCTTACTGTATGGAATTTTAATGGTTTTGAATTTTGTGGATTCGATAACTTTGTTATGTTTTTTAAAGAACCTTCTCTTAGAATTGGTATCAGAAATTCCCTGATCTATGCGGTTCTTACCTGTGGTTTAAAATTAACAATTTCATTTTTTATTGCTTTGTTCCTTACATCCAAGATAAAAACAAAAACAATACAGCGCTCTATTGTATTTTTTCCTAATTTGGTAAGTACTGTGGCGGTTGGTATTATTTTTACAGCACTGATGCACCCGAGCAAGGGATTGTTTAACAAGGTTCTGGAAGTAATTGGAATTAATGGACCGGACTGGCTTGGAGATGTAAACCTTGCTCTGTTTTCCATTATTGGCGTTGATGTGTGGAAGGGCCTAAGTATTGCTACCGTTATTTTTATTGCAGGTATCCAGTCTATTGATAAAACCTATTATGAGGCAGCAATGGTTGACGGAGCTAATTTCTGGCAGAGACTGAAAAGTATTACAATTCCTTTATCACGCTCATCGATGAACTCCATTATCATTCTTTCTTTTATCGGTGGACTTCGAAGCTTTGACCTGATCTGGTCCATGACAGGAGGCGGTCCTGGATTTGCAACGGATGTAATGGCGTCAATTATTTATAAACAGTATGCTGCCGGTTATTATGGACTCTCTACGGCAGGAAATGTAATTATGTTTGTTGTTATTGCAATCATCGCATTCCCATTACAGAGATATCTCTTAAGCAAGGAGGTAGAATGATATGAAAAGAAAAAGACAAATCAAATATTTGCTAGGTGATATCATTGGATTAACTGTTTGCTTTTTTGTTTTCATTATTCCATTCCTTTTTATGGTAGTGAACTCCCTAAAAGAACGTAGGGAGGCAAACCGTTTAAGCCTCAGCCTGCCGGAGGTTCCCATATGGGAAAACTTTGTAGAGGTGCTGCAGACCAATGACTACCAGATTCTTACAGCATTTAAAAACAGCTTTATCCTGACTATTGGTTCTGTCCTCTGTCTTGTTGTATGCTGTTCTATGGCAGGGTATGTAATACAGAGAAGAAGAGACCGTACAACAAAAATCGCAAATAACATGATCATGGTAGGACTTATGATTCCGGCAGCTGTCCTTCCTACCATCTGGGTGCTGCAGGGGATTCATTTATATAAGACAATGCCAGGAATGATTCTCGTTGAGACAGCACTGCACATACCTTTTACAATTATGCTGTACCGGGGTTTTATGAGTACGATTCCAGTGGAACTTGAGGAAGCAGCGTTTATTGATGGATGTACTCCAGTGCAAATGTTTCGAACAATTATTTTTCCATTATTAAAGCCGGTTACTTCAACGGTAATTATATTGGACGCAGTAACGATTTTTAATGACTTTACAAATCCGTTGTATTTTTTTCCGGGAGCAGAGAATGTTACGGTACAGCTTACACTGTATAATTTTATGGGACAGTTTTCCAGCGCATACAATATGCTGTTTGCGGATGTACTGATTATAACGATTCCGATGCTGATTATCTTTTTGATCTTTAATAACAAGATTGTAGATGGTATGGTTGCCGGATCAGTAAAAGGTTGAAAAATATATATTAGAAGCACAGTGGCTGATATGGTATGATAATATTTTAGGAAAAGGAGGAATACATCATGAAATTTCGCAGCAGACTTATCCTGGGATATACATTATTAGCGATTGTCGCTTCTTTTTTAATCGGTGGCTTTTATAATTATTATTTGAAACAACGGTATCAAAGTAACATATACAATAATGCAAGAATTATTTCCACACAGGTTTTAAATAATCTGGAAGATGAGATGAATAAGATGGAGCAGGCAATGCTGTCTCTGCTTTCAGATCTGGATGTGCTGCAGGCTATTCGTAACCTGTCTGTTAAGATGGAAAATCCAGAAGAAAATATTGTAACTATTGCAGAAGGAAAGCAAATTGTTAAGAATACTGTTTATACAGCATATAATCTGGATAATTTTTACAGAGTGATCGTATTTAATCAATATGGTTATATTGCGGCCAGCAGTTATATGCAGGATCGTCTTGTGGATACGGAGGTTAAAGTGGAAGAAATTCCCTGGATTACTAAGGTGCAGGGGACAAAAGGGAAAAATATACTTCTTCCTCTTCATCAGGATGACTGGGCAGCGGCTGAAAATGGACGTCAGGTGTTTTCTACCGTAAAAGAAATTCAGGGGAAAAAACTAGGGTTTATTGAAGTACAGCAAAGTGCGGATTACTTGAAAAATATACTTACCCTTCCGAATGAAACCGTACATGGGATTGTCTTAGATGAAAAGGGAGAGGTGTTTTGGGCATCAGAAAAACTGGATTCAGAGAATTATACTCAATATTTTGAAACAAAAGATTCTGTCTTTGAACAGGTAAATGAGAACACTGGAACCAGAGAACTTGTATGTATAAATTCCGGAAAAGAAACCGGGTTACGTCTGATTACAGTCCAGAAATGGTCGGATGCTGCTTTGACAGTATCCAACGGTTTGGAATCAGCCATTATTATGGGCGTTTCTTTTTTGATATTGTCTCTTTGCTTTATTGTTTTTATGGCCTGGTATCTTACGAAACCCTTGCAGGAATTGTGCGAAAAAATGGAACAGACACAATTGTCAAATCTGACAGATAAAATAGAAATCCAGAGTTCAGATGCAGATATCCAGGCATTAACAAAAGCATATCAGCATTTGGTAGAACGTCTTTCTAAATCTATACAAAAAGAGAAAAAACTCAGCCTTCTTCAGCTGCAGGCACAATTTGATACGTTGCAGGCTCAAATTAATCCGCATTTTCTCTATAATGTATTAAATGTGATTTCTCAGAGGGGAATGAAAAATGACGATGAGGTGATCTGTGAAATATGCGGGCATCTTGCATCCATGCTCAGGTATTCTACCAATACAAAAAACAGATATGCGTCTGTGCGGGAAGAAATGACATATACGCAGCAGTATTTCTATCTGATCAAGGCGCGGTTTGAGGACAGGGTAAAATTGAATATCGACATAGAAGAAAGCATTCTGGAGGAACATGTACCAAAGACAGTGATACAACAGATTACAGAGAACTGTATTAATCATGGATTTCATAACAGCACAGGAATTATGTGTGTTACTATACGGGGATATTTAAAAAGCGGCAGCTGGCTGATAGAGATTTCGGACAACGGACAGGGATTTGACGAAGAAGCTCTTTGCATTCTTTGTGAGAAAATGAAGGTTACCAGAAGACGCCTTTTTGAGGAAAGGAGCAATATTGAATTGGAAATTGGCGGAATGGGGCTGATAAATACTTATGCAAGGCTGCTTCTGATTTACAGTGATTCATTAATTTTTGAATTGAAAAATACAGAAAATGGCGCAATGGTGGTTTTTGGTGCAAAGACACAGAGAGAAGGAACAGAAAAATATGTATAAAGTGATTGTTGTAGATGATGAACCTGCAGCTCTTTCCCATATATGCTCTATCATAGCAAAAAAATGTCCTGATTATCAGGTTGTGACAACTGCAGAAAATGGAAATGAAGCTTTGGATAAGGTGCGGGCATTTTTGCCGGATCTTCTGATTTGCGATGTATCTATGCCTCTGATGAATGGAATTCAGCTGGCTGCAACAGTAAAAGAATTATATCCGGATATACTTTCTTTGATTGTCAGCGGATATTCTGATTTTGAATACGCAAAAGGAGCTTTGCAGTCAGGTGTCTGCGATTATATTTTGAAACCAGTAGTTCCTTCAGAACTGAAAAAAACTCTGGATATTATTTCTAAAAAAATACGAAGGAATTTATATCAACACAGAAATATTCTGATTCATCAAATATGCAATGGTTCGGAGTGTACTTTTAAAGAATTGAAAAGATGTTTTCAGTATAAGCGATACTACTGCGCTATTGTAAGACGTAATGGGCTGCCAAGAAGATTTTCTAAAAACAGCAGTATGGAGATTTTTTCAGATATTAACGAGCAGTTTATTATCTATGGGAGAGATGAGATGGAAGCTCTTTATATCATGCCGGAGGAAATTCTGTGTGGAAGTTCTATAGAGGACTATCTGAAAAAAATTGTAAAGAAGTTAGATATAGAAAGGGAATATGTAACTACTGTATATTATAAAGAAACTGTTTCTCTCCGGGAATTGAGCAGCTTTATTAAAAAATTGTATCAGACTCTGGATGCAGTGAGTGTGGTAGGCTGCAGTCAGATGCTGAAGGTAACGGACTGCGAAAAACGAATTTTAGATTCTGAAAACTATGCATCCATACAGGTGCTATTAGAAAATCTGGAATATCTTTTCCGGGATTCGCATTATGAAAAAGCAAAAAAAGAACTGACACGTCAGTATCTGGTATGGATAAATGAGAAAAAACCTCAGCTTTGGATGGAATATGCGGCTCGACAGATTCTTTATCTTATCAGCAAGTATGCGAAAAAAAGAATACCAATCCAGGAATGTGAATATATGCTGGAGGACGCTTTTTTCTTTGCAGTTACCGGGGACGAGCTGCTCAACAGTCTTTTGGATGTATGGTTGCGTGATGTTCAGGAAAACGGACAGGAAGCAAAAATCGATTCGCCGGATTTTTTTGCTTCCATAGAGAATTATATACAAAGACATCTGGCAGAAAATCTTTCTTTGCAGAGTATATGTAAAAAATTCGGAGTTTCTCAGACTTATATGGGGAAATTGTTCCGAAAATATGTGAATGAGTCATTTAACCGTTATCTCACAGCTGCGCGGATGGAAAAGGCAGTAAAATTAATGAAAGAGACACCGGATATTTTTATTAAGGATGTAGCCGCCCGGGTGGGATATAACGATCAGTTTTATTTTAGTCGTATTTTCAGATCCTATATGGGAGTTTGCCCTTCTGATTATCTGGAAAACGAACATAATTTTTAAGGAGCGTAGAATATGAAGATTACACATTTAAAAGTAAATCATCTGGTAAATCCTATGGGATATGACCTGAGAAGGCCAAGTATATCCTATGTTGCGGAAGAGACAGATGGGAAAAAACAGGTAAAAGCTCAGGTACAGGCAGCTTTGGATAAGAATTTTGAACAGGTTGTTTATGACAGCGGCGAAAGTACAGAAGTTGTAAATACTGGACATCTTCTTCCCTTTGAGCCAGAACCAGAGACAAGATATTTCTGGCGAGTAAAGGTATGGGCAGACAACGGGGATGAGGCGGTAAGCGATACTGCCTGGTTTGAAACAGGAAAAGGCGGCGAATGGCAGGCAGACTGGATCACTCCGAAAGCAGATAAGGCCCTGCAGGTTTCCCTGGAAAAGACCATAGATGTTAAAAAGCCTGTTAAAAGAGTAAGAATGTATGTTGTTGGCCTTGGTGTTTATGAGCTGTATTTAAACGGTAAAAAACAGGGGGATGAATGCCTTCTTCCGGGATATTGCGATTTTGATACCTGGATTCAGTATCAGACTTATGACCTGGAACTGGAACAGGGCAGAAATACAGTGGAAGTGCTGCTTGGCGACGGTTGGTACAAGGGATGGTTTGGTCTGCGTAAAGATCATGAGAATTATGGCGACTGTCTGGCATGTATCGGAGAAATCCATATCCTGTATGAAGATGGTACAGAGGAGATGATTCCTACAGACTGTACCTGGAAAGCAAGGAAGAGTAAAGTGGTATACAGCGGTATTTATCCGGGAGAAGTGTATGATGCGACACTTGATACCAGTGAGCTTCTGGATGTGGAAAAGATAGATCTTGATAAGGCAAAATTATCGGAGCGTTTAAGCCCGCCAGTTACTGTCCACGAACGTATTAAGCCTGTTGAGGTAATCCATACTCCGGCAGGAGAGACGGTTCTTGATATGGGGCAGAATATGGTAGGATGGCTGTCCTTTAAATGCAGAGCCGCAAAAGGTACAAAATTGTTCTTCCAGTTTGGGGAAATCCTTCAGGACGGAAACTTTTACAATGAAAATCTCCGTACGGCAAAGGCAGAATTTACTTATATTGCAGATGGAACAGAATGTGAAGTAAGACAGCATTTTACATTCTATGGTTTTCGATTTGTGAAAGTGCAGGGATGGGAAGGTGAACTGGATCCGGAAGATTTTACAGGTCTTGTGATACATTCAGAAATCGAAGAGATCGGTCATATAGAGACTTCCGATCCGCTGGTGAATCAGTTGATTCATAATGCAAAATGGGGTCAGAAAGGAAATTTCCTGGATGTTCCTACTGACTGTCCGCAGCGGGATGAGCGTTATGGATGGACTGGAGATGCTCAGATTTTTTCGGGAACTGCCTGCTTTAATACAGATGCATATGCTTTTTATACGAAATATGGATTTGATGTGTATGCGGAACAGAAAAAATATAATGGCAGTGTACCGGATGTGGTTCCGTCAACAAACTACCCGGGTGATGGAAGTACTGCATGGGGAGAGGCGGCAACAATTATTCCATGGAATGTTTATCTTCATTATGGTGACAAGGAAATACTGGTGCGTCAGTATGACAGCATGAAGGCCTGGGTTGATTATATGCGGGGCGAGGATAAAAAGTATGGAGATAAATATCTGTGGCAGAGCGGTTTCCATTACGGTGACTGGCTGGCACTGGATGGGAATATACAAGGCGGAGTATACGGCGCAACAGATCCGTTTTTGATCTGCTCAGGATATTATTACTATTCTACAAATATTGTGGCAAAAGCAGCAGAAATTCTTGGAAAGACTGAGGATGCCAGGTATTATAAGGAGTTGGCATCAAACATTCATGAAGCCTTTATCCGGGAATATTTTTCTCCGGCAGGAAGGTTATGCGTAGATACCATGACCGCCTATGTGGTTGTATTGTACATGGGACTTACTCCGGATTTTGCATATGAGAATGTATGTAAAGGTTTACTGAACAAATTAAAGAAAAGCAGATACCATCTGAACACCGGCTTTGTGGGAACTCCTTATCTCTGTCGTGTGCTTTCAGAAAATGGTATGAATGACCTGGCATACCATCTGCTGATGGAAAAAGGTTTCCCAGGTTGGCTGTATGAGGTTTTAATGGGAGCAACCACTGTATGGGAGAGATGGAACTCCGTTATGCCGGATGGGAAAATCAGCGGCACAGAAATGAACTCCTTAAATCATTATTCATATGGTTCTATTGTAGAATGGATGTATCGCAATATGCTTGGTATCCGTCCCTGTGAGGAGGGAGCTGGCTTTAAGAAGTTTATCCTTGCTCCTGCTCCAAATTATCAGATTACCCATGCAAAAGCAGTTCTGCGTTCAGCAGCCGGAAAAATAGAAAGTCAGTGGGAGATCAAAGAGGGCATGCTGAATATGAGGTTTGCAGTTCCTTTTGACGCAGAAGCGGTAATTGTTCTTCCTGATGCATGTAAAGATTCACTGGATCTGTCACAGCCTGGTATTCTGACAGCAGAGCAGAAAGGTAAAAGGGTAGAGCTGAGCGTACAGACTGGAATTTACGAATTCTCTTATATACCTACAACACCGTACAGAAAGATCTACAGTATTGATTCTCCTATGGAAGAACTGAAGGCAAATGAGAAAACAAGAAAAATATTAGAGGAGGATTATTTTTCATACTGTCCCAAGCTTCCTTTTGAGAAGGAACTGTATACATTGGAAGAATTGTTAAACGGACCGTTTACCAATCTTCCCTATGAGCAGCAGAGAGTCCTCGATGCAAGGCTGAGAGAAGTGGAATAAGCAGAAATGAAAGTATACCCCGGCGTTTCCTGTCGGGGTAATTTTATAATGTTTTACTTTATAAAAACCCATGATTCGCTTATAATAAAGATATAACTATAGCATATATGTAATAAAATACGAACAGGAAAAAAGACTGGACACAGACAGCAGGAAGTGGAAGCAATTTTTAGAAGAATATGCAGAAATTGAAAGATACCTGAAGGAGAGTTTTCTAGAAAAAGGAAACGAAAAAGCATACTGTGATATGATTGAACTGATTATTCGGGTTGCTGATTATGTGTTCAGGGACAAGGAAAATGTAAGGAAAGGATTTGGTGATGTAATGGGTGGAAAGGTACTGGAACTGGAATCGGATAAGCTGATTCAGAAGGGAATCGAACAAGGCATTGCCATGGAACGACAGAACACAGAACTTGTACGTCAGAAAGCAGAAGCGGAGATTCAGAGGTTGAAAAAGCTTTTGGAAGAAAAGAATAATAAACAGTAATTTTTGTGGTACAATCGCCCCTATCTGGAAATGGATAGGGGCGATTGTACAATTATAATATTTTCCTTATAAATTCCTTATAATTATCTTTTATCCTGTAGGTACAAAAGGAAAAGCGGGAATTGGCGGAGAATTTTGAACCGCAAACACCTGTGATTCTCAAAAATATCTTACTTACAGGAGGCAAAGATGAGTCAGAATATCATAGAAATCAGAAATCTTGAGAAATCATTCAAACATCAAAAAGTGATCGACAATATATCCATGACGATCCCGGAAGGCTGTGTTTACGGTCTTCTGGGACCAAACGGAGCAGGAAAATCTACATTATTAAAAATGATGACGGGCCTTATGCGGCCGGATTCCGGACAGATTATTTTTCAGGGACATCCATGGAGCAGGAAGGATTTAAAGAAAATAGGGGGGCTGATCGAAACGCCTCCTATTTATGAGAACCTGTCTGCCTGGGAAAATCTCAAGGTACGGGCTCTGATACTGGGGGAAACAGAAGCTCGGATGAGGGAAGTCCTGGAGATTGTGGATCTTACTGATACGGGGAAAAAGCCTTCGGGAAAATTTTCGCTGGGAATGAAGCAGAGACTGGGAATTGCTATTGCTCTTCTGGGCCATCCCAAGCTTTTGATTCTGGATGAGCCGGTGAATGGTCTGGATCCTCTGGGAATTCAGGAACTTCGTCATCTGATCCGCAGTTTTCCCGATCAGGGAATTACTGTTGTGGTATCCAGCCATATTTTAAGCGAGATTCAGCTGACTGCGGATTATATTGGGATTATGGCCAATGGAAGGCTTGGATATGAAGGGATCATGGACGAAAGTCAGGATCTGGAACAGCTGTTTATGAAAATTGTGGCAGCAGAGAGAGGAGTGAGATAAGTGAGTACATACTTTAAAGCTGAGAAAATGAAATACCGCCATACTTTTTTGTGGAAACTGATGATTCTGATGCCGGCGGTAAGTGCTCTTTTGTCTGCGCAGCTGACTCATAATTATTTTGCAATGGATGGCTATAACTGGTGGTATATGCTGATGATGCCGGGATTTTTGGCAGTGGCCTGCGGACAGATTGGAGGAAAGGATCATAAAAAACAGAACCGTACCATCTGGGCGCTTCCGGCAGACATGGGAAAGATCTGGGATGCAAAGATTTTATTGTCAGCCATGGCAAGCGGTCTGGCTACGTTACTTCTGATGGTATTTGTTCTTATTGGAGCAGCTGTCATGGAAAGAGGACTTCACATGACTTTTTTTAACGCACCAGCTGTACCGAACCAGATTCTTGCAGCGGTACTGATCTGGCTCACGTCCCTGTGGCAGCTTCCTCTCTGTTTGTTTCTGGTGCAGAAAACAGGAGTGCTGGTTATGGTGATCATAAGTGTGGGACTGAGCCAGGCAGTTGGACCGCTTATGGCGTTGGAAAAGCTGTTTTTTCTTGTTCCATATGGAATTACCCCCAGAGTTATGTGCCCTGTTTTAAAAACTCTGCCTAACGGTTTGCCGGCACAGCCGGGACAGATGACATATACGCCTGAGCTTATGAGCGTACCGGCAGCTGTGATGGGAGTAGCTGTCTCTCTTTTGTGGTTTGGAGTGCTCTGGTATTTTACCCGGAAATGGTTTCAAAGGCAGGTGGAAAGATAATGAAATTACTAAAAGCAGAATTTTATAAAATGCGCCGTACATTTTTGTTTCCCATTCATGTGGTTGTTCCTTTTGCTGCCGGTGTTCTTTTTCTGGCGTGGACCAGGATCAGCGCACAGCTTCAGTTTTCTGTTTTTGTGCAGGCAGTGGGAGTTGCTTTTCCGGTACTGGCATCTGTGATCTGCGCCGGAAATGTGGATTTGGAGCTTTCCGGTCATCTTCAGGGATTTCTTATGACTACAGGAAAAAAGGGAAGCGCCCTGCTGGCAAAATGGATGAGTCTTGAGATCCTTGCTTTTTTCGCGGTAATGGGTGCTGTGATTTTTTATGGAGCAGGCAACCGTCTGATATTAGGCGACATGGAAATACCGTTTTCTGTTTTTCTGAAAGCAGGAGTTTTTCTCTGGCTGGGAAGTCTGCCTCTCTATCTGGAGCATTTGTTTCTGAATCTTTGCTTTTCAAAAGCAGTGTCACTGGCTGTTTCCATAGGGCAGCTTCTGATCTCCGCTCTGTTTCTGACAGGACTCGGACAGGGGAAATGGCATTATATTCCCTGCTCCTGGAGTTCTCGTGGAACATCTCTGTATCTTGCAGAAAAATTTAACAGAAGAGCGGCACTTGGAGCTGCCAGTACAGATCTGAGAGATATCTCCACCTGTATCTTGCTGGGAGTGATCCTTTGTGTCATAATCTTTATATGGTTTCATTTTTATGAGGGCAGGCAGGAAAATGAGTAGGAGGAAAATATATGTGCAGGATTCTGGCTGTTGATGACGATAGGGGGATTCTGGCAGTGATCCGTAAAGCGCTGGAAAAGGAAGGATATCTGGTGGATACGCTGGATGATCCGGAAAAAATAGATCCGGAGAGACTAAGCGACTATCAGTTGATCCTTCTGGATGTTATGATGCCGGGAACAGATGGATTTACAGTCTGCCGGAGGATTCGGGAACAGGTGGACTGCCCAATACTTTTTGTAACGGCAAAAACAGAAGAAGGCGATCTGATTACTGGCTTTGGCCTGGGGGCAGACGATTATATCAGGAAACCCTTTGGTCTGGGAGAACTGCGGGCAAGGGTAGCGGCTCATCTTCGCCGGGAAAACAGAGAAAAAAGACACAGGATCACTTTGGGAGATCTGGAATTTTCTTTGCAGGCAAAAGAAATTTACTGTCAGGGACAGCCGATTCCTCTGACAAAAAGTGAATATGCGATTTGCGAGTATCTTGCCCTGAACAGAGGGCAGGTGTTTTCAAAGGAGCGGATCTACGAGCATGTTTTTGGATATGATGGAGAAAGCGACAGCTCTGTCATTACGGAGCATGTTAAAAATATCCGGGCAAAGTTTCAGAAGGTGGGAGCGTCGCCCGTAGAAACAGTATGGGGGATCGGGTATAAATGGAAGTAAAAAAACAGAAAAAAACAACCCTGACAGGTCTGTTTGGAAAATATATTCTGGGTTTTACTGTTATTGTGATCCTGCTGGCTTTTATTTGTTTTTTTGTAATGATTGGAACGGTCACGATGATCGGCGGTCTTTTGCTTCCTGCTAATCATGCAGAGCAGGTTCTGGCAGAAAATGGTGATAAGATCCGGAATGCAGAAATGGTGACAGAAGAACTGATACCGGCGGGAACCTTCTATGGAGTTTTTTCTGCAGAAGGAAAATTTCTTTATGGAAATTTTGATGAGAAAGAAGAAAAAATTGCATGGGAAAAATACCGGAAAGACAATAAATATGCAGAAGGAAAAGGATATTATTCTTTTTTCAGGAGAAAAAACGGACAGGTTTGTATTACAAAATATTTTGTAGAAGTCCGTTATGCAAATGAAAAGTGGAATCAGATACTGCCGCCGGCGGAACAGCTTACCACCTGGTTTACCATAGGACTGTTTGTTATTCTGACAGCTGCCAGCGGTTTTGTCCTGTCCAGATGTTTTGCCCGAAGGATGAGAAGGCAGCTGGAGGGGCTTTGTGAAGCAACGGAAAAAATTGCTGCCAGTGATCTGGAATTTGAGAGCAGGCCGTCGGATATCCAGGAGATCGGAGATGTCCTGATGTCTCTGGAAAAAATGAAAATTGCGCTGAAGGATTCTCTTCAGCAGCAGTGGGAATCTGAGCAGCAGAAAAATCGACAGATTTCTGCCCTGGCACACGATATCAAAACACCTTTGACGGTAGTCAGGGGAAATGCAGAGCTTCTTGCAGAGGGAGAGCTTAAAGAAGAGGATCAGGAATGTGTTCTGGAGATTCTGAAAAATGCAGCATATATGGAGCAGTATCTGGGTTCCATGCGTCAGGTTCTGAGAGGACGGGAGAAAGAAGAGACACAGGAGATGGTGAAAACGAGCGAACTGACCCGGAAGCTTCAGGAAGAGGCAGAGGTTCTTGGAGCGGCAGAGAAGATTCCGGTAATCATGGAGAGCGAAAGTGCAGACAAAAGAAAAGCTGGGGATTTTCCCGGATTTCTGGAGCCTGAGACGGAAAATACGGATGAAATCCTCTGCTGTACAGACGAGATGATGCGGGCATGGAGGAATATTCTGGGAAATGCTCTGGAGCATACAGATCCTGCCCGGGGAATCCGTATAGAGATCCGGACAGAGGAGATATCAGAGAATCGGGATTCTTCCAGACGATATCTTGTGGCTGCGGTACGGGATCATGGATCAGGTTTTTCGGAGCAGGCACTTATTTACGGAGCAGAGCCTTTTTTCAGCGGAGACGACAGTCGTCATGACCGGACACATCAGGGGCTGGGGCTGTCTATTGCAGATACTTTTATGAAAAAACAGGGAGGATTTCTAAAATTCGCGAATTCAGAGGATGGGAGCGGAGCAGAGGTTTCCCTCTGGATCAAAACAATTGATAATAAAGGGGAGTGAATAAGAATTCCCGGGAATCAGAAACGATTCCCGGGTGCTTTTATTTTTTAGGAAAAAATTTTTCGATATAGGAAGCGGTGAGACTGATAAAACTGTCGGTATCCAGGTTATTGTCCCGGATCGTCTCGTGCATGGAAAGACCATCGGAAAGGAGCAGCAGAAGCCATGCAAAATATTCGCCGGATACCTTGTCGGTACGTTTGGAAATTTTTTCTGCGATCAGGGAGGCGAAGCACTGGTAGCGCCGGATCAGATGCGTCCGTATTTCTTCGTTGCCGATCATGGCATCATAAAAAAGCGGAAGACGGAGTTTAACCCCTGCCACATCACGTTCAAGAATATATTTTACCAGACGGTGGAGAGAGGTGTCCTTGTCTGCATTTTCGGTCCACTGACAAAGCTCCTTCCATTGTTCATCCAGGTATTTATCTGTAATGGCAAAAAGGATCTCGTTTTTATTTTTAAAATGATAATAGAGAGTTCCCTTGGAAATGCCCGTCTGGGCTGCCAGCTGGGAAAGAGAAATCTCTGAAAAAGGTTTTTCTGCTAAAAGTTCCTCCGCAGCTTCGATGATCAGGCTGCGGACATCTTCTTTACGGGGAGCGGCCATAGGTGTACCTCCTGAAATCTGTCTACAGGAATATCATAGCGTGTTTTGTATGCTTTGTCTATAAAACTGTGAAAATGATAATAAATTTATTGACTTTGCATAAAAACATGATACTATAAGATAAAAGAGTCGTACATGTGACCGACTTGTGAAAGAAGGGATATAGGTGGATTGTCAGAAACTTCAAAAAAAAGTCAGAAGTGTCTATGGAAATAGTGTCTATGTCACAGAAAAAGATGGAAATGTGGTTCTGTCCGGTACATTAAAAAAATGGGAAGACATTGTAGGAGCCTGTTCTCTGTGCGTGGATAAGAAACGCCGATACCATGTGATCAATGATATTCGGCTGAAGGGCGCTGCGATACCGGAAATGAAGATACCGGATATTCAGGATCAGGCGCTGGAAGGACGTAAACCGGATGTACTGGTGATCGGCGGAGGGATTTCAGGAGCAAGCATTGCCAGAGAACTGATGAAATGGAAGCTGGATGTTCTTCTTGTAGAAAAAGAATGTGATGTTGCCATGCATGCTTCCGGCCGGAATGATGGAGAAGTCCATCCGGGGATCGATCTGGGGAAAGGAACATTGAAACAGCATTATGTAATTGCCGGAAACCGTATGTACGGAAAAATCTGCCGGGAACTGGATGTTCCCTTTAAACGCTGTGGACAGTACGTAGGGATGATGCACTGGAGCGAGCTGCTTCCCGCATATCTTTATGTCCTTCAGAGAAAATATGTCTGCGGTGTGTCCGATACGCAGGTGATTTCAGCAAAGGCGCTCAAACACAGGGAGCCTCATCTGAATCCGGATATGAAATTTGCTATTTATAACAGCATGGCAGGCAGTGTCTGCCCCTATGGGCTTACCATTGCCTATGCAGAAAATGCAGCCTGCAACGGAGCGGAGATCGCTTTGAACACAGCTGTTCTTTCCATGGAAGTAAAAGACGGTATTATCCGCAGTGTTCTGACGAACAGAGGGCGGATCTATCCGAAGATCGTTATCAATGCGGCAGGTGTTTTTGCGGAGGAAGTGGCAAAAATGGCAGAAGACCGCTTTTATTCTATCCATCCCAGACGGGGGACAAACGCCATTCTTGACAAAAAAGCCGGAAAGCTTATGGGTGGAATTGCTTCCTGGAAAACACTTAAAAAAACGGCAGGTCATACCAAAGGCGGAGGTATTGTCCATACTGCGCATGATAATCTTCTGGTAGGACCGGATGCAGTGGAAACTTTTGAAAAAGAAAATTTTGCTACAGAGGTTTCCAGTATAGAGAATAATTTTAAAAAGCAGAAGATCACGGTAGGAGAGCTTTCGGAAAGAGATATCATTACTTACTTTACCGGAGTGCGTGCCCCTACCTTTGAAGAGGATTTTGTTATTGAAAAAGGCAGAAAGACCAAAAATCTGATCCACTGCGCCGGAATTCAGTCTCCGGGACTTACCACAGCTCCGGCAGTGGCAAAGGATGTAGCGCGGATGGCTGCCAAAATGCTGTCCTCTGTCCAGCCTGTCAGAAAAAATGAAAAATATAATCCTTATCGCAAAGGAGTTCCAAGACTTCGGGAAATGCCCCCGGAAAAGAGAAATGAGATGATCCGGAAACGGCCGGACTACGGCGTGATGATCTGCCGCTGTGAGGAAATCAGCAAAGGCGAGATCATGGATGCTTTGAAATCCCCTCTTCCGGTGTACACAGTAGACGGCGTGAAAAAGAGGGTACGTCCCGGAATGGGGCGCTGCCAGGGCGGCTTCTGTATGCCACTTGTGGCGCAGATCATCAGTGAAGTGACAGGACAGCCGCTGGAAAAGGTGAAAAAAAGCGGTGGGGACAGTTATCTTTTATTTGGCAAAACAAAGGCAGGTGACGGCAGATGATCTATGATGTAATCATTATCGGCGGAGGCCCTGCAGGACTTGCAGCTGCCATTGCCGCAAAAAAAGAAAATGCAGAGGTGCTGCTGATCGAAAGAGAAGGACGGCTGGGAGGAATTCTGAAGCAGTGTATCCATGATGGCTTCGGGCTGCAGAGATTTAAGGAAAAGCTGTCCGGACCGGAATATGCAGAGCGCTTTATTGAAGAATTCCGGGAGCTTTCCATTCCGGCAAAGCTTTGGACCTTTGTAACAAAAATAGAAAAAACAGAAGAGGGATTTCTGGTGTGGACAGTCAGCCGGGAAGGTGTGGTAATGCAGAGATCCAGAACTCTTATTCTTGCAACCGGATGTCGGGAGCGTACAGCAAAGCAGGTCTCCATTCACGGCACCAGACCGGCAGGAGTATATACGGCAGGTACGGCCCAGCATTTTACGAACCTTCAGGGTGTGATGCCTGCAAAGCGCTGTGTGATCCTGGGAAGCGGAGATATCGGGCTTATTATGGCACGCCGGCTCAAACTGGAAGGTGCAGAGGTGCTTGGCGTGTACGAGGTGAAGCCGGAGCCGTCCGGACTTACCAGAAACATGATCCAGTGTCTGGAGGATTTTCACATACCGCTGTACCTTTCTGAAACGGTGACAAAAGTATTCGGCGAGGATCGTCTTATTGGCGTGGAGGTATGCAAGGTGGACGAACAGATGAAGCCGATCCCGGGAACAGAAAAGAGGATCCAGTGCGACACGCTGATCCTGTCGGTCGGTCTGATCCCGGAAAATGAAATGGCAGAAAGCCTCCGGGTTTCCATGGACCCTAGAACAAAAGGCCCGCTCTGTGATTCCAGGGCAATGACAAGTGTTCCCGGAGTTTTTTCCTGCGGAAACGCTTTCCATGTCAATGACCTTGTGGATTATGTATCCGAAAGCGGCGAGCTGGCAGGTGCTTCTGCAGCTGGATATGCCAGAGAACTGAAAGACGGGGCAGAAGAAACGGAGGGAGAGATTGTTTCTGTGGAAGCAAAGGGAGAGCTTGCCTATGTAGTTCCTCAGAGTATCTGTAAAAAAGATTTGGACAAAAAAACAGTTTTTTATTTTCGATGCAAAAAAACTCTGGGAGAAAGCTGTTTAGTCGTAAAGTCAGAAGACACGGTTATTTTTAAAAAGAATTTTCAGGCAGTAAGACCGCCGGAGATGGAACGTCTTGCCATTGAGCTGAAAAGAGAAGACATTACCGGAAAATCGGTTGTTTTTGAACTTGGGGAGGTGAAGTCATGAAAGAACTTGTCTGTATCACCTGTCCCAACAGCTGCCGTATGAAGGTGGAACTGCTGGATGGAAAATGGGTGGCGTCCGGAAATAAATGCAAACGGGGACAGCGTTTTGCGGAAAGTGAGATGACTTGTCCAAAACGGACCTTTTCCACCACAGTAAGAACTGCATGGGATGCCGTACCGGTAGTTCCTGTGCGGGTATCGGAGGAGATACCAAAAGACAAAATTTTTGAAGTAATGGAACTGATCGCCCACACAACGCTGAGAAAGCCGCTGGGACGGGGAGAGATTCTGCTCCCGGATGTTCTGGGACTTAAGGCAGATGTGATCGTTACAAGCGACTGCCTGAAGGATTACCTGATGGAAGAAGGAGGAAAATAAATTATGAGTAAGCCGTACAAGGATTTTGAACCGGAGTGGATAAAAACAGCAGCCCCTACAGACAGCTGGAGATCGATCTTTCGCTGGGGAGATCCGGATTTTGTAAAATATCCCAAGGAATCTCTTTACAAAATGATGAAAGAAAAATTTAAAATGACTGATGATGATTTCCGTCAGTACAACGAAGACATCGGTATGGACAAGGTGAAGCTTACCAACTGTCCCATTCATCTGGATCAGAAGCATATAGACGCTCTGAAAGAAATCGTAGGAGAAAAATATGTCCGCACAGATGATTATGCAAGAGTTTCTGTGGCTTATGGAAAAACCGCATACGATGCCATGCGCCTGAGAGAAAAACGTCTGGATTCTCTTCCGGATGTGGTAGTCTACCCGGCAAAAACAAAAGAAGTGGAGGATATTGTCGCTTACTGTACCAGAGAAAAAATTCCTCTTTATGTGTATGGCGGAGGCAGCAGCGTGACCATGGGTGTGGAGCCGGTGAAAGGTGGAATTTCCCTGGATATGCGTCTGCGTTTTAACGAAGTAGTCGCCTTTAATGAAGTGGATCAGACGATTACTGTTCAGGCGGGAATGTCCGGGCCGAAGCTGGAAAAACTCCTGAATAATGCGCAGACGATCTTTGGAGCCAAAAGAGCTTATACCTGCGGTCATTTTCCGCAGTCATTTGAATACAGCAGCGTAGGCGGATGGGTAGTAACAAGAGGCGCCGGCCAGAACAGTACCTATTACGGCTGTATCACAGACATTGTTCTGTCCCAGAAATATGCAACACCTATCGGAAACGTGCAGACCAGCAATTATCCGAGAGAGGCTACAGGACCAAACCTGAACCAGATCATGATGGGAAGTGAGGGAACATTTGGAGTACTTACCGAAGTGACCCTCAAGGTATTCCGCTATATGCCGGAAAACAGAAAGCGCTTTTCTTATATTTTTAAAAACTGGAAGGTCGCAATGGCGGCAGCAAGAGAGATGATGCAGTGCGAGGCAGGATTTTCTTCCGTATTCCGTCTTTCTGATCCGGAGGAGACCAATCTGATGCTGCGCCTTTATAATGTAGATGACACACCTCTCTGGAAACTTCTGGATATACGGGGCTTCCGGGATATGGAACGATGTCTCTTCCTTGGATTTACCGACGGAGGAAAGGGCTACTCCAAAAATGTGGCAGCCAATATCCGAAGGATCGCTCACAAATATAAAGCCATGAGTCTGACTTCCTATGTAACAAAAAGCTGGGAAAAGGGTCGTTTCAACGATCCGTATTTAAGAGATACCATGATGGATTTCGGAGTTGTCACAGATACTCTGGAGTGCACAGTAAACTGGTCGAATATGGCAAAGGTACACAGAGAGGTACGAAAGGTCTGTCATAAGCTGCCAAATACCATTGTAACGACACATATGTCTCATTGCTATCCTCAGGGTGCAAACCTGTACTTTATTTTTATCACCAGGATGAGCGGTGCAGATAATTTCCGGGCATATCACACCACGATCCTGGATGCCATTCAGAAATCCGGTGCTGCTATCAGCCACCACCATGGAATCGGAAAAATGTTCGCACCATGGCTGGAGGGAAGCCTTGGACATACGGAATACGGCGTGTTTAAGGTTCTGAAAGATTACTTTGACAAAGATTATCTTATGAATCCGGGCGGCACTCTGGGACTTGATATTGAGGAGGAAAAGAAAAAGTATCTGAAGGAAGGGATTACACGCTGACAGACAAGGGAGGGAATACCTGTGAAAAACACACATGTTGTCCTTGTTTTTGATATTGGTACCCAGAGTACCAGAGCGCTTCTGGTATCTTCTGAGGGGAAAATCCTGGCAAAAGCTCAGAAAGGTCATCATCCTGCCTATATTTCCAAAAAATCCGGCTGGGCAGAGCAGGATCCGGATTTTTACTACCAGAATCTCTGCCGGGTTTCCTGGCAGCTGAGGGAAAGCTTTCCGGAAATTTTTGCTCAGGTCGAGGCAGTGACTCTGACCACGATCCGCTGCACCAGTGTGTGCGTGGGACGTGACGGCAGGCCTCTGCGTCCGGCCATTCTCTGGCTTGACCAGAGAAGAGCGTCAGGGAAACCCAGGATGAAGCCATGGGCTGCGGCAGCCATAAAGGCAGTGGGAATGACAAAAACGCTGAATCTGCAGTATCAGAAATCCCACTGTAACTGGATCCGGGAAAACGAACCGGATATCTGGGCAAAAACAAAAAAATATGTACTCTTAAGTACTTATCTGAATTACAGACTGACCGGAAGAATGGCAGATTCCACCGCCTCCATCGTGGGTTATTTGCCCTATGATTTTAAAAACAGGCGATGGAAAAAGGCAAATGATCTGGTGCGTCCTGTGTTTGACATTCCGGATGAAATGATGTGTGAACTGGTACCACCGGGGGCGTATATCGGTTCTCTGACAAAAGAGGCAGCCGAGGATCTGGGGCTTTCCAGTAAACTGAAGCTCATTGCTACCGGAACAGACAAGGCCTGCGAAATTCTGGGACTTGGCTGTGTCAGCAAAAAAAGAGCTGCCTTCAGCTTTGGAACCACAGCAACGGTTACTTTTACGACCGGGGAATATCTGGAACCGGAAACCTTTATTCCACCTTATGATGCGATCCTTCCGGGGCACTTTAATCCGGAAATCGAGATTTTCCGTGGCTACTGGCTGATCTCCTGGTTTAAAAAGGAATTTGCCCAGAAAGAGGTCATGGAGGCAATAGAAACAAAGGTACAGCCGGAAGAGCTTTTGAACAAAAGACTGAAAGAGGTTCCGGCAGGATGCCAGGGGCTTCTGCTCCAGCCGTATTTTACTCCGAATCTGACGATGCCGGAGGCAAAAGGTTCGGTGATCGGACTTTCTGATGTTCATACAAGGATCCACCTGTATCGGGCGATCATTGAGGGAATCAATTTTGCTCTTATGGACGGAATGCGCCATATGGAAAAAAGAGGAAATTTTCGGTTTGAGGAGATTCGGGTAGGCGGCGGAGGCGCGCAGAGCAGTGAAATCTGCCAGATCACGGCTGATATGTTCGGGCTTCCTGTAGTGCGGACACAGACCTATGAGGTTTCCGGGATCGGAAGTGCCATTCCTGCTTTTGTGACTCTGGGAGTTTTTGATGATTATAAAGAAGCGATTTCCCATATGGTACATAAAAAAGAAGTTTTTAAACCGGATAAACGGCAGCATGCTGTTTACAAAATGCTTTATGAAGATGTGTACAAGCAGATTTATCCTAATCTGGCGGGAATTTACGAAAAAATGAGTAAGCTTTCTTAAGATGTTTCAGGGGGCTGCCGCACTGAGTGCGGCAGCCCCCTGAAAATTTATGCAGCAGTCAGAAACTTTTGACAAAATTGTCTGTACCATAGTACAATGATAACAGGTTTAGGAAGATGAGGAAGGGGGGAGTTAAGATAAAAAAGAAAAACCTGCTGTTTTTGTACAGCCTGTTTCATTTCCTGGTGGATTTTTCTACGATCTATCTTATGTATACCCGGATCCTGCCACCTGTATTTGGGAGAGAGGAAGCCATCTGGTGGGTTCTGCTTTATAATGCGCTGGCCTTTGCAGTGCCTCTTCCTGTGGGGATACTGGTGGACAAATGGAACCGCAATCCACTGGCAGCGGCAGCAGGACTGGGGATGATCCTGGCAGGATATCTGTGGACGGGAAGCAGCCTGATCTCGCTTTTACTGGCAGGACTGGGAAACGGACTTTTCCATGTAGGAGGAGGACTGGATGTTCTGAACATGAGCGACGATAAATATGCTCCATGCGGCTGTTTTATTTCTACAGGGGCTATGGGAGTATTTCTTGGGACTTTTTTGGGAAATAAGGTTTTTCCTGTGGAAGCGGCGATTTTGCTGGTATTAACAGTAGGAATTTTATGGTTCCTTCTCCTTGGACACATACATAAAAAAGAAAAGCTGCTTCAGAACCCTCCTGTTGGGCTTCCCTTTGGGAAAAAGGGCTTCGGAATGGTATTCACTGCTTTTTTTCTTGTGGTTGTCCTGCGGTCTTATACCGGAAGTATCCTGTCCTATGACTGGAAACAGGAAGTATTCTGGAGTGTGGTCTGTGCTGTGAGTGTCATGTTTGGAAAAATGGCAGGGGGTATTCTGGCGGATCTCTGGGGAACGGATAAGGTGATCCTGTCTCTGGGCGTATCCGGTATTCTTTCTCTTTTTTCTTTTGCACATCCCTGGGCAGGCGTTGCGTCAATTTTTCTTTTTAATATGACCATGCCCATTACGTTACTGTCCATGGCCCGGATATTTCCAAAGGCAAAGGGATTCGCTTTCGGCATCCTGACCTTCGCCCTGTTCCTGGGCGTACTTCCGGTATGCATGCAGTGGAGCAGTCCTCTTTTTTCTCCGGAAGGATTACTGGGGCTTTCCTGGATCTCCATGATACTTCTGTATATGGGATGGAAAAAGGAGAAAGCCTGTGTTTAGATATGTGCTGCTGGCTTTGCTGGTGACAGAGGTTTCAGAGCTTATGACAGCAGCGCTGATGGGAATGCGGGAATTTTATGAGCTTCGTCTGGTGTTTCTGGTAAATCTTATGACAAACCCTCTGATCTCTGTCCTGTACCTGGCAGGGGGGATTTTTCTTGGTCCGGCGCTTAAATGGTACCTGACAGCCGCTGAGCTTGCCGTTTGGCTGACAGAAACAGCTGTGTATCGAATCTGTATAGAGAAAAAAAGATCATTTCTGTTATTTTCTGCGGCAGCAAATACAGCTTCAGTTCTGGCAGGGCTGATTGTGGGGAAATTGTTTTAAAAGGAGAGAAAATATGAAAAAGATAAAAAAAATAATGATTTTTATTATGACGTTATTTATGGCAGCAGTACCGGTTTATGGAGATGCGATGATCGTACCGGATTATCAGGACGTAACCGTGGATTATTATGTGATTGTATCCGCTCCTGACGGAGGCGTGAATTTCCGCTATGGAGCAGGTGTAGAGTATGAGCAGATCATCAGCAATATGATCCCTAACGGAGAGATCCTGCATATTGTGGGAGAGCGTACTGCCAGTACAGGAAGAGCCTGGGGATATACCTGCTATCAGGATATGTGGGGATATGTAGCGCTTTCCCAGACCAGCTATTATGATATGGCGCAGGCGCAGGCAGAGGCTGCGGCAAAAGCCGAGGCAGAGCGTCAGCAGAAGGAAGCGGAAGCAAAAGCCGAGGCGGAACGTCAGCAGAAGGAAGCAGAAGCAAAAGCCGAGGCGGAACGTCAGCAGAAGGAAGCGGAAGCAAAGGCCGAGACGGAACGCCTTCAGAAAGAAGCGGAGGCAGAACGTCTGCAGAGAGAAGAAGAGACAAAGGCCAGGGAAGAAGCAGAACGTCTGCAGAAAGAGGCAGAGGAGGAAGCGAAACGTCTGAAAAAAGAAGCCGAAGAGATGAAACAGAAAAATAAGGAACTATTTATGAAACTGATCGTCCTGGCAGTCATCTGCCTGGTGCTTGCAGTTACAGCAGTGATTCTGATCATTTATTTTTATGTAAAAAGAAAGTAGTATATTTCGGAAAGAGAAGAAAAACAGTTAAGATTCAGGAGGCTCGCGTAAAATGCGGATTTTTTTGATAGAAGATGATAAGGCGCTGGCAGAAGGAATTTCTTTTACATTACAAAAAGAAGGATATGAGACAGAGGTTTATTGTACCTGCAGAGAAAGCCGGAAGGCGCTGGATAACAGTCAGCCGGATCTGGTACTTCTGGACTGGAATTTACCGGACGGCGACGGACTTGCGCTTTGCCGGGAAATCTCTGAAAAATGGAAGATACCGATCCTGATGATTACAGCCCGGGACATGGAGATCGATCAGGTCATGTGTCTGGAAAGCGGAGCAGATGATTATATAGCCAAGCCTTTCTCTCTTGCAGTGCTGAAAGCCAGAATTGCAGCTCTGCTCAGAAGACAGGGGATACATGGAGAGGAGCAGCTTGCTTCCGGGCAGATTCATGTGGACGTTCAGGAAATGAGAGCCTGGAAGGGAGATCGGGAGCTGGATCTGAGTCTGACGGAATACCGGCTTTTGAAATATTTTATGGAAAATAAAAATCAGGTACTTCTAAAAGAACAGCTTCTGGCTCATGTGTGGGACAGCAGCGGCCGTTTTGTGGAGGAAAATACTCTGACGGTGAATATCCGCAGACTGCGGACAAAAATAGAAGAAGACGCCTCTCACCCGGAACACATCAAAACCGTACATGGCATGGGATATCTTTGGGAGGAGCGGAGATGACAGAGAAAATTCTGACAGGAATCCTGATTCTGGCTGTTCTGGCAGTGCTGCTGCTGGGACTTTCTTTTATAAGAGCTTTGAACCGGATGCAGAAGCTGATGCGGGATTATGAAGAAAAGGGAGACGCAGCGTTTTCCACTATGAAGGAAACACGGGAATCCAAGCTGGAAAACAGGCTGCAGAGACTTCTGGGACAGGCTGCCAGAAAAGAAGAAAAGGCAAAAAAAGAAAGAGACGAAACAGCGGCTCTTTTATCTGATCTTTCCCATCAGCTGAAAACGCCTATGGCAAATGTGATCATGTATACAGAACTTCTGGAGGATGAAAGTCTGGAACCGGAGGAACGTCGAAGATTTGTACGGCAGACCGGAGAACAGGCCAGAAAAATGAAATGGCTTCTGGAAAGTATGCTGAAGGCCTCCCGGCTGGAAACAGGGAGTATTTCTTTTTCTGCGGAATATACCTGTATCCGCGAAACTATTGGAGCAGCTGTCAGCGGTGTTTATGCGAAGGCGGAGGATAAGGGAATTACCATTGTGGCAGAACCCTTTGAGGACCGGAAGCTGTATCATGATCCCAAATGGACCGCAGAGGCAATTGGAAATATTCTGGATAATGCCATAAAGTATTCTCCTTCCGGAAGTACGGTTCGTGTGCGGGTGCAGCCAATGGAAATTTATACGCAGATCGAGATTCTCGATCAGGGTATGGGGATTGCCAGAGAAGAATATAATCAGATTTTCCGCCGTTTTTACCGCAGTCGCAGCACCGCGCAGGAGGAAGGCAGCGGACTGGGGCTGTATCTGGCGCAGCTGATTTTAAATAAGGAAAAGGGATATGTGACTGTAGCCTCCGAAAAAGGAAAGGGAAGCAGTTTTCGGATATTCCTTCTGAATGAAGTTCTGACAGTTTTGTAAGAACTTTTTTCTTTTTTGTCAGGATGCTGTCAGGATGTGATGATAATATGATGTTGAGGTAAAAAGATGCCTGACGAATTGTTTCGTGCTATGCACTTTCACAATTCTGCCCCAAATTCGGATATCGTGGGGCAGACGCCCCACTTTTATCCTCATTTTGGGGCGGGTCATAAAGGCATAAAACCACTTATGTGCAAGCACAACGTGATTTATGACCTTTTGACCCTGGCATCTTAACATATCAGTATCAAAAGAATAAGGAGGCCTGGATCATGGAAATTCTCAGGACAGTAGATCTGAAAAAATATTATGGAACAGGAGAAAATCAGGTAAAAGCGCTGGATGGAGTGAATCTTTCTGTAGAGGAAGGGGAGTTTCTGGCAGTGGTCGGAACCAGCGGATCGGGAAAAAGCACTCTCCTTCATATGCTGGGCGGTCTGGATTATGCAACCTCCGGCAGTGTGTTTGTGTCCGGAAAAGAGATCTTTAAACTGAATGAGTCGGAACTGACGATTTTTCGCAGAAGAAATATAGGATTTGTTTTTCAGAATTATAATCTGGTTCCCATATTAAACGTTTATGAAAATATTGTGCTGCCAATGGAACTGGATGGAGAAAAACCGGATAAAAGATTTATAAAAGAGATCATGGAGATGCTTGGTATTCTTGAAAAAAAGAACAGTATGCCAAACCAGCTTTCCGGAGGGCAGCAGCAGAGAGTTGCCATAGCAAGGGCGCTGGCAAGTAAACCTGCAATCATCCTTGCAGATGAGCCTACAGGAAATCTGGACAGTAAGACCAGTCAGGAAGTGCTGGGACTTCTCAAACTGACGGGAGAACAGTTTCAGCAGACCATTGTGATGATCACACACAACGACTCCATGGCGCAGCTTGCAGACAGGGTAATCCGCATTGAGGACGGAAGGATCACAGGAGGGAGCGGGTTATGAGAAATAACAATCAGAAGGTCGTCAGCCGTCTTTCAGGAAGAAGCCTGAAAAACAATAAAATGAGAAATTGCTTTGTCATTGCCGCCATTGCTCTGACCTGTATGATGTTTACCGCTCTGGCAGCCATGGGAATGGGGATTTCAGACGCCATGCAGGAAACTACCATGCGGGAGGTCGGAGGACGTTTTCATGCCGGGCTGAAGGGTGTGACTGAGGAGCAGATGAACCAGGTGACAGCGGATAAACGGGTAAAAGATTATTCCTGGAATGTTTTTTTGGGGATATCGGAGAACATTGTAAAGAGACAGTATGAGATTCGTCTGGCACAGGGAGAAAAAGAACTGGAGAATTCTTTTATTGAACTGGAAGAAGGCGGTCTTCCGGAAAAAATGGACGATATCATTGTGGACACTTATGTTCTGGATGAAATGAAGCTTCCCTACAAATTGGGGACTGACATTCCTCTGGAATTTACTTTTCATGGGCAGAAGGTCAGCAAAACCTTCCGGGTATGCGGCTGGTATGAAGGAAATAAGCTTGGACATGCCTCAGAGCTTTATATTTCAGAAGCTTTCTGGAAAAATTTAAAAGGAACGCTTACCGACCAGGAGCTGAAAGAGTGGGGTAAGACACATCCCCAGGACTCCGGTGCAGGTCTTTATTCCGTAGGTCTGTATTTTGACAGTCCTGCAGAAAGTGAGGATGCAGTACGAGCCATTATCCGGGATGCCGGTTATTATCCGGATGGAGAAGCAGAAGGGTATAAACCGGAGGAATCCATTGATTATGGAGTCAACTGGGCATATATGGAGAATCGTGCAGAAAATGCAGATCCTCTGATGCTGGCAATTCTGAGTCTGGTGTTTCTGGCGATCCTGCTTACCGGCTATCTGATTATTTACAATATCTTTTATATTTCAGTGGTTCAGGATATTCGTTTTTATGGTCTTTTAAAAACAGTGGGAACCACAAAAAAACAGATCAAAGCCATAATCCGCCGTCAGGCGCTGGTCTTGTCGATTGTAGGGATTCCCATTGGTCTGGCAGCAGGATATGGGGTGTCTGAACTGCTTTTCCCCTTTGTTATGGAGATCACTTCCTATACAGATCTGGGGATCAGCCTGAAAATCCGTCCGCAGGTAGCTGTATTCGGAATCGTTTTTGCCCTTCTGACCGTTTTTATCAGCTGCCGGAAGCCCGGAAAAATTGCCGGAAGTGTATCTCCGGTGGAGGCGGTCCGGTATACAGAGGGAAAAGGCAGCCGTAAAAAAAGAAAGAAATCCGAAAAAGGCGCGCGGATACACCGGATGGCTTTGTCAAATCTGGGAAGGAATAAGAAAAAAACAACGCTGGTACTGGTATCTCTTTCTATGAGTATGATACTTTTATGTATAGTGCTTACAGGCGTAGGAAGCTTTCGAGTAGACGCCTATCTGGAACAGCGTCTTCTTGGCGACGTACTTCTGGCATCGGTAAATCTTACCGGAAGCAGTGCGGTAAAAGTGGCAGATTACCAGATGGATGAGGAGTATGTGAAGCTGGCAGACGCACAGCCGGGAGTAACGGCAAAAAATGAGCTATGGCAGATTTACAATAATGTATCGCTTTTTACAGATGATATCGCAATGGAACGATACCAGAGGTTTCAGGATCAGGGGCTTCTGCGGCAGGATGATTTTTCCGCCTCGATCATAGATGATGTGAAAAATCGAAGACAGCTGGAAGCCCGTACTTATGGCTATGACGAAGCTGTTCTTTCCAAACTGAAGGTTCTGGACGGCCAGCTGGACGTGGAAAAGTTTGTCCAGGGAGGTTATATCCTTCTGACAGACATTATCGGCGACCATACGGAAGGCGCCAGTATTTATAAGCCCGGGGAAAAGGTAAAGCTGCTTGTTCCCACAGAGGAGTCGGAGTTTATCGAGGATAAAGATGAAAAAGGAGAAATCATTGGCTATCACTGGGAAAACCTGGGAGAAACAGAGTATGAGGTCATGGCCATTGTGGATATTCCCGGCAGTATGACGGATATGACTTTTGCGGTAAACGGTGTACAGGCGGTGATCCCCAGACAGGATGTAGAACAGGCTATGGGCAGCTGGTGCTTTGGTATTTCCTACGAGGTAGAGGAGGAATATCTTGACAGCTTTATACAGACGGTAAAGGATTATTCAGAAAATGTAAACAAAGAAATGGGATATCTTTCCAAGGACGAACTGGTGGAGGGTTTCCAGACCATGAACAGTTCTATCCGCATGATCGGTATTGCATTAAGTGCAGTGATTGCCTTTGTGGGTATTCTGAATTTTATCAATTCCATTATTACCGGCATCATTGCCAGAAAAAGAGAATTTGCGATTCTTTGCAGTATCGGAATGACAGAGCAGCAGCTAAAGAGGATGCTTCTGGAAGAAAGTATGTATTATGTGCTGATCTCAGGCGGTATCAGCCTGATCCTTGGTACGGCGCTTTCACGGATCATAATGACGGCATTGAACAATGTGATCCTGTTCTTTGCCTATCGCCCGAACTTTCAGACATTTGTCATTATGCTGCCGATACTGGCGGTTCTCGCTGTCATGACGCCCTCACTGGCATATCGGAGGATGAAAAAAGAAAGTATCGTAGAGCGGCTGAGGAATACAGAGTAAAATTTCTGTTTGTTGTTTTCCACAGACGATGCATATGAAAAAAGGCAGATCATGTGCAGTGCTGCGTTTCCTGGTAAACCTGTGCGCTGATTTGCTGCCATTCGCACGAACTCGCCTGAC
>ENA-ORMO01000865-ORMO01000865.1-human-gut-metagenome-genome-assembly--contig:-NODE-865-length-38626-cov-6.398719_pt1 | contig 38626 bp, 48 predicted proteins | sample MGYA00242106_ERZ509001 | MGnify/ENA primary metagenome ERZ509001 (study PRJEB26280, sample SAMEA2338736) | human gut metagenome | biome: human gut; feature: human-associated habitat; material: faeces...
CCCCCCGCCTCTATCGGCAGGGCCAGGAGAAGCCGGTCATCATCCACCACCTGATCGCAGAGGGCACGGCCGACGAGCAGGTCATGAGAGCCCTCCAGGACAAGGACACCAGCCAGGCCGCCCTCCTGGCAGCACTCAAAGAAAGGAGAACGCAATGAGCGACCCAAGAAGAAACGAGGAAGGCTATCTCGATCTGACAGCCTACCACGGAACCAAAAGCATTATACAAGAAGAAAATGAGGCCGAGCGCAAGAACAAGGACCTGATCCACACCTTCCGCCTGCTGGCTGACACGGCCGGCTTCGAGATCGTCGGCCGCATCACATTAAAACACAAAAAGACAGGGAGGACCTTCAGATGATCGGATATTTAAGCGGCCCCATCACGGGCCAGAAGAACTACCGCCAGCAGTTCGCCAGAGCTGCCGGTGCACTGAAGGAGATGGGCTACGTCGTCATCAACCCCGCCGAGCTGGGAGCGGCTCTCCCTCTCGACCAGATGAGCTACGAGGACATTATGAAGATCGACATGGAGCTGCTGGCTTCCGCCGACTACCTGGTGCAGCTTCCCGGCTGGGAGCGATCCATCGGCGCCAACCGCGAGCTGGGCTTCGCCCTGGGCACCGACAAGATCATCGTCAGCCTGGAGCAGCTTCTCACGAAGGAGGTGACGCCGTCATGACTTTAGACGAGACCTATGACTTCCTGATGCAGATCCGCCGCAAGGAGATCATCATCAGACGGAAAGAGACCCAGCGGGACGAGCTGAGGGCCTGCCTGCTGCCTGGCGCCATCCGCTATGACCGCGACAGGGTCCAGAGCACTCCGACCGATAAGATGGCCGACGTCATCGCCAGAGTGGACGAGCTGGACCGAGAGATCGAGCAGCTCCGGCGTGAGAAGGCCACCCTGGTCATCGAGATCAGCGACGCCATCGAGAAGCTGGAAGACGACAACGAGAAGACCGTGCTGACCGAGTTCTACATAGCACGGGCACCGATGACCGAGGTGGCTGACGCCATCAACTACAGCGTCCGCAGGGCGTATCATTTCAGGAAGATGGGCGTCACCCATCTGGGGGAGGTTTTAGGATGATACGACTCTTGCATGGCGACTGTCTGGCAATGCTGAAAGAGGTGGAGCCTGGCAGCGTGGACCTGATCCTCTGCGATCCTCCCTACTCCTCCGGCGGAACTCATGCCGGCGACCGCAAGGCCAGCACGACGGCCAAGTACACCGACAACGACTTCAACGGGGCCGCCAGGCTCCCGGCCTTCTCCGGCGATAACATGGACCAGCGGAGCTTCACGGCCTTTATGCGATGGGTGTGCAGCGAGCTGAGGCAAAAGACCAGGGAGGGGGGGGATCCTGGAGATGTTCGTGGACTGGAGAAACCTCCCCGCGATGACGGACGCCGTGCAGATGGCCGGCTGGGTGTGGAGGGGCGTCGTCGTATGGGACAAGGGCATCAGCAGAAACCAGCCGGGACGCTTCCGGAACGACTGCGAGTTCGTGGTCTGGTGCTCCAACGGCGACCTGCCTATTGACTGGAAGGCTGCCAAAGGCACCAAGGCCATGCCGGGCGTCTACCACGTCCCCATAGTGGCACCGAAGCAGCGCTTCCATCAGACTGAGAAGCCCGTGGAGTTGCTGGAGAGTCTTCTGGCCATTTGTCCCCCGGGCGGCACTGTCCTGGACGCCTTCATGGGATCCGGCAGCACCGGCGTGGCAGCCGTTAAAACCGGCCGGAGCTTCATCGGGATGGAACTGTCCGACCAATACTTCGACACGGCCACCAAGCGCATCCAGGAGGCCGAGGACGAGCTGCTGAACGACTTTTAGAAAGTCGGCGAACATTGCAAACCAGAATGTGTTATACTGATAAAGTGGAATTGTGAGAGCAGGCAGTGGCCTGCTCTCTTTCTATACAAAACACCGAATAAGGAGGCGGCGAGGTCATGCCCAAGGCAAGGAACTCGAAGGTAGACGAGGCCCTTGCACTCTACCAGCAGGGCCTCAAACTAATCGAAATTGCACGGAAGCTGGACATCCCGGAGGGAACTGTCCGACGATGGAAGTGCACATATAAATGGGATAGCGAGCGCTCGCAACCTGAAAAACCGAACGCTCGCAAACGAGGCGGCCAGCCTGGCAACAGAAACAGGGCCGCACCAAAGGGCAACAAGAGGGCCGAGAAGTTCGGCTTCTACTCCAAGTATTTACCGGAGGAAACGCTGGAGATCTTCGGAGAGATCCAGGACGCCGATCCGCTGGATCTGCTCTGGGACCAGATCCGCTTCTCCTACACGGCCATCCTCCGGGCCCAGAAGATCGCCTACGTCAAGGACGCCGAAGACAAGACCATCGAGAAGATCGAGGACCGCAGCGGCGCCGAGTCCTGGGGCGAGAAGTGGGAAGTGCAGCAGGCCTGGGACAAGCAGGCCAACTTTATGAAGGCCCAGGCCCGGGCGATGGACACGCTCCGGAGCCTGATCAAGCAGTACGACGAGATGCTGCACAATGACTGGGAGGCTGCCACCGAGGAACAGAAGGCCCGCGTGCAGCTGCTGAAGGCGAAGCTGAACGACGGCTCCGATGACGCTGGGAAGGTGGTGATCATCAATGACACGCACGACCCGCATCAGTGACCTGATCATCCCGAAGTTCTGGCCAGTCTTCAACGATAAGGAACACACCCACAAGATCCTGACCTCCGGCCGAGCGGGCACCAAGTCCTCAGAGGCTGCCATCGAGGTCGTGTATAAGATCGTCAGCGAGGAGGACTGCTCTGCCGTGGTCATCCGCAAGCGGCACAACAAGCTCCGGAAGACGGTCTACAAGGAAATCAAGAGAGCCATCAAGAGGCTGGGCCTCGACGAGCGGCTATTCAAGATCACCGTGAGCCCCATGGAAATCACCTACAAGGCCAACGGGAACACCATCTACTTCACCGGATCGGACAGCATAGACGACACCAAGGGCATCATCGACGAGAACAAGCCCATCAAGATCGTCCTGCTGGACGAGGTCAGTGAGTTCTTCACTGACGGCGAGGGCGAGGACGAGCTCCAGAACATCGAGGCGACCTTCATCAGAGGCAACGCCGAGGGCTTCCAGATGCTCTACCTCTACAACCCACCGAAGAACCCCAACGCCCCCGTGGTGGTCTGGTGCCGGAAGATGGAGAAGCGCCCGGACTGCATCCACGTCCATGTGGACTACCGGGACGTCCCTCCTGACTGGCTGGGTGCCAAGCTGATCGAGTCCGCTGAGATCCTCCGGGAGCTCGACGAGCGGCAGTGGCGCTGGCTCTGGCTGGGGCTCTCCATCGGCGTCGATGAACTGATCTATTATATGTTCGGCGATGCTTCCATCGCCCGACCGTCGCAGGACCGCTACCGGATCATCGGGATCGGCGTGGACTATGGCCAGCAGAACGCCACAACCTACCAGGCGGCAGGGCTGAATGAGGCCCAGCACCGGCTGGAGGGCCTGGGCGAATATTATCACAGCGGCCGGGAGTCCGGCACGCAGAAAAGCCCGAGCGAATACGCCAAGGACTTCGTCGAGTTCCTGGACGAGCTGCATGAGACCTACTCATGCAGCTATTTTTATACCTTCATCGATCCCTCGGCCCGTGGTCTGATGGAGGAGATCAAACGAGCCACCAGGGGCATCGGTTACAACGTGCTGATCCGCGACGCCGAGAACGACGTGGCGCTGGGGATCTCCCGAGTGCAGAAGCTCCTGACCTTCAAGATGATGACCGTGTCGCCAGACCAGGATAACGCCGTCCGGGAGTTCGGTCTCTATGAGTACGACAAGAAAAGCATCGAGAGGGGCCGCGAGGAGCCCGTGAAGCAGGACGACCATGGCATGGACGCCATCCGCTACCTGGTCATGGGAATGTGGTCGAAAATCAAGAACTACCTGCCCGTTAGGGATAAAGAGGAGGAGCCGGAAGGAGTCATAAAATGAACATTTTCGAGTATTTCAAAAAGAAGGGCATCGACACCATCGACAGCTCCTTCTACAGCAAGATCGCCATGTGGGACAGCTGGTACAGGGCGAACGTCAAGCGCTTCCACCAGTACCGTGTCTACCATGGCACCGGGCAGTATGAGCGCTGCCATCGCAAGAGCCTGGGCATGGCGAAGAAGATCTGCGAGGACATCAGCGACCTGCTGCTGAACGAGCGCGTCACCATCACCATCAAGGACGAGACCACGGCCAAGTTCGTCCGCAGCGTTCTCGATGCTGCGAACTTCACCGTGCAGGGCAACGAGTACCAGGAGCGCAAGGCTGCCTGCGGCACCGTGGCCTATGTCCCGTATCTGACCAACATGGAAGTGGCCGAAGACGGCAGCGTCCTGAGCGCTGACATCAAGCTGGACTATGTGGTGGCCAAGAACATCTACCCCACAGCCTGGGAGAACTCCAGGATCACCGAGGTCATCTTCGCATTTCCGAAGACATACAAGCGCAAGAAGTACGTCCAGCTCCAGCACCACAAGCTGGAGCCCTGGCAGGACGAGGATGGCAACGATCTCGGCTATCAGTACGTCATCGAGAACAGCGTCGTGGAGTGCTCCTCCGGCGCTGGCCGAGATCTGACGCCTGCCGAGTGGAACGCGATCCCGCACTTCGAGGGCCTGGCTGCCAGAGTCGAGACCGGATCCAATCAGCCCCAGTTCATCATCGACAAGCTGAACATCGCGAACAATGTGGACGAGGACGACACCAACCCGATGGGCGTGGCGCTTTTCGCCAACAGCATCGACGTCCTGGCCAAGATCGACCTGGAGTACGACAGCTACGCCAACGAGTTCACCCTCGGCCGCAAGCGCATCTTCGTGGCGCCTGAGATGCTGACCGACGCCAACGGCTCCCAGGTATTCGACCCCGACGACAGTGTCTTCTATACGCTGCCGGAGGACTACTTCAAGAACACCAAGGAGGCGCTGCACGAGGTCAACATGGAGCTGAGGACTGAGCAGCACGAGCAGGCCATCAACAACGACCTGAACCTGCTGAGCTTCAAGTGCGGCTTCGGCACCCAATACTACCGCTTCGAGCGCGGCACGGTCGCGACGGCCACCCAGGTCATCAGCGAAAACTCCGATATGTACCGCACGATCCGCAAGCATGAGATCATCCTCCAGGACGTTCTCACCGATCTGATCCGCACGATCATCCGCCTGGGCAAGACTGCCAACGTGCCCGGCCTGGTGGAGAACACCGACATCGTGATCGACTTCGACGACTCCATCATCGAAGACAAGCAGACGGAAAGAGCCGAGGACCGCAAAGACGTCGCCATGGGCGCCATGGGCCTGCCGGAGTACCGCGCGAAGTGGTACGGCGAGACGGAGGAGGTCGCAGCCAGCAAGCTGCCTGACCAGTCCGCCGGCGTTCTGATGTAATGGATCAGAGCTACCACGACCTACTGGCCGCCGGCGTCGAGAAGCGCTTCCGGGACCTGGAGATGGCGATCATGGACGACATCATCCGCCGGATCCGGAAGGCCGGCACAATCACCGACTCGGCCGACTGGCAGATCCAGCGCCTCATCATCCTGGGCAACAGCACCCAGGACATCGAGGACCTGATCCGGAAGGCCGTGGACGGAAACGAGGAGGAAGTCCGCCGGCTCTACGCTGAGGTCATCGAGCGGGAATATACCCGCGACCGCAGCCTCTACGAGCAGATCGGCAAGGAGTTCATCCCCTACGAGTTAAACCCCGAGCTTCAGCAGATCACGGACGCCCTGGTGCAGCAGTCCAGCGAGGAGCTCTACAACATCACCAAGAGCACCGGCTTCATGCTGGACAACGGCCACGGCGGGAAAGTCTTCACGCCCCTGGCCGATGTCTACAACGGCTACCTGGACGACGCCATCACCGGCATGGCCAACGGCGCCTATGACTATAACACACTGGTCCGCCGCCTGGTCAGCCAGATGACGGCCTCCGGGCTCCGGACCGACCACGCCTTCAGCGATGGCGGCAGCGACTACGGCGTGGACTACGCCAGCGGCTGGCACAATCGCGTGGACGTGGCCGCCCGTCGTGCGCTGCTCACCGGCTTCGGCCAGCTGACGCAGCACGTCACGGATCTGAACGCCCAGCGCCTCGGGACCAACTACTTCGAGGTCACATGGCACGCCGGAGCTCGTCCGGAGCACGCTGCCTGGCAGGGCAAGGTCTACACTAAGGAGCAGCTGACGACCAAGTGCGGCCTGGGCACCGGTCCCGGCCTTCTCGGTTGGAACTGCCGCCACACTTACTACCCGTTCATCCCGGGCGTGAGTGAGCGGCTCTATACCGACGAATGGCTGGAGGAGCAGAACGCCCGGGAGGCAACTCCTCGCCGCTTCCGTGGCAAGGAGTACACCGCCTACGAGGCCACCCAGAAGCAGAGGCAGATGGAGACGGCCATGAGGGCTCGCCGTGAGCAGGTGCAGCTCCTCCGCGCCGGCGCTGCCGACAAGGAGGACATCACCATCGCCCAGTGCAAGTACCAGGCCCAGCTGGAGCAGTACCGCAGCTTCTCGAAGGCGATGGGCCTGGAGGAACAGATGGAGCGCGTCTACACGGGACGCACCCCAGGCAGGATCTCACCGAGCCCGCAGGTCTACGCGCAATGGCAGGCCGAGCAGGCAGCCAAAGCGGCCAACCGTGCGAAAGAACGCGCCGAGAAGCAGCGCAGAGCGGCCCAGGACGCCGCTCAGAAGGGAGCAAGCACATGATCCGGATAAACGTCAAGGACACCGGGATCACCGTCTCAGGGCACGCACAGCGGCTCCCTGGGGCGTCTCCCGGGCACAACATAATTTGCGCCGGCGTCTCGGCGCTGACCCTCACACTGATCGAGGGGCTGCGCGAGGTGGCGGGCATCGAGATCCAGGAGAGCGTCAGCCCAGGCAGCACTGTCATCAGCTGGCCGGATCTGAATGAGATCGGCCGGGCACTGGTCCGCACTTATGTCCTGGGTCTGGAAGGCATCCGGGACAGCTATGGAGAAATAACGATAATTTGAGCGCCGCGAGGCGCTTTTATTATGAGCAGACGCCGGGCTCTGAGCCGGCGGGAATGTTCACGCACATTACAAAAACGGAGGAATGACCCAATGAAAAAGCATTTTAATCTTCAGCTCTTTGACAACGGCGGCGAGGGCGGCTCTGGCGGAGGCCAGGGTGGAAACGCCGGGAACGGCAACGGCAGCCAGGGAAATGCCGGGAATAATGGAGGCGCCGGAGGCTACAGCTTCCAGCAGGCCGAGGAGATCGCCCAGGCTCGTGCAGAACGCGCCGAGAAGGCCGCTCTCAGCTCCTACTTCAAGCAGCAGGGCATGAGCGAGGAGGAAATCAACCAGGCGATCAAAGACTTCAAGGCCAACCGCGAGAAACAGCGCCCCAATGTGGGCGCCATCACCAAGGAGCGCGATGACGCGCTCGCAGAACTGGCCCAGATGAAGAACAGCCAGACCCTCGCCCAGAAGGGCGTCCGCGCCGAGGACACTGACTACGTCATGTTCAAGATCGCGGCCCTGATGAAAGAGGACAGCAAGCTCGACTTCGAGAAGGCCGCCACCAAGTTCCTGAAAGAAAACCCCCGCTTTACTACCAGCGGCAGCGGGTCCTACCGCGTGAAGACCGGCACGGAAAGTTCCGGGGCAGGCAGCTCTGGAAATCAGAACAGCAACGACTTCATCAACGCTGCCATCCGCAGAAAAGCGGGCCGCAACTAACAAAATTATGGAGGAATAACCACATGAAAAAGTATTTTAATCTTCAGCTTTTTGAGACCGACGCTCAGATCATTGACAGATCCGGCGCCGAGTCTCTGATCCCCGAGGACCGTGCTGCGGAAATCATCCAGGGCGCCATCGCCCAGTCCGCTGTCCTCTCCATGGGCCGCCGTCTGGCTAACATGACTGCAGCCCAGACCCGTCTCCCTGTTCTGGATGCTCTGCCTATCGCCTACTTCGTGAACGGCGACACCGGTCAGAAGAAGACCACCAGACAGGCATGGGACAAGAAGACCATCATCGCCGAGGAGATCGCGGTCATCGTTCCCATCCCCGAGGCAGTTCTGGACGACGCCGACTACGACATCTGGGGCGAGGTCCGTCCTCGTATCCAGGAGGCCTTTGGCCAGGTCATCGACGCCGCCATCCTGTTCGGCACTGACAAGCCTGCAACCTGGCGTGAGGGTCTGGTGCCTTCCGCTACTACTGCCGGCGCAGTGAAGCAGATCTCCGCCGATCTCTACGCTGACCTGCTCGGCGAGGGCGGCATCATCTCCAAGGTGGAGGAGTCCGGCTACTTCGTGTCCGGTCATGTGGCCGACATCGGTATGCGTGCTAAGCTGCGCGGCCTGAAGGACGGCAATGATCGTCCTCTGTTCCTGAACTCCATGCAGCAGGCTGGCAACTATACCCTGGACGGCTCCGCCATCCAGTTCCCTCGCAATGGCGCCTTCGACAAGACCAAGGCCCACATGATCTCCGGCGACTTTTCTCAGCTGGTTTACAGCATCCGCCAGGACATCACCTTCAAGCTGTTCACCGAGGGCGTCGTGCAGAACACTGACGGCACCATCGCCTACAACCTGATGCAGAACGACATGGTGGCCCTTCGCGCTGTCATGCGTCTGGGCTGGGAGATCCCGAACCCTGTCAACGCTATGGCCAAGGAAAAGGCGAAGCGTTTCCCGTTCGCCGTGCTGACCCCTGCCGGCGCCTAAGTAAAGGAGGTGCAGCCTGATGTACGTCTCCTATGATTTTTACAAGAAGACCTTCGGGGACGCGATCCCCGAGGCTGACTTCTCCAAAGTCGAGGCCAAAGCGGAGGCGGTCATCGGCTACCTGACCTATATCAACGGGGACATCTTCGCCAAAGAGGACAACCGCGTGAAGCTCGCGGTCTGCGCTGCGGCGGAGGTCGTCCATTATCACAACAACCAGGCCAGTGCAAACGGCAACCAGGCTGCAGGTGTGAAAAGCGAGACCAACGACGGCTACTCCGTGACCTACATCACGGAGGGCCAGGATGGCCAGACCGCTGAGGAGCTGCTCCGCAAGAAGATCCTCGAAGCGGTCCGCGTCTACCTGCTGCCGACCGGATGGCTGAGCCGATCCCTGAAGGGAGGCTGCCGCCATGTATGTGCAGACTGCGATAACAGTCTTTAACAAACGCCTGGGCGCTGATCGGCGCGAGGTCTACTTCCCGACCTGCATCCACAGCGCGTCCTTCCTGGAGAACAAGAGCTCCGGCCACTCTACGGACGGAGCTCACTCCCAGAGCCTCGCCTACAAGCTGAGGATCCCGCTGGGAGCGGAGATCCAGGACGGCCGGAGCTACGTCCCGGCGGATAAGTTCCGCCAGCTGGACGAGGATGCAGCCGCCAAGGCGTGGACGCTCCAGACCGGCGACTATGTGCTGCCTATGGCGACCGAGCTGACGGCTCCGGTCGATCAGAAGCAGATGGGGGCGCTCGGCCAGCTGATCTACGTCAAGGAGTACGCGGACAACACCATCAGAGGCTCGGCCGCCGTGAAGCACTGGCGGATCGGAGGCGAATAATGGCGTTTAAGCCCATCACCAACCCCAGGGGCGCCATCATCCAGGGAAAGAACGGCAAGGCCGAGCTGATCTGGAACGCCGGCTGCGCCCCGAGAATGAACGAAGTGCTCAGCAAGAAGCAGGAGATCATCGACAGCGAAGTGCTCAGGCTCTGCGCTCCGATGGTCCCTAAGCGCACCGGCGCCCTGGAGCGATCCGGGACGCTGGGCACCGTCATCGGCTCCGGCGAGGTGCAGTACATCGCACCATACGCCCGCCGGCAGTATTACAACACCAGCCAGACCCGCAGCTACGACTCCAGGCGTGGCGGTATGTGGTTTGAGCGAATGAAAACCGCACACAGGACGCAGATCCTGAAGCTGGTCAACAAGTAAAGGAGGCCCGAAATGGTCAAGTCAATCATCGAGGGCGTCGCTGACTTCTTCAAGGACTGCCCTCTCCTCAATGCCGGAGTGTTCCGCGTGGACGCCCTGGGAGACGAGCCGCAGGAGTACACCATCGAGACGGGGATCTTCAACCCGATCATCGAGACATACATCGACGGCAGCTCCGACCGGCGCTACCAGTTCAACTTCGGCAGCCGGGAGTATTACAGCATGGACCGGCTCCAGAACATCGCCAACAGCACCTTCTACGAGGACTTCGCCAACTGGGTCGAAGCTCAGGAGGCTGCCGGCAATTTTCCGGAGCTGCCGGAAGGTATGCACCCGGAACAGCTCAGCGTGCTCTCGTCTGGCTATATGTTCGACGAGTCCATGAGGAACGCACGCTACCAGATCCAGTTAGAACTCATCTATCACAAGGAGGCATAAGCACATGAAAAAGTTCAATCTCCAGCTCTTTGACGAGAGCCGTGCCGCCCTGCTTCGCAACGCCATCGCGGACTATGCCGAGATCGACGGCGTCTTCGAGCTCATGGGCACCGGCTTCACGACTCTGGATGAGAGCCCCAACGCACAGACCGACAGCGAGACCTACATCAACGAGAGTACCGCGTCCACTGACATCACCGGCTACGAGACGGAGTTCTCCTATGAGTCCCGTCTGATCCCTTCCCAGAAGGCGATCTACAAGCTCTGGAAAATGGGCCGCGACCATGCGACCGGCACTGACGCCCAGCTGAAGTACGTCCGCGTCGAGCTGTTCAACCCTGTCGGCGCGCCCTCTGAGAGTGCTGCCGAATACACCGCCCGCCTGTTCACCGTGGCCAACGAGGTCAGCGACAACTCCGGCGCCGGCGGCGAGAAGATCAGCGTCTCCGGCGTGCTGCACGCTGTCGGCGATCCTATCCAGGGCAAGTTCGACACCGTGGCCAAGAAGTTCACGGCCGGCGACTTCAAGGGCAAGTACGACACCGCAGGAGCTGCTGCGGCTCAGTCCTAAACAACGCAACAACTGGCTCCGCGCGACTGGCCTGATCAGGCAGTGAGCGACCAGGCACCAGCAGGCCAAACGGTGCAGCCTGCTGGTGCTTTTTCATAGCACCGACCAATGGAGGAAAACAGAATAATGGAATTGATCATTAACAACGTCAAGCTCGAAGGCGACCTGATGGACGCCGACTTCATGGAGAAGTTCGAGACCGCGATGATTAAAATGCGCGACACGGCTCAGCAGAAAAGAAGCGAGAACTTCCCGACCGCTGCGGCCAACTATCGCGCACAGTGCGAGGTGGTCAACACCTGCTTCGACGAGATCTTCGGCGCCGGCACAGCTGCCAAGCTGTTCGGCGGCAAGATGAACGTCATGGAGCACCTGAAGGCCATCGAGAAGGTGAGCGACTGGGCTGCCGGAGAACGCAAGACCCTGAACGACTTCACCAACCGCTACACCCAGCGCCAGCAGAACGCCGTCCGTAATATGCAGACCGCGCAGTTCGTCTCTCAGAAGCACGGCAAGGGTAAAAAGCACTGAATTTATTGCTTGACGGCCTGCCGGAACAGGTCGAGATCGCGGGCCAGATGGTCCCGATCAGCAGCGACTTCCGGACGGGGATCCTGTTCGAGGAAGTGCTGCAAGACTCAGGGCTCGACGATCTGGAGAAGCTCCAGACCGCCCTGCACCTGTACTTCCCCGGTGTCGTCTTCGACTATGACGTGCTCGATGAAGCACTCGGCAAGCTGGTCTGGTTTTATCGCTGCGGCACGGATCCCGCAGAGACGACGGGCGAAACGTCCGGCGCCGCCGACGAGGACCCGCCCTTCTCCTACGAGCACGACGCTGATTATATTTATTCCGCGTTTATGCAGGCCTACGGCCTGGATCTGGCGCGGCATCCCCTCCACTGGTGGCAGTTCCGAGCCCTCTTTAGATCGCTCCCTGAAGACACGCAGCTGGTCAAAATCATCGGCTACCGCACGATGAAGATCCCGGCCAAGATCTCCAAGGAGCAGCGGCAGCACTATGAGCATCTGAAGCGCGTCTATGCGCTCCCTCAGTCGGCTGACCGTCAGCAGCTCGAAAGTGACCTTAACAAACTACTTATGAACGGCGGCAACCCTGCCGCACTTTTGAATGGTAGCGAGGTACGGTCATGGCATCAGATGGAACCCTAAAATTTGATACAAGCCTGGACTCCGGCGGTCTACAGTCGGGGATGGGCAAGGTCGCGAGCATCGCCCAGCAGGCGCTGGGCGTGTTCAGCGGCCAGATGATGACCAGGGCAGTCGATAGCCTGGTCAACCTCGGGAAGACAGCCCTCGACAGCGTGGGCGCTCTCGAACAGAATGTGGGCGGCGTCGAGACGCTGTTCGGCGACACGGCTGACGCTGTCATCGCCGCAGCTGATCGCGCCTACCAGACGGCGGGAATGTCCGCCAACGACTACATGAGCACGGTCACGAGCTTCTCGGCGTCCCTGCTCCAGTCCCTCAGCGGAAACACTGAGGAAGCCGCCAAAGTGGCGGATATGGCCATCATCGACATGGCCGACAATGCGAACAAGATGGGCACGTCCATGGATATGATCCAGAACGCATACCAGGGCTTCGCAAAACAGAATTACACCATGCTGGACAACCTGAAGCTGGGCTACGGCGGCACGAAGACCGAGATGGAGCGACTGCTGGCCGACGCTCAGGAGCTGACGGGCGTCAAGTATGACATCAACAACCTGAACGACGTCTACCAGGCGATCCACGTGATCCAGGAGGAAATGGGGATCACTGGCACGACTGCCAAGGAAGCCTCCGAGACTCTGGAGGGCTCCATGGCTGCGGCCAAGGCTGCCTGGGACAACTTTATGAACGGATCGAGCGACGCCGACCAGCTGGCCGACGCCTTCGCCACGGCTGCGGACAACATCGTCAACAACCTGACCGAGATCATCCCCCGCTTCGCTGAGACGCTGCCGGCTCTGGCCGGTGCCATCGTGTCGCAAATCCCGGATCTGGCCGCTGCCATTGTGCCGGCCGTTCTCTCTGCTGGCCAGAGTATTCTGGAGCAGGCCCGTGACGCCGTCCTCGACTTTGACTTCGAGGGCATGGCCGAGATGGTCGTGGAGTCCATCACGGACTTCATCAACGGCGACGGATTGGGCTCCTTCCTGGAGTCTCTGGTCACGATCTTCACGGGCATCGTCAACGGCATCAGCTCGATGCTGCCGACGCTCCTGCCCGCGCTGGTCGAGCTGATCGCCTACATCGTGACCACCCTGATCGACCAGCTACCGGCGCTCCTGGACTGCGCTCTCCAGCTGATCATGGGCCTGGCCGATGGCATCCTTGCGGCGCTTCCCGTACTGATCGAAGCACTGCCGGAGGTCATCACTTCCATCGTGGAGTTTTTGGTCTCCTCTATTCCTGAGATCCTGAACGCCGGCATCGAGCTCCTGCTCGCGCTAGTGGACGCCCTGCCCGTCATCATCGACGCGCTGGTCGCGGCACTACCTCAGATCGTGACCTCCGTCGTGACGACGCTGGTCGCAGCAGCTCCCGACATCCTGGCGGCTGGCATCGAGCTCCTGATGGCTCTGATCGAGGCCATCCCGACCATCGTGATCGAGCTCGTCGCGGCGCTGCCCGACATCATCACGGCCATCATCGACGGCCTGATCGCAGCCGGCCCGCAGGTGCTCGAAGGAGCGAAGCAGCTCTGGAGCCAGATCACCGAGGCCGTGCCGGAGCTGATATCGAAGATCGGCACCGCTGTCCCGGAAATCATCAACGGAATCGTCTCCGGACTGGCCAACGGGGCCAAGCAGGTGTGGGACGCAGCCTGTGAGCTGGGCAGCAATATCCTGGGCGGCATCAAGGACTTCCTGGGAATTAACAGCCCGAGCACCGTCATGGCGGAGCAGGGCGGCTACATCATCGACGGCCTGATCAATGGCCTTGCAACTCTGCCGAATCAGGTGGCGGAGATCTTCTCCGGCCTTCTGTCCGACCTCATAGCTTGGGGCGCTGACATGGCAGCCCAGGCGGGTACAGCCCTGACCAATGTGGCCACCACTGTTCTGAACATTCTGCGACAGCTCCCGGGCCAGGTGTGGACGCATCTCGTCAACACCGTCACGAGGGTGGTCCAGTGGGGCCAGCAGATGCTCAGCAATGCTTCGACCGCAATGAGCAATATGCTCAGCAAGGTCAACAGCATCATCCAGGAGCTGCCCGGGAAGATCTGGACGCACCTGGTCAACGCCGTCAATAAAGTGGTGGCCTGGGGCCAGCAGATGGTCTCCAATGCTTCGACCGCCGCGAGCAATATGCTCAGCAAGGTCGCCAGCACGCTCCAGCAGCTCCCGGGCAAGGTCTGGGACTATCTGAGCCAGGCGGCCCAGAAGGTCGTCACCTGGGGCACTCAGCTGGCTCAGAAGGGCGCCGCAGCGGCGACCCAGCTGTTCAACTCCATCGTCAACGGCCTGGCAAGCCTGCCGAGCAAGATGGCGGAGATCGGCAGCAACATCATCAGCGGCATCTGGAACGGCATCAGCTCCGGCTGGAGCTGGCTGACGAATAAGGTCAGCAGCCTGGCCAGCAGCCTGCTGGACGCTGCGAAGAACGCCCTCGGCATCAACTCCCCATCCAAAGAGTTCGCGGACGAGGTCGGCCGCTGGATCATGCCCGGCGTGGGCAAGGGCCTGGACAAGACCATGCCCGCAACGCTGAAGGACATGGAAGCCAAGGCCGGCGAGCTCGTCAGCGCCATGCGGGCCGAGATGTCGGCAAGCGCCGGACAGCTCTCCGTCGGAGCTTCGCACGCTGCGGGGCTGAGGATGGCAGGCGCCGGCACTACCGTCTACTATGACAATCGCATGGAGCAGAGCAACACCTACAACGTGCCCGTGGCTACTCCTTCCGAAGTGGCCAAGAAGCAGCGCGAGGCTCTGCGGAACATGGTCGGAGGTGTGAAATGACAGTAAACACATTAACCATCGAGCTGACCTGCAACGGCAAGACCCTCAGAATGGGCCCGGGCGAGGACATTGACATCACTGCCGTGTCCGGCCTGGAGTCCTCCGAGGTGGAGATCAGCACATCAGACAACGCCCTGGTGGACGGGGCGTCTGTCGATGGCAAGAAGATCAAACCGAGGCCGATCCACATCGAGGCCAGCTTCAGAAGCAACAAGAACAACCCGGAAAACCGGGCCAAAGTAATCAAGTTTTTCAATCCGAAGTACACCGGCAAGGCGCTCATCACCAACATGGGCGTCAGCCGCAACATCGAGTACGAGCTGGAGGGCTGGACCTTCGCAGCATCGAAGAACATGGACAGCAAGCTGAAGATCCTGGTGGATCTGATCTGTCCGGACCCTTATATGCTCAATGTGGACAATTTCGGCAAGAACATGGCGAACATCACGCCGCTGTTCTCTTTCCCCTGGATCTCCCTCGGTAAGAGGATGGAGATGGGCAAGCTGGACTACAAGCCGGAAGCCCGTGGCCTTCTCCTGGGCGGCAACACTGCCGGCTACAGAACGCTGAAGAAGGAGGTCGTGCTGAGCAATGACGGAGACGTCCCGACCGGCGTCCAGATCCAGTTCATCGCGACCAGGGGCACCGTGGTCAACCCTAAGATCACGAACACCGGCACGGGCCAGTTCATGCGCGTGAATGTCACGATGCAGACCGGCGACGTGCTTCTCATCGACACCAACGACCGGCACCAGGTCATCACTCTGAACGGCGTCAACTACTACCAGCACATCGACCGCCGGAGTGAGCCCTTCAAGCTGGACGTGGGCGACAACTATCTGGAGTACGACGCGGATGGGAACTACACCAACCTGGACGTCAATCTGTTCTACACTCCGAAATATCTGGGGGTGTAGCGCATGAATTTGATCATCCTCGACCAGAACTTCGACACGCTGGGCGTCGTCAGCGTGTTCAATACCCTCATCTGGGACCGCCGGTATTATGCCTCGGGCCTTTTTGAATTACACACTCCCGCCGAGTTTTTCACGCTGATGAACACCGGCCGCTATCTCTATCGGAACGACCGGGACGAGCTGGGCGTGATCCGCGAAGTCAACTTCGCGAGAGACGCCAAGGGCGCCCGGACGGCCTACTGCAAGGGCTACTTCTCGGAGGAGCTCCTGAACGGCCGCGTGCTCAACACGCAGATCAGCCTCACCGGCACGCCGGAGGTCATCGGCCGGAAGATGGTGGACCGCTACGTGATCAACCCGACCGACGCCGACCGGAAGATCCCCCAGGTCAAACTGGGCGAGCTGAAGGGCATCGGCACGAGCGTCACGGTCACGGCCACCGGCGACAACCTGGGCGACAAGCTCTACGAGATAGAGAAGACCCAGGAGCTCAGCCACCGGCTGCGCTACGACTATCTGAACAACGACCTCATCTTCGAGGTGTGGAAGGGCAAGGACAGAACGGACGACCAGACGGAGAACAGCTGGGCCATCTTCTCGGATAGCTTCTACAACGTCAAGAACGCCGTCTACGACCGGGACGAGTCCGAGTATAAGAACTTCGCCTACGTCGCCGGCGAGGGAGAAGGCTCCGCCCGTGTCATCGTGGAGGTGGATCTCCGCAGCAGTGCGGACGAGGAGCGCCGGGAGCTCTACGTGGACGCCCGGGATCTCCAGAGCACCTACCAGGACGACGCCGGCAACGAGCACACGTACACGGCCGACCAGTACAGGGCGCTGCTCCGTCAGCGTGGCCTGGAGAAGCTGGCCGAGTACCAGAAGATCGAGACCGTCAACAGCGACGTGGATCCCAACGCCAACCTGACCTATGGCGTGGACTTCGACCTGGGTGACCTCTGCACCTACCGCTACGCAGACGTCGGCATCGAGACCACCAAGCGGATCACCGAGATCCAGGAGGTCTACGAGGGCAGCAAGCAGACCCTCTCCGTCGTCTTCGGCAATGACCAGATGACCAGCATCACGAAAATCATCCAAAGGGAGGTATTTTAACATGGCCATGAGATACGGCTATTTTGACTCGGAGATCACCGGCGTGGACTCCGAGGGTATGCCTATTTTTGACAGAGCAGAGACGTCGGAACTGTTCCGCCTGCTCTTTTCCAAACTGCTGACCAATGGCGTGCTGGCCAAGCCTGCCGACTGCTTCAAAGTCGTGGCAGGCGACACCGGCCTGAGCGTTACGGTCCGCCCTGGCTTCGGCCTGATCAACGGCGCCTTCGCCTACGATCCCGCCCCTGCCACCTTCCAGCTGGCCGCAGCTCCCACGAGCTACAGCCGCATCGACCGCGTCGTGCTGCGCTGCAACTACCTGGAGCGCCTCTGCGAGATCATCGTGAAGACCGGCACGGCAGCGGCAACGCCCCAGGCTCCGGAGCTCATCCAGCCCGTCAGCGGCGACTACTACGAGCTGGGCCTGGCGAATGTGACGATCAGCGCCAACCAGACCGTCATCACCCAGAGCTCCATCAGCGACACCCGCCCCAACAGCGCAGTCTGCGGTTACATCACCCAGTTCATCGACAGCATCGACACCGAGGCCTTCTATGACCAGTTCAATGCCTTCTATGCTGAATTTGTGGCCAAGTCCAACGCCAGCTACTCCCAGTTCGAGCAGATGGCCAGGGCAGCCTATGACGGCTACACGGCCGCCATCGACGAGTACATCGAGGCGCTGGAGAACAAGGGCAACGCAGACCTGACCGCCATCACGGAGGATCTGAAAGAGTTCCAGCGCACCAGCCAGAACGCCTTCAACGAGTGGTTTGCCACCGTGCAGGGCCTTCTGAACGAAGACGTGGCCGGCGAGCTCATCAACAAGACGAGCAACCTGGACGAGCGCCTGACCGCGCTGGAGTACATGATCATCCACAACGATCTGTTCACTCACATCGTTGACGATGACGGCAACCCGATCCTGGACGACGATGGCAACGCGATCATCGGCGACTGGAAATATAAAACCGCATAAGGAGGAACATTATGCAGATTGACGTAACAAACGGCAAACGCTTCACCGAGTACGACGCGCTGGCTGCCGTGGCCAGCGAGGAGGACGTTCTCCTGGTACGACTCGCAGACGGCACAGGCGTCAAGAGGATCCCCCTCAGCGCCATCAAGGCCTTCATCAACGGAGACCTGACCACGCTGGAGACTGAGGACCAGACCAGCCTGATCGCCGCCATCAACGAAGTCTTCGGTCTGGCAGGCACCAACGCCGACGACATCAAAACCCTGAAGGAGCTGACCAAGATGCTCGGCCAGACCGGTGCATCCAGAGCCAACTCCTTCATCTACGAACACAGCCTCGGCACCAGCTTCACCGCCGAGCAGTCCGCCGACATCCGTGCCGGCAAGTTCGAGCTGGTCCGCACTGGCGGCTACTGGACCATCAACGGCCGCAAATACTGGGCCGCCCATGCTGACTACCGTCTGAACTGCGGCGACACAGCGCTGACCGCTCACCATATGCTGGTCATCCCCGACAAGTCCTTCTATAACCACGTTATGAATGACGCCAACGACACGACCGGCTCCTACTATGGCAGCAAGATGAAGACCTCCGGCCTGGCTGATGCTCTGGCCACCATCAAGGCCGACTTCGGCGCGGATCACATCCTGACCCATAGGATCATCCTGCCCAACGCTGTCAGCAACGGCGCCAGCTCCGGCTGGGCGTGGTACGACAGCCAGATCGACCTGATGAACGAGAAGATGGTCTACGGCTCCCACGCATGGGGTGGCGGCTCCCAGAACGGCTACGACACCGGCATCGACAAGAGCCAGCTGGCTCTGTTCCAGGCACGCCCGGACCTGATCACGAACAGAGAGAACTGGTGGCTGAGAGACGTCCGGTCCGCGCCGCGTTTCTGCGGTGTCCCCAGCGACGGCAGTGCCGGCGCCTGGACCGCCTCGACCTCCATCGGCGTCCGCCCGGCTTTCCTGATCTATTGATCAAAAATCCCGGCCCCTTGTGGGCCGGGTAAATCTAATCAAGGAGATAAGATAGCGTGTCAGACATCCCTAAAAGTAAACGGGCCCATTCTAATCTGGAAGCGCACCACCAGGCTCTCGCAGTCCGTCGGATGATCTCCGTGGAGCTGCTCAGCAGCTTCGCCTACAGCGAGAAGAAACTGGAGGCGGCCATCAAGAAGCAGACCGCGCACATCCAGGACCCGGAGCACAAGAAGGACGTCGCCGAGGCCATCCGCAGCCTGGAGAACGACTACGCCTGCTGGTTTATCAAGAGGCACCGCGACCGTGTGGACGATCTCGCCTGCGCCATCGCTCAGCACATCAGAGCGGCCAATACCATCTGGCCCTCCTACCGTGTCGAGTACCTGGACAGACGCGACGAGCTCAACCAGGCGCTGAAGTGCTGCAACCAGCTCCAGGACGAGCTCCAGTACATCGCCGAGGCGCTGCCGGCTGACAAAAACCGGTATATGAACATCGTGCTCGAAGTCGAGAAGCTGTTCAACATGGTGAAGAAGCTCCGGCAGTCCGACAACCGCTTCCTGAAGCACCTGAAAGATTAACACCCTATAGGGTGGCCTCTGTTTGTGCCGTCCAGTCCGCGACGAATTTCTGCAATGTCAACAACAACGGCAATGCCAACAACTGGAACGCCTCGAACTCCATCGGCGTCCGCCCGGATTTCACAACCGCACTACATTCTACGGGCAAGCTCCCGCGTGCGGCTATGGGAAAGGAGAGGCCATCCGTCCAGCGGGATCAGCTGGTAAATGCTAACCAGGACGCTCCCGGTTACGACCGATGGGGCTATCGCGTGGTTTTTATGAATGTATTTTATGATGCAAATTTAATATACGACGCCGGCACCAAGGCCATGAAAAGCAGCAAATTCAAACGCAGCACGCAGATGTTCGAGATGACGCAGCTCCTCACCACGGCCCACATCCGGCGCGACTTTATGGACGGAGAATACCGCCCAGACCCCGGGAACAAGTTCCCGATCAACGAGCGCGGGCATCAGCGCTTTATCACCAGCAACACCATGGTGGACAAGACCGTCAACCACCTCTTTTGTGACGAGGTCCTGACGCCGGCGATCAGCAAGTACCTGATCTACGACAACGGCGCCTCGCAGAAGGACAAGGGCGTGGCCTTCCACCGCCGGCGCTTCGAGGCTCACCTGCACCAGTATTACATGGAGCACGGATCCAACGAGGGCTACATCCTGCTGGTGGACTATTCTGGCTATTATGCCAACATCCCGCACGACAAGTGCATCGAGGTCCTCGACTACTTTCTGGAGCGCGAGGTCGAAGATCCGGAGACGCTGCTGATCTCTGAGATGCTGACGCGCCTGATCTTCAAGACCTTCGAGCAGGACGTCTCCCGCTTCTCCGACGAGGAGATCGCGGCCATGATGGCCGGCAAGGTCAACCCGATGCTCAACTGCGGCGTGGATCCGGAGCTGCTGACCGGCGAGAAGATGCTCAGGAAGGGCGTGGACATAGGCTCGCAGCCTTCCCAGAACATCGGCATCATCTACCCGTACCGGGTGGACAACTATGCCAAGATCGTCAGAGGCATCAAACACTACGCCCGCTACACCGACGACTTCTATGCAGTCTCAGACTCCAAGGAGTTCCTGGTGAGCGTGCTGGAAGGTTTCAGGAAGGAGGCGGCAGAGTATGGGCTGATCATCAACGAAAAGAAGACCCGGATCGTGAAGCTCTCCTCCCAGTTCAGACACCTGCAAGTGTGCTACTCACTGACGGAGTCCGGCCGCCTGATCCGGAAGATCCACCCGAAGAACATCACCCGGGAACGCCGGAAGCTGAAGGCGTACAAGCGCCTGCTGGACGCCGGCCGGATCGACTACCCAACCGTCGAGAACTCGTTCAAGTCCTGGCTGGGCAGTCACTACAAAATTATGTCACACGACCAAATCTACAACATGAGCAGCCTCTACTATAAGCTGTTCGGAAGGAGACCAAAATGGAAAAAAGGACATGGAAGATTACACTGGCTGATGGCACATCCCTCGACGGCCTCAACCTCAACGGGAACAACTTCATCAGCTCCACCGCTGTCACCGAGGACACCTTCGCCGGCAAACTCTCCAGCGTGACCATCGAGGGGCCTGACGGCACCGAGATCCACGAGGACATGAAGCTGGTGCAGATCACCAAGGTCAGCGCCAAGGCCTACTGGTTTATCCTGGCCGATAAGACGGCCGAGGAGAAGCAGAAGGAGCTCGTCGCCGCTGCTCTGGCTACCAACGTCAACAGCATCACCGACCTCCAGCTGGCTCTGGCTGAGGTCTACGAAATGATCATCGGAGGTATTTAATTATGGCTAAAGTTTACGCCGCCCTCATCAAGAAGGGCCTCAAAACCATCGACGACGTGCCTGAAAATCTGCGCGACGAAGTCCGCGCACTCCTGGAGGAGTAAGATGATCCGGCGCTTCAGATCCTGGCTCAGAAAGGTGGTGAACAACATGGCAGTCATCTACGTCGCCCTGATCGTCAAGGGCAAGCGTACCTACGACAGCGTCCCTGACCTGATCAAGCCCCAGGTCAAGGAGATGCTGATCGACCTGGAACTGGCGGAGCTCGTCACTGAGTAAAGCCCACAACGCCCCCACGGAGATCTCCGTGGGGGCGTAATTCTAAGCAAGGAGCAACTAAGAGATGAAGAAACAAAACAGCATGGAGGGACCTCGCCGATGACTCCCGACCAGCTCACCAACATCATCATCGCGCTGATCGCAGGTCTGACCGGCTCCGGAGGCTGCTCCGTGATCCTCTACCTGCTCCAGCGCCGTGACAAGAAAAAGGACGGCCGCACCGAGGAGGACAAGCAGCGCGACGAGGCGATGAAGCGCCAGAGCAAGCTGCTCCTCGGTCTGGCCCACGACCGCATCGTCTACCTGGGCTGCTGCTACATCGAGCGCGGCTACATCACCAAGGACGAGTACGAAAACCTGCACGACTACCTCTACGAGCCATATCTGGCCGAGGGTGGAAACGGCACAGCCAAAAAAGTCATGTCAGAGGTGGAGCGTCTGCCTCTGCACGAATAACTGAAAGGAGAAACACCATGAAGAAAATCGACTGGATCCGTAAACTCACGAGCCGCAAGTTCTGGCTCAGCGTGGCGTCTTTTGTGTCCATGCTCATCGTCGCCCTGGGTGGCGCTGAGGCGACTGCCACTCAGGTCACTGGCCTGATCATGGCCGGCGCGACTGTCATCGGCTACGTCATCGGCGAAGGCCTGGCCGACGCCGGCAACGCATCCGGAGACAGCACTGGCGCCGGCGAGGAGTAAGCCATGAAGGCGACAGGGTCCTCCACTGAGAGGACCATCTGGAACTACTTCCGCTGCAAAGGTTTCAGCCCGGCCGGTGTGGCCGGGCTGATGGGCAACCTCTACGCCGAGAGCGGGCTCAATCCGATAAACCTCCAGAACACCTACGAGAAGCGCCTGGGCCTCACGGACGCCGAGTACACGGCCGCCGTGGACTCCGGGAGCTACTCCAACTTCGTCCGCGACAGCGCCGGCTACGGCCTCGCGCAGTGGACATACTGGAGCCGCAAGGAGGCCATGCTCAACTACGCCCGGAAGACCGGCGCGTCCATCGGCGACCTGATGATGCAGCTCGATTTCATGTTCCAGGAGCTGAAGGGCTACGTGGCCGTCTTCCAGGTGCTCCGGACAGCCCGGACCGTGAAGGAGGCGTCCGACATCGTGCTGACCAAGTACGAGCGCCCGGCCGACATGAGCAACGCCGTCAAGGTAAAGCGGGCCGGCTTCGGCCAGGCATACTATGACGCCTACGCAAACACTACAGCAACCCCAGAGAAGGAGGAGATCACCATGAGCAACAGCCCTCTGGTAACGTACACCAACATCACCAAGAACAAGACCAGCCCCCGCAACCACGCCATCGACACCATCACGATCCACTGCATCGTGGGCCAGTGGACGGCGAAGCAGGGCTGCGACTACTTCGCCACTACCGACCGCGAGTGCTCCGCCAACTATGTCGTCGGCAGGGATGGCTCCATCGGTCTGTCCGTCGATGAGGCAGATCGCTCCTGGTGCACTTCCAGCCGCGAGAACGACAACCGCGCCATCACCATCGAAGTCGCCAGCGACACCGAGCACCCCTACGCTGTCACCGACGCAGCCTACGCCGCACTGATCAAGCTGGTGGCCGACATCTGCAAGCGCAACGGCATCAAGAAGCTGGTCTGGTCCACCAACAAGACCGACCGCGTCAACCACGCCAACGGCTGCAACATGACCGTGCACCGCGACTACGCCAACAAGGCCTGCCCGGGCCAGTACCTCTACGACCGCCACGGCGCCATCGCTGCGGCCGTCAATGAGATCCTGGGCTCCGGCACTACCCAGGCACCGGAAGCGGCTCCGGAGCCCGTCCAGGGCTTCCCTGCGACGCCCTTCACTGTCCGCGTCATCATTCCGGATCTGAACTACCGCAAGGGCCCCGGCATGAGCTACGCGGTCAGAGGCCAGACCGGCAAGGGCGTCTTCACCATCACCGAGGTGCAGGACGGCTGGGGCAAGCTGAAAAGCGGCGCCGGCTGGATCTACCTCGAAAACCCTGACTACTGCACCATCCAGGGCGTCGCAGCGAAGCCGGCCGAGCCGGATCCTGCCGACGTGCTGGCGCAGGAGATCGCCGGCAAGGTGAAGGGCTCCGGCCTGGATCCTGCTGACGTTCTGAACAGGACCAAGAAGATCCTGGGCGTGGCATGATCGTCCTGATCAGCGTGGCGGCTCTCGTATTCCTGGGAGCCTGCTGCGCTGTCACAACGGCCAGCAAATACATGATAGACTAAGAGAGCCCCGGCACCCGCCGGGGCTCTTTTGCTTTATACGGCAATTCTGAGGACGACATAGTCCCGCAGCACGATGATCTTCGGGGTTCGAGTACCGTCGCGCGGGCTCCACCATTCGGGCCGTACTCGAACACGTGAGTGCGGGCCCTTTTCTCGGATATTGTAAAATATCAGCGCCTCATCGTTGCGGAGCTCGACTCGGGCGATGAACGTGTCAACCAACCGAGCGCGGAAGTCGTCATCCGTGACGTCTCCGACGCGGAAGGAGCGCAGCCAGGCCTCGACCACCTCACGGGTGAGTCGGGGCCTTTTTATTTCTGCCCGCTGGATCTCCAGCACCAGCTGCTCCTCCTCTTCCTCCAGGGCAGCCAAACGAGAGACCAGGCCACGGGCCCCGCCTTCTTCTATCGCGTCCAGCAAGTTCCGCTGGCGCTTTTTATTTGAGTCAAGACGCCGACGCAATCCCACCACGGGATCGTCGGCGTTTTCCTGTTCCTGGACTTCCAGGATCCGGACGGTCAGCTTCTCGATCATGTCATCGGTCAGCATATCGTTCACCGTGGCCAGGATGATCGCGTCCTCCAGGTGGTCCTTCGGGAACGGCTTCAGCTCGCAGGCCTTCCCGCGCTTTTTGTCTCCGCACTTGTAATACCGGTACACTTTCCCCAGCTTCCCGGTGCCGGTCTCTGCATTGATCATCGAGCCGCAGTACCCGCAGAACATTTTACAGCTCAGCAAATAGTTCACCTTCGCCCTCCCTGCCGCATTGTTGCGGCTCGTCTTAAAGTGCCGGGCAGCTTCCAGGAAGGTCGCCTGGTCGATGATCGGCTCCACGTTCAGCTTCACGTCCTGGATGTAGAACTCGCCCAGGTACTTCTCATTCCGCAGCATACGATAGACGACCGCATTGGAGACCGGCTTCCCGCGCCGGCCCATGATCCCACGGTCGGCGAACAGCTGGACGATGTCCCGGATCTGGCCGCCGGCGATGTGGAGCTTGAACGCCTCCCGGACAACTGCCGCCTCGCGCTCATCCACGACGATGTGACGCTCGGCGTCTACTTTGTAACCTATCGGCAGAGACTGGCCGCAATACTGGCCCTTCTTCGCCGTTTCTCTCATGCCTCTGATGACCTTCTGCCGCAGGTCGGCGGAGTAATACTCGGCTAGGCCCTCCAGCACGCTCTCCAGGATGATCCCCTCCGGACCCTCCGGGACGCTCTCCCGGGCATACATCAGCTTGACGCCGGCCCGCTTCAATGTCATTTTTCCCAGGGCGATGTCCTGGCGATCTCGGCCGAAGCGGTCGATCTTCCACACCAGGACGCAGTCGAAGCGCCCTTTCTCCGCGTCGCGCAGCATCCGCTGGAACTCGTCGCGGCCGACGACGCTCTTGCCTGAGACCTTCCGGTCTGCATATATCTCTATGATGTCAATGCCGTGCTCCTCAGCATACTGCTGGCAGTCGGCAACCTGGCCCTCGATGGACTGCTCTGTCTGACGTGGGCCCGGTGAATATCTCGCATAAATGACGCCGCGCATGGCACCGTCCTCCCTTCCCGGGGGTCCTCCCGTTAAATGTGCAGGATCGCTCTGATCGCCGCCTGGGTCTCAGCTCCGGCGTGCCGGAAAGCCTTCAGCAGCTCCAGCTCCGCAGCAGTGACTTCAACATAGGGGCCGGATGTGGGGTCGGTGTGGTCCCCGGACAGCCGCGTGATTTTATCAGAATACCCCAGCAAGTAGTTCATATCTACATTGAAAAAGTCCGCGATCACTTCCGCCGTCTCGAAATCGGGGCGGCGGTCTCCGCGTTCATACATATTGACAGCGCTCTTTGATATGCCAAGCTGGTCGGCCAGTCTGCTCTGAGACAGCTCCCGCTCCAGGCGTAACTGCTTAAAGATTTTTGCAAATTCAGCCATGAAAATGACCTCCCTCTTTTAGATACTTTGATTATACACATAACGTGCAAAAATTTCAATTCAAATTTTCACGAAATGTGCTTGACAGAGCACGAAGCGTGTGCTATATTGTGATTGTGCACGAAACGTGCACGCAAGAGAACACACCACCGACAGGAGGGCACACAATGAACACCTACAAGATTATTTTTACCCGCGAGAACGGGACCCAGGGCACCGACCACTTCACCGCTGCCAACGAGCGCCAGGCCCGCAAGGACTTCGGCGAGTGCTACCGTCACAGCACGGCCACCATCATCAGCATCGAGCTGGCCAGCACCAACGCCCCGGCCACCAAGCAGCAGGAGCGTGACACCCTGGAGAAGATCCGGAAGATGGTCGAGCAGCTGGGCCCGGACTCCTACCTGGCCACCGCCTTCGAGGGCTGCTTCGACCTGGCCGCTGAGAACATCGACAACGACTGGGCCTGCTCTATGGCTGACCGCGCCCGCCGCGCCGAGAAACGCGCCGCAGAGCTGGAGGACAAGCTGGCCGAGTCCGTGAAGGACTACGATGCCGCCCACGCTGCCGCCCATGCGGTCGCTGAGGAGAAGGACGCCGAGATCGCTCAGCTCAAGGCTCAGCTGGCTCAGATGCAGGAGACCGCACGCTGGAACGGCCAGCGATGTGATGAGGAAGCAACTGCCGCAGGAGAAGCCCAGCGCCGCGCTGAGGCCGCCGAGGCCGAAGTCATCCAGCTGAAGGCCAAGCTCTACGACCTGCTGGTCGCTGGCAAGTAAGGAGGGCGACCAATGGCTGCATATATGAGAAAGACGGGGATCCTCCCCGTCTGCACCAATGAGCAGGCCCGGATCTACTTCGATGGCAAGGGCCTCACCTATGACGATGTGACCGAGGGCGACATCCTCACCCTGGTCATGCTGCTGAACAAGCACATCAAGAAGGCCAACGCAGACTGCGAGACCTCGATGGGCTCCATGTACCTGAGCCGCCGGATCGACCTCAAACGGAAGACCAACGGCACCCTGATCAGCTGCTTCCTCTACGTCAACAGCCACTACTTCGAGCGCCGGGAGTGCATCAGCTTCAACGCTGACGGCTGGATCGGCTTCGCCGGCTGGGCTGACCAGGGCAACACCAACCCCATACTGAGAGCATTTATAGAGTGGTGCGACGTGCTCGCAGCCACCAAAGAAAAGGAGGACACACAACAATGACCCGCTTCAAGTATTATTCCAATTATCTCGCCTGCCTGCTGGGCACTCTGATCGCCTTCGAGCTCTGCTGGATCGGCGCCAAGTATGTCATCGAGGGCGGGGTGGTCCACACCTACCTCGACCACTTCATCGCCGTGTGCGGCTCGTTTTACCTCACCCGTGACACCATGAAGCTCTGGCTGAAGCTCCAGACCAAGAGCCAGAAGGTGCAGCACTAAGGAGGCCACCATGAGGAAGGACATCCCGCTGCACCAGTACCCGAAGGACGTGCAGATCGCGGCCCACATGATCGGCCTGAACTACAAGCGCCCCTACATCCGGCACGGCCGGCGATACTACAAGCCATACCGCGACTACTTCTACTCGGCGCTGTCCGGCCCCGACTATGAGACGCTGCGGAAGATGGAGAAGAAGGGCTACGTCGTGAGCGGCAAGCCCGGCGAGAAGGGCATCTATTTCTGGATGACCCGCGAGGGCCTGGACTGGCTGGGCGAAAAGCTCCGGATCCAGATCCACGACCCCAGAGACTAAACCAAGGAAGGAGAAACACATGAACAACAAGATCATGGCTGAAAAGCTCAGAAAGCTGAGAGGTAACAAGAGCCGCCAGGAAGTGGCGGAAGCCTGCGGGATCAGCGTATCCGCGCTGGCCATGTACGAAGCCGGCGAGCGAGTCCCTCGCGACGAGATCAAGATCAAGCTGGCCAAGTTCTACAACCGCAGCGTGAACTATATTTTTTTTGCGAACTAAGTGCACGTTTCGTGCTCGATTTTAAGGAGGACACACATGGGAAGAAAGAACAGACAGCGCAAGCCGGAGCCCTTCAAGTGCTGCGAGACCTGCGCCAATATGCAACCGATAGGCGAAGGCGACCACATCTGTGACGCCTGCTGCAGTCACGATGGCAGCCCGACCGCTCTCGTTCTGGAGAGCTACATCCCGGCCGACGACTATTTCATCTGCGGAGGAAGCAGGTGGACGCCACAATGAGCGCCACCAACCGAGGCGGCGAGCGCAAGGCCTACGACTTCTACGCCACACCGCCGGAAACCATCCGCAGCTTCCTGGCCAACTTCGACGGCATCAGCTCCAGCGACCGCATCCTGGAGCCCTCAGCCGGCAACGGCCAGATCATCAAAGTGCTAAGGGAGAGCGGCTACGACAACCGGATCGACGCCGTGGAGCTGCGACCGGAGGAACGTGCCACACTGGAAGCGCTGGCCGATAACGTCACCATCGGCAGCTTCTTCGACTACGACCCCGACTGCGGCTACGATGTCATCATAGGCAACCCGCCCTACAGTATGGCCCTGGAGTTCATCAACAAGAGCCTGGAGCTGCTTCATCCTGGCGGCCTGCTGATCTTCCTGCTCCGGACGAACTTCCTGGAGAGCGAGAAGCGCTTCAGCTGGTGGCAGGATCACCCGCTCAGCGGTCTCTATACCCTGCACAAGCGCCCCAGCTTCACCGGCCGAGGCACTGACGCCACCAGCTACTCCTGGTTTGTGTGGGAGCGGGGGGGGACCGACTGCATAGGCCGTCAGACCATCAAAACCATCTAAGGAGGACAAGCACATGGAAGACATTGACTTGACAATGCTGGCCCGCTCGGCCTACCGGGCGATCCTGCGGAGCGTGGAGAGCCAGAGCGACGACGAGGCGCCCGCGACCGCTCCGGAAGACAAGGAGGGCACCCGTGGCAGTTAGGCGGGGGGGGACATGAGCCAGACGCCCCTGACACCGGAGGAGCAAGCCTTCGCAGTCCAGCATCATCACCTCGTCCTGGATTATCTGCGGATCAGACAGCTGCCGGAGCGGAAGACGTTCAGAGGCGGCCAGAGGAGTGAAGACCTCGTTGCCATCGAGGAGTTCCTGAAGGGCACCAAAAAGAACATGTCCATCGAGTACGACACTCCGGAAGAAGCAAAAAGACGGCTCGGCGCCATCCAGGCGTTCAGACGCAAGGATCCCCTGGGCGATCTGTTCGACATCTACAGAAGCGCCGCCGGCCTTTACATAATCCGCCTGGACCCCAAAACGGTCAAGGCCCGGAAGGAGGCGAGAAACATGGCAGCGCAAAAAGAATGAGCCCCGGAGCCGAAGCCCCGGAGCCCAAGAGAACACAACCCCATTATAACACAAACAAGGAGGAAATAAAAGCATGAAGATCACCGTCGAATTTGCAAATCTGGACGAGTTCAAGCAGTACATGGGCATCGAGTCCCCGAGCCTGCTCGCCCAGGCACCCAAGGAAGCCGCAGACGCTCCGGCGCCTGCACCCGCTGAGGCCGTCCAGGAGCCCCAGGAAGCACCTGAGACCCCTGCCTCTAAGAAGAACACCAAGAAGACCGAAAAGGCCGCCCCTGCGGAAGCTGAGCCCGCTCCTGAGCCTACTGACGACGCTGCACCCGCTGAGGCCGCAGAAGTGACCGAGGACTTCCGCATCACCGTCCGCAAGCAGCTCGCAGCCCTCAACAAGAAGTGCGGCTACAACCGCGCGGCGGAACTCATCAACGAGCAGACCGGCAAGGGCAAGCTCACCGAGGTCGCACTCGCTGACCTGCCGAAGCTCATGGAAGCAGCAAAGGAGGAAACCAATGCCGACTAAGCACGCCCGCTGCTCCGCGTCGGCCGCGCACCGCTGGATCAACTGCCCCGGATCCGTCGCCCTGTCTGATCAGTGTCCGGATCCCGGCTCCAGCAGCTACGCCGACGAGGGAACAGTCGCCCACAACCTGGCCGAGCTGAAGCTCCGCCACGTCCTGCATGAGATCACTGACGCCCAGTACAAGAAGCGCCTGGCCAAGATCCAGCAGGACGACTACTACAACGGCGAGATGGACGAGGCCACCGACTTCTATGTCGAGACCGTCCTGGAGGAGTTCGCCGCAGCCGGCGAAGGCGCCGAGCTGATGATCGAGCAGCGCCTCGATCTTTCCCAATGGATCCCGGAGGGCTTCGGCACTTCCGACGCCGTGATCATCGGCGGCAGCATGATCCAAGTCATCGACCTGAAGTACGGCAAGGGCGTCAAGGTCGAGGCCAAGAACAACCCCCAGTTCCGCCTCTACGGCCTGGGCGCCGTCTCTCTGTTCGGCGATCTCTACGACTTCGACACCGTGAAGACCACCGTCGTGCAGCCCCGCCTCGATCACGTTGACAGCGAGGTCGTCATCCTGAAGGAGCTGCTGCTCTGGGGCGAGGAGGAAGTCGCGCCCCGCGCCATCATGGCCATGGAGGGCTCCGACTACTTCGTGGCCGGCGACTGGTGCCGCTTCTGCCCGGCGAAGGCCCGCTGCCGCAAGCGTGCCGAGTTCAACCTGGATCTGGCCCGGATGGAGTTCCAGAAGCCCCCGCTGCTCTCCAACGAGGAGATCGGCGAAGTGCTGGCCAAGGCCGACCACCTGAAGAAGTGGGCCGAGGAGGTCAGCGAGTACGCTCTGGAGCAGGCCCTGGCCGGTGGGCACTTCGACGGCTGGAAGCTGGTCGAAGGCCGCAGCAACCGCAAGTACGCCGACGAGATCCAGGTGGCCGACAAGCTGAAGGCCGCCGGCTTCGACGAGGCGATGCTCTACCAGCGCAAGCTCTACGGCATTACCGAGATGGAGAAGCTCGTCGGCAAGAAGAAGCTGGCCGCCACCCTGGGCGACCTGCTGATCAAACCCGCAGGCAAGCCGGTCCTCGTGCCGGAGTCTGATAAACGCGAAGCCATCAACACAACCGAAGCGGCCAAGGCCGACTTCACCACCGGCAACGATGAGGACGTGCCGTTCTAAATTAAGGAGGATTATAAAATGTCTACTACCAAAGTTATCACCGGAAAAGTTCGTTTCAGCTATGTGAACATCTTCAAGAGCCGCGCCTTCCAGGCTGGCCAGGACGCCAAGTACAGCGTGTGCCTGCTGATCCCCAAGGAGGACAAGGCCACCATCAAGAAGATCAAGGCAGCCATCGACGCAGCTGTCCAGGACGGCATCAGCTCCAAGTGGGGCGGCAAGAAGCCTGCCAACCTGAAGCTGCCTCTGCGCGACGGCGACGCCGAGCGCGCCGATGAGGCTCCTGAGTACGAGGGTATGTACTTCCTCAACTGCAACAGCACCCAGAAGCCCGGCATCGTGGACAAGGATCTGAACGAGATCCTGGACCCCGACGAGGTCTACTCCGGCTGCTGGGGCCGTGCCTCCATCAACTTCTTCCCCTTCAACACCAACGGCAACAAGGGCATCGGCGTCGGCCTGAATAACATCCAGAAGCTGAAGGACGACGACCGCCTGGGCGCTGCCCGTGCTTCCGCCGAGTCCGACTTCGGCGGCGACGACTTCGAGGACGACGAGGACTTCTAAGGAGGACATACAGATGCACCGAGTTATGGGCGTGGATATAGAAACCTATAGCTCCGTGGATCTGACCGAGGCGGGCGTCTACGCCTACGTGGAGGCGCCTGACTTCGACATCCTGCTCATCTCGTACATCTTCGACGACTGGGGCGAGGACGACGTCAAGACCATCGACTGCTTCGATGCTGATCCTGACATGATGGCCGAGTTCTGCGAAGCCCTCCTCGATCCCCAGATCGTCAAGACCGCCTTCAACGCGAACTTCGAGCGCACCTGTCTGGCCAAGTGGCTCCGGAAGCCCATGCCGCCGGAGGAGTGGCGCTGCACAATGGTCAAGGCGCTGACGCTGGGCCTGCCGGGCAATCTGGCAGGCGCCGGCGAGGCGCTGGGCCTTCCTCCCGAGAAGCTAAAGGATCCCCAGGGCAAGGCCCTGATCCAGTTCTTCTCGAAGCCGTGCAAGCCGACCCGGACCAACGGCCAGAGGACGCGCAACCTCCCGCAGCATGACCCGGCCAAGTGGCAGCTCTACAAGGGCTACAACCGGCAGGACGTCGTGACCGAGCAGGAGATCCTACGGAAGCTATCCATCTACAAGACACCGGAGTCAGAGCAGGAGCTCTGGGCTCTGGACCAACACATGAACGACAACGGCGTGGCGCTCGACATCCCCATGGTCGAGAAGATCGTCGAGTATGACGCCCGGCGCCGGCAGGAGCTCCAGGAGGAAGCCCAGGAGCTCACCGGGCTGAAAAACCCGAACAGCCTGGCCCAGCTGAAGCGCTGGCTCGTAGAGCAGGGCGTGGAGATGACCAGCGTCACCAAGGACACCATCGCCGAAGCGCTGCGAGATCCGGAGCTCCCGGACGTCGTCCGGAGAGTGCTGGAGATCCGCACCGCCCTGGGCAAGACCAGCGTGGCCAAGTACAGCACGATGCTGGTGGCACACTGCCAGGATCACCGGCTGCGAGGCATCCTTCAGTTCTACGGCGCCAACCGATCCGGGCGCTGGGCCGGCCGCCTGGTGCAGACGCACAACCTGGCCAAGAACACGCTGCCGGATCTGGCTCTGGCCCGCGAGCTGGCGGCCGAGGGAGACTTCGAGACCATGGGCACCCTGTTCGGCGAGACGGCCTTCGTCTTCTCCGAGCTGATCCGGACGGCCTTCATCCCATCAGAGGGCTGCCGCTTCGTGGTCTCTGACTTCTCGGCCATCGAGGCCCGCGTGCTGGCGTGGATCGCCGGCGAGGAATGGACCCTGGAGGCTTTCCGGCAGGGCAAGGACATCTACTGCGAGACCGCCTCCATGATGTACCACGTGCCCGTGGAAAAGCACGGAGCCAACAGCCACCTCCGCCAGAAGGGCAAGGTCGCCGTGCTGGCCTGCGGCTACCAGGGCGGCGTCGGCGCCATGAAGCGCATGGACAAAGGCGGCACCATCCCGGAGGACGAGCTCCAGAGCGTCGTGGACCAGTGGCGGGGGGCCAACCCCAACGTGGTGAAGCTCTGGCGCAACTGCGAGCTGGCAGCCAGGACAGTCATCGAGGAACACCGCACCGTCAGGCTGAAGAACGGCATCGCCTTCGGCTACATCAACGGCAATCTGTTCATCAAGCTGCCAAGCGGCCGGAAGCTCTGCTACTGGAACACCCGCCTGAAGATGGACCCGAGAGACGGCCGCGAGCACATCGTCTACATGGGAGTCAATCAGGAAACCAAGCAATGGGGAGAGACTGAGACCTACGGCGGCAAGCTGGTCGAGAACATCACCCAAGCCATCGCCAGAGACTGCCTGGCCATATCCATGCAGAGGGTCGCAGCTCTGGGCTATAACATCGTGATGCACGTCCATGACGAGATGATCGTTGACGTGCCAATCGAAGACACCGACGCGCTGGAGCGGATCAACGCCTGCATGGGCGAGGCGATCCCCTGGGCGCCCGGTTTACCACTACGGGGCGACGGCTACGAGACCCCGTTCTACATGAAAGACTAAGGAGGACACACAAATGAAAATCACCCGCACCATGACCATCGAAACCAACGACATCCAGATTGGCGACCGCATCCAGGTCGGCCACTATACCGCCACCTGCCAGAAGCTGCCCGAGGAGGGCCTGGCTCTGTTCTTCCTGGATCAGTATCTGGACAAGGCCATGCAGATGAACAAAAAGAACACCAACGCGGGCGGCTACGACGCCAGCGATCTCCGCAAAGAGCTGAACAGCGGCAAGATCCTCGACGAGTTCGCGCCCCTGGAGCTGGTGCCCTTCAAGAACGGCGACCTGCTCCGCCTGCCCTTCTACGGCGAGATGTTCGGGCACGACGACTGGTACAACTCCGGCGCCGTGGAGCCTGACGACTGCGAGCAGTGGCCTCTGATGAAGGAACGCGCCAACCGCATCGCCGAACGCAAGGGCGAGAGCTACGAGTGGGGATGGCTCCAGAACATCCGCCAGGGGTCCGCGACGAATTTCTGCTATGTCGACGACAACGGCTATGCCAACGACTGGAACGCCTCGAACTCCATCGGCGTCCGCCCGGCTTTCCTGATCAAATTATCGTAAATCCCGGGGGCCTCGTGCCCCCGCCATAGACTATCTACAAAGCAAGGAGGACAACGATGGAGCCTATCACTATACGCTGGGAGACCGGCTACATGACCATCAACCCGGACGCCTTTTTCCCAACAAGTGCAGCCAGGATCCGGAAGCTCCTCCGGGTGGTCGCCCTGGACTTTGAGCATCAGGACGACATCCGGATGCAGCTGGCCGGGGCCTGCGAGAGCCGCGCCCAGGAGATCCTGGACGGCCGCAAGAGCCTCGCCAACGAGGCAGTAAACCACCACCAAAAAGCGGCGGACCTGGAGCCGCAGATCGAGACGGCCAAGCGCCGGATCACTGCGCTCCGGGCCTGCATCAAAGAGCAGCCGAAGAAGGCCCGACAGCTGGGCTACCCCGAGCGGCTGCACGAGGAGCGGGAGCAGCTGAAGAAGCTGACCGCCGAGCGCTCCGGAGCCCTCTCAGCCTTCCGGAAGAAAAAGCGCGAGTTCGAGGCCGCTGAGGCCACAGCTGAGAAATTAAGACAGAACGCGGAGGTGCTGAGACCATGACCAACACAGCGGAAAAACTCACCCTGCCCCTGTTCATGGTCAAGTACAACGGCGACCTCCTGATCTCGACCGGCCGCAGCCGCTTCGAGACCTCCTGGAAAAATAAGACCATGAGCTGGGCGGCTCTCCTGAATAAGCTCTCCCGCTCCATGGAGACCACGGAGACCCACGCCGAGTACATGAAGATGAGCAAGGAGCAGCAGGACAAGATCAAGGACATCGGCGGCTTCGTCGGCGGTCACCGGAGGGCGGGCCGCCGCAAGACCGGCTACGTCACGGCCCGCCAGCTGCTCACCCTCGACCTGGACTTCCCTCCGGCCGAGTTCTGGGACAATATCATCGACAACCTGGAGATCGACAACGCCCTGGCGGTCTACTCCACACATAAGCACACCAAGGCGAAGCCCCGCTACCGTCTGATCATGCCTCTTGACAGAGAGGTCACGCCGGACGAGTACGAGGCCATCGCCCGCAAGATCGCCGAGAAGATCGGCATCGACTACTTCGACGACTCCACCTTCCAGCCGACCCGTCTGATGTACTGGCCGAGCCATAGCGTGGACGTCGAGCCCTTCTTCCAATACTATGACGCCCCCTTCCTGGCGGCTGACTCCATCCTGGCAGAGTACCCGGACTGGACCGACACCAGCTACTGGCCGGAGTCCTCGCGCATGGCTGGGATCCGGAAGAAGCAGGCAGACAAACAGGGCGATCCGCTGGCCAAGAAGGGCATCGTGGGCGCCTTCTGCCGCACATATACGATCACCCAGGCCATCGCCAAGTTCCTGCCGGACGTCTACACCCAGACGGCCAAAGAGGACCGCTACACCTACGCGGCCGGCTCAACTGCTGCCGGCCTCGTGGTCTATGACGGCGACGTCTTCGCCTACTCCAACCACAGCACCGACCCGGCCGGCGGCCAGCTCTGCAACGCCTTCGACCTCGTCCGCCTCCACAAGTTCAGCGACCTGGACGACGGCAAGGAGGACAAGAGCGGCAGCGAGCGCCCCAGCTACAAGGAGATGGCCAAGTTCGCCGCGGAGGATCCGAGCGTTCGCATGACGCTCGCGAGCGACGCCAGGGCGAAGGCCGTGCTCGACTTCGAGGGCGAGCCGCTGCCGGAGCCAGAGGAAGACTGGGAAACCAAGCTCGTCCTCTCTGAGAACGGATCCATCAAGCCGCTGATCACCAACGCCGTGCTGATCCTGGAGAACGACCCCGCCCTTCAGGGGATCCGGCACAATGAGCTGAGCGGCGCCATCGAGGTCAAGGGCAAGCTGCCCTGGAGCCGCCCGAGCAAATACTGGCGCGACGCTGACGACGCCCTCCTCTATGGATATGTGGCCGACCAGTACGGCGTCCAGTTCCCGGAGAATCGCTTCACCAAGGCGCTGACCATCGTCACAGACAAGCGCCGCTTCAACCCGCTGCGGGAGTACATCCAAAACCTGCCCGAGTGGGACGGCGTGCCGAGAGTGGACACGCTGTTGGTCGACTATCTGGGCGCCGAGGACTCCGCCTACGTCCGCGCCGTCACCAGGAAGACCCTGATCGGAGCCATCCAGCGCGTGCTGGAGCCTGGCTGCAAGTTCGACACGGTCCTGGTCCTGGATGGCAAGCCCGGCATCGGCAAGAGCACCCTGCTCCGGAAGCTGGGCGGGAAATGGTTTAGCGACTCCCTCAGTCTGGCCGACACCAGGGACAAGACCGCAGCCGAGAAGCTGCAAGGCGTCTGGATCATGGAGATCGGCGAGATGCAGGGCACCAGGAAGGCCGACGTCGACGTCATGAAGGGCTTCATCAGCCGCCAGGTGGACGAGTACCGCGCAGCCTACGGCCGAGTGGTGGAGCGCCACCCGAGGACAGCCATCATCTGCGGCACCACAAACAGCACCACCGGCTTCCTGAGAGACGCCACCGGCAACCGGCGCTTCTGGCCCGTCACCGTCAACGGCGGGGGCCCACTCTCTGTCTGGGATATGACCGAGGAGACCCGCAGCCAGATCTGGGCCGAGGCCATGATCTTCGTGGCGGAGGGCGAGACCTCCTACCTGGACGCAGCCATGGAGAAGGAAGCGGCCAAGGCGCAGCAGGCGGCGCTCATGTACGACGAGCGCGAGGGCCAGGTCATCGACTACCTGGACACCCTGCTCCCGGAGGACTGGTACAACTGGGACCTGAATCAGCGCGTGGACTACTTCCAGCAGCGTGACGTTCTGAGCCCGGACACCAAGGGCACCATGCAGCGCACGAAAGTCAGCGCCATGGAGATCTTCTGCGAGTGCTTCGGACGCCCAAAGAACTACTGGACAAGGAAGGACGGCGACGAGATCGCCGCCATCATGGCAAGGCTGCCAGAGTGGGAAAGACCATCAAACGCCACCATGAGGATCAAGGACTACGGCAAGCAGCGCGTGTTCGTCCGGGCTGCTGGTAACGGTAACGAGGCCCCAGGATCGGGATCGTGACCACCCGGGGCTCGTTACCACCGCCAGCGGCGGCAAATGGTAACGATGCCGCCGTCGTTACCCCACACGTTACCCCACACGTTACCACCAAAAGGCCAGCAACCGCAAGGGAAAACGGCAAGCGGTAACGAGGTAACAAGGTTTTTATATAGATTATTAAAAAATTACCCTACACACACGAAAACGGGCACCCGCGAGAGCACATACGCGCATTATAGAACTTTTTCCGGGGGCCTCGTTACCACAGGAGGACACACGCATGGAACGCGAACGAGATATTGAAAAATGGCTGCGGCAGAAAATCGAGCAAATGGGAGGCATCGCACTGAAGTTCACCAGCCCCGGCAACGATGGCGTGCCTGACCGGATCGCTATACTGCCAGGCGGCCAGGTGTGGTTTATCGAGCTGAAGACCACAGGCGAGAAGCCCCGGGCAATTCAGGAGTGGCAGATCGAGCGCCTCCGGAAACTGGGCTGCAATGTGGCAGTGATCGCCGGCATGGAGGAGGCCCGCAGCTGGATCTGGGAGGTGATCGCATGAAGTACATCCCCCACGACTACCAGGCACGGGCCACGGACTTCATCCTGGAGCACCCGAAGGCCGGGATGCTGCTGGAGATGGGCCTGGGCAAGACGGTCATCACTCTGACGGCCATCGACATCCTGATCAATGAGCTTTTCGATGTGGACCGCGTCCTGGTCATCGCGCCGAAGCGCGTGGCCGAGGACACCTGGACCCGAGAGCACGCCAAGTGGGACCACCTCCGCCACCTCCGCGTCAGCAAGGTGCTGGGATCCCCAGATCAGCGGCGCCGGGCGCTGGCCGTGGATGCTGACATCTACGTCATCGGCCGCGACAACGTGGTCTGGCTGGTGGAGCACTACCTGAAGCTGAAGCAGGGCTGGCCCTTCGACATGGTCGTGATCGACGAGCTCTCCAGCTTCAAAAACCCCCAGGCCAAGCGCTTCCGGGCACTCCGGAAGGCCATGCCGAAGGTCAAGAGAGTCGTCGGTCTGACTGGCACCCCTTCGGCCAACGGTCTGATGGATCTATGGGCTGAGATGTACCTGCTGGACCGTGGCGAGCGCCTGGGCCCGACGCTGGGAGCCTACCGCGAGAAATACTTCAGACCCGGAGCCCGGAACGGCTTCGTCGTCTTTAAGTGGGAGCCCCTGGCCGGCGCCAGGGAAAAGATCGAGGCAGCCATCAGCGACATCTGCATCAGCATGAGCGCCGAGGACTATCTGAAGCTACCGAAGCGGATCGACAACGTGATCCCGGTCAAGCTGACCGCCTCGGAGATGCAGCAGTACAAGACCATGGAGGCCGAGCAGCTGCTTCACATCGACGACGAGGACGTGGTGGCCCTGAACGCGGCCGCCGTGATGACCAAACTCCTCCAGATCGCCAACGGCAGCGTCTACAGTGCCGAGGGCAACGTTGTCCGGCTGCACCGGGCGAAGCTGGAGGCTCTGCTGGAGATCATCGACACCACCGACAGTCCTGTCCTGGTATTTTACAGCTACAAGCACGACCTGGCAGCCATCAAGGAGGCGATCCCCGAAGCCCGGACGCTGGACGGCCCGGAGGACATCGCCGACTGGAACGCCGGCAAGGTCCAGGTGCTCCTGGCGCACCCAGCCAGCGTGGGCTATGGCCTCAACCTCCAGGACGGCGGCCATGTGATCGTCTGGTACGGTCTGACCTGGAGCCTGGAGCTCTACCAGCAGGCCAACGCCCGCCTCTATCGGCAGGG